>OOIG01002040.1_pt1 | contig 14094 bp, 10 predicted proteins | sample 1692091 | NCBI WGS metagenome assembly OOIG01 (sample SAMN06348188, study PRJEB24527) | human gut metagenome | biome: human gut; feature: ankylosing spondylitis patient; material: feces | host: Homo sapiens | place: China | collected 2015-10
CCCGCCGATTCCGAACGAAACCGGAACTTGACGCCGCCCCGCTCTCCGTATAAACTGGACCTCAGCGGCCGCATGCTTTGAACGCGGCCAGAAGGAGGCACCATGAACCGTCATCCCGCCCACATCCTGTTGTTGAAGGCCGCCCGTGCTTTGGAGCTGCTCATCGCCGCCGTGATCCTGCTGGTGATCGTCTGCGGGGCGGTATTTTTGTTCCGGGAGACTGGCCGGACCCTGCTCCTCTCCCCAGAGGCCTTCGCCCTGGGGGATTTCCTCTCCGCCACACTGCTGCTGGTGATGGGAATTGAGTTCGTGAAGATGCTGGCCCTGCACACCGCCGACGCGGTGGTGGACGTGCTGCTGTTCACCATCGTCCGGCAGATGATCGTCAGCCACACCGACGCGGCGGAGACGCTACTGGGCGTGGCAGCGGTGGCGGGCATCTTCGCTGTGAAGAAATATCTTCAGGCCAGGGAGAACGCCGCGTGAAGCCGCACGGACCGGACGGCAAGCCGTCCGGTCCGTTTTTTCCGCTATGCCCTGCGGCCCAGCCGCTCCCGCCTGCGGCGGAGGGCGTCTGCCAGCCGCGCGCCTGCCCAGCCTGCGGCGGCGCCCACCAGAATGCCCCCCAGCACGTCGGTGGGCCAGTGGACGTACAGGTACAGCCGGGAGAAGGCGATCCCAGCCGCCAGTACCAGGGCAGGCTTCCACAGGGGGCTGCCGGAGGCCCGGAGGGCGAACACCGCCGCAAAGGACGCCGCCGTGTGCCCCGAGGGAAAGGATGCGTCCGCCGGGGGTGCTGTCAGCAGCTCCACCGCGGTATTCACCAAGAAGGGCCGGACCCGGCCGACCAGGGGTTTCAGAACGATATTGCAGCAGATCAGATCCAGAATCAGCGCAAAGGACAGGGACATCCCTGTCCAGCGGTGCTTCCGCAGAAGCAGCAGCACCGCCGCCAGCAGGATCCAAATCTCTCCGTGGTCGCAGATCCGGCTGATCCACGGCATCACCGCGTCCAGAAAATCGCAGCGCAGATGGGCCTGGAGCCAGTCCAGCACCGCCAGTTCCGCCGCCTGCATCATACTTCCACACTCCTCTCCCGGCGCTTGCGCCGTGTGTGCAGGGAGCATCATACCACATTTTCCCCACAGTGCGCAACGGTTTTGGCATTTTCTTCTATGATCTGCACAAATCTGCGGGATTTTTGGCATTTTTCTGGGAAGGGGCGTTGACATCTCCCCGAGAACGTGATAGGATACCTTCAAAATTGGATCGCTCAGATAGAGGCGCGGCGTTCATCAGTACCGCTCCGGCAAGGCCAGGCAGCCGCCGGACGGGGAAGGGTCCGCCGCCGAAGTGCCGGGACGATGCCTGTCCTTCTGGTGCTGGGCCGTCAGGGAATACCTGCCGGACTGTCACAAACCTTTGTGAAGCGCTATCAATGGCTGTTCGGGATCGTCCCTGCCGGGAGCTTCTTTCCGTATTTTCCATGGACCGCTTGACAAAGCGGTCCATTTTTTGTCCTCTCCGCCGCAGGCGGCGGGCGCGGAGGGGGCCTGTGACCGCCGCGGAATCTTCTTTGAGAAAGGTGAAGAAACATGAAGAGATTGTTGACCTTGCTGATGGCTCTGGCCATGACAGCGTCCCTGGCCGCCTGCGGCGGCACCGGCAGCTCCGGCGACACTGCCGACTCCGGCAATTCCGGCACCACCGCTGAAGGCGGGGAGACCGCCGGCTCCTCCGGCGTGGAGGACGGCGTGCTGACCGTCGGCATGGAGTGCGCCTATAATCCCTTCAACTGGTCGCAGACGACCGACGCGAACGGCGCGGTAAAATACGGTGACGGACTGTATGCAAACGGCTATGACGTGCAGGTGGCAAAATTCATCGCGGCGGAGCTTGGCATGAAGCTGGAGATTGTCCGCTACGAGTTTGATTCCCTGATCACCGCAGTCCAGAGCGGCAATGTAAACGCCATCATCGCGGGCATGAGCCCGACCGAGGAACGCCTGCGGGAGATCGACTTCACCTCCTGCTACTACAAGAGCGAACTCGTCATCATCTATAAGAAATAATTCCCCGAAGGAGATACGACCGTGGAATTTCTGAAGCAAACAGGCAAAATTCTTGCCGATTATTACCCGCAACTGCTCTCGGGCGTGGGATATACCATGCTCATTGCGCTGACGGGCACTGTGGCGGGACTGCTGATCGGACTTCTGGTCGGCGTTGTGCGAACCGCCCCGCTCTCGCAGAACCGCGTGCTGCGCGCCCTGCACCGCGTGCTGAACGGTCTGCTTGCGGCGTATATCGAAATCTTCCGCTCCACGCCGATGATGGTGCAGGCAATGGTCATCTTCTGGGGCTACGCGTTTCTGAATAACGGGCAGACCCTTCCGCTGATTCCCGCAGGTATCTTCATCGTGTCCATCAACACGGGCGCTTATATGGCGGAAATCGTGCGCGGCGGCATCATTTCGGTGGATCGCGGGCAGACCGAGGGCGCATATTCGGTCGGCATGACTCACGCGCAGGCAATGGTTCATGTCATTCTGCCGCAGGCGTTGCGGAACATCCTGCCGTCGGTCAGCAACGAATTTGTGATCAACATCAAGGACACCTCGGTGCTGAACGTCATCGGCGTCATGGAGCTGTACTACATGGCAGGGGTCATCTACCGCAGGAATTATCAGATTTTCCAGACCTATCTGATTATCTGCGTGCTGTATTTCCTCCTGACCTTTACCGTCACCCGCCTGCTCCGCCTTCTGGAGCGGAAACTGGACGGTGCGAAGAACTACACCATCTGCGGCTCGCAGTCCGACCCTGCGGCGGAAATTCATATTCACGAACAGGAGGACGAATCATGGAAGCGGTAATTGAACTGATCGGTCTGAAAAAAACATTCGGCGACCATGAGGTTCTGCGCGGCATCAACCTGACCGTTCATCGCGGAGAGGTTATCAGCGTGATTGGGGCGTCCGGCTCGGGAAAAAGCACCATGCTCCGCTGCATCAACCTGTTGGAAGAACCGACCGACGGAACGATTCTTTACGAGGGCAAGCCCATCACCGATCCGGGTGTGAACCTTTCTGCGTTCCGCGCCAAGGTGGAAATGGTGTTTCAGCAGTTCAATCTGTTCGGGAACATGACCGCACTGGAAAACTGCGTGCGCCCGCAGACCGTGGTGCTGAAGCGCCCGCGCGCCGAGGCGAAGCGGATTGCGCTCGAATATCTGGAAAAGGTGGGAATGTCCGCCTATGCCAACGCCCGCCCCGCGCAACTCTCGGGCGGACAGAAGCAACGGGTTGCCATCGCCCGCGCACTTTCCATGCGCCCCGATGTCATCCTGTTCGACGAACCGACCTCGGCGCTTGATCCCGAAATGGTGGGAGAAGTATTGGAAGTCATGAAAAAACTGGCGCAGTCGGGCATGACCATGGTGGTGGTCACGCATGAAATGGCATTCGCCCGCGACGTATCCGACCGCGTGATCTTCATGGACGGCGGCGTGATTGCCGAGGAAGGCGCGCCCGGGGAGTTGTTCGGCTCTCCCAAGCACCCCCGCACCCGCGAATTTTTAAGCCGCTATCTGAAAACCGAATAAAGGCATCCCCGCTCAATTCACGATTGACACACTTACCCGCGTCTTTTCCGTGATCCTTCACAAAAATCCTTGCCTGTAGCCGAGCTACAGGCAAGGATTTTTGTATCGTCTGACGAAAAATTCGACTCTTCCAGTTGTGATTCGTGCCGTCGGAATTCCGCGGTAATGCCTTAGATTTTACTGTCTTACCGGCGGGCGGCTGAACGCCCGCTTTTTTTCGTGCCTTCACTGAGCGCCGCCCTCCATCCAGACGCAACCGACGTCGTTGCCGAGGTCGCAGGTATAGACCCACTCCACGGTCTGCCCGTCGCGCAGGACGTATTTGGAACAGCCGTAATTCGGAAACTCGCCGTCCACGCGGTACATCCACCCCGAAAGCGGTCCGCAGGAGAATTCATAGAGGTAATGGATTCCCTGAATGTAGGCGCTCCCGAAACTGTTTTCGCTTGCCCCCTGATACTCCATCTGAATCTTATTGTATCGCGCCGCGCGGTCAAGAATATCGAACACGGTGTCCCCCGGGCGGAGGACATACTCGGTCGGCGGCAGAATCACGCCGTCAGGCGGGACGAATTCGTCGCTTTGCAGGGCGGGATCGAGATCGTCGTAATTCTGCAGAACCGTATCGCAACGGATGGAGAGGATCACCGTTTCGCTCTCCGGCGTGATATCGTCGATGTGCGTAAGATAGTATTCATCCACTGACTGAATCTCTGTTCCGCTGATGACCACCGCAACCAGCAGAACGATGACAAAAATCGCAAGAATATCCTTTTTCACGGTTTTCCCCTCCTTTCATTACAGTTCGTCCCGATACCGGGCGGCAAGCTCTTCCATTTCCCGCTCTTTGCGATGCCGCCGTCTGCGGATGCGCCGCACGAGAAAAACCGCCACAACCGCCGCAATCACCGACAGCGCAACGCCGATGACAATGCCGCGCAGAATGTTATCCAACTTGGTCTTGGTCTTGACGACATCCTCCCAACGCTCGATCTGCGTGCGGTCGTATTCGCTCAGCGCATTGTAACGCGCCACAATCCCGTTCACGGTTTTCCTGTCCTTGAGCGTGATACCGTCGAAAGGATAGAGCTTTTCCCGCACCTCGGCGTTGATGCTGTCGATCTCCGCCTGAATCGCCGCAATCTCCCGCTTTGCCGCAGACAATTCGGCAAGATAGCGCTCCATCCCGTCGAATTCCTCGCACTGCCGCAGTTTATCCAACAGCGTTGTAACCGTTACATACTGCTCGGTTGTAAGCCGCTCGGGCAGCGCGTCTGCCGCCGCGCGGTCGGAGAGCGTAAAGGACAGGAGCGGGCGATCGTCGGGCGTGTCGTCCGGGCTTTCAACCACCTGCGTGGTATCCGCGATCCCGTCCACGTCCACGCCTGCCGCGCGCGCCGCGTCCGAAAGCGCCCAATAGCCGGTTACATAGCACCGTTCGGTCTCGGGCAGGGCGTAAAAAGCGGTCAGAAGGCGGGGCAGGGTCTCCGCAGAGGTGCCGTCCCCGATTGCCGTGATCCCCTCCTCCAACTCCGCAATCCGTGCCCGCAATTCCGCGCTCTGCTCGGGGCGGAAATCGTACAACGTCCGCATTCCGCTTTTCTGCCGCCACAGCGCCGCCATGGTATAGAGCGTTTGCTCCCCTGCCATGCTGTTGGAACAGTCGGGGTGCGAGGTGGGGTTATTGGGGTCGTAGGTGTAGGAATGCACAAAGCCGCCGTCCTCCATCCGATAGCGCAGAATGCCGTCCAGAAGCGTGTTCCCGTTCTTGATAAACCGCGGGTCGGTCAGCGGGTCGATGCCGAGCGAGCAGAGCGCCACGGTAACCTGATCGGTGCTCTCCACGTTCTCTGTTCCCCAACTGGTAAAGTCCCCCGTGTCAAGCTGCAACGCCGAGAGGCAGTCGATTGCCTCGTCCGCAACCTGCCGCACGGTTTTCGTAACGGTTTCACCGCGCGCCTTCTGCACATAGACGTAGGACTTTTCGCTGTTGTAGTACGGCGCGAGCGCCTGCAGTGCCATGGCGGTCATGTCCGGGTCGGCAGTGCTTCCGCTCAGCGCAAAGCCGCCGTCGGGGAGCTGCCTGCGCAGAATCTCGAGCAGAATCTCATCGCGGGAGTAAAACGCGCCGTCCGGGATTTCGTAGCGCAGGCTGTCCAGTGCGATCAGACCCCAGATCCAACCGTTCAGTCCCTGTCTGCCGAGCGACGTTGTCCTGCCGCGGTCATAAATTCCGTCCGCAATCAGGTTGATGGGGTTCCCGTCCGCGTCGATTCCGAGCGCCGTCGGGTCGCCGCCCATGGCAAGCACGGCAAGCGTAATCCGGTGCCACTCGGTCGCCTTTGCCGAGCTGAGTTTCCCCGGCTGACGGTAGCGCGCCTCCACCTTGTCGCGGATGACCGCAAGATAGGCGGCGTTGTTGTCCGCAATCCCGAGCCTGCCAAGCCCGATGGGATACCAGTCCCCGGGGGTAGTTCCCGCAAGCGCGAGATAGCTGTCGTTCAGGAGATACCCGTCCGGCGCGGCGCCGTTGTCCGCCTTCTTCCACGCGATGATGCCCGCCGCAACGGTCAGAACCGTGTCCCCGGCAGAATCCGACGCAACCGGAAACCGAATGACAGAGAGCAGGAGCAACAAGCCGAGAAGCGCGCAAACAACCCGCTTTTTCATGTCCGTTTTCTCCTGTGTACAAGCGCCAGACCCGCCGCAGGCAAAAGCCACACAGCCGCCCACGGCGTGACCGAAGCAAAGCAGGCGCTTTCATGCTCCGGGGAATCGGGCTGTCCGTACGATCCGGGTTGCGCGGGCGTGGGGCGCGACTCCCCTTCGTTATCCGGGAGCATGGTTGCAATGGGATGCTTCATGGCTTTTGCCAATTCGTTTGCGGCGGAGTCCACCGCCTCCTGCGTTGCGTTGAGCGTTGCCATGACCGCAAGCGCCGCTTCATAAGCGTCGGAAATGTTTCCGTACGCAAGCAAATCCGCTTTTTGGGCGTTGCAGATTTCCCGCGTCAGCGCGTCTTTGTTCGCAACGGCGTAGTAGCCGCCCCCGCCCGCTTCCGTTCCGAGCGCCGCCGCGCCGCCGATGTCCGCGCCGTAGCCCAACGTGAACTGCACGCGCACCACGTCGCCGTCGGAGAGATAGCAATCCGCAAATCCGACATTCGGAAAGACGTTGTTGACCGCGTACATCCACCCCGAACCGTTGGTAAACGCGAATTCCCCGAGGTAGCCCTTGCTGTTCTTCGCATAGTCGTCCGGGTCAAAATAGGTCATGGTCTCCCTCAGATACGGCTTCAGCAGGTCTGGAATTTCGGGAGTCAGCCCCAACCCGCGCGGGACTGCGGGCAGGTCACTGCGGCGGTAGTTGTTGTAAGTCTCCCCCGCCGCCGTGCCGTCCGCAATGTAGGCAAGATAGAAGGATTCCTTCACGCTCCCACCGTAGTAGCCGACAAAGCCGTTTTTCGCGAGCAGGCGCAACAGCTGTTCCGCCGCAGTCTCGCCCTCCCGGATCGACACCTCGGTCGGTGCGATCAGATAGCCGCCCCCGACGGTAAACAGTTCCACGCTCCAGATTGCCCTGCCGATCTCCTCGCCCGCCTCTGCGGGAAGGTAGGTGATCTGATAGGTCAGCTCCGTGCGCTTTCCACCGTCCGACGAGGCGGAGACCGTTACAAGGTTCTCCCCCTCTTCGGTAAAGTGCAGCGTATAGCTTGCCTTTTCGTCGTCATCCCAAGTCGGCTCCAGAATCTCGCCGTTGTGGCGGACGGTTGCGCGGATCTTTTCGCCGCCCGCATTTCTTGCCCAGACGTCAAAGGTCTTTCTGCTCCCGCGCTGAACGGCATGGTCGGTCAGCGTGGTGTACAGGGACGGTCCGGACAGCGCCGCCGCGGAAACCGCAAAGAACAGACCGAGCAGAAGCGCCAGACAGCACCCGAGCGCCGCCAAACGAAGTCTTTTTTTCATCATCTCATCTTTTCATCTCATCTTTCAGTTCCAGAAATTGTCCTTATGCTTCCGAACCGATCCGAGAAGCATCACAACGCCTGCCGCAAGCAGAATCAGAATCACCGTTTCGCCAACCAGAATTGCCAACAGCATCGTCGACACCGTTTTGTCGCTTGCCTTGCTCTCCCCGTCGTCCGGCTTTTCCGGCTCGGGCTTTTCGGGTTCGGGCTTTTCCGGCTCGGGATTTCCTGCATCCTTCAGTTTGTTCAGACGGGCTTCCGCCGCAGTGAGCAGGTCAAAACCGGAAACGCAAGCCTTTTGTTCCTCGTTCAGAGCTTCGTATGCTTCCCGCGCCGCGCGGATGGCGGTTTCGCTCTCAAGCGTGACCTCTCCGAGCGCCGCGATCTGCGCCGTTACCGCATCGGCTTCGTCCGCCGCGTCGGTCGCTTGCCATGCAAGCAACGGGTAGCCGCCGTTTTCCAATGCGTAGCGATCCTGTTTGAACCCTTCCCCGAGACGGGCAAGGAATGCGGCGGATTTCAGCTCCTCCGCCGTGCGGTCGCCCGCCGCATCGATTCCGTTCGATACGCCTTGCGCGGTCAGCGCGGAATCGTAGTAGCAGTTCTCCACCGTGCTTCCCGAGGTCAGCAGACTGACAATTCCGCCCGCTCCGTCGAGAATGTTCTCGCCGTTGACTGTCACCGCGCCGATATTGTAGCAGTTGCGGATGACGTTGCCGTCCTGCACTCTGCCCACGATACCGCCCGCGTTGTCGCCTGCCGTCACCGTTCCCGCATTGTAGCAGTCGGAAACCGTGACCGCAACCGCAGTTCCGTTGTTGCCTGCCGCAAGGTGTCCGACAATGCCGCCGACCGCGCCGTCGCGCGCAGTGACAGAGCCGATGTTATAGCACCCCTTGATGACGCTCTCTCCGCCGTCGCGCACCGTGCCGACAATGCCGCCGCTCCATCCGCTGCAAAGGATGTCCGCGCCGTTCCAACAGTTGATGAAGTCCGCGCCGTTGCTCCATTTTGCAATCGCGCCCATGAAGGACAGATTCTCCGAGCCGATCTGTCCGCTTGCAACGCCGACATTTCGGATGACCGCGTTCGCGCAGACCGTTCCGAACAGACCGCCGTTTTTGGAATACAGGTTGTCGATTGCATAGCCCCGACCGTCAAAAATACCGTCAAACTGTGCGGAATCCTTTCCGATCGGCTTCCAGTCCGGGTAATCGCTCAGGTCGATATTCGCCGTCAGGACAAAGGTCACGTCGGTGTACGGGTTTCCTTTTGCGACCTTTTCGCCAAGCGCCGCCAGTTCCTCCGCCGTGCCGATCCGATAAGGATCTTCCGCCGTGCCGCTACCGCCCCAAGGCGTCCGCTCGGTCACCTCGATGGCAAACGACGTGCGGAGCGCCCCGTAAAAGACCGTTACCGTCGTATCCGCAACCGTCAGTTTTTCGGGGGCGGACAGGCGGTAGTCCGTCACCGGTTCGGTGCGTCCGTCGCTGTAGGTTGCCGTTATCACCAGTCCCGTCGGATCGAAACCGTCGCCCTCGGTGTAACGGATCCTGTCGGGCGCTTTCGTAACCGAGACGGAAACGGCAAACGGCTTGTCGGTATCCAGCTCCGCCTCTCCGCCAACCGTTGCAATCGCCTCGGCAAGCGCCGCATACCCACGGATATATCGCCGCTCCGCCTCGGGCACTGCGCGGCAGGCTGCAAGCGCCGCCTTCAGTCCTGCCTTATACCCTGCCGCCATGGGATCTTTTGCCGCGGCAATGGCGGTCTCCGCCGCCGCAACCGCCTCGCTGTCCGTCCCGGTCATCTCTCCGCGCATATCGTACAGCGCGCGCAGACGGTTTTCAAACCGCCAATAGGAAACCAACGCGTAGGTTGACTGGTCGTTTGCCATAGAGTTCCAACCGCCGCCCGCCGTGTGGCAGAAGCCGCCCTCGGGCAACCGGAAAGCAAGCAGACCGTCAAGCAGGGTCTTGCCCTCCGCCGTTACAAACCGTTCGTCCTTCACCGGGTCAATGCCGAGTGAGCAGAGCGCAACAATCACCTGCGCAACGCTTTCCGCATTGTCCGTTCCCCACGAGGTATAGCCGCCGTTTTCGTTCTGTTTTTTGCCCAACACGTCCAACGCCGCGTCCACGCATTCGCGGACGGTTGCAGAAACTTCGGTTTCACTGTTCCCGTTGGTGTAGGTGTAAACCGTATCGTCGTTGTAGTAGGGCGCCAGCGCCTGAATCGCCATTGCCGTCATATCCACGTCGGACTGCGTGCCGTATCCGCCGAGAACCCAACCGCCAAAGGCGTTGCCGTTCACGCCGTCGGTCAGCTGCATCCGCAGAATTTCGGTAATGAACCTTGCGCGCGGATATTTCGCGTTCTCCGGGACTTCCGCGCGAACCGTATCCATTGCGATCAGACCCCAGATCCACCCGTTCAGCCCCTGCGTTCCCGGTCCTTCGCGGAGCGCGCAGTTGTAGCTTCCGTCCGCAATCAGGTTGATGGGCTGACCGTTATAAGTGCCGAAATTCGTCGGATCTCCGCCAAGCGCCGCGATCGCAACGACCGCGCGATGCCACTCGGTTGCCTTCACGCTGTGCAGAACCCCGTTGTTTGCCGCGTAGGTCTGTTCAATGTAAGTGCGCATTGCGGCAAGGTAATCGGTATAGCCTGTCCCGTCATCAATCATGTAGACATAGGCATCGTCCGAATAACCGAACCGTCCCATTGCAAGCGCCATCCAGTCGGTTGCGGTGGAACTTACGCCCGAAAGATATTTTTCATCGCCGAGCAGACTGCCGCCGATGCCGCCTTTGGTCTTTGCGCTCTTTACTGCCGCCCTGATATACGCGGCAAGCTGAGCCGAGCGTTCGCTCCCCTCCGCGAACGCGGGGCGAACGGGCGAATCGGTGCAGACCGAAGCTTCCCATGCCAGCACGGGCAGGTTCTCGCCGTCCGCAAACGCGTCGCCAAGCATTGCGGCGGTCAGGGTTTCCGCTTCGGTTACGCCGGACTTGCTGTCAGTTCCGGTTTCCCTGATATAGTAACAGTTGGTATTGCTCCCGCGACTTGCACCGAGAACCGCGCCGATATTGTTCCCGCTCCCTGCGGAATCAACCATCTTGCCCGCGTTGTAGCAGTTGTTCAGCACGGGAGAGGCTGCCTTGTGACCGCCCGTCACGCCGCCGACCGTTGCAGGTCCTGTCACAGTTCCGGCATTGTAGCAATTCTCCACAACGCCCGCGCGCCAATGCTGACCCGTCACGCCGCCGATGTAGCCGGTTGTTCCGGTCACAGCGCCTTTGTTGTAGCATCCGCTGACCGTGCAATTGCCGTTGACCGAACCGACCACGCCGCCGACATTTGCTCCGCCTGAGACATCCGCTTCGTTGCCGCAGTTCCGCACCGTTCCTGCGGTCAGCTTGCCAACCACGCCCGCAACATTGGAACTGCCTTTGACCTCGCCGCGCACAACCAGATTTTTCACCGTTCCGCCGTTGACATTGCCAAAGAAGCCGACCGACGAATACAGCCCGCTGACAACATGGTAGCCGCCGTCAAAGATTCCCCTGAACGGAGTCGCAGACGTGCCGATTGCCGTCCACGGATTGCTCTCGCCGCCGAGGTAAACGTTGACCGTCAGAGTCACGGTTCGCCCCTCGAAGGTGTCCCCGTCCCGCACGGCGTCCGCAAATGCCATAAGATCCTCATAGCTTGCAATCACCGTATCGGTCTCCTCCGCACCCGCCATCACCGCAAGCGGAACGACGGACAGCATCAGCGCCAGAGCCAGAAGCCACGCAAGCAGTTGTTTGATTCTTCGTTTCATTTTTGTTTTCTCCCTTCCAAGATGTGGAAATCAGTTTGTTACGCGGGTTTTCCCCGCACCGTATTCCGCACCGACGGCAAGTCCCCCGCCCGGGCTATGCTCCCATCGGATTGCCAAAACAATCGATCCCCCTTCCCGAAAAAAGCGCCTCCGCCACGCAGGCGGAGACGCTTCTGACCGAAGCCGTGAGGAAAATGCGCATACCGCAAAATCCTGTCCGGATCATCGGTCGCACGCATCACACCAAGGCATGGCAAACCGGAAAGGCACGGCGGTATCCTGACTTATGATGTGGGTAGCCCCACAAAAGCATACGCGGGCACAGTCTCCCCCGTCGGTACGCTCATGTCAAATACAGTAATGGCGGTTGTTCCGGATTTGAACCGGATTTCCTTTTCATCTACTCAGTTCACAACTTTTCAAACCGTATCTTTCCTACGCTATTCTGTTTTCAGCTTAGTATACCATATTTTTCTTCCGATTGCAAGAGAAAACGCAAAAATAGATTCCGGATTTCAGAATTCAAAGCGGCAATATCCGTCCGCAACCCCGAACCACGCGGTTGCGTTGCGGCAGCAGATGTCCTTTACCCATGGGCGCAAAAACCGTGTTTTTTCATATTTTCCCCTGCTTGGCGCACTTGTTTTCTTTCTGCGGCAATGGTATACTGTAAGATGGAATTTTATAGTCCATCATGTCCACGGTTACAAAAAAACACTTGCGTGACGCAAGTGCTTTTCGCTTTGTTTTACACGCTGTATTCCTTCGCGTATTTCCGATACGCTTCGTCGAACGCGCCGTCGTCGTTTCTTGCGCGGCGCAGGGTTTCGTGCAGGTTCAGGTTATGCTCGGCGCGGTCGATCACACAGCCCGCAACGTTGGAGCAGTGGTCGCTGACGCGCTCCAGATTGGTCAGCAGATCCGACCAGACAAACCCGACCTCCGCCGAACATTTTCCCTCCTGCATCCGGAGAATATGGTTGGTGCGAAGCCTGTCCTTCAACACGTCGATCACCTGTTCGAGCGGTTCTACCTTGGTTGCGGCTTCGGAATCCGACTGCACGAAGGCAGTCTCGGAAAGCGTCAGAACCTCGTCCACCGCCTTTGCCATCACGCCGTACTCCCGCAAGGCGTCCGCCGTCAGCGAAAGCTTCTTATCCCGCAGTTCCTCAGCCGATTCCAACACGTTCACCGCATGATCCGAAATGCGTTCATAGTCGCCGATGACCTTCAGCAGGGCGGTTGCCTCTTCGCTCTCCTCCTGCCCGAGTTTGGCGGAGCTGACCTGAATCAGATATGTTCCCAATTCGTCCTCGTATTTGTCACAGCGGCGCTCCGCTTCCCGAATTTCATCCGCGACGGCGGGCGAATACGAGGTCACGGCAGTCAGCGACTGTTTCAGCGCCGTCACCGCGCAATCCGCCATCTTTTCGGCAACCCGACGGCTCTGCGCCAATGCGAGCGAGGGGGTGGTCAGCAGACGCTCGTCCAGTTCGGTCTGCTCTTCCTTCTCCTTGGAATCCGGAATGAGGCGGCAGACCATTTTTTCCAGAAAACCGCCCATCGGCAGCATCAGAAGCGTGCACAGCAGATTGAAAACGGTATGAATCACGGCAATTCCCATCAGCGTAGCCGATTCGTTCAGAAGCATCGGCGCGAAAATCGCCTTCACAATGCAGAACACTGCCAGCCAGACCGCCGTTCCGATGATATTGAAGGAAAGATGAACCAACGCCGCCCGCTTGGCGTTCTTGTTCGCTCCGACCGAGGAGATCAGCGCCGTAACGCAAGTGCCGATATTCTGTCCCATGATGATCGGAACTGCCGCGCCGTAGGAAACCGCTCCGGTGGAAGCCAACGCCTGCAAAATACCGACGGACGCAGAACTGGACTGGATGATTGCGGTCAGAACCGCGCCGACCGCCACGCCGAGAAGCGGGTTGGAGAACAGCAGGAAAAGTTCGCGGAAAGCAGGAACATCCTTCAGCCCCGACACCGCGCCCGACATGGTCTCCATGCCGAACATCAGCGTTGCAAAACCGAGCAGAATCATGCCTGTGTCCTTCTTCTTGTCCTTCTTGCAGAACATATACAGCACAATGCCCGCAAGCGCGAGGATCGGAGTAAACGAGGACGGTTTCAACAGCTGAACCCAAACGCTGCCGCTGTCAATGCCCGCAAGGCTCAGAATCCACGCCGTAACGGTCGTTCCGACGTTCGCGCCCATAATCACATAGATGGATTGCCGCAGGCTCATCAGCCCCGAGTTGACGAAGCCGACCACCATGACCGTGGTTGCCGAGGAACTCTGAATGATTGCCGTTACCCCGAGCCCCGTCAGAAGCCCCCGTACTTTGCTGCCCGTCAGTTTTCCGAGCACGCTTTTCAAACCGCGCCCCGCGCGGCGCTCCAGAGCCTGTCCCATCAGGCTCATACCGAACAAAAACAGGCAAAGCCCCCCGAGCATGGTTAAAAAGTGAAAGACGTCCATCCGCTTTTCTCCTCTCTTTTTGAAAGCGATTTTTCAAAAGCCGCCCGCAGACAGCCGCTTTACAATTTTATTATAGCTTTTTTACGTAAGGCTTACTATCATAATACTGTAAAGTTCATGTAAAGCGCAATATTTTATCCGAAATTCGGAACGGAAAACAGAAATCGGGATCGCCCGCATCCGGGCAATCCCGATTTTCTTATTTG
>OOIG01002048.1_pt1 | contig 14064 bp, 17 predicted proteins | sample 1692091 | NCBI WGS metagenome assembly OOIG01 (sample SAMN06348188, study PRJEB24527) | human gut metagenome | biome: human gut; feature: ankylosing spondylitis patient; material: feces | host: Homo sapiens | place: China | collected 2015-10
ACGACTCGATTCGGGACGTGCCGCTTTTTTGGTGAGACGGTTTTGGCTGATTCGGTGAGCTCAACCTTGACGTGCGCTCAGGACATTCTTCATAGGGTGTTCGGGCTGCATGACTTTCGCGGCTTTCAGGCCGACGTGATCGAAACGCTGGCGCAGGGGCGCGATGCGCTTGTTCTGATGCCCACGGGCGGCGGAAAGAGCTTGTGCTATCAGATTCCGGCACTCATGCGTGAGGGCGTGACGATCGTCGTGTCTCCTCTGATCGCGCTTATGGCCGATCAGGTTGCCGGACTCGAAGAGTTGGGCATTTCGGCAGCCTATCTCAATTCCGCACTGAGCTGGCCTCAGCAGCGCGATGTGCAGCGCCAGCTTGCCGCAGGAAGCATCAAGCTTCTTTATGTTGCTCCCGAACGCTTGGTGATGCCCACAACGATCGAACTCTTAAAGCGCATCAAGATCGGGCTTTTTGCGATTGACGAAGCGCATTGCGTCTCGATGTGGGGGCACGACTTTCGCCCAGAATACGGCGCGCTCTCGATTCTTCGCGAACTATGGCCCGAAGTGCCGCGCGTGGCGCTCACGGCCACGGCTGACCTTAATACGCGCCGCGAAATCGTCGAAAAGCTTTTGATCGATCCCAAGGAATTCGTCGCGAGTTTCGATCGCCCCAACATCCGTTACCGCGTGGCCGAAAAGGGCAAGCCCGCCGAGACGCTTCGCGAGCTTGTCGACTTCATCAAGGAAGAGCACGCCGGCGACACGGGCATTGTCTACTGCATGTACCGCGCAACAACCGAGGATGTAGCCAAGACGCTGTGCAATCACGGCATTCGTGCGCTTGCATACCACGGCGGCATGAGTCATGAGGATCGCACTGCCAATCTCGAAACGTTCCTGCGTGAAGACGGCGTGGTGATGGTGGCAACGATTGCCTTTGGCATGGGCATCGACAAGCCCGACGTGCGTTTCGTGGCGCACCTGGATATGCCCAAAAGCATTGAAAACTACTTCCAGGAAACGGGACGCGCCGGGCGAGATGGAAAACCGGCCGACGCGTGGATGGCCTACGGTTTGATCGACGCGGTCAATCAGCGCCGACTCATGGAGATGGGCGGAGGCGACGAAATGTACGCGCGGCTTACCCGCACCAAGCTTGAGGCCATGCTGGCACTGGCAGAAACCGCAGGCTGCCGGCGTCAGATGATTCTGAGATATTTTGGCGAGGAATCCGGCCCCTGCGGCAACTGCGACAACTGTCTGGAGCCGCCCAAGATGCACGAAGTCACCGAAGACGCCAAGCGTTTGGTGAGCTGCATTTGGCGCGTCAATCAGGCGGGCGGCACGGCTTTCGGCGCCAACTACATCGTGCAGGTGCTCCAAGGCGAAGCCACCGACCGCATTCTGTTAAACGGCCACGACAAGCTTTCAACCTTCGGCATCGGCAAGCATCTTTCGGCCGAGGAGTGGCGGCGCATTCTGCGCCAGCTCATCGCCCGCGACATCGTGCGCGTGGAAGCGCTGAACATGGGCGGACTGACGCTCGGACAGGCAAGAGGACTTTTGAAAGGCGAAGAACAGATTTTCATTCGCAGCACGCAGAAAGCGACTAAGCGGCGCCGCCGCATCTTTGAGGAACTCACGGGCGAAGACCTGGTGATTTTCGAGCGCCTAAAGCAGTGGCGACGGGAAAAAGCCAACGAAACCGGCAAACTGCCTTATCAGGTTTTTAATGATGCGACGCTCGAAGACATCGTTCGTCTGCGTCCGATCAACAGCGGGCAGCTCGCACAAGCCTCGGGCGTGGGGGAAGTGAAGCTCGCGCGTTACGGCCGCGAAGTGCTTCAAATCATTCGCGAATATGTTGCCCCCGGAAAGAGCGCGTAGGCGTTTGTTTCGGTAGCATAGTCGGCGTATCGAATACAAGGAAAACTTATGAGCGACTCGATTGATTACAAGCAGGCCGGGCCTGCAACGGTTCTGGTGCATGCCGGGCGGCATCGCAATAAGGAACACCGCTTCGTCAATCCTCCGATTGTGAAAGGCTCGACCGTGTTGCATGAATCTGTCAAGGACATGATCGAGCGTGAAGAGCACCGTAATCAGTTGATCGAGGATGTGCCTACGTACGGCATCTGGGGCACGGAAACGCACAAGGCTTTTTACGATGCGATGAAAACGCTTGAGGGCGCGGCAGGCGTCTGGGCGTTCGCTTCGGGGTTGGCGAGCACGACCACGCCGCTTTTTGCGTTTGTGCATTCGGGCTGCCATGCGCTTTTCATCGACACCATTTACGGCCCCACGCGTGACTTTGCCGAAAAGATTCTCACGAAGATGGGCGTGGAAGTGGAATTTTTCGACCCCTATATCGGTGCGGCCATTGAGGAGAAATTCAAATCCAACACGACCTTGCTGGTGATGGAAACGCCGGGTTCGCACAGCTTTGAATTGCCCGACGTGCCGGCAATCGCCGCCAAGTGTAAGGAGCATGGCGTCTGGAGCGTGATCGACAACACGTGGGCAACGCCGCTTTACTTCAAGCCTTTGGCTGTTGGCGTCGATGTTGTCGTGCATGCCGCCACCAAATACATCGCAGGCCATTCCGACATCCTGATGGGCGTGGTGTGCTGCAACGAGAAGGCTTGGCCCAAGGTGTTTGATGCCGTGACGACGATGGGGCAAACCGCAACGCCCGACGATGTGTATGTAGCCTACCGCGGACTGCATACGATGAAGGCGCGCATTGAAGCAGCGTTTGAAAACGCCAAGCTGGTGGTCGACTGGCTTCAGAATCGTCCTGAAGTCGAAAGGGTGCTCTGGCCGGTGTTGGAAAGCCATCCGGATCATGCGATTTTCAAGCGTGACTTTACGGGCGGCACGACGCTCTTTTCGGTGGTCTTCAAACCCGAATACGACGGCAAGCTTGCGCCTATGATCGATGCGCTCAAAATTTTCGGCCGCGGCTATTCCTGGGGCGGCTTCGAGAGTTTGCTGATTCCCGGTTACGGCAAGCGGACCGAACGAAACTCTCCTTTCAATCGCATGGTTCGCGTGGCCGTAGGTCTGGAAGATCCTAAAGACTTGATTGCCGACTTGCAGCAGGCTTTTGAAAAGCTCGCGAACTGAGAGTCTGTGTCAAAAAAGCCTCACAGAGGGGGTCGCGTTGGATTTTTGGCGTGAAATTTCATGCGATGCCCGTATGCTCGGCGGTCGTGGTGTAGACTCAAACAGATGACCTGCGCTTAAAGGAAAGTGCGGGTGCTTTTGACGTGGATTGAGGGCAGATCCTGCAAACCGAGGAGATAAAGATGATTTTGCAGAAGATCAGAGGTTTTTTTGAATGGCTTGGCAAACGAAGCATGGCAAAAAGCCGCAAGGCGCTCAATTACGAATGGACAACGATGCGGCCCGAAGGTGAAGCGCCGGTCAAGACAGTGAATATTGACGAGCCGCCGGTCTCCGAACGCCCCGCTCCCGTCAAGACCGTGGATGTGCCCGCAACCAAGTCCGATGCGGCAGTTCCCGCACCGACGCCTGCAGAACCCGATGTTGAAAAACAAATGGCTGCCATTCTCAAGGAATTCACCGTCAGCGCCGCCATTCAGTTGTTGCAGGGCAAGTTTGAGAAAGCCGCGGACGTGCGCCGCAGTCGTATGGCGCTCTTTACTTTCCTGAAGGATAACCCGGAAGCGGTTGCGTTCCTGCAGGAACAGGCAAAGCAGAAGAAGGCGGCAAAGAAACCCGCAAAGAAGACCACGACGGCAAAGAAGACGGCTCGCCGCACGGCTATCAAGCAGGCTGCAGCGGAATCCTCCGCAGAAGGAAAAACGGAGAAACCTGTTGCGAAAAAGCCTGCTGCAAAAAAGGCCGCACCTAAGAAATCGGCGACCAAGCCTGTCGAATCGAAAGAGGCAGTGCAGAGCGCGGTCGAAAAACCCGTTGACGCAAATCAGAAGACCGAAGAACCGGCACCTGCCGTCAAGCCCGCACCTCGCAAAACCACGGTAAAACGCGCTGCGGCGAAAAAGACGGTTAGTGCAGCCGAAACGCAGCAAGCGGCTTCCGCAAAGAAACCTGCGGCACGCAAGACGGCCGTTAAAAAGCCGGCTGTGCGCAAGGCTGCTCCCAAGGCGGCCGAAGAGAGCAAGCCTGCAGAACCGGCTCCTGATGCGGAAAAGACTTCCGCGTAAGCGTAATTTGGAATCAAGGAAAAGGCGCCTTCGGACGCCTTTTCCTTTTAGTGGTGCACGCTGATGCCCAAGGCTTTAAGCGAGGTGCCAACTTCCAGCGAGAAATACGCCGTGGAGATGACGATCATGGCTACCGATGCGAGCAGGAAAACGTGCTTGGCAGTGTCGAGATCGAGATCGAAAATGGCGCCAAGCGTGCTTGTCAGCACGAGTAGCCCCGCACAGGCGGCCGACAGCACCACAAAAAGAATCGCCTTGCGGAGCAATTCCGCGCGGTGAAAGATGAGCTCGATGGCTTCGGCCAGGTGCGGGTCGGTGCCGCCCGTCATTTCATCGGCGTGCAGAAGCTGACGAACGCGTGCGGTCGTGTGGTCGTAGCGGGCCGACATCGTCAAAAGCAAAAGACCGACACCCGAGATGAGCGTGATCGGCGTAAGGGCCGAGCTGAGGATCAGCGTAAAGTCGATGTGATTCATGGCAAATCGGGCAAATTAGTTGGTGAAACGACGGCGGCGGATGGCGCTTTCCTGTTCTTTGCGCAGAGCCAACGCTTTGAGAGACGTGGTCACTTCAAGCGCAAAGAAGATGGTGGAGATGACGATCAGGCCGACGCAGCACAGCAGCAGAATGTGTTTGGCGACCAGAAGGTCGACTCCGAACATGCCTTCGAGCGTCGAAGCCAGAATGAGCAGGCCGGAACTGGCTGCCGAAAGAACCACGAAGAGAATCGCTTTGCGGAGCAGTTCGGCACGGTGATAGTTGAGGATCAGACGTTCTTCGATTCCCGGATCAAAGTCAGGTGAACGACCTTGCTGGCGAAGATTTTCTCGGACGCGGTCGCAAGCTTGCGCGTAGCGGGCCGACATGGCCATAAGCAATAGCCCCACGCCAGAAATCAAGGTAATGGGAGTGAGCGCCGAGCTCAGGATGGAAGCAAAATCAATGTGCGGCATTTGACACTGAAAAGAGAATTTGACGCCCCTTCGAGGAATTTCGAAAGGGGCGGAAATTCTAAGCAATTTCAGTGGCTTCGGAAGCTTTGATGAAAGAAATTTCTTTTGGAGCCACGATGCGGTGGAAGTCTTCCGTATTGATGATGATGGAGACGTCACGCGCGCCGGCGTTGAAGGCGAGCTCTCCGTAACGAGTAAAGAGAGTAGGGTCGGCTACGTTGAGAAGTTTTTCGTGCAATGCGACCGGAGGTACGGCTCCCAGGATGCAGCCGGTGAGGTCCAGCACTTCTTCAGGACTGCAAAGGCCTGCTCGGGTAGCGCCCAGAGCTTGCGCGAGCTTTTTAAGGTCGGCTTGCTGATCGGCCGGCAGCACCGCCAGGACGTACTGCTTGACGCCGTTACCTTTGGCCATGCATACCAACGCCTTAGCGCCTTGTCCTACCTCGGTACCACGCACTTTGGCAACCGATTCGCTGGATCGATCGCCCGCGGGGTGGTGAACGACGCGGTAGCGGGCTTGCCCCGCATCGAATTTTTCGCAGAGTTTCTGAAGAACGTTTTCAACCATGATGTGTCTTCTCACAAACATAAACGGAAAAACAGTCTCATGATAAACGCAACGGGCCAAACCAAATTGACATCCTCCCACCGACTCACGTCGGGGGGCCTGCTGGCAGGCATTGCCTGCTGCAGATAGGTTTCTGTTGCTGATCTCTAACGGGATTCACTTCACAGACGATCCGAGCCCGCCCGGCTCTTCCTCAAAATATTCCCTGAGCGCATCAGTTCGCGGTCAAGATCCTTGAGTGTCTGCTGCAAAGTCTGGGCCGGTGATTCAGACAACCAAAGACTGGAATCGTCCTTCTTCCAGCCAACCAACATCCGCCAGCTCACGCAGGCGGTCTTCTGGCGGTCAGATAAAATGAAGGGCCTTGGGCCGCTACGGCGGTCATTGTCAATGATGAATTGAAAATATGGTTGAAGGCACCGTTTTAGGGTTTGATTTCGGTGAAAAGCGGATCGGGGTGGCCGTCGGTTCAACGCTCACGGGCTCGGCGCGGCCGCTGTGCATCATTCAGGCCGCAGCCGGAAAGGATGCCAAATGGCAGGCTGTTGCGGATCTGGTGGCTCAGTGGGAGCCGTCGGCTTTCGTTGTGGGACTGCCCACACAGCGAGACGGATCCTCAGAGCCTGCTACGCGCATGGCTTTGAATTTTGCCAAGCGCCTCTACGGTCGAACAAAACTTCCGGTTTATATGACCGATGAACGCTTTTCGTCGGTTGTGGTTGATGACGGAACGGGGGCGTTTGACGACAAGTCGGCCGCCGTCATTCTTCAGCAGTGGTTTGACGAAGGTTCGCCCGAGCGTCAGCCGCAGGACATTGAAATTCCGTAAAGGTACAAAAAGATGCAAGTGCTGATCGGTGCGGCCCGCTTTGCCGCCGTCTTTGTATACATCGTGTGCTGCTTTGTCCTCATTTTCGGGGTGTTTCCGTTTTCGACTCCCGAGGGTAAAGGCCGCATCATTCGGCGTTGGTCGGCCCGCATTCTGCGATGGCTCGGTGTCAAGGTCGACGTTTTCGGACAGTACAACGGGGACGCGCGCGTTCGGGACAGCGGACGCACACCCGGCCAGATCGGGCGCCTGATCGTGGCCAACCACGTTTCGTTTTTGGATATCTTTGCTCTCAATTGCGTGTTCCCTTCCGCTTTTGTGGCCAAAGCCGAAATTGCGCGTTGGCCCGTGTTCGGGTTTATTGCCAAATCCGTTGATACGGTGTTTATCGAGCGCGGCAACCGCCGTTCTCTCATCAACACGGCCGAAGCCATGGCTAAGGCACTGGACGAAGGACGAAATCTTTTGATGTTTCCGGAAGGAACGACCTCCGATGGTACCGGGCTCAAAAAAATGCACGGCAATCTGATGGAAGGCGCCGTGCGCCGGCATGCCGAGGTGATCCCCGTGGTGCTGCGATACAAAACGAAGGGACAGGTGACGACGACGCCCGCCTACGTCGGCGACGTCGGACTCTTCGAGTGCTTGTGGAAAGTGGTGACGATGGAGGATCTTTATCTGGAAATTCACATTCTCGAGCCGCTTCGCGGTGAAAATCGCCACGCGTTATGCCGCCAGGTGAGTGCTGATATGTGCGCTTTGATCGGTTGTGCGGATCCGCTAGCGGATTTGGAGACAGCATCAATTCAGACTCCCGCCGCAGTTGTCGAAAAAGAAAAAGCAGGTGCGTGATGTTTGATGGAATTACTAAGTTTGAGGTTCAAGTCAAGCCTGAGGACCTTGACGAACTCAACCACGTCAACAATGTCGTCTACATGCGCTGGCTTGAAATGGCCGCGCGCGAGGGCAGCGCGGACGCGGGCTGGCCCACCGAGCGCTATTTCAGGGAAGGCCTGGGCGCCTGGGTCGTGCGCAAGCACTGGATCGAATATCTTCGTGACTGCAAACTGGGTGACATCATTGAGGTCTATACCTGGGTGCAGGAGTTTTCTGTAAGCACCAGTCTGCGCCGTTATGCCATGAAGGTGAACGGCAAATTGTGTTGCGTGGCAGCAACGGAATGGGTTTATATCGACTTGAAGACGCGCCGCGCAAGCGAGCTGCCCGAACAGGTCGAATCGTGCTTCAGGATCGTGCCCGCCGATGATCCGCGCCTTAAGGAACTCGGCATTGCGCGGCCCGTTCGCTATTTGCCCACGGCGATGCGAACAACGCACGGCGCATGAGGAAATCGTTCCTGATCTTTGAAGATTGAAGCCCGAGCAAGGGGTTTCATTCGTGCAATAATCACCTGTGCTTTTGTTAATGAACGCAGGTTCAGGGCTTTGTGCGCTCTTTTTTCAGCCGGTTACTATGTCTTTATCCGATCCGTTTTTAAGCATTGAGGACGTAACGTTTAGCTACGGCAACGGTCGCGTGATTCTCAACGATGTGACGCTCCGATTCGGGAGAGGTCAGGTTGTGGCCATCATGGGCGGTTCGGGCATGGGCAAAACGACGCTGTTAAAGCTCATCGGCGGTTTGATCCGGCCCCAGAAGGGACGCATCCTCTTTGACGGCACCGATGTGGCGACGGCCGATACGCAAGCCTTGTACCGCGCGCGACGCAAGATGGGCATGCTGTTTCAGTTCGGCGCTCTCTTTACCGATATGTCGGTATTCGAAAACGTGGCGTTTCCGCTGCGCGAGCAGACTGACTTCGATGAGGAAATGATTCGCGATCTGGTACTCATGAAGCTCGATGCCGTGGGGCTTCGCGGAGCCGCCGATCTGATGCCGAGCGCCATTTCGGGGGGTATGGCCCGCCGCGTTGCTCTGGCGCGCGCCATTGCTCTGGATCCCGCGCTCATCATGTACGATGAACCATTTGCCGGTTTGGATCCGATTTCGATGGGCATCACCGCGCAGCTCATCCGTAAGCTCACGGACGCGCTGCAGGCCACGGCCATCATCGTGACGCACGACGTGGCCGAAACGTTTGAGATTGCCGACTACGTCTATATGGTCAACGCCGGTCGCATTGCTGCGCAGGGAACGCCCGAGGAACTCACGGCTTCGACCGATCCATACGTTTGCCAGTTCCTCAAGGGATTGCCCGACGGTCCGGTGGCGTTTCACTATCCGGCCAAGTCGGTTGAAGAAGAATTCGGGGTGCGTTCATGAACATCTTGATGAGATTTTTCTGCTGGCTCGGCCGCTACTCGATTCGCCAGATTCGAGCGATCGGTCGTCTGGCGCTTTTTTCGTTTCACGTCTTTCGCAATATTCCGGGTGCGCTCTCGCGCTTTTATCTGATTGCGCAGCAGACGCACTTCATCGGTAACTATTCGCTGTCGATCATTTCGGTTTCGGGCCTGTTCGTGGGCTTCGTGCTAGGGCTGCAGGGCTACTACGTACTTGTGCGCTACGGCAGTGATCAGGCGCTCGGCGTGATGGTGGCGCTCTCATTGATGCGTGAATTGGGGCCTGTGGTGGCGGCGCTGTTGTTTGCCGGTCGCGCAGGGACGTCGCTTACGGCCGAAATCGGTCTGATGCGCTCAGGCGAACAGTTGGCGGCCATGGAGATGATGGGGGTCGATCCGATTCGTCGCATTGTTGTGCCGCGTTTCTTGGGCACGGTGATCTCGATGCCACTGCTTGCCATTATCTTCTCGGCCGTTGGCATCATCGGTGCCTGGATCGTGGGTGTCGGGCTGATTGGAACCGATAACGGCGCCTTCTGGTCTCAAATGCAGGACGGCGTGGACTTTTTCTCGGATGTGGTCAACGGCGTGATCAAAAGCGTGGTCTTCGGCATTGCTGTCGGGTTGATCGCACTGTTTCAGGGTTATATTGCGCGCCCGACGCCCGAAGGGGTTTCGCAGGCGACGACGCGTACCGTGGTGGTGAGTTCGCTCCTGGTCTTGGGGCTCGACTTCATCATGACGGCCTTTATGTTCTCTTAATCGATAAACGGTTTTGCCACGGACTTCGGTGAAAACTATGGAACGCAAGACAGTTGAATTTTGTGTGGGACTTTTCGTACTGCTGGGGTTTTTGGCCTTGATTTTCGTGTCGCTGCAGGCGGCGAATCTGGGAAACTTCAGCTGGAACGCGAAAACGTATGAGCTCAATGCCAACTTCGACAACATCGGCGGCCTGAAGCCGCGTGCTCCCGTCAAAAGTGCCGGTGTTGTGGTGGGACGCGTCAAAGAGATCAAGTTTGATCAGGCCTCCTTCCAGGCCACCGTCGTGCTCAACATCGAGTCGCAGTACAAGTTCCCTGCCGACAGTTCGGCGCAGATTCTGACGTCGGGCTTGCTCGGCGAACAGTACATCGGTATCTCTGCGGGCGGAGCCGATGAAGACATGGCTCCGGGTGCACGTTTCGAGCAGACTCAGTCGGCTGTCGTACTCGAAAACCTGATCAGTCAGTTCATGTTGCAGTTTGCTGAAAAAGGCGGCTCCGACAAATAATTCATCCTTATGACAACAGACATTCGCAAAGTAGAAGCAGGATAAAAATGAAAACTTTGCCAAAGTTCGCTCTCGTGCTTGCGGCCGTTGCTTCCTTGGCCGGGTGTGTTTCCGTGCCTGACAATGCCGGACAAGATCCGTCCGATCCTTGGGAGACAATGAACCGAAATACGTTTGCGTTCAACCAGAAGCTCGATACGTATGTGTACCGTCCGGTGGCCAAGGGCTATGAATTTGTCGTTCCGGAATACGCGCGCGAACGCATCGGCAACATCTACGTGAACCTCAATGAGCCGGCCAATGCGATCAACAACGCACTGCAGGGCAAGGGCGAGGGAGCTCTTGTAAGCTTGTTCCGCCTGATGATCAATACGACGCTGGGTCTGGGCGGTATGTACGACGTTGCCGGTACTGCAGCCAACCAGCCCACTCGCCGAGAGGACTTTGGGCAGACGTTAGCCGTTTGGGGCGTCGGCAACGGTCCCTATTTCGTGATTCCGTTCTTAGGACCGTCGACCTTGCGCGATGCACCGAGTTTGGGCGTTGACTATCTGACAGCTCCTCAGACTTGGCTGGACGGTGGTTGGGCCGAATGGGCGGCCTGGGGTGTGTTTGCGATGGACTATCGCCTGCGCATGATGCCCGCCACCGATCTTCTCGAGGGCGCGGTCGATCCTTATCTGATGGCTCGCGAAGCCTATCTGTCGACTCGCCGCAACGCGGTCTACGACGGCAATCCTCCGCTGGAATTCCCGGAAGATGAATTCGAAGACGAGCTTGAAGACGAAGCAACCGATACTGCAGAAGCGCCGCAGCAGCCGGCCGCTGAAGCAAAGGAGTAAAAAGCCATGCTGGATATGATGATCGGTAAGCGCCGTTTGCTGACGGCAATGGGGGCGGCGGTTGTTTTGGCTGCCATTACGGGCCCTGCAGCATGGGCTGCCGACGCCAAGGGCGATCCGGAACAGTGGATTGTGGAGATCAGCAACAAGATCCTTGAAGACATTCGTACGGACGCTCAGTTGAGTCAGGCCGATCCTGCACGCGTGCGTCGCTTCGTCGATGAACAGATCATGCCGGTGGTCGACTTTGAGCGCATGACACGCACGGCTGTTGGCCCGAAGTGGCGTCAGGCTACCAAGGAGCAACGCAAGGAGCTCATGGACTTGTTCCGCGAACAGCTCATCCGCGTGTATTCCGGTGCGTTGGCCACCGTCAAGGATCAGACGTTTAAGCTTGCGCCCAATCGAGTAAAGCCCACGGCGACCGACGCGATTGTTCGTACGCTGCTTGTGTCTCCGGGTAAGCCCGATATGCGCATCAACTACCGACTGAAGAAAGTAAAGGGCGAATGGCGCATCATTGACGTGGACGTGGAAGGCATTTGGATTGTGGACAACTACCGCACGCAGTTTGCGAGCGTGGCCAATCAGTCCGGTATCGATGGCCTGATTAAGACGCTGCGCGAGAAGAACGAACAGGCGGCTCAAAATGCGTCTAAGTGAGGAAAAGATCACGCGAGGCAACGCCGTTGCCGTGAAGGCGGCGGTGTTGGCTTCGGCGCAGGCGGGAGACACTGTTCTTGATTTTTCCAATGTCAAGAGTGTGGATTCGACGTCCGTGTCGATTCTGATGTCGTGGGTGCGTACGCTTCAGTCCTTGCAGCGCACGCCGGAAATCCGTTGCGTGCCGGAAAAAATGCTCTCTCTGATGTGGCTCTACGGTGTGAACGATCTGCTTGCGCCGTACTTCAAGTGAGGCAAAAGAAAAAAAATTCTGAAACCCCCTTGACAAGTGCAAGAGGCTTTGGAATAATGCCGATCTCTCGGCGCATTAGCTCAGTCGGTTAGAGCAGAGGAATCATAATCCTTGTGTCCGCGGTTCGAGTCCGTGATGCGCCACCAAATTTTTATGCAGCGTTCAAACGAACGAGGCAGAACAAAAAGTCGCAATCCCTGCAATAATACGGGTTTGCGGCTTTTTTGTTTTTGTCGCACGATTTTCACATGCGCACGCGCGCAAGGGGAGGGCCGAATGGCCGATCATGAGCTTGTCAGCACGCAACTTCCCGATCATGATGTTTCGGGGGTTTTGTCGGCATTGGCCGATGTGATTGAGTCCCGCAAGGGCAGCGATCCTCAGAAAAGCTATGTGGCCAAGCTCTTTTCCAAGGCTCCCGACGGCGTCCTGAAAAAAATCGGCGAAGAGGCGGTCGAGTGCGTGATGGCAGCTAAGGACGAGAACAAAAAGGACATCATTTACGAAACGGCAGACCTGTGGTTTCACTCCCTCGTCATGCTTTCGCAGTACGGCCTGCGTCCGGAGCACGTGCTCGCGGAGCTTGAGCGCCGCGAAGGCTTGAGCGGACTGGAAGAAAAGCGTCGTCGTTTCGATCCGTTGAAGTAAGAGGTAAGAAAATGGACTGCATCTTCTGCAAGATCGCTCACCGTGAAATCGCCACGCCGCTCATCTACGAGGACGACGATGTGGTCGCCTTCAACGACATCAATCCGAAGGCTCCGATTCACTTTTTGATCATTCCGAAAAAACACATCGTTTCTCTTGCCGAAGCCGGTACCGAAGATGCCGCACTTCTGGGTAAAATGATCAACCTTGTTCCCGTTCTGGCAAAGAAGATGGGCTGCGAAGGCGGCTTCAGGACGGTGATCAATACCGGCCGCGACGGCGGTCAGGAGGTGCCGCACCTGCACATTCACGTGCTCGGCGGTCCGCAGCCGTGGAAGTAATCGCTTCTTTCGGGCAAAATTTGCGAACTTGAACAAATTGAACCTTAACCTCTAGGAGTTAACAAATGGGTTCCCTTTCGATTTGGCACTGGCTCATCGTTCTCGTCATTGTTGTGCTGGTTTTCGGTACCGGCAAGCTCAAGAATATGGGCAAGGATCTGGGCGGCGCCATCAAGGGCTTTAAGGAAGGCATGCGTGAGGCCGATGACAAGCCCGCTGATCAGACGGCTGCTAAGGAAATCCCGCAGCAGCAGACTGCCGAGGCCAAGCAGGCCGACACGATTGACGTCGACGCCAAGGAAAAACCCAAGGCCTAATCCAAAGGCTTGGGGGTCTCTCCTCAATATAGAGACCGTTTTCCCTTGAATCAGGAAGACCGCGGCAGCGCAGCGCGCACCGCGGCCTTTTTAAGTTTGTGAGACGTCATGTTTGATTTCGGCTTCAGCGAAATGATCATCGTCGGTGTCGTCGCGCTTGTCGTGCTCGGCCCGGAAAGACTGCCTGTCGTTGCTCGTACGGCTGGTGAATGGATCGGCAAGGCCCAGCGCTTCGTTGCGCAGGTGAAGTCCGACATCGACCGGGAGACGGAGCTCTCGGAACTCAAAAAGATTCAGGACGAGGCGAAAGCACTCGCCAATGACGTTAAGTCAACCGTTGAGAAAACTGCAGGAGAAATCGAGACCAATGTAAGCTCGGTTGCGGGTGAAGCCCAGTCTGCGGTGAAGGATGCGCAAAGCGCGGTGGAATCAGTTAAAGCTGATGCGGCAGAGACGGTTTCAACGAAGACGACAGGCGTTTCTGCGGACGATATTTCGTCAGTCTATGGTTGGGGTGATGCCAATACAGACAGCGAAATAATGACTCCAGCGAGTGCTTATGGCGGCTGGAGCGAGCCGAAAGTCTTTCCTAAACGCTATCACTCGGGACCGTCGGTTGATGACCTCGCTGCCGAGATTGAACGACTGCGTCGTGAACTCGGTATGCGCGAAGCCAATATGGGGGGCGCCTCAGGCCGACGCCGCGCACTTGCTCCTCGTGCTAAAAATCTTCGTACCCGTATTTATCGTTGAGTAAGGAATCATGAGCCAGGACAATCCTCAGCTCGAAGCGCCGGACGATCCCGCCAACGAGCAACCGCTCGTGAGCCACCTCGTCGAGCTGCGCAATCGTATGGTGAAGTGCGCGATTTCGATCATCGTCGTTT
>OOIG01002049.1_pt1 | contig 14062 bp, 14 predicted proteins | sample 1692091 | NCBI WGS metagenome assembly OOIG01 (sample SAMN06348188, study PRJEB24527) | human gut metagenome | biome: human gut; feature: ankylosing spondylitis patient; material: feces | host: Homo sapiens | place: China | collected 2015-10
CCCCGGCTTTGCACGCTTGCGCTCTGTATCAGAACTTTTGAAAGGATGTCTCGTCTATGTCGTGGAATGATCTGTTTGTCAACATGGACAACACCAACTTCTTTAACTTCTCGTTCCTGCCCAAGTACGGCTCCGCCTTCGTCCGCGGCTTTGAATACACCCTGCTGCTGGCGGTGGTATCCGTGCTGCTGGCTGTGATCCCCGCTCTGCTGCTGGCTATGATGCGGCTGAGCAAGGTCAAGCCCATCAAGTGGTTCGCCGGCGCGTATATCGCCGTGTTCCGTTCCACCCCCATGCTGGTGCAGCTGTCCATCATCTACTTCGGACTGTTCCACTACATCACCCTGCCCCGTACACTCCTGTTCGGCTTTATCGCCGTCAACCGCTTTATCCCCGGCGTGGTGGCGCTGGCGCTGAACAGCTCGGCATACGTGGCCGAGATATTCCGCGCCGGTATACTGGCCGTGGATAAGGGGCAGACCGAGGCCGCCCGCTCTTTGGGTCTCAGCAGCTGGCAGTCCATGCGTCTGGTGGTGCTGCCCCAGGCCATCAAGAACGTCCTCCCCGCCCTGGCCAACGAGGTGGTCACCATGGTGAAGGAATCCTCCATCTGCTCCGTGCTGGGCATGGCGGAGATCATGTACACCGCCCAGACCGTCTCCGGCAACAGCTACATCACGCTGGCGCCCTATGTGCTGGCCGCGCTGGTCTACTTCTGCATCAACTACCCCGCCTCCAAAGCGATCGAGGCCATAGAAAGGAGAATGCGCCGTGGCGACAAGCAGTAAAGTTCTCATCTCCGTAAAGCACCTGGTCAAGGAATACAACCACGGCACCGTTCACGCGCTGGACGGCTGTGACCTGGACATCCACAAGGGCGAGGTGGTGGCCATCATCGGCCCCTCCGGTTCCGGCAAGTCCACGCTGCTGCGCAGCCTGAACATGCTGGAGGAGCCTACCTCCGGCGCCATCTTCTTCGACGGCGTGGATCTGGCCAGCAAGTCGGTGAACATCGACCTCCACCGCCAGAAGATGGGCATGGTGTTCCAGCATTTCAACCTGTTTCCCCACAAGACCGTGCTCCAGAACATCACGCTGGCGCCGGTAACGCTGAAGAAAAAGACCCCCGCCGAGGCGGAAGCCCAGGCGCGCGCCCTGCTGGAGCGTATCGGCCTGTCCGATAAGGCCGACGAGTATCCCAACATGCTCTCCGGTGGTCAGAAGCAGCGTATCGCCATCGTCCGGGCGCTGGCCATGGATCCGGAGGTCATGCTCTTCGACGAGCCCACCTCCGCCCTTGACCCCGAAATGGTGGGCGAGGTGCTGGATCTCATGCGGGATCTGGCCAAGGACGGCATGACCATGGCGGTCGTCACCCACGAAATGGGCTTCGCCCGCGAGGTGGCCGACCGGGTGGTATTCATGGCCGACGGCAAGATCCTGGAGGAGGGCTCTCCCAGCGATATCTTCGACCATCCGCAGGATCCCCGGCTTCAGGACTTCCTCAGCAAGGTACTGTAAACCGCGATACCCGCCCTGCGCGCCCAAAGCACGGGATAAGCGGTCACTCATAATGAAAAAATCAGCCCAACGGCTTAAGCCGTTGAGCTGATTTTTTGTTGCTCACATTTTCCCGCTGACGCGGAGGCGGTTCAGCGCACGGGCGAGGTTGCCCTGCGCCAGCTGATACTCCGCCATGCTGCGCTTCTGACGCAGCGCCTCCTCCGCTTCCTCCCGGGCGCGGAGAGCGCGGTTCACGTCGATGTCCTCCGGACGCTCGGCGGCGTCCAGCAGCAGGAGCACCCGGTCGCCGTCGATCTTGAACAGTCCCTGTGCCACGGCCGCCCGGCGGTGCTCGCCCTCCTCCGTCTCAAATTGCAGCTCGCCGGCGGTAACGGCGCCCACTGCGTTGCAGTGACCGGCCAGCACGCCGTATTCGCCATCGGTGGTGGGGATCACCACCGACACGCACTTGCCCCGGAAGAAGGGCACGCTGGCGGCCAGCACATCCAGCTGAAACGCGGCGGCCATCACATGCCGCCTTTCTTCAGCTGCTCGGCCTTGCGCTTCACGTCGTCAATAGTGCCGGCGTTGAAGAAGGCCGCCTCGGGATAGTCGTCCATGGCGCCGGAGAGGATCTCCTTGAAGCCGCGCAGCGTCTCGTGCAGGGGCACGAACACACCGGGCGCGCCGCTGAACTTCTCCGCCACATAGAAGGGCTGGGACAGGAAGCGCTGGATGCGGCGGGCGCGGGCGACGGTCTTTTTGTCCTCGTCGCTTAGCTCCTCCATACCCAGGATGGCAATGATGTCCTGCAGCTCCCGGTACTTCTGCAGCGTGGACTGGACGGCGCGGGCGATGTTGTAGTGCTCCTCGCCCACGATGTCCGGCTCCAGAATGCGAGAGGTGGACTCCAGCGGATCCACGGCGGGATAGATGCCCTGCTCGGCGATCTTACGGCTGAGCACCGTGGTGGCATCCAGATGGGAGAACGTGGTAGCCGGGGCGGGGTCGGTCAGGTCGTCGGCGGGCACATACACCGCCTGCACGGAGGTGACAGAGCCGTTCTTGGTGGAGGTGATGCGCTCCTGCAGAGCACCCATCTCACCGGCCAGCGTGGGCTGATAGCCCACGGCGGAGGGCATACGTCCCAGCAGGGTGGACACCTCGCTGCCCGCCTGCACGAAACGGAAGATGTTGTCGATGAACAGCAGCACGTCCTTGTGCTCCTCGTCGCGGAAATACTCCGCCATGGTCAGGCCGCTGAGCGCCACGCGCATACGGACGCCGGGGGACTCGTTCATCTGGCCGAACACCAGGGCGGTCTTGTCGGACACGCCGGACTCGCGCATCTCGCCCCAGAGGTCGTTACCCTCGCGGCTGCGCTCGCCCACGCCGGTGAAGATGGAATAGCCGCCGTGCTCCATGGCCACGTTGTGGATCAGCTCCTGGATCAGCACGGTCTTGCCCACGCCGGCGCCGCCAAACAGGCCGATCTTGCCGCCCTTGGGGTACGGCTCGATGAGGTCGATGACCTTGATGCCCGTTTCCAGAATATCGGCGGCAGGCATCTGCTCGGCAAACGAGGGGGCGGGTCGGTGGATCTCCCAGTGGGGGGCGTCGGCGCTGACAGGCGCCTCGCCGTCGATGGGGTCGCCCAGCACGTTGAACATACGGCCCAGCGTGGCCTCGCCCACCGGCACGGAGATGCCGTGGCCGGTGGCGGTGACGGTCAGTCCCCGGCTGAGGCCGTCGCTGCCGGCCATCATGACGCAGCGCACCGTCTTATTCTCCAGATGCTGCTCCACCTCCATAGTGTAGCGCGTGCCGTTTGCCTCCACGGTCAGCGCCTCATTGATGGCGGGCAGGCTCCCCTCCGGGAAGCATACGTCGATCACGGGGCCGGAAATGCCCGTGATGGTTCCTTGTTTCATTGAGGTCAGCCCTCCTTTTCTTTCTTACTGCGCTGGGCGCGCTCACCGGCGGAGACTTCGGTGATCTCCTGGGTGATGGCGGCCTGGCGCGCCCGGTTGAACTGGACGGACAGATCCTTCAGCAGCTCCTCCGCGTTCTGATCCGCCGCGTTCATGGCGGTCATGCGGGCACTCTGCTCACTGCAGAAGCTGTCCACCAGCGCGCTGTAAATAAAGCCGGTGAGGCAGCTGCGCACCGCGTTGTCCAGCACGGCGGCGGCGTTGGGGACGAACTCGAACATGGAGCCTCCGGCAGTGTCCGCCTTGGCGGTGGAAAACCGCTCCCGGTGCAGGGGCAGCAGTTGGGCCTGACGCACCGTGGCCTCCAGTCCGTTTTTCATGTCTGTGTAAATGACGTGTACGGCATTGATCTCGCCGGCATCGTACCGCTCCAGCAACAGCTCGCTGATCTGGCGGGCACGCTGCAGCGTGGGATTCTGAGCGGTATAGAGAAAGCTCTTTTCGATGGGGATGCCCCGCTGGCTGAACCAGCGGCGGCCATACTCGCCCACCACATACAGCTCCGCGCCCTCGTTGGCGGCCAGAAACTGCTGGGCCTGCCGGATGGCGTTCTGGTTATAGGCGCCGGCAAGGCCCTTGTCCGCCGTGATCAGCAGGCAGGCGGCCACGCCGGGCAGAGGTCTGGCGTTGGCGTCCTCCGGCATGAGATAGCGGCTCTCAATGCTGCTGTCGGCGTTGAACACGCGGCCGATCTCCGTCTGCAGAGCGTCGAAGTAGGGGCGGGTATTGCTGAGATCCTGCTTGGCCTTGCGCAGCTTGGCCTGCGAGATGAGGTACATGGCGTGGGTGATCTTCTGGGTCTGCCGGACGCTTCCGATGCGGCGGCGGATCTCACTCGTGCTGGCCATGGCCTCACCGCCCGCCTGCGCGCCGGAACTTCTCCAGCGCGGTCTTTGCAAAGTCCACGATCTGGCCGCGCACCTCGTCGGTCAGCGCCGCGCCCCGCTCCAGCTCCTGCATGAGCTGGGGCCGGCCGGCGGCAAACTCGCCCAGAAGGTAGTCCCGCAGCGAGCAGACCTGCGCCACCGGCACCTGCTGATAGATGCGGGCCATGGCCGTCACCAGCGTGACGATCTGCTGGGCCTGACTCAGCGGGCTGCACCGGCCCTGACGCAGAATGTACATCAGGCTCTGACCGTAGGCCAGCTGGTTCTTGGTGTCCTCGTCCAGATCGCTGGAGAACTGGGTAAAAACCTCCATCTCGCGGTACTGGGCCAGATCGAGGCGCAGGGTGCCGACCGCCTTCTTCATGGCCTTGGTCTGAGCCGCGCCGCCCACACGGGATACGGAAAGGCCCACGTTCACAGCGGGGCGATGGCCGGAGAAGAACAGGCTGCTCTCCAGAAAGATCTGGCCGTCGGTGATAGAGATGATGTTGGTGGGGATGTAGGCGGACACGTCGCCGGCCTGCGTCTCCACGATGGGCAGGGCGGTCATGCTGCCGCCGCCCCGTGCATCGCTGAGGCGCGCCGCGCGCTCCAGCAGGCGGGAGTGCAGATAGAACACGTCGCCGGGGTAGGCCTCACGGCCGGGAGAACGTCCCAGCAGCAGGCTCAGGGCGCGGTAGGCGATGGCGTGCTTGGAAAGATCGTCGTAGACGATCAGCACATCCTTTCCCTTGTTCATAAAATACTCGCCGATGGACGCGCCGGCATAGGGCGCGATATACTGCATGGAGGCGGACTCGCCGGCGCTGGCGCAGACGATGATGGTGTACGCCATGGCGTCGTGCTTGCGCAGCATCTCCGCGATCTGCGCCACGGAGCTGGCCTTCTGCCCGATGGCCACGTAGATGCAGATCATATCCTTACCCTTCTGGTTCAGGATGGTGTCGATGGCGATAGATGTCTTGCCGGTCTGACGGTCGCCGATGATCAGCTCACGCTGGCCCCGTCCGATGGGGAACATGGAGTCGATGGATAGGATGCCGGTCTGCATGGGGGTGTTCACCGGCTGACGGTCGATGATGCCGGGGGCCGGACTTTCGATCATGCGGTATGCATCGGCAGGGATGTCGCCGCCGTCGTCGATGGGTGCGCCCAGCGCATCCACCACGCGGCCGATCATGGCATCGGACACGCCGATGCCGGCGGTCTTGCCGGTACGGTACACGGCGCTGCCCTCGCTGACCTCCTCCACCCGGCCAAACAGGATGCAGCCGATGCGGTGACCCCGCAGCTCCTGCACCATGCCCCGGATGCCGCCCTCAAAGAGCAGGATCTCGCCGTAGGCCGCGTTTTCCAAGCCTCCCACATAGGCGATGCCGTCCGCCACGGACAGCACGCTGCCCACCTCGCGGGCGCAGACCTCCGGCACCCAGTCCCGGACGGTGTCGCGGATCAGCGGGATCACGGACTGCTCGCCGGCCTTCAGCGCGGCAAGACGCTCCTTCAGCTGGCCCAGACGACCCTCCGCCGTCCAGTCGATGACCTCGGAGCCGATCTCGATGCGGAAGCCGCCGGACGCGGTCTTATCCTCCTGCCACGAAAGCTCCACCGGCCGGCCGTATTTCTTCGCCAGCACCTCCTCCAGCTTCGCCTTCTGCGCACTGTCGGGTGGGCAGGCGCTGAACAGTTTGGCTGTCAGACGGGGATCATTCGTGTTCATGCTTCTCCTCCCCCTCGGCTGCGTTTACAAACGCGTCATAGGCGCGGGAAGTCTCCTTCGCCAGCAGCTTCTCCATGGCGGCCTCCGCGATGGACACAGCCTCGCGGTTGGCCTCAGCCACGATCTTCTTGCGGTCATTCTCCGCGTTCTCCCGGGCGGCGGCCACCAGCTTGTCCGCCTGCTCGCGGGCGGCGTCACGCTGCTGCTGGGCATAGGCCTCGGCCTCCTTGGCGGCGGCGGCGCGCTTTTCGTCCAGCTCCGCGTCCAACGCAGCCTGACGCTGCTGCATGGACGCCTCCATCTCAGCAGTGGTCCTCTCCCGCTCCGCGGCGGCGGTCTCCATGTCCTGATAGTGCTTGGCACGCTTATCCATGAAGTTCTTCACCGGCTTGAACAGCAGCAGGTACAGACCGCCCACCAGAATGGAGAAGTTGAACAGATGCAGCAGGATCTGCTGCCAATCAATATTCAGAGGGATGTTCATAGCTTCTCTCTCCGTTTCTTACAGCACAAAGATGATGAGGATGACCACCAGCAGGGCGTAAATGATGGCGGTTTCCAGGAACACAAGGCCCAGCATCATGGTGGTGCGGATCTTGCCCTCGGCCTCCGGCTGGCGGGCGATGCCCTCAGCGGACTTGGAGATGGCCATGCCCATGCCGATAGCGCCGCCGGCGGCGGCGATGCCGATGGCGATGGCGGACGCCATGGCCTTGGCGCTGTCCACGCTGGTGTCGGCGGTCTGCTCCGTCTGGGCAGGGGCCTCGGCAGCGGGCTCGGTATCGGCGAACGCGGTCACGGTGAGCAGGGCGGTCAGTGCCAGCACCAGGCACAGCAGCAGGGCAAAGGCCTTCTTGTTGAACAGCTTTTTCATGATTTCTCTTTCCTCCGTCAGTTATTTACAGCTTCAGCTTTAATTTTTTTGTTTTTCTTGGGCTTGGGTGCGTGCTTTTCCGTAGTCTCTCCGTAGAACATGGAGGTCAGCGTGGTCAGCACGTAGGCCTGGATCAGCGCGTGGAGCAGCGTGAACAGCACGCCCACCACCACCGGCACAACGAAGCTCAGGGACACATAGTAGTACACCAGCTCCGTCACCAGCAGGCCGCTGAGCAGCGCGCCGAACATACGGAAGCTCATGGAAATGGGCAGGGAGAAGTCCTTCAGCGCCTTGCCCGCGCCCTTGAGACCGTTGGCCACGATGCCGCCCACCAGAATGACGCCGTAGGACAGGCAGCCCAGCGAAATGGCGGCGTTCACGTCGGACAGCGGGGCCGGCAGGGCGATAGTGTGGCCGTTGGTGGTGATGGCCTGAAAGCCGAACAGCTCAAACAGCGTACCGATAAAGATATACACACCGGCGCCGAAGATGTACGCTCCCAGAAATTTGTTGCGGTGGGGGCTGTTGCCCTTGGCCATGCCGTCAAACATGCCCACCACAGTCTCGATAGCCATTTGCAGCTTGCCGGGAACCATCTTGAACTGGGGGATCGCCAGCAGCCGCAGCAGCAGCGCCGCCAGCAGGATGACGCCCACCACCACCAGCGAGGATATGTACGCGGGGTTCACGTCCTTCAGTCCGAACAGACTGATGCGGTTCGTCCCGTGGAGCACCGCGTCACGCATGGCCTCCTGCACCGACTCCGACTTGCCGTGTCCGGGGACAAGCAGAGAGCCGGCCAGGAACGCCGCGGTGATCAGCAGCCACACCACGATGAACCTGATTTTCCTCTTTTTTTCCATTCGTCTTTCACCTTTTACATCCGGTAAAATTTTTGTGCCGTGTCGTTTCATGTACGGCAGAAGCGGCACAGCGCTTCCATCGAATGTCCTGATTTTGGCAAAATCTTAACATCCGATATCGGCATCTTGACACTTCCTTTTTATTATATTAGAAATTCCACTACAGCACAAGTATTTTTTCGTCGTAAGCGTCACAACATTCCATAAAATCCGACAAAAGTTTTATCAGTTTGCGTATTCTGACAAAAGAGGCAGCGCCCCGCTATGCAGGACGCTGCCTCTTTGCTCATTTTCCGTTTCGCTTTTTGGCGAAGGCGGCCTTTTTCCGGGGCGGCATCTTGCCCTTCTGCACCGGCTGCTTCGCCGTGGGCGTGCCCCGGCGTCCCCGGTTGCCGGACGTCTCCTTTTTCCGGCGGGACTGACGCTCCGGCTTCTCCGGCTTGGCCGGGGGCTGGCCGTCGGGCTCGCCCTTGCGGGGACGGATCAGGCACTTCTTCTCATAGCCGATGAGATCGGTGCGGCCCGTCTCCTCCAGCGCCTCCACCACCAGCGCACGCTTTTCCGGGCGCGACCACTGGAGCAGCGCCCGCTGCATGGCCTTGTCCCGGGGATCGCGGGCCACATACACCGGCGACATGTCCCGGGGGTCGATGCCGGTGTAGTACATACAGGTGGAGAGGGTGCCGGGGGTGGGGTAGAAGTCCTGCACCTGCTCGGGGGTGCGGCCATTCTTATGGAGGAACTCTGCCAGCTTCACCGCGTCACTGAGAGTGCAGCCGGGATGGCTGGACATCAGGTAGGGCACCAGATATTGCTCTGTGCCGTCCTGCTCGTTGAGCTTCTTGTACTGCCGCCAGAACTTCAGGAACACGTCAAAATGGGGCTTGCCCATGTAGTCCAGCACCGAGCTGACACAGTGCTCCGGGGCCACCTTCAGTTGGCCGGAGATATGGTACTGCACCAGCTCCCTGAAGAAGTCCTTGTTTTTGTCCTGTAGCATATAGTCGTAGCGGATGCCGGAGCGGACAAACACCTTCTTGATCTTAGGCAGCTGCCGGAGCTTCTGCAGCAGCTCCGTGTACTCGGCGTGATCGGCGTCCAGATTGGGACACGGCTCCGGCGCAAGGCAGCTGCGATTCTTGCACATACCGCATTTCTTCTGCTTCTGGCAGCTGGTGTGGCGGAAGTTGGCGCTGGGGCCGCCCACGTCGTGAATATAGCCCTTGAACTGAGGGTCCTCCGTCAGCAGTCGGGCTTCCTCCACCACCGACTCAATGGAGCGGCTGGTGACCATGCGGCCCTGATGGAAGGCCAGTGCGCAGAAGTTGCAGCCGCCGAAGCAGCCCCGGTTGTGGGTGATGGAGAACCGCACCTCCTCAATGGCAGGAATGCCCGCGGTGTACATAGGGTGTACCTCCCGCGTATAGGGCAGGTCGTACAGGCGATCCAGCTCCTCCCGGCGCAGGGGGCGGGCGGGGGGATTCACCACCAGCAGCCGTCCCTCGCAGGGCTGGAGCACGGCGCAGCCCCGGATGGGGTCATGCTCGTCGTATTCGATCTTCGTGGCGCGGGCGTAGGCCTCCTTGTCGGCGCAGACCTCCTCATAGGAAGGGCAGAGCGCCTTATGAAAGCGGCAGCCGCTTTCGTCGGCGGCGATATAGGCCGTGCCGGCCACGTCGGTGATCTCCTGCACCGGCGTCTTTTTGGCAAGGCGCCGGGCGATCTCCGCCGTGGCGCTCTCGCCCATGCCGTAAACCAGCAGGTCGGCGGGGGCATCGAACAGGATACTGCGGCGCACCTTATCCTCCCAGTAGTCATAGTGGGCGAAGCGGCGCAGAGACGCCTCCAGCCCGCCGATGACGATGGGCGTATCGGGAAACGCCTCCCGCGCCCGATTGGTGTAGACGATGGTGGGCCGGTCAGGGCGATGACCCATCTCGCCGCCGGGACTGTACAGATCCCGTGTGCGGCGGCGCTTGGCCACCGTGTAGTGCGCCACCATGGAGTCCAGATTGCCGCCGCCGATGAGTACGCCGTACCGGGGCTTGCCCATGGCGCGGAACGCCTCCGCCGAGTGCCAGTCCGGCTGAGCCAGAATGGCCACGCGATAGCCCTCCGCCTCCAGCAGGCGGGCGATGAGGGTGGAGCCGAAGCTGGGGTGGTCAATGTAGCCATCGGCGGTGACCACCAGAAAATCGTAGTAGTACCAGCCGCGCTGGATCATCTCCTCGCGGCTGACAGGCAGAAATATCTCGCCTCTTGTCATGGGGCAGCTCCTTTCAGGGACGGTATTCCGCCGGGATGGGCGGCAGCTGGACGCGGATGTCCTTCTCCATCACGTCGCCCTCCAGCGGATAAAAGCCCAGACGGGCAAAAAAACGCCGCAGATCCTTGTCGCCGCAGCGCAGGCGCAGGTACTCCGCCCCGCGATGCCGCCAGTACAGCAGCACGCGGCCCATGGGTGCGATGCCGTGGCCGGTGCCGCGATACGCGGGATCCAGCCAGTACCAGCCCAGCCAGCCCACGCCCGGCTCTTTCTCCGGCAGCAGCTGAAGCGCGCCGATAAAATCCTCCTCGCAGCGGATGCCGATGGTCTCGCCGCCGTTGGGAACGTGGAAGCGCCGGCGCAGCTCCTCCGGCAGGGGGACGTAGTCCTCGCCGGGATCCACCATCTTGGCGCTGCGCCACCAGCTCTGGCGGGCAAAGGTGGACAGTCCCCGCTCCGTCAGGTGGCTGTTGTCATCGCGGTACTCCACCCGCAGTTCCCCGTTGTCCCATGTCAGCAGGGATACGGCGGTATTGTCGCCGTGAGGCGTGTCGCCGATGCCCGACAGGGGGACGCCCTGCAGCGTGCCCAGTACGATGCGCAGAGCCGCGCCATGGGAGAACACGGCCACAGCACCGCCGTCATGGGCCGCGCCGACGCGGTGCAGGGCGGGGATGTAGCGATCCAGCAAATCCTGTGCCGTCTCGCCGCCCTCCACGCGCCACAGATCCACCCGGCGGTTGAAGTGGTACATCTCCTCCGGGTGCAGCTTGTTCAGCTCGTGCCACGGATGATCCTCCCACACGCCCATGCAGATCTCCCGGAAGGCCGGCTCCAGATGGAGCGGCAGCGCCTTGGGCAGCCAAATGGCCCGGGCAGTGATCTGCGTACGGTACAGGTCGCTGGCGTACACCGCGTCGATGTCCACATCCTGAAACCGCTGGCGCAGCGCGTCGATCTGCTGATAGCCGCGGTAGTTGGTGATCAGTCCGTTGTGCCAGCCGTGGGCAATGCGGTAGAGATTGCCCTCCGCCTCCGCGTGGCGGATGAGATAGATCTTCGTCATACCACCGTCACCCACTGCTTCATCTCGCGGACGGCGCCGTCCACGGCCTCCGCCGCATCCGAGGCGAATTGCAGGTCAAAATCCACGGCCATAGCGCCGTGGCCGTACTCATCAAAGGCGGGGACGGCGTTCTCGCCATCGCACTCCGGCAGCAGCAGGAAGGACTTGGGACACAGGCGGCGCACGTCCCGGATATCCAGACTGTACCCGCTGCCCACCACCAGAGACGCGCCGCGGCGGGCCATCTGCTCCGCCACCGCCAGATACAGCGGACGGTCGCCGGCCATCAGGTTCTGCACCTCGCCGCCGCTTTTGTTGCAGGTGCGCACCAGCGCAAACACCGCCTGCTCCCCGGCGTCACAGCAGTCGCTGCCCATGTAGGGGTCCACGGTGATGGCGTCGGCGCCGTAGCTTTGCCACAGGGCAGGCGCCTCCGCGCCCATGCCCAGAATGACGTACAGTCCCTTGGCGTGGGCGGCACTGACCAGATTGGCCAGCACATCCGCGCCCATGGAGCCGTAGCGCAGGTAGCTGGCGCCGTGGAGCATGACGGCGGGCAGCTTCTCCGCCGCCGCGTCCAGCAGGGTGGTGCCGTGCCAGCGCAGGGCCTCCGCCTCGGCCATGCTGCCGGGGCCGAACATGTCGGTGAAGTTATTCAGGATCTTGGGACTGAGCTTATCCGGCTCCGGCCGAAGCCCCAGTGCCAGCGGCGTCTTCTTCTCGCGGATGCGCTGCTGCAAAACAGTAACGGACATGGAAGCGTCCTCCTTTGTGTCGTGAAAAATACATTAAATGATATTATAACGCGGCGCAGGGGGATTTGGCAAGAAACACCGCGTGTTTTTTTCCGTGAACAGGAGATACTGCCACTGTACGGAAAAGGAGTGATGTAAGATGAACATGACCGCATTCCTGCGGGGCGTATGCGTCGGCATGGTGGCCGGCGCGGCGGCGGACATGGCGGCGCATCCCTACCCGAAGGCCAGAAAAACCGCTGTTGGCAAGGCCATGCAGCGGATGGGTAACGCTCTGGACTCGGCGCTGGTCACTGTCACGTCCATGCTGCACTGAGGTATCGCACAGGCAGGCGGCGGAGGGGAACGCTCCTTCCGCCGCCGCTCTGTGTAAAAAAAGCGGCGTTTTCCGGGAATTCTATCTTGACAAGGCCGCTTTTTTTGTTATAATAGTCAGTGCTGTTCGTCGCAGAACTGAATATATGCAGTGGTATCGAAGAGGTCATAACGAGCACGACTGGAAATCGTGTTGTCGTCAAAAGCGGCACGAGGGTTCGAATCCCTCCCACTGCGCCAGAAAAGCCTGAACGATGCCATGCGGTGAAAGCCGCATGGCATCAGGCATCTTTGCCGACAGGCTCCGTGAAAACCCCGACCGCTTTCGAGCTGTCGGGGCCGTTTGTCAGCATGCTTTCCCGGCATCGCGCCGGGTATACGTCAAAGGAAGGAGTGTATCGTACATGGCCGCTGCCACCACAAAGGATATGACCCACGGCGTGCCCTGGCGGCTCATCGCCGGGTTCGCCGTCCCCGTCTTTCTCAGCCAGCTGTTCCAGCAGCTGTACAACACCGCCGACTCCCTGATCGTCAGCAACTTTCTGGGTGACAACGCGCTGGCCGCCGTCAGCGCCTCCGGCCCGCTGATCTTCCTGCTGGTCAGCTTCTTCGCCGGCGCCGCCAGCGGCGTGGGCGTGGCCATTGCCCGCTATTTCGGCGCGGGGGACTACGACAAGGTGTCCCGCACCGTCCACACTGCCGTGCTGCTGGGACTGATCAGCAGTCTGATCCTCACCGTCATCGGTGTGCTGTTCACCCCCACCCTGCTGCGGTGGATGGACACCGACCCGGAGGTGCTGCCCGACGCCATCGGCTACTTCCGGTGCTACTTTGCCGGTGTGGGTGCGGGTGTGATGTACAATACCTTTACCGGCATTATGAACGCGCTGGGCGACAGCAAGCGCCCGCTGTACTTCCTGATCATCTCCTCCCTGACCAACGTGGCCCTCGACCTGCTGTTCGTGGCGGTGTTCCGCTGGGGCGTATGGTCGGCGGCGCTGGCCACCATCATCTCGCAGGCACTCAGCGCCGTGCTGTGCGTCATCCATCTGGCCAAGAAGGGCACTATCTACCAGCTGAAGCTGTCCGCCCTGCGGATGGACGGCCCGCTGCTGCGGGAGATCCTGCGCTACGGCCTGCCCGCCGGTGTGCAGAACTCCGTGATCGCGCTGGCCAACGTGGTGGTGCAGACCAACATCAACTCCTTCGGCAAGATGGCCACGGCGGCCTACGGCGCGTACTCCAAAATCGAGGGCTTCGCGTTCCTGCCTGTCACCAGCTTTACCATGGCTATCACCACCTATGTGGGCCAGAATCTGGGCGCAGGTATGAAGCCCCGTGCCAAGAAGGGCGCCATCTTCGGCATCGCGGCGGCGGCTATCATCGCCGAGCTGATCGGCGTGGCCACCTATCTGGGGGCGCCGTGGCTGGTGAAGCTGTTCTCCCGGACGCCGGAGGTTATTGAGCTGGGCGTGCTGGAGACGCGCACCATCTGTCTGTTCTACTGCCTGCTGGCGTTCTCCCACGCCATCGCCAGCGTGTGCCGGGGCGCAGGCAAGGCCTTCGTGCCCATGACCATCATGCTGGGCGTATGGTGCGTGTTCCGTATTTTCTACATTACGCTGATGATGCAGTGGCGGCACGAGATCATCTACGTCTACTGGGCGTACCCCATCACATGGGCCATCAGCTCGGTGATCTACCTGTTCTACTTCCTGTTCTCCAACTGGCAAAACGGCTTTGACCCCAAGCCGGAGCTGCCGGAGCACAAGCACCATCACCACTTCCACCTGTTCCACCACAGATAAGCAGAAAAAGG
>OOIG01002056.1_pt1 | contig 14011 bp, 10 predicted proteins | sample 1692091 | NCBI WGS metagenome assembly OOIG01 (sample SAMN06348188, study PRJEB24527) | human gut metagenome | biome: human gut; feature: ankylosing spondylitis patient; material: feces | host: Homo sapiens | place: China | collected 2015-10
CCCAGCCGTTGATGGCCGTCAGCGGTGTGCGCAGCTCGTGGGACACGGAGGAGATGAACTCGGATTTCATCCGCTCGCTCTCGCCGATCTTCCGGGACATGTCGTTGATGTTGTCCACCAGCTCGCCCATCTCGTCGGAGTATTTGTTGGGTATCTGCACGCCGTAGCTGCCGCCGGAGATGCGCTTGGCCGCCTCCGACACCGCCGACACCGGCGCCACCACATTGTTGATGAAGATCATGCTGGACAGGACGATCAGCCCCACCACCGCCACCATGACGCCGGCCACCAGCAGCACCGTCAGCAGCACCTGCCGGTCGATGTTCCCGATGGCGGTGACGTAGCGCATGACGCCTACCACCTGCCCGTTGAATTTCAGCAGGCTGGACGCCGCCATGATCCGCTCGCCGGTGACGACGTCGCGTCCCACGTAGTCCTTCACCTCGCCGCTTTCAATGGCGCTGTATATCTCAGGCGTTCCGGGGTAGGTACCCACAGTGACGCCCCGCGTTGTCACCTCCACCCGGCCGGAGCTGTTGAGAAATTGCAGCTCGATCCGGTCGCCGTCATCGAAGGCGGCGGCGTAGACCGTGGCGCTGCGGTAATACTCCCGGTAGCTGGTCATCACATAGGTGTTGAAATAGTCCGCGCCGGCGGCGGCCTTCGCCCGCAGGGCGGAGCGGGCGCTGTTGTAGTAGCTGCTGGCAAAGCCCACGGAGATGAGCACGCCCACCAGCAGCAATATGACCAGCACCGGCCCCATGCTGCCGGTGAGCCACCGGCGGCGCAGGCCCTGCACTTTATGCTTCTTTCCTGCCAAGGCGTTCATCTCCTTTCATCGCAAAATAAGGTATAGCGCACCCACGGGCGCGGCGCAAAGCCTGACAGCGAGAGATTTTTTGCCAGGACGAGCCACAGCGGCGCAGGCGTACTGTGTGTACGTCAAGCCGCTGCAATGAAGTACTGGCGGAAAAGATCCGCTGTCACAGCCCCCACTTGTAGCCGAAACCCCAGATCGTCGTAATATAGGTTGGGTTCGTGGCATTGTCCTCGATCTTCAGCCGCAGGCGCCGGATATTCACGTCCACGATCTTCAGCTCGCCGAAATAGTCGTGGCCCCAGACCAAGTCCAGGATCTCCTCGCGGGAGAGCGCCTTGCCGGGGTTCTCCATAAACATCTTCATGATGGAGTATTCCACCTGGGTCAGCTTCACCCGCTGACCATTCTTCTCCAGAGTCCGGTTCCGGGTATTGAGCAGGAAGGGCTCCTGATAGATCTCACCCGCCTGCTCCGCCACCGGTCCGCCAGCCCGGCGGAACAGGGCGTCCACCCGGGCTGTGAGCTCCGCCGGGGAAAAGGGCTTCGTCACATAGTCATCGGCACCGGTCATCAGACCCGTCACCTTGTCCATCTCCTGGCTCCGGGCGGTGAGCATGATAATGCCGATGCGGGTGTTGGTTGCCCGGATTCGGCGGCAGACTTCAAAGCCGTCGATCCCCGGCAGCATGATATCCAGCAGGGCTACCCGGATATCTGTATGCTCCTTCAGCTTCTCCAGAGCCTCCTCGCCGGTCTCCGCCTCGATCACTTCGTAGCCCGCCCGAGTGAGGTTGATGACAATAAAGCTGCGGATGCTGGATTCGTCTTCAAGCACCAGTACTTTTCTGGCCATTTCCAAACCTCCGTTTTTATCCGCCGCGTATACGCGGACGCCATAATACTTTTACTATTAATTTCCGCTCATGTTCCACTGCGTCACAATGGCGCTGAACCGTTCTGCCAGACCATTTTCGTCGATGGCGTAACGCCATTGGTCATATTCTTCGCTAAAGCGCACCGCATACACCGTTGTGGGCTGGCGGCGGAGAATCGTCCTGCCGTTTTTCACCGCCTGGGCCTCCCGGTCCGTACCGGTCAGAGTGTAGATCGTCAGGAGCTCTTCCTCTATCCGATCGCCGGTGGTGCTGTAAAAGGTGGTGGCGTGCTCTGTGGTGCTGGTATTGTCCTGTCGCACAGTAAAGTGGCCGTCCCACTCCTCCGGGATGGTCAGATACCAGTTATCCGTCAGGTTGTGGTAAGTAATGGCCTGGTGTTCCGGCTTTCCCGATACGTCGTAGCTGCGCCAATAGATCTTCCAATAGGCATCATCAGCACCCTCCCCGGGAAGACTGGCCGGCATGGGCACCTCTGTTACACCGTCGTTATTGATATCGGTTGGCTGCAGGTTCAGAAAACGGAATATCTCCGATGACACACCGGTGGAACTGCTGAGGACAATGTTGGTAAGATCCGGCTCACGGTAGGTCAGAATATCCGTTACCGCCCGGGATGTCTCCTCCACACCGGTAACACGGCCGGTAACAAATACCGCTGTCTCGCCGCCCTCCAGCGCCCCGGTCTGTACCCACTGCAGCTCTGCTACAGTCATGGACAGCTTGGCTGTGGACTTCAGCAACAGACTGCTCCCGTCCCAATCATAGTAATCGGCTAGGGTAGTACCGGACTCTGTCTCGTCGCTGTGGACCACCAGCAGTTCCTGGATGCCGTCGCTGTCCAGATCCGTCACTTCGTAGCGGGCATAGGGGGAGGACATCAGCTGCACCGGCTGGAGATCCGCCATGGAGTAGACACACATGGTCTGCACTTCTGCACTGACCCGCCACACCACCAAGATCTCCTGGACATTGTCGCCGTCCATATCCACATACTGGATACTGTTGATAGAAGTGCCGCTGCCGTCAATAATGGCCGCCTGTTCGTAGGTATCGCCTTCACTGCGGAAAATATAGATTTTCAGGGGGCTCTCCTCGCTGGCGTTGCGGAAAAAGGCCAGAGCTTCCTCATTCCCATCCCCGTCCAGGTCCACCAGCTGTACGGACTGCAGGTTTGTCCCCGCCGAAGGTGAGGTATACTCAGCCCCGCTGGCCAGGATCTCATCGATCTGTACACCCAGGTCCCGGTACTCTTCCGGCAGCTGGGGCAGCACATACAGATCCTCTACCGACGCGGATAGCATGCAGCCGCTGAGCAGCAACGGCAGCAGCATCAATAACAATGCCCGCCATCTTTCCATGATCCGCCTCACAGGCCCCACCTCCCTTCTGTACGCAACGCGGAATGTCCCTATTTTTCTAGGGTATAATGTAGCACAATTTTCGTCGGTTGGGTAGTCCTACTTTGGGGATTTACAAAAGATTTACAAACCGCTGCACGGCAATTTGGCCAAATGCCCGTAAAATTTTTCTTGCATTCCCGCGGAAGATATGCTATAATATCCTATGCGTGTGCCCGTAGCCCAGCTGGATAGAGTGACAGACTCCGACTCTGTAGGCCGCACGTTCGAATCGTGTCGGGCACGCCACGTCGGAGCAAGCTTTATATCGCTTGCTCCGACTTTTTTTGTAAAAGTCAGAGCGCGCTCATGCCGCTGCTTCTCCTTTCCAAATCGAACCCGCTTCGCTGGGCTTCGATTTGGTTTTGGTTCAAACTTGGAAACTGCGGCATCTATACTGTTGCGATGTTTCACGCCGGAGCAAGCTATGTTATGTATTGCTTGCTCCGATTCTTTATATCAAGCGCTCTTCCGGGGTCATCGGCAATTTTTGCTCCGCTCTGTACCACCCGGTATTTTTATGGTATAGTTGGGCTGTCAAGCAGTGGGAATCTGACCGGACTGCAAGCGGAGGTGAGAGGATATGCTGGAATATCAGAACCTGAGCCCCCTGGAATTTGAATATCTGTGCCAGGACGTGATGCAGGAAAGGCTCCAGGTCCCTCTGCGCCGGTTTCCTGCTGGGAAGGACGGCGGGATCGACCTGGTGGACAGTCTTTCTGCCTGCGGCGTCCTTGTACAGGTCAAGCACTATCTGAAAAGTCCCTTCTCTACCTTGCGGCAGGCACTGCGGAAGGAGCTTCCCAAGGTCAGGGCCCTGAACCCCGGACAGTATTTTATCTGCTGCGCCCAGACCCTCTCCCCCGCTCAGGTGAAGGAGATCTACCAGCTTTTTTCGGACTACATGGCCTCCGAACGCAACATTGTCACCCTTCTGGAAATCGACGATTTCCTATGCGATGAGAAAAACGCTGCCCTGTTGCGCAAGCACTTCAAGCTGTGGCTCTCCGCCACCCATATTCTCTCGGAGCTGTACAACCAGCACATCTTCGTGGACGCAGAGGCGCTGCTGTACGACGTCCGGGAGGAGCTTCCCTACTACGTACAGACGGAATCCTATTGGAAAAGCAAAGCGATCCTGGAGGCAGAGCGTCTGCTCATGATCCTGGGCAATCCAGGGGTGGGCAAGACCACGGTGTCCAAAATGCTGGTGTTGTACTTTGCCTCCATAGGCTACCGGGTGCGGTATACTACCAACGGAGATCTCTCCGATATCAAGCGGTCCCTGTCCGCCGACCCGGAGTTAAGAGAGATCGTCCTTCTGGACGACTGCCTGGGACAGTGCTACTTCCGCCTGAGGGACACCCAGGAGAGCGAACTGAGCGCTCTCATCAAATATATCAAATTCCATCCCAGTAAGATGTTGCTGCTCAACTCCCGGGTCACCATATTCAATGAAGCCCGGGAGCAGGCGCCGGCGTTTTCCCAGCTCTTTGACCGCGGTGCTATCTCCATTCGCCGGATCGACGCTGAGGATATCCCCCTGCGGGAAAAGGCCCTGATTCTGTATGCCCTGATGCGGAAATTCCAGGTGCCGGACAGCTACTACCAGAGCATCCGCTCCGACAAAAAATACCGCCAGATCATCCAGCATCCCAATTACAATCCCCGGATCATCGAATACGCGGCGTGGCGGTACCAGGACGCCGGAGCACCGGAAGCCTTTTTCTCCTTTTTGATGGACAAGATCCAATTCCCGAAAAATGTGTGGAAGGACGAATTCGAGCGCCGTCTGGACCCGGTGGACCGATATTTCATGTATACGCTCCACTCCCTGGCGGTCCCCCGGCCCTATGTCTCCATGGACGCCATGCGGCAGGCCTATCAAAAGGTCCTGGAGGCCATCCATGCGGACATCTCCCTCAACCACTTTGAAAACGTCCTCTCCCGCCTGAGCCGTTCCCTGGTCAGGATCGTCTCCCGGGAGCAGAGAGTAGTCTACAGCCGTGAACCCTACCACTGGACCTTCGTGCCCGACGACTCCCAGGAGCTGGCAGTGCTCAACCCATCTGTCAGTGACTACCTGGAGGATGTCTTCCGCGAACCCGCCCTACGGCGGTTTTTCAAGGCCAATGCCTGCTATCTGGAGCAACTGATCCACATGTGCGACAGCCGTGAGGAGATAGACGCGGAGGTAAAACGTCTGTCTGACAGCGGGCAGCTGGACCGCATCCGCACGATCCAGCCGGAGCTCACCTGTCCGCTGATCCTCTACTCCACGGTCCGTTTCCGGATCACCGACTCACAACTGGATCCCTATATTCTCCCCGGCCTTCTGAACTTTCCCACCCACTATTACATCTCCTCTTCCTTTATGCTGTCCCACCAGAAGCGTCAGCTGATCCTGGACCTGTGGCAGGAACCCCTTTTCTCCTTCTACCATGTGAGGGAGAAGGTGAACTCCCCCGAGGGAGTAAAGGCCCTTCTCTGCGGTCTGGAGCTGGAAAGTCTGGTCGCCGTAGCCAATCTGCTCCACAAGAACCTGGTTTTCTCAGGAGACTGGCGGCGCGAGGACTTTGTCAGCATCTTACGCGACGAGCTCCAGGATGCCGGGCAGGCCTATCTGGACAAGTGGACTGGGGATTACGACGCAAGCGACGAGGAGACATACGGCAACGACTTCCGCGCCTACTGCATACGCCTTGAGGACGAGGTATACGATCATCTGGACAAACTGGAAATCCCGGAGATCCAGTACGAGGATTTCCTATGGGACATGGTGGAGTGGACGGAGGCGCCTGACAGCGTCCAGTACGACGCTCCCCCTGTGCGCAACGGGCTGGAGAGTGAGATCGATATGATTCTGGATCGGAATATCGAGTAAGTTCTCTTCGCTCCGACCACTTGCAAGAAGATAAGGCATGGTGCTGCCAAATTGGCAGCACCATGCCTTATTCTCTGCTATTTCTTATTTTTGCGAAATGAAAAGATGTAATGTATCAGGAAACTATCCCCGTTTCCGGTACAGTGCCGCCGCGGCCAGTCCCAGCAGCAATACCGCTCCACAGATTCCCAGCAGCAGAAGGCTGTCACCGTTCTGCTGAGTGGTCACGGCCTCCCCGCCGCCGGGGAATCCCCCAAACTCTGCGGCGTTCATGGCCGCCATCTGGCCTCTTTCCTGTCCGGTTTCTCCGTTCCAAGTCAGCTCCTGCCGGTCCAGGCTTCCGGCTTCACCAGCAGGAGAAGCAGTATCGTTCTGGCCGCTGTCCGCCAAATCCTGCCCGGCCTCGCCGTCCTGAGCGGCAGGCTGCTCCCCCTCATGGGAGACAGGCACAGATGGCTCTTCCGGTTGGATAGCAGTTTCCCCGCCGCTTTCCGCCGCTCCTGCCGTCTGGTCGTCTGCCGGAGTGATATCGCTTGCTCCGTCAGCGGAGGCTGTACCCTCGGGGGCGGGTTCGCCAGCGGTATCGCCGCTCTGCCCGAAGGGGCCGGTCCCGCCTCTGCCGCCCCGGTCCATGCCGCCGCCAAAGCCGCCGTTCATGGAGCCCATGTCGGAGATGTTCAGGTCAGAGGCGTCTACCAGGGCGCTATCGTCCGCCGACTGTCCATCGGAGGTAGCGGGAATTGTCCCCTCCAGCTGGCCCCGGACACTCTCCGCCCGTAAGATGCAGAAGCGTTCCAACGCGGCAAAGCCGGTCTCAAATTCCTCGTAGGTGCAGAACTTGGTGGGATCCTTCTCCACATAGGGGGCAATGAGATCGTACACCTCATCCATCATCTGCTCAAAATAGCCGCTCTCGAAATAGCTCTCAATAAACTCCGAGAAATACTGGTGATACAGCTCCGTATACGTCTCGTCGGCAAAGATCCAGGCCAGCATGGGCCGGGAATCCACGGTACCCCCGGATACCGGAGTGTCGATGGGGTAGTTCACCATGGAGGTGGCATCCTGGGCACCCTGGAAGCCGCCGAAAGCCAGGTTGTAGTCCCAGGGAATCATGGAGAGCTGTCCGTCCTCCTCATAGAGGTAGTAGTTATGGATCATGGAACCGGTGTAGCTGTCGAAGTTACAGACAAAATTGTGGACCACGAAGTACCGGATCACCTCGTCTACGTCCACTACCTCCTCGATATTCTCCCCCTCGTTGAGCTGCCACAGGGAGTCGATGAGCCGGTCTTTGTCAGCGTCGGTGATATCGGTCTTGGCGTTATCAAAGATATTGGCGTAGCTGTCGTAGTCGTCGTCAGTGTAGATAAGGGATACACCGCTGCTGCCCATACCTCCGAAACCACCACCCATGCCCCGACCACCTGCAGCATCGGGTAATTCCATACCGTCGGGCAGTTCCATATTCTCCGGCGGCTCCATCCCTTCCGGGATTGTCATTCCCTCCGGCGGCTCTCCACCGCCAGGGAAGCCCATATCCTCCGGTATGTCCCCGCTGTTGGAGTCCGTTTCGCTCTCTGTACCGTCAGACTGGGATTCCTCTCCCGTCGGACCAGGCATCCCGCCCGGGAAAGGCATACCTCCACCGGGGAAAGCTCCTTCCTCCGGAGAAAAGCCCTCCGGCAGGTCCTCGCCGTCCTCCGCCTGCTGCTCTTGTGCCTGCTGCCAGTCGTCCATGTCGAAGCCGGCACCGTTGCCCCGGCCTCCACCCATGCTGACGCTGTCGGGCTTATAGAGCTCGCCGTAATCACTGCCGTAGTTACGCTCCAGGAAGGCCTCCTCCACGCCCTCTACTGCCAGGTATAATCCCCACTCCTCACCGTTCACCGTAATATACACGAAGCTGCACAGGGGGGCGTCCACCCCGAAATCCGCCATCATCTGGTAGGTAAGGTAGTCCTTCATGTAGGTGTTGTCCTGGATGACGTTGTTGAGGCACAGCTTGTCGAGGCCGTAGTAGGTGGTGGCGCTGTCATAGTGGTCAAACTCGATCTTGAAGCTGTAACGGTCATTGCCGTAGCTGGCCACCTGGGTGAGAGAGGTGTTTCCCTTGGCTCGGATGGCTACGTTTTTGTAGGACTCATTGTCGATCACCAAGGAGCAGAGGACGTATTCCTCATCGGTGCAGGTGTCCAAAAAACTCTCCCAGTCGTCCATAACGATATCAATGGTGTGGACCCGGCTGGTGTCAAAGAGGCGCTCTTCGTATCCGCCGCCATAGGCGACAGCCTCCACCCCCAGGCGCTCGCCGTTCATGAAGGCCACTGTGAGGACCAGGGCCAGAGCGATGACAACGCAGCAGATCCGATCGATGTTCTTATGCGTTGACATGGTCTGCCTCCCTTCTTATCCCATGTAGTCGCCGTTGTAGCTGACGAGAACCGCACTGGTGACGCCGTTCATCTCCGAGAGGATATTGACGAAGTCCGTGTTGTCATCCTTCATGCGGATCTCCACGTTCAGCTCTACAGAACCCTTCTGAGCAGTCTTGCTCTTGATCACCATCCGCTGTACCTGTTTTTTCAGGAAATCTGTGGCGGCCAGCTCACTCTCGTGGCCCTCACAGCGGAGCACCACGATGTAGGGATTCACATGGGATTTTTTATTGGCAAAGATCAAAAGGAAGATACCGATGACCACGCTGCCGAACACCGCCAGGGGAATCATTCCCGCCGCCAGCACAATGCCCACGGCGATGGACCAGAAGAGGAAGGCAATGTCCAGAGGCTCCTTGATGGCGGTGCGGAAACGGACGATGGACAAAGCACCCACCATACCCAGAGACAGCACCACATTGGAGGTCACCGCCAGAATTACCAGGGTAGAGATCATGGTCAGAGCCACCAGGGTGATGCCGAAGCTGGAGGAGTACATGACACCGGCAAATGTCTTTTTATAGATGAGGAAGATAAACATACCGAGGGCAAAGGCCAGCACCATAGCCAGGACCATGTCAAAAATGGACACGCTGGCAATGTTCTCGAGAAAGCTGGATTTGAAGATATCCTGAAATGTCATCGCGGTTTATTCTCCTTACAATTATTGTAGTTCCCGCTCAACCGTAGACCCGGCAGGCGGCGTATTTGGAAAAGGCAGAGGTGTGCGTACCTGGGATCTGGACAATATCCCGGATTACGGAGGGCAGGAAACTATCCCACTTTACCTCCAGGATAATGGGGTCGTCCCGTATGGGAACAGTGACGCAGCCGGGGTCCAGGAAGTCGGTACAGCCCAGTCCGGTACGGATGTGGTAGTCCAGCGTCACCCGTACGTTCCCAGGAGCAAAGACAAAGGGCTCCCGGGTATAATCCACAATCGTTTTCGGCTTCAGGCCCTGGGTCCACATCTTCTGATACAGCTCCCGGACCAGAGGTTCTGTGCTCTCCGCCAGAGCTTCCGGCTCCCCGGCAGCAATGGCCTGAGCCTCCCGCCGGGTCAGCGTAGCCTGAACCTTGCTGCAAAGACCGCTGCATTTGCTCTTTTTCTCCAGAAGAATAAACGAGGTATCGCCGTTATAGTACCGGACACGGAACTTTTCCCGGCTGTTCACCCCGTCGATCTTCTCCCGGAGCGCTCTGTCCGCCAGGTTGTCAAAATACAGGCTGCGGATCTCGTACTTGCCGTTTACGGAATGCTCATCCCAGGCCATTACTGCCCGCAGCCGGGCCCGAAGGGCCAGCAGATCCCCCTGGCCGATCTCATGCTTCCACTCGTGGCGAAAGTCCATAGTCTGCCTCCTCTCTGATTCGCGGTGCAAGTATATCGGGCTAACCTTAGATAGAGTTTAAAGAAGGCACCGCGAAAAATCGCGGTGCCTTCTTTCTTATAAAGGTATTCAGAATTGGGCTGTGAAGCAGATGCGGTCCGGGGGCAGGTAGTCAGCCTGAAGGGTGCCACGGTTGGCCTCAGCAATGGAGCGAGCCACTGCAAGTCCGATGCCGTACCCGCCACTTCTCTGGGTCCGGGCAGTATCTCCCCGGTAAAAGCGGTCAAAGAGCTTCTCCGGCGGTGTGTCCGGCAGTGTCTCGCAGGTGTTCTGGACGCTCAGTCGGATCTTTTTATCCTCTTTCTGGAGGCGGATCCAGATGGCTCCGCCCTCGTTCGTATACTTCACGGCATTGTCCAGGAGGATGGAGAGCATCTGCTCCATCTGCCCGGCGTCGGCGTGGAGGGTTACCCCGGGCTTAACATCCGCCTCCAGTGAGATATGCTTTGCCTCCATAGGCTGGGCGAAGCTCTCCAGCGCCGCCGTGAGCATGTCGCTGAGAGAGAAGTCTGCGGCCTGGACTTGGCTGGCCCCCTCATCCATCCGGGCCAGCAGCAGCAGATTCTGCATGAGGCCGCTGAGGCGGACAGTCTGCTCCTTGATGTTTCGGCTCCACTTGTTTTCTCCATTATAGAGCTCCATGGCCTCGGTGTTGGACTGGATAATGGCCAAAGGGGTTTTGATCTCGTGGCCCGCATTGGTGACAAACTGCTTTTGCTTCTCCATGCTCTCCGCAACAGGGCGGACGGCCCGCCGGGAGAGAAACATCACCAGCAGTAGCATGGCTCCCCAGCAGGCAGCGCCCAGAGCAACGGACAGCAGCAGGATCCGCACCAGGGACAATCGCTCTCCGGAAGTGTCCAGAAATACTACCACGCTCCCCACGGGTGTCTTGTGAAAGAGATACCGGAACTTTCCTGTTCTGCCGCTGTCCTGTCCGCTGTCATAGGCCCGGGCAGCCATTTCCCTTGCCTCCTCCTCCGTCACAGAGGAGGTTCGCTGTATATCGGCATTCAGGATATTTCCCACCCAGTCAAAGCGCACCACAAAAAAGTTGGAGGAGAGGAACGTATCATAGTCATTCTTAGGTGCCTCCATAAAGGGGGGCGCCCCGTCAGACCGCGGCGGTATACCGCCGGCCTCGCTATCGGAAATGATTCGCAGGGTCCGATCCACCTGTCTCTCTACAATCAGCATATTGGCCACATTGATGGCACCCAGCAGGAACAGCAGCAGCACCGTAACAGCTGCCATAGCCGTGACGACAACCTTCTTCTGGAGCGTCTGTATCATTCCGTCACCTCCAGCCGGTAGCCCACGTTCCGTTTGGCAGCAATGGTCACATTGGCATTCAGAGCTGTCAGCCGCTTGCGGAGATAGGATATGTACACCCATACAGTTCCCAGCTCTGCCTCTGTATCATAGCCCCATACCTTTACCAGCAGATCCTCGGTAGACAAGTAGATCCCCTGGTTGAGCATCAGAAGCTCCATGAGCTGATACTCCGTTTTGGGCAGAACGAAGGTCTGACCGTTCCCGGAGAGCTCATAGCTCTGCTGGTTCAGGGAGATGTTCCCCCGGCGGAGGATGTTGGGCGTAAAGGCCTCCCGGCGGCGGAGCATGGCCCGGATTCGAGCCAGCAGCAGTTCCATGGAGAAGGGCTTGGGCAGGTAGTCGTCCGCCCCCAGGTCCAGGCCCTGGACCTGGTCCTCTACCTCCCCCTTGGCGGTAAGCAGCAGGATCGGTGTACGGCACCCCTCACTCCGCAGCCGCCGCAGCACCTCCAACCCGCTGAGTTTCGGCATCATGATATCCAGGATAATGCCGTCATACTGCTCGTTCTGAGCAAAGGCCAGGGCCTCCGCCCCATCGTACACTGCGTCCACGATATATTTGTGATAGGTGAGGATATCCACCACAGCCTCCGAAAGGCCCCGTTCATCCTCCGCATACAGAAGCTTCATATCTGCACACCTCCCCAGTGTAAGATTACTCCGGCTGGCTTAGCCGGACCTTAAAAACTATCATTCACATTATACCATATTTTTACTGAAAAAACCATTGCCCCGCTGAAGGTGTGCTGCTGCAGGAAAAGCGTCGGCGGTACCTCACGGTTTTCCCATTGTGTGCCGCCATTTTTCCGCAGGACTCTTTCTTTTTCTGCAGGAAGTGCTATACTGGGCATGGCTTTCCCCATTATCGATCCAAGGAGCGGCAACGCCATGCAGTATTTTCTTTCCACCGCTGAGACGATCCCCGATGGAATGGGCTTTTCCCTCTTCAGTCCTCTTCACCTAGCCTGGCTGCTGCTATTCCTGGCTGCGGCAGTTTTCTGCTCCCTGCTCTACCGGAGGCTCTCCCCTGCCGGCAGAAAGCGTGCCCGATACCTATTCGCCGTATTGCTGATAGCAGACGAGCTCTTCAAAGTGGTCTGTCTGCTGATCGGTGGAAACTTCCTGTACGGCTACCTCCCCTTCCACCTGTGCAGTATCAATATTTTTCTCATTGCCATACACGCAGTGCGGCCCTGTCGGCTGCTGGGCAGCTTTCTCTACACCGTGTGCATTCCTGCCGCCGTGGCCGCTCTTCTTTTCCCCACCTGGACATCCCTGCCCCTCTGTAATTTCATGCATCTGCACAGCTCCACCATCCACATCCTTCTGGCGGTCTATCCCATCATGCTCACTGCCGGCGGCGATATCCGGCCCCAACTGCGGGATATTCCCCGTTGCCTCGCCTTTCTGGCTTTGCTGGCTGTCCCTGTGTACGCTATCAACCTGCTGCTGGGCACCAATTTCATGTTTCTCATGTACGCCCCCAAGGGCAACCCGCTGTACTGGTTCGGCCAGACCTTCGGCAACCACCTCATTGGCTACCCCTTCCTGATCGCCGCCGTGGTGGCCCTTATGTTCCTCCCCCCGGCGCTCTTGCGCCGTCTTCGCCGGGCAAAGGTTTCCGGCTGATCAAGTAATCCAGTTTTCTTTCTTCCCCCGGCGGATCTGACAAGACATATTTCTGAAAGGCGGCTTTGCTATGTGGTTCATTTTTGCCCTTCTGTCCGCACTCTTCGCGGCTCTCACTTCCATACTGGCCAAAATCGGCATCAGCGGCGTCAACTCCAATCTGGCCACCGCCATCCGTACTGCGGTGATCCTCGTCATCACCTGGGCGGTGGTCCTGGTTTCCGGCAGCAGCACCAGGATTCGGAGCGTCTCCGGATATTCTCTGCTTTTTCTGGTCCTTTCCGGCATCTCCACCGGTCTGTCATGGCTCTTCTACTTCAAGGCGCTCCAATCCGGGCCGGCTTCCAAGGTGGCGCCCATTGACAAGCTGAGCGTCGCCATCACCATTTTTCTCGGCGTCCTGATTCTGCATGAACGGCTGGACTGGCAGGTGGTCGTCGGCGGATTGCTCATCCTTGCCGGATCCATGGTTCTGCTGCTGTAATCGGGTTTCCTCTCTTACAGCAGATCCTTGAGCACTTCGCGGTCGTCGAGGTGATACCGTTTCCCGGCGATCTCCTGATAGTTTTCGTGACCTTTTCCGGCGATCAACACCACGTCGCCCGGTCCGGCCAGCTCCACCGCCCTGCGGATGGCTTTGCGGCGGTCCGGTTCCGTTTCGAACGCGGTTCCCGCCGGAATCCCGGCGACGATCTCCCGAATGATCGCTTCCGGATTTTCATTGCGCGGATTGTCGCTGGTGACGATCAGCAGATCGGCGAATTCCGCCGCTTTCCCCCCCATTCGGGGGCGTTTGGTCCGGTCTCGATTGCCGCCGGCTCCGAAGACGGCAAGCAGGCGCCCCTTCGCGATTTTTCGCAGAATCGAGAGCACGTTGGCCAGCGCGTCATCGGTGTGCGCATAGTCCACATAGAACGCCGCACCGTTGGCGGCGGTGAATTTTTCCAGCCGCCCGGGCACCCGGATCGGACGCGACAACGCCCGGTCGATCTGGGCCGGCGCCAGGCCGTAATCGAGCGCGGCGAGAATGGCTCCGGCAAGATTGTGCACATTGTGTTCGCCGATCAGATTGGTGGCGACGTCGAACGCTTCGTTCTCGCTCTGGAGTCGGAAGCGGGAACCGTCAGCTTCTAGCTCAATTTCGGTGAGATTCCAGTCCGCCGCGGAATTCTTCCCGAAGGTGAGGATGTTGCGCGTGGAAATTTCCCGCGCCAGCCGCCGG
>OOIG01002067.1_pt1 | contig 13972 bp, 10 predicted proteins | sample 1692091 | NCBI WGS metagenome assembly OOIG01 (sample SAMN06348188, study PRJEB24527) | human gut metagenome | biome: human gut; feature: ankylosing spondylitis patient; material: feces | host: Homo sapiens | place: China | collected 2015-10
TGCCGGGTAAAAAAAGTGGGACATAAGTCCAAAACAAAAAAGGGGCGAAAAAATGTTCAGGCCGGGTGCTCCGGTTAAATGCCTGCTCCGTAGTCGCAGCCGATTTCCTTCTGCTGCTCGGACAGGTCCTCCAGCGTGACGCGGCCCAGGTAATCCTCAATGACCTTTTGCAGCCCCCGCCAGAAAGGCAGCGTGGCGCAGCTTGACGCCCGCGGGCACGGGCTGTTCTGGGAGGCCGTGCAGGAAAGGGGCAGCAGGGAGCCTTCCGTCAGTTTCAGGATGTCTTCCGCGGTAGCCGCCGGACTTCCCCCGGAAACTCTGAACGAAGCCCGCTTTCAGCAGGATGGCGATAATTTGTTCCAGATACCGTACGGTGATGTCCTGCCTGGCTGAAATCTCCTTCAGGGAGATGTAGCCGTCGTCATTGTGCTGGGCAAGATCAATCATCAGGCGCAGTGCATAGCGTCCTCTGGTGGAAACCTTCATCATACCGGATCAATAAACGATATTTCAGGCTGCCCGTCAATCGGGAATGAAGGCACCGCGCGGAATAAGGGAACACGGGCGGACCGCTTCTCCGGCAGAGGGTTCAGTGGATGTAGTGGCGCGGCACCCGGGGGCCTATTCCGGTAAAAATTTCCCAGGAAATGGTACCGGCCTTTTCCGCCAGTTCCGTCACGGGAATGTTCGGCCCCATGATCTCCACGGTCATGCCCGGTTCCGGGTGCGGCACCCGGCTGACGTCCACCATGATCTGGTCCATCGTCACGCGCCCCAGTAGCGGGCAGGAGACTCCGTCCACCATCACGCGGGCGCCCTTGTGGGCCAGGGAGCGCACGTAGCCGTCCGCATAGCCTATTCCCACGGTAGCCACCCTGGTGGGATGGTCCGTTACAAAGGTGCCTCCGTAGGAAATGCCGTGCCCCTCCGGCAGCGTGCGCGCCACCGTCAGGCGGGAGAAAAGGGCCATGGCCGGCTTCAACTGCGCGGCCCAGGGAGAGGGAATGGGGGAAAAGCCGTACAGCACCAGCCCGGGGCGGCACATGTTGTTGGAGGGAATCTCATAATCCAGGGAAGCGGCGCTGTTGGCCAGATGGCAGTACTTCAGGGGCAGTTTTTCCCGGATGCGGGCGGCCATCTGTTCAAAGCGGGCAATTTGCCGGAGGGTGATTTCCCGGTCCTCGTCCGCGCAGGGCAGGTGCGCGCCCAGCCCTTCCATGTACAGGCTGTCCAGTTCCCCCAGGCGGGAGAGCAATTCTTCAAGCTGGTCCGGCAGGAATCCGCCGCGGCCCATGCCCGTATCCACGGAGATATGGATGGGAAGCGTCTTCCCGTACAGCCGCGCCAGGGAATTGTAGTGCACGGCTTCCTCGATGGTGGAGATGAAGGACCGCCAGCCGTTCAGCACGATTTCCTCCCGTTCCTCCGGAAAGGCGGGACCCAGGATATAGGGCCGGGTGCGGCATCCCGCCTGGCTGATGCGCCGCGCTTCCCCCACGTTGGCGACTCCGAAGAAGGCGATGCCTTCCGAATCCAGGGTGCGGCAGACCTGTTCCAGCCCGTGACCGTAGGCTGCCGCCTTTACCACGGGCATGTAATATTCACCCTTGGCCGCCTGCTTGACGACGTTCAGGTTATGGCGGATGGCCCCGAGGTCGGTTTCGGCCCAGGCGCGGGGGGGGCTGGTAACTGGCATGATGGAGAAAGGCGGAGAGGTTGGAAAAAGGAAAGGGGCGGCACGCTGCCCCGGTACGGAGGGATTGTCCGCCTTTGCCCGTGCAATGCCAGACGGATTTTTGTCAGTCTTGGTGCAAAAAGAAGGGAGGACGGCAGGGGCAGAGACGCATCCGGCATTCGGGTCATTCCGGCTTTTGCGGTAAAGTGCCGGGGCCGGAGGCAGGTGTTTCCTGCTCTGGATGGGAAGATGCGTGCGGGGCGTCACGCAGGGTTTTCAGCAGGGCCGCCATGGTGTCTATGTCCTCGTCCGTCATGGAGGAGAGGCCGTCCAGCTTCTTCTTGATGGCTTCAATTTCCTCCTCCCTGTACGGCATGGGTTCTCCCGCATGGGGATGCAGGAAAAAGGAGGTGATGGTGCTGGTCAGCGTTCCCACGAAGCCGATGCCCGTGAGCATCAGGAAAACGGCCAGGAATTTTCCGGGAGTGGTGACCGGGTAGGTGTCCCCGTAGCCCACTGTAGTGGCGGTGACAAAGGACCACCAGATGCCGTTGGGAAGGCTCATGCCTTCCGCCAGATGGATGCCCACGGCCCCCAGCAGGATGATGACCAGGGCGGCAATGCAGATGTACTTGAATCCGTTCGTGTTGAAGAAACGCCTGATGCGCGTGGTGAACCTCATGGCGTAGGAGAACAGGTCCAGGTACCTGGCGAGCCGCAGAATCTCGCCGAGGGAGGCGAACCTGAACAGACGGAACAGCACGTCAAAGGGAATGATGGCCAGCAGGTCCCAGACATGGTCCTTGACGAAGAGCCATTTGGACCTGCTGATGGAGAAGCGGACCACGTAATCCAGCACGAAAATCCAGTAAATGACCCGGTCTGCCGTCACTTCCCATTCCGCCGCCTCGGAAGTCAGGTCAATGGCCGCCAGCGTCACGGCGACCAGGGCCAGCAGGCACATGCCCGTTTGATAGGCCAGCTTCAGGAACAGGAAGTGCCGGGGCATGTGGTGGAACGCGTTCATGACGGGGAATGAAAGGAAAAAGCCGTCCCCGGGGCAGGGAGCGGCTTGTGAAAGAGGCCGTTTCCGCCGGAGGCTTTATTTAAGCAGGAGCTGCTCCATCAGGGCCTGGGAGGACTGGGCCAGCACGGCGGGATCGTCCAGCATGCCGGCGCGGAGCAGGGCGGTGTTCGCGATCTGGTCCGCCACCATCTGGGCCAGTTCCGGATTTTCCGTCCTCAGCGCGGAGAGCTTCTTCACCAGCGGGTTGGAGGGGTTCAGCTCCAGCTGGGGATGGCTTTCGGGGATTTCCTGCCCCATGGCTTTCATGTACGCCCTCATTTCCGGGCCCATGTCATTGCCGCTTTGCAGGGCCACGGCGGCTCCGCTGACCAGGCGCTTGCCCAGGGTGACCTTGGAGAATTTGTCCGGGTACAGTTCTTTCAGCCATTCTTCCAGGGCGGTGGCTTCCTCCTGGGGCAGGGCGTCCTTCTGTTCCTCTTCCAGCTCGGGAAGCTCCACGTCGGCGCGGTCGATCATCGTGACGGGCTTGCCGTCCACGCTGGACAGGGAGTCCAGCACGAACTCGTCCCCGTGGTCCGTGAAGAAGGCGACTTCGTATCCGCGGGCCTTGAAGGCTTCCAGGTACGGGCTGTTTTCCAGGTGGGAGCGGGAGGGGCCGGTGAGCGCGTAAATGGCAGTCTGCCCTTCCTTCATGCGGGTGATGTATTCCTCGAAAGAGGTCGTTTTCCCCGCATCCGTGGCGGTGGACTCAAAACGGAGCAGCTTGCCCAGGGATTCCTTGTTCGGCCAGGAGGTGACCACCCCTTCCTTCAGGTAGCGGGAAAACTGTCCGTAGAATTCCTTATAGGTTTCTTTTTCGTCCCTGGCAAGTTTGTCCAGGTGCTTGATGAAGCGCTTGGTGATAATGTCGCTGATCTTGCGCACCAGGGAATTGTCCTGGAGCATTTCGCGGGAAATGTTCAGGGGCAGGTCCTCGCTGTCCACCACGCCGTTCAGGAAGCGCAGCCATTCCGGAAGCAGGCCTTCCGGCTTGGCGTCAATCAGCACGCGCTTGCAGTACAGGGAGACGTTGGCGTCCACGCGGCCGAAGCCGAACATTTCCGGATTACGCTTGGGGATGAAAAGCAGGGCATTCAGCATGATGGGGGCGTCCGCGCTGAAATGCATGTAGGACAGGGGCTTTTCATCCGTGTGGGAGATAAACTGGTAAAACTCGTCGTATTCCTCCGGCTTCACGTCTGATTTGGACTTGGACCAGATGGCCTGGACGGTGTTGATGTGCTCTCCGTTGAAGTTGATGGGGAAGCCCACGAAGTTGGAATAACGGCGCAGGAGCTCCTTCACGCGGTATTCCTGGGAAAACTCCTCATACTCATCCTTCAGGTGGATGACGATGCGGGTGCCGCGGTCCAGCGGTTCGTCAAGGGTTTCAATGCTGTAGCCCTCCCGTCCGTTGGAAGTCCAGCGCAGGGAGGCCGCCTCCGGCTCCCAGGAATGGGTAAAGACCTCCACCTGGTCCGCCACCATGAAGGAGCTGTAAAAGCCCACGCCGAACTGGCCGATCAGGTCCGCGCCGCCTTCCTGCTTCTGCTTGAGGGCCTCCATGAACTTCTTGGTGCCGGAATGGGCGATGGTCCCCAGGTTTTCCACCAGGTCCGCTTCCGTCATCCCTATGCCGGTGTCCGCGATGGTGATGGTCTTGTTCTCCTTGTCCGTGGTGATGCTGATTTCCAGAGGCTTTTCCGGCTGGTAGATGTTGGAATCCGTCAGTTGTTTCAAGCGCAGCTTCTCCAGGGCGTCGGAAGCGTTGGAAACGAGCTCCCGCACAAAGATTTCCCGGTCGCTGTAAAGGGCGTTGATGACAATGTCCAGCAGCTGCCGGACTTCCGCCTGGAATTGATGCGTTTCTGTATTCATATGGAAAAATGTGTTACGGGTGCCATTATAGGGACCTCGTCAAGGGGATGGACAGTTTTTAAGCGGTGGCAGGAACGCCCCATGTCACAAAAACGGCCTTTTTCCGTCCATGTTCCCACTGGAGGATTTTTCCTTGAAACAATTCAGGAAACTGATCAGTATAGTTTTATAAACATGATCCTCTTACCATTCTTGAAAAAGGGAGCCCTTTTGCTCGCTCTCTGCGGCATGCTGGGCGGCGGCGTGCTTTCCGCCCAGGAGACCGGGTCCGTTCCGATTACGGAAGCGGGCCTGAAGGCGCTGGATTCCAACGTCTTCACCAATGACTTCATGCTGGCGCTGAAACCCAGTGTCACGCGTGACCGCATCGCCAAAATCAAGGATCCCTTCGTGCGCGGGCTCGCCCGCCAGATGGCGGAGAAAAAATATGACCGCAAGGCGCGCGCCATCACGGCGGAACCGTACGAACCGGTCAAGGACCTGGCGGACCGCCTGCGCACCAGCCAGTACAGCAAGTTTGAAAACCCCACCGGCATCTTTTTTGAGGAAGGGGAGGACGTGCTGCTGGTCATGGAAGACCCCAAAGGGGAAAAACTGAACCTGGTCATCCACAACTTCGGGCGTGACGGAGGCCGCAGCTCCTACCCTCTCAAGGCGGGAATCAACATCATCAAGGCGAAAAACAAGGGGCTGGGCTACATTGAATACTTCACGCCCAACTACAAGAAAGCTCCCAAGGTACGGCTCTCCATCCCGTCCGGCAAGGTGAACGGCGTGTTCGTGGGAGGCGTGAGCAAGAACAGCGACTGGAAGAAGATGCTGGAAAATTCCCCCACGGAGGTGGTGGACATCGTTGGCAGCCGCGTGCACCTGGTGTATCCGGTGGAGGAACTCAAGAAATTCTGCCCGGACAAGGGGGAGGAACTGATCGCCCTGTATGACAAGATCATCGGCATGGAGCAGCAGATCATGGGCCTGTACAAGTACAAGATGCTGCCTAAAAACCGGATGTTCGGCCGCGTGATCTGGAATGGCTTCATGCACGCGGACGGCACGGGCGCCGCCTTCCACAACGGCACGATGGGGGAAGTGGGCAATCCGGACAAGATTCCCGGCAGCGCCTGGGGCATCGCCCATGAATTCGGCCATGTCAACCAGGTGCGCCCCGCCATGAAATGGGTATCCACCGGGGAAGTGACCAACAACATTTACTCCGCCTACGTGAATTACATGCTGAATCCCTCCAGCATGCGCCTGGAGCATGAACGCATCAACGGCGGGGACGGCAACATGATCGGCGGCCGCTTTAACGCCTACCTGAACAACGGCATCCTGAAGGGGGAAAACTGGCTCATCCAGGCTGGCCCGGACAAGCGTTCCGGCGGGGACAACCGCCCGATGGTGCACGACCACTTTGTCAAGCTGGCTCCCCTGTGGCAGTTGGAGCTGTATTTCAAGGTGGCCGGGAAGGGCAATCCCGACTTCTATCCGGACATCTTCTACAAGGCCATCAAGATGGACACCAAGGGGAAGAAGGACGGCGAGCTTCAGCTCGCGTTCATGAAGAACGCCTGCGACGTCTCCAAACAGGACCTGACGGACTTTTTCCAGAAGACCGGCATGCTCAAGCCCATTGACCAGGAGCTGGACGACTACACCTGCGCCCGCATGACCATCACGGAGTCCGATTGCAAAAACCTGATTGCGTACGCCAGAAAGTACAAGAAGCCGGAAAGCCCCGTCATTTACTACCTTTCCGTCAACAGCGTGGAGGCGTACAAGAACCGCCTGCCCGTCCGGGGCGCCTGCAACCAGGGCATCACGGAACAGGGCAACCGGCGCATCATCTCCCATGACGTGTGGAAAAACGCCGCCGTCTTTGAAACCTACAAGGATAAGGAAATGGTCCGCATCACCATGGTGGGGACGGATTCCAAGGACAACTCCTCCACCACGGTTCCCTATCCGGAGGGCTCCACCCGGATTGAAGCCGTTTCCTGGGATGGCAAGCGTACGCTGGCGTACGGCAAGCGTCCCGCCAAATAAAAGCTTAAGAGGTTAGCGTGTTCGGGCGCCGCCGTTCTCCGGAACGGCGGCGCTTTTTCATGGGAGTGTTCTAGCTCCATGACGGCCCTCCGGCCACAGGAAAGCGGCCAGGTGAATAATCGCCCCATACGTCTTCTCCGGTGTATTTTTATGGCCGCGTCCCGGGAACAAGGGCTCCCGCCCCTTGCAAAACCATGAACGGCAAACGCAGAAATTTCCCTTTGCCGCGCTTGGGATAAGTTCAGGTACGAAAACCGGAATGCTTTCGCTCTTATCAGGCCTGCTGCATGCCCAGGACACCGTGGCTGATTTCTTCATCGTGAAGCTCCATCTTGCCCCCGGAACCTGCGTGGCCTTTTCCGCCTGTACTTCCTTCCGGTTTTCCAGTAAGAGGTGAAGAAGCAAGCATGGCCGCCATCGTCAACGACCTCAGTGAATATTTGAAAACCAGTCCTTATATTGACTGGAAGCATGAGCTGGTGCTGGACAGGGCCGCCCGGCTCCGCGCCGCAGGTAAAGGAGAGCTGGAATGGATAGCAGGCGCCTACCGCTTCGTGAGGGATGAAATAAGCCATTCATGGGATGCGCAGGATAAAAGAGTGACGGTTTCGGCGTCAGACGTGCTGCGGGAGAAAACGGGCATCTGCTGGGCTAAGGCGAATCTGCTTGCGGCCCTGCTCAGAGCCTGCGGCATCCCGGCGGGGATATGCTACCAGCGGCTGACGCTGGAAGATACGCCGGGAAGCGGGTACTGCATCCATGCCCTGAATGCGGTTTTTCTGCAAGATCCGGGCAGGTGGATCAGACTTGACGCCAGGGGCAATAAAGAGGGCATCCGGGCGGAGATGGATTTGGAGAAGGAACGGCTCGCGTTCCGCGTGAGGCCGGAAATAGGGGAAGCGGATTATTCTGAAATTTACGCGGAACCCTTGCAGCTCACCATGGACGTGCTGGAAAACAGCACGGACGCCCTGTACATGTACCTCCATTCCCTGCCGGGAGAAATTTAGCGGAACAGGCGGCTGTTCCGTGCTCCCGCTCTGAATGCAGGAGGAACGGTTCCCGGGGCGCCGCAGGCCTCTGCGGTTTCTGAACGGAATGCGGCCAGGGACTGCGCCCTTTTTTATTATTCCTTCGCTGACGCTTGATTTTCTTTCAATTGACGCAAGAGGTTAAGCCGCTCCAGACGGCTGCATATGGAACATTAACGCATAAAAAAGCCTCTGCCGTTCGGCAGAGGCGGTGACGGAAAGAATCAGTTCTTGCAGCAGGATTCCCCGCTCCTTGGGCAACCGAGGCGCGCCTTCAGGATGCGCTTGAAATCCGTGCCCAGCAGGATGAAGCCTCCGGCCATCATGGCGATATCCTTGATGACGAGGCGTCCCGCCCCGGACAGATAGGGGAAGCCGTGGTTGGGTCCGCCCAGGTCGGGCACCCACGTTTCCGGGGTGGTTATCAGGAAGGACAAGGTTCCGGCGGTCATGATGATGAGCAGGCAGTCGCCGATGAGGCCCACCTTCGGGAAAAAGAGGCCCAGCAGTACGAGCGTGCCGATGGAGACGATCAGGATTCCCAGCCCGTAGGCAAAGCCGTAGGTGTTGTTTTCCTTGTGCCATGCGATATTGGCCGGCACCACGGCTCCCTCCTTATTCATGTGCTGCTTGTATTCGGGAGCCTTCTTGTCGTAGAAGAAACTCATCATCGGGCTGTTGGCTACGAAGGGAACAATGCCGTCCGCTTCATACTGGAAGGCCTTGAGGCCGCCAATCCAGGCAAAGACGATGAAGACGGCCACTCTCAGAAAATTGATGCCGAACCGTTGGACGGTCTCGGCGTATCGGAGGCATTTTTCAGGGGACGGGCATGTAGTAGGCATATCCGCTTGTAATACTGAAAATATTCATCGTCAAGGGAATTTAGTTTAATTCCAAATATTCCTATAGGAATATAAAATGCAGACAAGCCGTAAGACATTCTTTTTTAATATGATGGTGTTTTTTTAGATGTGAGTGGAAAAACTGGAAAAGGAGAGATATAAATGGCTGCCTTTCCAGAGCTTGGCTTGCTGCGCTCCCAGGATGGATTCCCGAAGGCCGGGAGGCCTTCATTCCCAGGCGGCCTGTTTCGTTCAAGCTGCGGGAACATGTCTTCCTCTGCCTTTCCTGATGGCTGCGGTGCCGGGGTCAAAAGGGTGATTTGTTCCACGTTCGGCTTCCCTCATTCTGCGGGGTTCATGCTTCGCATTCCGTCCAGCCGCGCAAACCGTTTCCCGGGCCCCCTGCCGCGTACAGCCGGAAAAGTTTTTTACTTTTGAACGGGGGCGGGGGAACGGCTGTATAACATGGGATGGATAAGGCAGGAACTTCCGGAAGCATGAAGGGAAAGATGCTGCTGCTTGTGGCCTTTTTGATCATTTGTTTCAATCTGCGGACCGGATTTGACTCTCCGGACCCGCTGTTGGGAACGATTGAAAAGGATATGGGCCTTTCCCTTGAAAATTCAGGGCTGTTTGCCCTGCTGCCCGTGTTTGTGCTGGGCGTGGCCGCGCCCATTTCTCCGCGCGTGGCGCGCTGGCTGACGCCGTGGAAGATCATTTTCTGGTTCCAGCTTCTGGCCGTGGCCGGTATTTTCTGGCGCAGCTGGGACGGCGTGGCGGGCCTGTACGGCGGCATGGTCCTGATGGGGCTGGGCATGGGGATTGCCGGAGCGGCTATTCCCGGACTGATCAAGCACCAGTTTCCGGACCACGCCTCCGCCATGATGGGCATTTACAGCGCCATGATCGGCGTGGGGAGCGCGGTGGCCTCCGGCCTGTCCGTTCCCATCTCCAACATGCTGGGCGGCTGGCGCTTTGGGCTGGGAATATGGATTATTCCCATCCTGCTGGGAATGCTGGTGTGGGGCGCGTACTTCCTCAAGCATCCGGTAGGAGTGTTCCAGCGCGATCCGGATTCTTCCGGCCGCAACCTGCTGCGCAGCAGCAAGGCATGGCAGGTCACCATCTTTTATTTGAGCCGGGTGGGGGCAGCCTATTTCTTTTACACCTGGATTCCCATCTTCCTGAGGCAGCGCGGCATGAGCTACGTGGACGCAGGTTTCATCCTTTCCGTAGCCATGTTTGCCCAGCTTCCCGCCACGCTCTCCGCGCACGCTCTGGAAAAAGCCACGGGGGGCCGGGGCCTTCTCATCGTGATGGCCATGGCCCTGGCGGCTCTTTCCTGCTGGGGCATCCTGTATCTTCCGCTGGACTGGGCTGTCTGGATGGCCATTCTGTTCGGCCTGGCGACGGGAACCGTTTTCAGCCGCGGAATGGCGCTGATGGTGGAACGGGCCAGAACCCCGTCGGAGGCGATCAGGCTTTCCGGCATGTCCCAGGGCATCGGCTTCACCATGGGCGCCGCCCTGAGCCTGCTGTTCACCTCCTTCCTCCACCAGGGCGGTTCCTTCCTGCCGTTCTGCCTGGTTTATACCTTTTTCTGCGTGCTCGGCATGATTTCCGGCCGCATGTCCGCCCAGCCGGGGTATGTGTGATATGTTCAGGGAGATGTTAGATGTTAAGAATTAGCGGTTAGATGGAGGGAAACGGTGGTTTTCCCCTTCTTCTTTCCGCTTCCTGCCTTTTGTTTTTTGGAGAAGGGCCGCCGTCCGAAGGGCTTGACGCTGGCGGGGGGGAGGGGTAAGCTCTTGCCCGTCAAATTTTATGAAGGAAGAGATTGTACGCATTCAACGGGACGCCCTGGCGCGCATCGCCCAGGTGTCTGACAGGCGCGGCGTGGAAGACGCGCGCGTAGCCATCCTCGGCAAGAAAGGGGAACTGACCATGGCCCAGACGGGCATGAAGGACGTTCCCAGGGAGGAAAAGCCCGCCGTCGGCCAGTTGCTTAACGAGGCCCGCAAGGCCATTACGGAAGCTCTGGACGCCAAGCTGGAGGAAGTGCAGGCCCTGGCGGACAAGGCCGCCGTGGCCGGCGTTGACCTGACGCTTCCGGCCCGCTCCCTGCAGCCGGGCGGCCTGCATCCCCTCACGATCGTGCGGGATGAAGCCATCCGCATTCTGCGCCACATGGGCTTTGCCCTGGCGGACGGCCCGGAGATTGAGGACGAGTTCCACTGCTTTGACGCGCTGAATACGCCGGAGGACCATCCGGCCCGCAATGAGAAGGATACGTTTTACTTTGATTCCGGCAAGCTGCTGCGTACGCACACCTCCACCGTGCAAATCCGTTCCATGGAGAAGCAGACGCCCCCCGTGCGCGTGATTTCCCCCGGCTCCGCCTACCGCCGTGACGAGATTGACGCCACGCACCTTTCCGCCTTCAACCAGCTGGAAGGCCTGTATGTGGATACGGACGTTTCCGTAGGCGACCTGAAAGGGACGCTGGAATATTTTCTGCGCGCCCTTTTCGGTTCCGGAACGGAGGTGCGCTTCCGCCCCCATTTCTTCCCGTTCACGGAACCCAGCTGCGAGGTTGACGTGCAGTGCTTCAACTGCCGCGGCAAGGGCTGCTCGACCTGCAAGGGCGAGGGCTGGATCGAGCTGCTGGGTGCCGGTATGGTGCACCCGAAGGTACTGGCCGGCTGCGATATTGACCCGGAAATCTACTCTGGCTTCGCCTTCGGCATCGGCCTTGAGCGTATGGCCATGCGCCGGTTCAAGATCAGCGATATGCGCATGATCTTCGAAAACGACATTCGCTTCCTGTCTCAGTTCTAAGGAGGGTACGACATGAATATTTCGAGAAAATGGCTCCGTGAATTCGTTGATATCACGGCTACGGATAAAGAATACGACTCCGTCATGACCCTCGCCGGTCAAAAGGTCGAGACGACCGAGCGCATGGACGCGGAGATCAAAAACGTCGTCGTCGGCAAGGTCCTGTCGATGAAAAAGCATGAAAACTCCGACCATATGTGGGTCTGCATGGTCGACTGCGGCTCCGGTGAGCCGGTGCAGATCGTCACGGGCGCACAGAATGTGCACGAGGGCGATCTGGTTCCGGTCGCGCAGCACAATTCGTACCTGCCCGGCGGCATCCACATCACGAAGGGCAAGCTGCGAGGCGTGGAGTCCTGTGGTATGCTGTGCTCCTACAAGGAGCTTGGCCTGACCGAGCATGACTGCCCGGAGGCGTATGCCGACGGCATCTGGATTCTGAACGACGAGGGCTGCGAGGTCGGCGAGGATATGAACGTCGTCATCGGCAACGATGATTCCATCGTCGAATTCGAGATCACGAACAACCGCCCGGACTGCTATTCGCTCATCGGACTCGCCCGTGAGACGGCCGCCGCGTTCAACGTGCCGATGAAGCACCATGAGCCGGTCGTCAAGGGCGGCGCAGAAGGAAATCTCTGCGATTTGCTTGATGTTGATGTGCAGGCGGACGACCTGTGCCCGCGCTACACGGCTCGTATGGTGCGCAATGTCAAGATCGCGCCCAGCCCCAAGTGGATGCGGCAGCGTCTGCGCTCGGCAGGCATCCGTCCGATCAACAATATCGTCGATATCACGAACTACGTCATGGTCGAATACGGCCAGCCAATGCACGCATTTGACTACCGCTATGTCAAGGGCGGCAAAATCGTTGTCCGCCGTGCGGGCGAGGACAAGACGCTCACGACGCTGGACGGCAATGTTCGCACGCTTCAGCCGGATATGCTCGTCATCGCCGACGAGACGAAGCCGGTCGGCCTTGCGGGCGTGATGGGCGGCGAAAACAGCGAGATCGTGGACGATACGGTCGACGTGGTCTTCGAATCCGCGAACTTCCTCGGTTCCTCTATCCGCAAGACGGCGCTGGCGCTCGGTATGCGCACGGACGCGTCCGCGAAGTTTGAAAAGGACATTGACCCGATGCTGACCGTCCCCGCCGTCAACCGTGCGTGCGAGCTGGTCGAGCTGCTTGGCGCAGGCGAGGTCATGGATGGCATGATCGACGTGCTGAACTATGTTCCGCAGCCCGTCACGGTCAAGCTCGAGCCGGAGCGCATCAACGCCCTGCTCGGCACGGATATCTCCGAGGCGGATATGATCGAGTATCTGCGCCGCGAGGAAGTTCCTGTCGTGGGCGGCATGATCCAGGTCCCGTCCTGGCGGCCCGATCTGCGCGTGATGGCCGATATCGCGGAGGAAGTCGCCCGGTATTACGGCTACAACAACATTGAAACCACCCTCATGCGCGGCGCGACCACCATGGGCGGCTATTCCGACGAGCAGAAGCTGGAAAACGCCGCCGGTGCGGCGGCAAGAGCGCTGGGCTACAGCGAGATCATCACGTATTCCTTCGTCTCCCCGTCCTCGTTCGACGCCATCCGCCTTCCGGCGGACAGCCCGCTGCGCAAAACGGTCAAGCTCGTCAATCCGCTCGGCGAGGATACCTCCATCATGCGCACGGTCATTCTGCCGAGTATGCTGGATATCCTCTCCCGCAACTATGCGTTCAAGAACAAGGGTGTCAAGCTCTATGAGATCGGCAAGATCTATCTGCCGGTCGAGGGCCAGAAGCTGCCGGACGAGCCGAAGCGCATGATCTTCGGTACGTATGGCGAGCATGAGAATTTCTTCACGCTCAAGGGTGAGATCGACGCGCTGCTCGAACAGCTGAACGTGCATCCGGCGGCGTATATTGCCGACACGAAGAATCCGAGCTATCATCCGGGCCGCTGCGCCGATATTATCATCGACGGCAAAAAGCTCGGCGTGATCGGTCAGATCCACCCGCTGGTCGCGGAGGGCTACGGCATCGACGGCGAGGTCTACGTCGCGGAGCTGGACTTCACCGGCCTGCAGGCTGCGCTTGCACCGGAACGTGTGTTCCACAGCCTGCCCAAGTTCCCGACCGTCAGCCGCGATCTGGCGCTGGTGTGCGACGAGGCGATGACCGTCGGTATGCTCGAAGCCTGCATCAAGAAGGCGGGCGGCAAGCTGCTGCGCTCCATCCAGCTGTTTGATATCTACCGCGGCCCCGGCATTGCACCGGGCAAGAAGAGCGTTGCATTCAGCCTTGAGCTGCGCGCGGACGACCGCACGCTCACCGACGAGGACACCACCGGTGTCACGAACGCCGTTCTGGAAAAGCTCAAAAACGACCTCGGCGTGACACTGCGATAACCACATAAAGCCTGCTGCCCCCTGCCGCATTGGCAGGGGGCGGCGTTCTATGTAAAAACAGCAGGATCCGAATGCAATTGGCAGGGACGAGGCTCTGTGTCTCCCCTACCAGATGCGTTCGGTTTTGGTTTTTTCGTATAAACCGAACGTCACAGTCTTGTCCTATGTGCAAACGCGCGTACCGGGGAGCCGGTAC
>OOIG01002077.1_pt1 | contig 13913 bp, 11 predicted proteins | sample 1692091 | NCBI WGS metagenome assembly OOIG01 (sample SAMN06348188, study PRJEB24527) | human gut metagenome | biome: human gut; feature: ankylosing spondylitis patient; material: feces | host: Homo sapiens | place: China | collected 2015-10
TACCCGTATATCAAAATCACGGGCGGCGAGTATCCGAGACTGGTCTTTACCCGCCACCGGGGCGCGGATAAAGCGCGCTACTTCGGTCCTTATTCCGGCTCGGGAACTGCGTATGCCCTCATCGGACTGCTGAATAAAACCCTGAAACTGCCCACCTGCTCGCGCGTGTTCCCAAGAGATATCGGAAAGGAGCGACCCTGCGTTTATTACCAGATCGGACGTTGCGCAGGAGTCTGTGCCGGGCAGGTCACGGGCGAGGAGTACCGCGAAACCATGCGGTGCGCGGCGGAACTGCTGGAGGGGAAGAACGGCGAGGTCAAACGGCGGCTGGAGGAGCAAATGACTGCCTACGCCGAGGAGGAACGCTACGAGGCGGCGGCAAAATGCCGCGATACCCTGCGGGCGCTCGGCGCTATCCGCGAGAAACAAAAGGTCGTGGCGTCCCCCGATACCGAGCAGGACGTCGTGGCGCTGTATTCCGACGACCTCTGTACCTGCGTGTCGGTCTTTTTCATCCGAGGCGGCGTTCTCCATGATACGCAGGAGATGATCTGCGGAGCGGAGGGCATCCCCGAACCCGAGGATATGACCGCTTTTCTCACCGATTTCTACCGTTCCAGAGCCTATATTCCATCCGAGATTCTCATCGGATTTGAAATGGCGGACGAGGACTGCGACCTGCTCTCTGACAGCCTTTCCGCACTGGCGGAACGCAGAATCCATGTCCGAGTCCCCGAGAGAGGAACAAAACATACGCTGTGTGAACTGGTGCGCAAAAACGCCGCCGAAAAAGCGCGGCAGTACGAAGCCGAAACGGGGCAGAAGGAGAGCATCCTTGCCGACCTTGCGCAGAAGCTCGGTCTGGAGGTTCTGCCGGAGCGGATCGAAGCCTACGATATCTCCAACCTCGGAACGGAACACCTGACCGCAGGCATGATCGTCTCGGTGAACGGCGCGTTCCGGAAATCCGATTACCGCAGTTTCCGTATCCGTACCGTGGAGGGAACGGACGACTATGCCTCCATGCGCGAGGCGCTGTCGCGGAGACTGGCACACCTCTCGGATTCTTCGGGATCATTTTCCGAGCGCCCCGACCTCATCCTTCTGGACGGCGGGCGCGGGCACGTCTCGGTGGTGCGGGAACTCCTTGCAGAATTGGGACTGGATATCCCCGTGTTCGGGATGGTCAAGGACGATTTCCATAAAACCCGCGCGCTCTGTACCGATACGGACGAAATCAGCATCGCAAAGGATCGCGGACTGTTCACCATGATCTATAAAATTCAGGAAGAGGTGCACCGCTATACCGTGCGGTGTATGGAGCAGGCAAAACTGCGAACCCTGACCACCTCGGCGCTGACCGCAGTCCCCGGAATCGGCGAAGCGAAAGCCAAAAAACTGCTTCTGGCGTTCGACGGTCTCGCGGCACTCAGATCGGCGGATGTCACCGCCCTCAAAGCCGTTGCGGGTATCTCCGCCAAGGACGCGGAAGCCGTGTACGCATATTACCACCCAAACGAAGAAAAAAGCGAAATTTCAGACCCCGAATAATTCCCCCGACACTACAACGGTTTATTTTCGATGGGTTATGCACTCCGCAGGGAGCACCCCGCATCCCAACCCATATCCCGTCGATAACTAACCTGAACCATTTCTATCCGGTAGCGGAGAGAGGCGACAGCCGACCCAATCCCGCTTGACGGGATTGGGTTCGTAGCAGCCGGAAATAGCAGCACGGAATACGGCTACATTGGAATCTGTACCACAAAAAGGAAGGGGTAAAAATCCCCTTGATTAAAGTTCTTGAAATTCTTAAAAACTTCTTTCAAGAAGTTTTTAAGTAGGGTTTGGGGCAAAGCCCCGAGGTCTTGACCTTTCTTATCTCTTCCCCATCGCGTCACGGATTTCGCGGAGCAGAGCCGCCTGCTCGCGCACGTTGGCATAGAACTCCGCCTCGATAGCCGCCTTTGCTTCCTCTGCCGCCTTCGCTTCCGCCGCCTTGGCATCCTCTTCGGCTTTCTTCTTCGCCGCCTCTGCCTCGGCTTCGGCAATCTTCTTTGCATTCAGCTTCCGCTCAGCGTTGCGGATGATGCGGAGCGCAAGGAAAATGCAGAACGCAATAATCAGAAAGTCCAGAATCGCCTGCAGGAATAAGCCGTACTGCACCGAAATTTTCGGAATCTCCACGCCTGCGGCGTTGGTTGAAGCCTCGCGGATGACCCATTCCCATTCGTTGATGCTCACACCGCTCGTTGCGTAGGTAATCAGAGGCGTGATGATGTACTTCACCAACCCCGTTACAATCGCGTTGAACGCGGTTGCCATCACCACCGCAACAGCAAGATCCAGCACATTGCCCTTTGTGATAAACTTTTTGAAATCCGCAAAAAAGCCGTCGCCCTTCTGCTTCATTTTTTTCAGTCCCTTTTCCATTTTCTTTCTCATTTTTCAGACCTCCTGTTTTTGTCGACCTTATTGTACCGCATTTTTCGCGTTTTGTCAAGCTTTTTCCGCAAAAACATCCGCACATCGCCAAAGCGATGTGCGGATGTTTTTTATAGCAGAAACGCGAGCAGGACTGCGCCGAGGATTGCAAGCGCCACAACACCGATGATCGGCAGGCAACAGCCGCATCCCCATGAGAAGCATCCGCCATAGTACGGTCTGCGGGGCGGTCTGCCCCCAAAAGGCGGTCTGCCATAGGGCGGTCTTGGCTTCCATCCCATCCACGGACCGCCAAAATTCCCGTCCGGTCCGCCCGGTCCGCGACCGAAGGGTCCATCCGATTCGCTGCCTCTCGGCCCGCCACCCGGTCTCGGCATATCTGTATCCTCCTTCTCGAAGTTCTCCCCGTTATCTTCTTGTATTATGATTATATCACAAAATCGCGTGATTGTCAATAGGTTTTCCGATTTTTTTCGGCGCAGGAAGGCTTGCCGGAAATTTTCTTCCTTATTTACTCCTCCGAAAAGGTCTTTTTTCACCCCGGCACGGCATGACACGGGATGACAGGGTGTGGCACGGATTTTTGCGGTAGAATATGGGCACACGGAAGAAAGCGAGGTGATGTAGATTGTATGACCTGTAAAAAGCGGATCGTGCTGACAGACGCGGTTCGAAAAAAGAAACTCGGAAAACTGTTGGAAGACTATCTTGCGGAGTGCCGTCCGCCGCCCGACGCCGATCCGAAGCATTCGGGCGGATCGTTCCCGAATCTCGCGGGCTTTTGCAGCTATCTCGGCTGTGGGATCGACGAATTCGAGGCGCTCCGCACGACCGACCCCGCGACGGCGGATTACCTTTCCGCCGCGCTTGAGGACGCGGCGCTGAACCGCTCCCCCATGCTCTCCCCCACCGTGGTATCGGCTTATCTCAAACATCGGCTTGGGTACGGGAAGAAATCGGAGGCAGTCAGCAGTGCGGATGCGGGCGAGATTCGTCTGATTTTCGACCACGACATTTCCGAGGACGGCGCATGAAGCGGCAGACACCGGCATCGGTCCTCCATATCAGGGGCAAACCGAACGCCAAGCAGAAGCTCTTCTTTGCTTCCCGTGCCCGTTACACCGCTTACGGCGGAGCGCGGGGCGGCGGCAAATCCTGGGCTTTGCGGCGCAAGCTGGTGGCGCTCTGTCTGCGCTATCCGACCATCCGCTGCCTTTTGGTTCGGCGTTCCTATGCGGAACTGAAGGCAAACCACGTCGACCCGCTCCTGCGGGAATACGCGGGACTGATACAATACCGGGAATCCGACAAGCGATTGGACTTTCCGAACGGGAGCAGCATCTCACTCGGCTACTGCTCTTCCAATCGGGACGTCCTGCGCTATCAGGGTCAGGAATATGACATTATCGCCATTGACGAGGCAACGCAACTGAACGAATATCAGTTTTCAATCTTTAAGGCCTGTCTGCGTGGCGTTGGGAATGTTCCGAGACGGATGTATCTGACCTGCAATCCCGGAGGCGTGGGGCACGCGTGGGTCAAGCGGCTGTTCATCGACCGCGCGTTCCGCCCCGATGAAGATCCGTCCGACTACCGCTTTATCCCTGCTCAGGTTTACGACAATCCCGTTCTGACCGCGGCTGATCCGGACTATGTCCGTCAGTTGGAGTCCCTGCCCGGGAAGTTGCGCGACGCGTGGCTGCTTGGGCGTTGGGATGTGTTTGAGGGACAGTTTCTTCCCGAATTCCGTCCCGAGATCCATGTGGCGGAGTCGGATGAAATTCCCGGGGAGTTGCGGTACTTTGCAGCTCTGGACTACGGCTTTGATATGTTGGCGGCGCTCCTTCTGGGCGCTGACCGGCAGGGGCGGGTCTGGGTCGTGCGGGAATATTGCCGTTCCGGTTTGGTGCTTGGGGCGGCGGCAGAGGAGGTCGCACAGCTTTGCCGAGGTTATCGGGTTGAATATCTGGTTGCGTCACCCGACCTCTGGAACCGCCGACAGGACACCGGACGGAGCGGCTTTGAGATCATGCAGGCGGTTCGGGGCATCCCCCCGATGCAGCCTGCCGACAACCGACGGATTCCCGGATGGCGGGTGCTGCGCGAGTATTTGCAGGTCACGCCGGACGGACCGCGCCTTCGCATTTCGCGCGACTGCCGCACGCTCTGCGATTCGCTCCCTGCGCTTCTTTGCGACGCGTCCCGCCCCGAGGACGCGTCGGATGAGCCGCACGCGGTCACGCACGCTCCCGAGGCGCTGCGCTATGCGCTGATGAGCCGTTTTGCCGCCTACAGCGAGCAGGATCTTCCCGACCGCAATTTCCGGTTTCCCTCCCGCAAGCCGCGCAACCCACTTTACTGACGGAATCTCACAGAGGGCGGCTCGGGTTCCGTTTCCACCGCTTCGGTTTCCGTGTGCCGAAGCAGTCAAAATCGTTCTTTGAAAGGAGCAATCTATGTCAGTTCATGACAACCGCCGCGCGACGGTGAACAAGCGCGTGACCGAGTTCGGCGGCATCCGAAGCATTGCGCGCATTTCCGACAGCGGTTCGTCCGACATGAAGAATTTTCGGATTCTCCCGGACGGATCTTTGGAAAAACGGTGCGGTTTTGAAACCGTCATTCTCGGAACAAAACCCATCCGCGGCTACTGGGAAGGCAGTTTTTCGGGCGTTGACTACATCTTTTATGTTGCCGGAAACACGCTCTACCGCCGTTCCCAAAACGACGCGTCCCCCGTTCCGCTCACGGCGCTGACCGCGTCCGACAACCGCGTTTCGTTCTTTCTCTTTCACAACAGTCTCTATCTGCTCGACGGCTACACCATCATGGCCTTTCAGCCCGACAGCGGGATATTTTCCGTAGCGCAGGGATACGTTCCGCTTTACGGAAAGGACTGGGATCCCAAAACGTTGGGAGAGATCAACGAGCCGCGCAACCTGTTGAACACGCGCCTGCGGGTTCATTATCTCAACTCGTCCGCCTCGAAGGTCTTTCAACTCCCCTTTACCGCCCAACGGGTGGATTCGGTACGGGTCAACGGAACGAATGTCACGTCCTACACGTTTCAGGCGGGAACTTCGTCGGTTACGATTCCCGACAACTACTCCACGGGCGGCGAGGTGGTCATCGCGTTTGAGATGGACAGCCTGTTCAGTATGCGCTCCACGGTATTGCAGGCGAACAGCGCGGCGATCTACCGCGACGGCTACCACGAAACGCTTCTGACCTACGGCGGTTCGTCCGGCTACCGCGTCTGGCGCTCATCCGAGGTGAGCGAGGAGATGCTTGCGGGTGCACGCGTGATCTATTCCTCCTGTGACAGTCTGTATGTGCGGGACGGAACTTCGTTTACCCTTGGCAGTTCGGAGCATCCGCTGACCGCGGCGATTCAACACCTCGACCGTATGCTGGTCTTTAACGACAGCGGGGTCTGGGTTCTGCGGCATCCGCACGCGTCCGACGACAGCATGGAAATCGTGCTGTATCAGGACGGAATCGGCTGTGTTGCGCGGGACGGCGCGGTGCTCTGCCGAGGGATTCCCTATATCATTTCGGGCAGCGGGATTGCGAAGCTCGGGCTGTTCAGCGCTTCCTCCGATATCACCACACTGACCGTGGTTTCCTCGGACATTGCGGACAGACTTCCCGTTTCGGTTCTGAAGCACTGCGTTCTCCATTGGTACGACCGCGACAACCGTCTCTGGCTGCGCGACACGACCGACGCGGAAGGAACGGTTCTGCTCTGTGAGCCGGACGGCAAACGTTGGGTTCGCTATACGGGCATTGCCGCGAATGCGCTGATCGATTACGGCGGAGGTCCGGGCTTTACGACCGCGAACGGGCGGATTGCGCGATTTGACGAAACGCTGGTTGCCGACGACGGCGAAAGCTTTGAAGCGGAGTACCTGAGCCAGTATCTGGATTTCTCACAGCCCGAGTTCTGCAAACGAGCCGGCTATGTTTCGATCTGCGCCGATTCCGGCGGCGCGTCGATCGGGCTGACGGTGGAAAGCGAACGCAGATCCTGCCTGTTGCACTTTGACGGAAAAGAGGCGACGCCGCCCGAATTCTTCGGGGTACGGTTCGGAATCGGGCGTTTCCGCTTCCTGCGCTACCGTCTCGCCGTCGGCGGAAACGCGCGGGTTCGCATCTATTCGCTCTCCGCCACTGTTACCATCTGAAAGGAGTACCATTTTCATGAAACAGGATTCCACCACCGCCGCGTGGCAGCTTTACGAGGCGGGCAAGGAATACAAGCGGCGTATCGGGCTTTACGAGACGGTACGCCGGAACGAAAAATTCTACCGCGGCGACCAATGGTCGGGAGCTGACGACGGTCTGCCGCACCCGGTGTTCAACATCGTCCGCCGCATCGTCGATTTTCTCATCGGCGCGGTCGCGCCGAAGGAACTGACGGTTCACTACACCGACGACCGCCTTCCCTTTCTCGACAACTCGGCGCTTCGCGACAGCGTGAACGCGGGGTTGGAACTGCTCAACAAAAACGCTTCGTATCGGTTTACACACGGGCGGATCGACGAGCTTTCGGGCAGAGCGCTTCTTGACGCGGCTCTGACGGGAGACGGCATCTTCTACTGTTGGTGGGACAACTCCTGCCGCTGCGGGCAACCGTTCTGCGGGGACATCCGCACCGACCTTGTGCGCAACACGGGCTACTTTCCCGCCGACCCGACGCTTGACGATGTGCAGAGTCAGGACTGGATCATTCTTGCGGGGCGCGCGACGGTTGCTTCCTTACGCCATGAGGCGGAGGAAGCCGGCATGAGCCACGAAGAAGCGATGAAGATTCTGCCCGACAGCGAACCGGAGGACGGATCGCTGACAACCGGCGAAACCGACGGGAAAGCCACCTATCTGATCTGCTTCCGACGTGAAAACGGCGAGGTGGTTTACGAAAAGTCCACCCGCACGCAGGTTTTGCGCCATGCCGAAACGGGCTTGCGGTACTACCCCATCGCCCGCTTTCACTGGACTCCCTCGCACGGTTCCTGCCACGGAACTGCTCCCGTTACCGAACTGATTCCGAATCAGCGCTACATCAATGCCGCCTACGCGATGGTGATGAAGCACATGACCGACACGGCATTTTCCAAGGTCATCTACGACAAATCCCGTATTCCCGAATGGAGCAACGAGGTTGGCGAGGCGATTGCGGCAATGGGCGGCGGAAATGTTGCGGATGCGGTTTCGGTGGTTGGGGTTGGAAAGCTGGAAAGCGGTTACCTCGAACTGATCGACAGCGTGATCGACAACACCAAGAGCATGATGGGTGCGACTGACTCCGCGCTCGGCGACGAGACGGCAACCAACACCAGCGCGATTCTTGCCCTGCAACAGGCATCCGTTGTCGGGTTGCGGCAGGTCAGCGCGCGGTTCAACCGGTGTCTCGGAGAACTGGCGGAGATCTGGGCGGATATGCTTTGCACCTACTCCCCGCGCGAGCGGTTGCTCCCCGTGTTTGAAAACGGCGGGGTGGCGGCTTATTCCGCCGATTACCGTCAGCTTCGGAACGAACTGCTTCACGCCACCGCCGAAACGGGCAGCATTGACCGTCTGACTCCCTCGGCAACCGTTACCCTGCTCGACCATCTGCTGGACGGCGGGCACATTACGGTACAGCAATATCTTGAGCACCTCCCGGACGGATGTATTTCGGATCGGAACGCACTGCTTCGGAGTCTCGAAAAGAAAGGAAAGGATCGTACTGATGAATGAAGAAATTAAGGATTTGGAAAATCCGACTGCGGTGGACGTTGCGGAAGCTCTCCCGTCGGTTGCAGACGCTCGACCCGCAGACCAATGCGGAAGCAAAGAAGCGCCTGCTCCGACTGATGCGGCTGATCCGGCGGATTCTGCAACTGACAGTGCTACTCCTGCGGCTTCTGACACTGTTGCGGGAACTGATCCGTTTGATTCTGCGGAGCTTTCAGCGCTCCGGGCAGAGCTGACCCGCCTGCGGGAGGAACTCACGCGGAAGCAGGAAGTCACGCTCCGGCTCGGGCGCGAGTGCGCCGAATTCCGCGACCTCTATCCAGACGTTCCCCTCTCGGCTATCCCGGATGAGGCATGGGACGCGGTTCGTTCCGGCGTTCCGCTCTCGGCAGCATTTGCACTCGCCGAGCGGAAGCGCGCCCGACTGGAAGAGGCGGCGAAGGAAAGCAACCTGCGCAACCGTTCACGTTCCGCGGGGGAAGTCAGCCAGGAAACCTCCGGCTACTTCTCCTATGATGAGGTCAAAAACATGAGCCGCACGGAAATCCGCGAAAACTACAACAACATTCTGCTCTCGATGCAAAAATGGCATTGAGGGCAACCCGAAAACAAAATTTTTTAAAAAAAGAAAGGATTTAACAAAATGTCTGTTTCCAGCTTTATTCCCGAAATTTGGAGCGCGTCCATGATGCACGCGCTGGACGCCAAGTACATTGCCGTTGCGAACTGCAACCGCGACTATGAGGGCGAAATCAAAGAAAGAGGCAACATGGTCAACATCTGCGGCATCAGCCCGATCGCCATTTCCGACTACACCAAGAATACCGACATCACCGCTCCCGCCACGCTGACCGACTATGTGAAGAATCTGGAGATCACCGAGGCGAAGTACTTCAACTTCCAGTTGGACGACGTCGACTTCGTGCAGTCCCGTCCCGAATTGCTGAAAACCGCAGTCCACAATGCCGCGCAGGCGCTTGCCACTGCCGCAGACACCTATGTCTATACGCAGATGGGCAAGGGCGCTTCCAAGGCTCTGACCTGCACGCCCTCCGGCGCGACCGACCTGACCAATCTGATTATCGACGCGCGCACCCTGCTCTTTACGCGCAACGTAACCGATGCGAACGACATCTCGATTGAGGTTTCGCCCGCGGTTGCCGCGCAGATTCTCAAGGAAAAGGCGGCGCTCTGCACCGACAACACCGACGCGCTCGAAGGCGGCTACATCGGCTCGATCGCAGGTTGCAAAATCTATGTTTCCAACCAGATTCCAACGGTTGACGACGCAACCGCCAAGACCCGCACCTACCGTTGCTTTGCACGCACCCGCCGCGCGGTCACGTTTGCGGAGCAGCTTTCCGAGATCGAGGCGTACCGTCCCGAGTCGCGCTTTGCGGATGCAATCAAGGGTCTGCATCTCTACGGCGCACGGGTCATCTACCCCGGCGAACTGGTTGAGCTGAAGATTACCTACGCCAACGCCACCGTCTGATTCTCCCGCCTATGAAGAATGAGGACATCTACAAGGCGGCGCTCCATCTGGTTGGCGAGCTGAATTCGGAGCAAACGGCGTGGAATGCGGATTACCTTGAGCGCAGCGGATATCTTCTTGCAATGGTTTGCCGTCAATGCGAACCCGTGGAGAATCTCTTCCGCGCCGCAAACGGGCAGGACGCTGTCACGCTCCCCGATCAGCTTTGCTATCTGATGACCGTCACGTTTCCGCTCAGCCCGCCGCTCTCCACCGCCGCCGCATTCGGTCTTGCGGCGCTTCTGGTGGCGGACGAGAACCCCGAACTCAGCGGAAAATTGCACGATCGGTTTCGTCAGTCGCTCTCGGAGATTCTTGCCGCCCTTCCCATGAAGCCCGAGTCGATCACCGACCGCTACGCGTCCGTTTGGCAAGTCTGAAAAAAGGTCACGGGGGTTGCCCCCGTGACCCCCTACGGGGACTTTGGAAAACGTCCCCGTAGGGGTCAAAAAGATTCCCCCAAGAGCGGGTTCCGGAAAGGGTTCTGCTCTTGGGGGGATTGTTACAGGCAGTGCGATTTCTTTTTCCTTCGGAAAAGTACAAGTGCCGCGAGGACAAAAACGGGTGAGATTCCGACGGCGGACGAACATCCATGCGCGGGTACGGCGCGTGACGGGGCGGAATCCGCTTCGGATTCTGCTTCTGATTTCGATTCGGATTCGGAATTCTCTTCGGATTCGGGATTCTCTTCGGATTCGGGTTTCTCTTCGGATTCGGGTTTCGATTCAGGATCGGAGGTTGCGGCGGCGGGCTGTTCTGCAGACTCCGACGGCGGAATCCGCTCGGATTCCGTATAAGCGCAACCGCTGTTGGCGCAGGCACGGAAACGTCTGCCGTCGGGCAAAAGCTTCCATGCCGGAAGCCGATGCGCGCCGCACGCTTTGACAAGGACAGCGCCACAGACCTCGCAGGTCACGGGCGTTGTGCAGTCGCCGTCGTCCTCCGCCGCGCGGTGCGGAATCCTCCCCAATTCTGCGCCGCAGACCGAGCAAACCGTTTCCGTCGTGCAGGACGGCTCGGTTGTATTGCCGCTGTGGTCGCAAATGCTCCAAAGTGCCTGTCGGGTCAGATTCTGCGCAGGCATTGTATCGGGAAGCGGCAGATTCCAACCGCAGAAGCGGTAACCGATCCTCACCGGCTCTGCGGGCGCTTCCAATGCCGCGCCGTACGCAACGGTCAGAACAAGATCTTCTCCGCCGTTTCCGAACCGGAAGGTTACGGTATAGCGGTTGACCGTCCACACGGGATAGTAAATTGTTCCCGCGCCTTCGCTTACGGAATCCCCGAGGCTGTACACCCTGCCGCTCGCCGCATCGCGCCAACCGGTCTGGGTATAGCCCTCGCGGGAGAAATATACCTTGTCCGGCAGAATCAGCGGCATTCCGTTGTAGTGCTTGCCGGACTGCTCATTTCCGGTGCAGGTGCCGTCCGGGAGGTAATGCACCGTTTGATAATCCGGTTCAAACCGAACATATGCAGATTCATATACCTCTTTGTCCGGATTCTCGATTTCAAACGCGTCCCCGCCGTTTTGACTGTTTCCCGCCCGGACCCGCATTCCGGACGCGGGCAGGATCGTGCTTCCTTCCGACAGATTCAAACCGCCCGTAACCGTCAGGCATCCTGCGCCGCGCACGGTCAGATTTCCGTTCACGGTCATGCCTTCGCGGACGGTATTCTCTCCCGTAACCTCCAATGTCCACGTTCCTTTTACAGACAGCTTGCGCAGTCTCGCGCCCTTCAGCGAGAGAACTGCGGTCTCGATAGAGCAGCGCACGGTTCCGTCGCCCAGCACATCCTTTGCGTTGGCTTCTGTGACCCTGACGTCGTTTACAAAGAGTTCCTGCTCCGCTTCTGCGCCGAAAACGGTCGGACTTACGAAAAACGCAATCAGAACCGTTATGCAAACCGCCATCCACCGTCTCATGTTCCGCAACACCCCTTCCGTTTAGTTACCGTTATTATAGCACCGAACGAGGCTTTTTGCAAGACTTTTTCCGCAAAAAACGCCGCACGCCCGAAAATCGGGTCGCACAGCGTTTTTTTTTTGGCTTTTCTTATCTTCCCGTAACGGTAATCACATGCCGACACCGTCCGTTGGAAAGCCAGACGGCGCAACGGGAGGTTGCATCCCATGTTTTTCCGCAGGAGGAATAGTCGATCAACCGCACCGCTTCCCCGTCGGTTGTCGGCAACTCCGCGCACACCCGTGCTTCGGGAATCTCGCGGCAATCAGTCAGACGCACATCCGGAACGATGTTCCCGACATCATGTCTGACTGCAAACGCATCTTCGGGATCTTTTCCGAGTCTTGCATCCGCACCGAGCATCACAGGACCGCGGCGGTAAGCACAGAAGTCCTCCTCATTGCACGAGCCTTCGGGCGGCAGGACAGTCTGCACGCGCATATCGAGCGCCAGCATCAGGCTGTCGCCGTTCTTCCACTCGCGGGTGAAGGACTGATATCCCGTTCCCTCAATCGGCAGGCTTTCTCCGTTGAGCGACAGTGCGGTTTCACGACTCCATGCGGGAACGCGCAGGGTCAGCGTGAAGGTCTCCGCTGTCTCAAGCGAGAGTTTCATTGCGATTTTTCCGTCTCCGTAAGGATAGGTTGTTTCGGTGCGAACCGTGAGCATCTGCTTTGCGGGGGTCATCACGCTTGCCTCACCCGCGAAATAAAGGTTCAGAATCGGTCCTTCCGCGCTGTGCATGACCGCCGCCTTCGGGATCATTCCGATCCCCGCCGAACCGATGCAGGCGCAGCAGCCGTAGAAGGTGTTATCCGGCATAACGTTGTATCCGCCGACCATCTGTCCCCGTTCGCCTGCCAGAAGCGGGCTGTAGCTGTCAAAGGTCAGCACTTCGGGCTTTGGCAGATTGCCGTTCTTCTGCGGGTCGTGCGCGTCCGCCTGAATCCGCGCGACCGAGGCGATATGTCCCGTATTCAGCGCGCCGAGATAGGCGTTGAAGAAGGATTCCTCGATGCAGTCGGCGTAGGTCGCATCGCCCGAGAGACGCAAAGCCTGCAGGGCGAATTTCATCCATGTTACGGTCACGCAGGTTTCCTGCATGATCCAGTAATGCGTGGTTGCGGTCTGGCGCAGAGCGCCGCCGTCGTAAAGTTCCTCAAAGCAACCGCAACAGCCGATGACGCTTTTCTCCACGGTCACGATACGGTGCGCAAAGTTCAGAACCGCCGTCCGCCACTTTTCCTCTCTCGTCACGCGGTAGTATTCCGCCAGTCCCTCAAAGCAGGACATGACCTCATAGGCTTTGGCAACGGGATAGCGGAAAGGCGGCAGTTCGTCGCGGTACGCCAATTCAAACAGGCTCTCCCCACCCGCGCAAGCGCCCGAGCGCACGATGTGGTCGGCAAACGCGAGGTACTCCTTCTTGCCTGTCAGCTTCCACAGCTTCACCACGGGTTCGAGGATGGACGCGGCATTCGCGCCTTTCCATGCGTCCGATGTATTGGTAACGCACATCTGCCCGATGCCGTCCCCGACTCTTGCAACGATATAATCAAGGTGGCGGATCATCGCCGCCTTGACGGTTTCGCGCAGGTCATTTTCGGGGCAGACCTCATAGAAATATTCCAGACCGAGCAGGACATACTTGCGACACCACATATCCCACCCGCGGAATTCCAGTTCCTGCGCGTAGGTGGAGATTCTGCCGCAGGGTTCTGCGTTTCCGATGAGTTGCAGAACGCTCTCGCGCAGGATTTTATAAAGTTCTTCGTCTCGGTTATAAACATAGACCCATGTTGCGCCGCGCATCATTTTGCCCCAGTACTCGCCCGACCAACCGTGCTTGGCGTCGGGTTTGGTACGGTAGAGATCCGCAAACTTCCGCCACAGATCCGGGCGCATCAGCTGATACTTCATAATAAATGCCAACGCCTCGTCAAACACGCCCTCAAAGCGGCAATTCACCTGCGCTTCCGTATTCGCCACGTCGGTTTTATCTTTGCAATGCACAAATTCCGTTTTCATATCCAACACTCCTGTCCGGATTCTTTTCTCCCATCATTATACCACAAAACCCGCCGGAGAAAAGTCTATTTTGGCGAAAAGCGGAAATTTGTAAAAAGTTGTCCCGCCCCGCTTTACGCCGACTCCTTTTTCGTGTAGAATGGAGAGCACGAATGAGAGGGGAGGTCATCGCCATGGAAGGCTATATACTTCGGAACAGGCAG
>OOIG01002090.1_pt1 | contig 13870 bp, 10 predicted proteins | sample 1692091 | NCBI WGS metagenome assembly OOIG01 (sample SAMN06348188, study PRJEB24527) | human gut metagenome | biome: human gut; feature: ankylosing spondylitis patient; material: feces | host: Homo sapiens | place: China | collected 2015-10
CGCTGCGCATTACGATGCTGTAGTTAATCATACTCTGTTCTGTGTTTAAGAGTTCTTGTAAATCACAACTACCCGGAAGCCCCGTTTCTGCCCCGATTCTGGGTCTTAATAGATGACCGGCGCCTGCCATCATTTAAGCCCAGCTGCGGTCTTCTATTATGACCGCCCTTAGGCACAATAGGCTGTTCCTTCGATTGCTGGTGCAAAGGTACGAAATTTACCCCACGGAAGCAATAGTTTTCCCGTCACTTGATTTCACTTTTCCCGTGAGTTGTGAAACGGGGGATAAGGAAGCGGGAGGTTGGACGAGGACAAAATAAAGCCATCTGGTCATTAATGCCCGGTCATTATCGGTCATTAAGAAAAATCACTTCCGGTCATTTAGCCCTATAGTATAATATTAAATATTTTAATATTATACTATAGACCCTTTTCGCCGCCCCGAAAACCTTAATGACCGATAATGACCGGTCGTTAATGACCGGATTTCGGGATGCGGAATAAGTGAATCTTTTACTTTCTATAATATGGTGTAAAAGATTGATATATAACTTGATATGAATTGCTGTACGAATTGTATTCTGCAATGTGGAGTATGAGAATATCCCTTGGTTCTTAGCTTTTCTTTTTAGAAAAACGTGTTCTTACATATCTGAAAAGCTAACCTAATCCGTAAAAATGTTTGCTTATTACCTTAATTCCTTCTTTTCTATTTCGTCTTTCACATCTTTGTTTTGCCATTTTATGAGGTAAAAAATTGCCATTGTAGTTTAAATTGGGGGCTTTATTATCATTTTTCAGTTAAATAAAGTGATAAAATTTGGTGGATAGCCCAACTTTTTATACTTTTGCTTTTACATTGCATAGAGGCAAGCCCCCTTTGCACGAAATTTAATAAACATTCAAATGTCTAAATGAAAATGAGAATTTATAACAGATTGATAATCAGTGTTTTAGGGGGGGGGTAATTTTGGCTCATCAAAATTAGTCTCAAATCATAGTGCACTTACAAAAGGGCGAATAGCAGCGTGGATTCAGGCGCTGGTATTCGTCCTTTTTGTGTTTTTGTTTTCCGCCTGTTCGAGTGAAGAAAATGCGGATAATTCGGGGGGAATTGACCTCAAAACCAAAATTTCAGCCCACGAATGGGCGATTTCTAAGGCTTATCAGCGTGTTGGAAACCTTACTTTAGATGTAGATGCGGGAACTGTCTATTGCCAGTTCACCGCCGATAGCGTATATTTCAGCGAGGAGAAAACGGTAACTGAGATTGATGAGGAGGGTAAAATCCTGCAGACCTCTACCGAGATAGTTCCTCATGGCCACTATGCTTATATAATAAAGGAAAACAAAATACTGATAGATAATCAAACATTCACAATTTCAACCCCAACTGGCACTTTCGTTTTGGAAAATGAGGACTGGAAGATTGTGCTTGTTGCGAAGTAAATAAACACATTATGGGAACATACAATAAAGAACGAGAAGAACTTCATAAAACTATTTGGAGTATCGCTGAAGAATTAAGAGGTGCTGTTGATGGATGGGAATTCAAGGCTTATGTCTTGGGTGCCATATTCTATCGTTACATCTCAGAAAACCTTACCGACTACATTAATAATTTGCAGGCTGCTGCCGGAATCAAGGACTTTGATTATGCTAAAATGGAAGATGAAGAAGCCAAGGAGGCTCGCGAAATGATGGTGCAGGAAAAGGGCTTCTTTATTCTGCCAAGTCAATTGTTTCAGAGAGTAGCTGCTTCACCTGAAAAGAATGTCAACCTCAATGAAACGCTAGCCCAAGTGTTCCGTTCTATTGAGGCCAGTGCTGCCGGTACAGATAGCGAGGAACAGGTAAAGGGACTTTTCTCTGATTTCATCATCGACAGCTCCCGTATCGGCAACTCTGTAGAAATGCGTAACAAGTGCATTTCCAAGGTGTTGACCAAGGTGCGTGATATGCAGCTCAGCAAGACGTTTACAGACAACAGTATAGATACAGTAGGCGACACCTACGAATACCTGATGCAGATGTATGCATCGAAGGCTGGTAAAAGTGGTGGTGAATACTTTACGCCACAGGAGGTGAGTGAAGTACTTGCCCGCATAGCCTGCTGCAACAATCCTAATATTCAGAAGGTTTATGACCCAGCCTGCGGTTCGGGTTCCTTACTGATGAAGTTTGTGAAATATGTTGGTGAAAAAGCATCGGAAATAGAGTTTTATGGTCAGGAAATTAACCCTACAACCTATAATCTCTGCCGCATCAATATGTTCCTGCATAATGTGAACTATGCCAAGTTTGATATTCAGTTGGGTAACACGCTTACAACTCCTCATCATCTTGGAATGAAGTTTGATGCTATCGTGAGCAATCCGCCATACTCCAAGAGTTGGGAGGGAAAGAATAACACGATTCTGATTAATGATGTACGATACAGTCCTGCAGGTGTGCTGGCTCCTATACAGAGGTCAGACCTTGCCTTTACGATGCACATGCTTTACCATCTTAGCGAGACTGGTACTTGCGCCATTGTAGAGTTCCCTGGTGTGCTTTATCGTGGTGGAGCAGAGAAGAAAATCCGCGAATATCTGATTAAGAACAATTTTGTGGATACGGTGATTCAGCTTCCTGCCAATCTTTTCTTTGGCGTAGGCATTGCCACTTGCATCATTGTTATCAAGAAGAACAAGAAAGATAATAATATTTTGTTTGTGGATGCTTCGGAAGAATTTGTGAAGAAGGGCGATAAGAACAAGCTGGAGGATGAAAACCAAAACAGAATTGTAAATGCTTATCAGCAGCGCAAGGAAGAACAATATTTTACCAGGCTTGTTAGCAACGATGAAGTTCTTGCCAATGGCGCCAACCTCTCCATTTCTTCTTATGTAGAGAAAGAAGATAAAAGGGAAGTGATTGATATTGTTAAGCTAAACGAGGAGATTAAGACATTGCAGTCGGAAATATTTACTCTGAATACAGAGATTGCTAATAAAATTGCGAGTTTGTAACATATGAGAAGAGTTAGGTTAAAGGAAATTGGTACATTCTATAGTGGACTATCTGGGAAATCTAAAAGTGATTTTTCAGAAGGGAATGCATTGTTGGTTACGTACCGAAATATTTTTAACAACCCTGTTTTAAATCCTGCAATAAAGGATACCGTTGTTGTTGGAAAGGATGAGAAGCAAAACGAAGTATTATGGGGCGACATACTCATTACGGGGTCATCAGAAACCCCTGCAGACGCAGGAATGTCATCTGTAGTATTGTTTAACCCCCAAGAGAAAATGTACTTGAATAGCTTTTGTTTTGGCTTTCGGCTAAATGACATGAATGAAGCTTTACCTTCATACATCGGTCATCTGCTACGAAGTACACCCATACGAGCTGCTATTTCCAAAACTGCTTTTGGAGTTACTCGCTTTAATGTAAATAGAATGCGTTTTGCAGATATAGAGATTCCACTACCTCCCCTAAACATTCAAAAGGAGATAGTCTCTATTCTTGATTCCTTCACCTCGCTCATCGACAAGATGAAACAGGAAGTAGAGATGAGGAAGAAACAGATGGAGCATTATCGAGAAAAGTTGATGGCTCCTCAAAAAAACTGGAAAATAAAAACACTAGGCGAGATTGGAACATTCACAAGAGGAAATGGTCTTCAAAAGTCTGATTTTAGGGTCAAAGGATTTCCATGTGTCCATTATGGGCAGATTCATACGTATTATAATACATGCATTTATAAGACAAAATCCTTTTGCGAAGAAGACCTTGCGAAAAAACTACAAAAAGCAAGTTATGGCGACTTGTTGATAGCGACTACGAGCGAGGATGTAAAAGCCTGTTGTAAAGCTGCTGTATGGTTTGGAGCTGGTGATGTTGCTTATAGTGGTGACTCATTTTGCTATTCTCATGATCAAGACCCAAAATACATGGCATACTTATTTCAAACAGAAATGTTTGCCAAACAAAAACAAAAGGCTGCAACTGGAGCAAAGGTGATCAGGGTGTCTGGTGAATCTATGGCTTCTTTCTCATTCGCATTTCCTCCGCTTGTGCAACAGCGCCAAATCGCTTCCATCCTCGATACTTTCGAGACCTACATCTCGAAGCTGGAGAAGATGATAGAGTTACGCCAGAAGCAGTATGAATACTACAGAGAAAAGTTGCTGACATTTGAATAAATTCTTTTATTAATAACGTTATGGCAGAAAGTTATAAAATCATAGCAGAGCAAGATTATTGTACCGTGGTGGCAAAATACGAGTCATCAAGGAAGAATGGTAATGCTTACCAAAGTGAGCAGGATCTGGAACGCTGGCTTATCGAACAACTGCAAAGACAAGGTTACGAATATCCTTCCATCCACAACGAGAAAGAATTGCTGGAGAACCTGCGCATACAGCTGGGCAAGGCAAACGATACAGAATACTCTGACAAAGAGTGGCAAAGCTTACTGGATATTTTAACCAGCGAAACGCTCACTATGGAAGATAAGGCAGGCATGATTCAAAAGGAAAATACCGCAGTAGAAATAGAACGTGACAACGGTATTAATACCAATGTTCACCTTATTCATAAAGATAACGTGTTCAAGAATAATCTGCAGGTTATCAACCAATACGTGCCCGCTGGTGGAACCCATGCCAACCGCTATGATGTAACCATCCTGGTGAACGGTCTGCCACTCGTTCATATTGAGCTGAAACGCCGAGGTGTAAGCATCAGGGAAGCCTTCAACCAGATAAACCGCTATGCTCGCGAAAGCTTCTGGGCAGGCAAGGGAATGTTTGATTACATTCAGCTGTTTGTCATCAGCAATGGCACGGAAACCAAATATTACAGCAATACCACCCGCTATGCTCGTGAGCTGGAAGCTGACAAGCTGAAGGGGAAGAAAAAGAAAATTCAGAGCAACTCGTTTGAGTTTACCAGCTACTGGAGTGATAGGGAAAACAACCTTATCTGCGACTTGGAGGACTTTACCAAGACCTTCCTCGTAAAACGCACGCTGCTCGAAATTCTTACCAAATATTGTGTGTTCAATGTAGATAAGGAACTGCTGGTGATGCGTCCTTACCAGATTGCTGCTACCGAGAGTATTACCCAGCGTATCAAGATTGCCTTGAATCATCATTGGGAAGGTTCCAGAAAGGCAGGTGGCTACATCTGGCACACTACCGGTTCGGGCAAAACCCTGACCTCGTTCAAGACGGCTCAGCTTGCAAGCGATATAGATGGAGTATATAAGGTAGTATTCATCGTTGACCGACAGGATTTGGACTATCAGACGATGAAGGAATACGACCGTTTCTGCCCTAACTGTGCCAATGGTAATGTGAACAGTAAAATATTGCTCGATCAGCTCAATGCCGGTAGCGATGATTCGAACATCATCATCACCACGATACAGAAGATGTCGAGCCTCTTGAGGAAAAAGCTGATAGAGCAGGAGGTTCTTGACCAGGTTTTCGTCTTCATTTTTGATGAATGCCACCGCTCGCAGTTTGGCGCCATGCAGAAACAGATTAAGCAGAGTTTCAAGAAGTACATCATGTTTGGCTTTACCGGCACCCCGATATTTGGAGTAAATTCCAGTGGTAAAAAGGGAGAAATGATGACCACTGCAGATGTGTTTGGCGGAGAGTTGGACGAAAAGGGCAATCATACTAAGCCTCTCCACACTTATACCATCATCAATGCCATCAACGATAAGAATGTGCTGAAATTCAATGTAGAATACCACACACTGACGGCTATGGTAGATGGCAAGAAGATGGAGAACACAAACTATCTCGACTCCAAGCGCATAGCTTTGAACGTGAAATATCTTCTTGATCATTTCGATATGAAGACCAAGCGCTCCGTTCAATGGACAGCCTCGGTGTTGACCAATGTAGAGGACGTTATAAAGAACTACAAGAAAAAGAAAGAAGATCAGGTTGAAGAAAAGAAAGCGAAGGTTTCCACCACGGGATTCAACTCTATACTTGCCTGCGACAGCGTGCCTATGGCTATAGAATACTATAAGGAACTGGAGCGACAGATGGCTGAGCCGGGTGCCCCACAGCTAAGGATTGCAACCATCTTTACTTCGGCAGCCAACGAGGCAGAGAACGACAGTAACGGAAATATAGAAGAAGACCCGGAAGGCATTAAGGGACTGGACTCTACGAGTAGGGAGTTTCTTGATTCCTGCATTACAAAGTACAACCATATCTTTGGAACCTTATACAATACGAGTGCTGAAATGTTCCAAAACTACTACAAGGACCTTTCCTTGCGCACCAAGAACAAGGATATAGACCTACTCATTGTGGTAGGAATGTTCCTGACGGGCTTTGACGCAAAATGTCTCAATACGCTCTGGGTAGATAAGAACTTACGAATGCATGGATTGCTGCAGGCTTTCAGCCGAACCAACCGTATTCTGAATGCCTATAAGAATTGTGGCAATATCGTTTGTTTCCGCAATCTCATAGAAGCCACCAACAGGAGTTTCGGACTTTTCGGCGATGCTAATGCCAACAGTATCATTCTGATGCGAACATTTGAGGAATATTACAATGGCTACGAGGAGGATGGGAAACATCAGGCAGGATATAAGGAACTGGCTGAGAAACTTCTGCAGGAATATCCGCTCTGCAAGTTGAATCCTTCCATCCCGCTGGCTCAAAAGATAGGCTTCATCAAGTTGTATGGGCAATTTGTCAAGAAGACTAATATACTGATAAGTTTTGATCAGTTTAATCCGGAAACCCTGGAAGAGCGCAATGCAATCCGCATCATCTGTGAAGGTGACAGGCAGGACTATCAATCTTGGTACCTCAGCTTCTGTGATGATGTGAAAGACGGAACCACGGGTGGCGGTGGTGGACAAACTGGTGGAGACGGAGCTGGCGGAACGGATGATTTGGAATTTGAGATAGAACTGATTCGCCAGTTTGATATTGATATTCCCTACATCCTGGCTCTTGTGAAGAAATATCACGATAGCAACTGTGAAGATGCAGAGCTTATCAAGGATATTATCCGTTGCATAACATCAAGTCCGAAGTTGAGGGATAAGAAAGACCTCATAGAGGGCTATCTTCATGTCATAAAAGAAGGTAAGGATGTTGATGTTTACGAAGAATGGAAGAATTACATCCGTCAGCAGATGGAAAAGGAACTGGAAACCATTATTTGCGAAGAGAACCTGAGGGAAGAGGCTACACGTGATTTTATCACCAAGTCTCTGCATGATGGTTACGTTGAGGAGAGTGGAATGGCTATTACAACAGTACTGCCCCCTATGCCAATCTTCGGTGCCGGCAATAAACGTGAACAGAAAAAGAAAACTGTCATTGAAAAATTCAAACGATTCATTGAACGATTCATTGATTTATAAATTTTATAATATAAGGAAAGAAAAGATATAGAAACAGGAGCCTATCCCTATAGGTAGGTGCACGGAAAGCGTTGTCAGCAAGTATGAAATCTTATCGCTCAGAAACGACCAAACTTCAACAGAAGATAAGCTAACTTCAAGGATGGCAACAAGCGGCGCTCATGTGTGTAGAAGTAAAAAATCTACGACGTGGGCAAGACTTGTATGTATATCTGAAGTTAGGGCTTTGGTCGGCCTCTGAGCGATGATTGCGTATGGGTTTTTGCCCACGCTTTTTTATACGAATAATATGGCAGCAGACAAAACAAAATACTTAAAGGATTTGGAAATGCTCATGCAGGAATATAAAACCTGCTATGGGGATTGTGCTGGCGATAGAACCATTCATAAACTATCGTTACTTATTGCTATGTTTGAAAGTAGCGAAATGTTTGAAAAGATAGGGCAGAACCTTAAAACTAATCTAATCATCGATATTGATAGAGATGTTGATTACGTGAAATGGAGTAATCTGGAAACTTGGATAGAAACTAAATCTAAGACTAATCAGCATGCTTCTTCTTTGACCTATGAGTCGCTGAATATGGAAAAATCCTTATTTGCCAATAGTATGGCAGATATGTTGCCACCGGTACCCGAAACCTCATCTGATGACAATAATAAGAATCAATTCGATGGGCTTACCTATAAGGAAAGAGATAAGTTCAAGACAACCATCAACAACCTGATGAATAATAATGTATTTAATGATAAGGTTCTTGATTTTGCCATAGATTCTGCACTAAAAAAACTAAGTGCAGCACTTCTGAATATCGCAAATATAATAGAAGCTAAGCATGGGGCAAGTCTTTATGAAGACCTCTATAATAAGCAGTTTTTTGCCTATACCAATAAGATTGGTTCCTCTGTGCTGAAATCTCATAAGGAATGGAGAAAAATGTATTTGGATGATGAAATAACCGAAGAGTCGTTAAAAGTACATGTTCAGAAGGTTCTTATTGAACTCTTCAAGTCTGGCGTATTGGATAATATAGAGGTCAACGTCACCAAAAAGCAGAAGGATAACTATAAGACTGAAATTGATTTTTCCGAGCATGAAATTCCCAAGAAGATGAACGCCGATAAGTTGTATAACTGCTTTAGGAGCATTTGCGTTTTTAAGGGTGGTAAGTATTCTCTGGATAAGGTAAAAGCCGGCAAACTGCTGTTTAAGATAAGAAAGGATGAGGATAAGATCTGTGCTTTCTTTCAGTTTGTATTAACGCTTACTTATGTTTATCAGGATATTGATGAGTTGAGAGAAGCGAATAGAGTGCCTAGTAAGATATTTGATTTCGATTTTTCCAAAATAGAATGCAAATTTAGTGAAGAAGAAGGTAAGCGGTCTGGCATTAGCAAGCATGCCCCTATGGTGCTCACCATTATGGATAAGATGAGTGAGAAAATGCCTAAGGCTTACTGGGTATGTTTCTTCTGTGTGTTGTTGGATAAAGAATGGATTGAAGATAATGTGAATGCTTTTTGTAAAAAGATGAATTCAATCTTTAGTGTAGAGCTAGACAAAAGTGCATTGAGGAAAACTATAAATAAACTAGGAAACAAAATCGAGGAATGGGATAAAGGAGATAGAAGGCTGAAAAAGAAAAGAGAGTTTGGCTTGAAGTTCAAGCAATGTATTGAGTTTTATATTCAATATAAAATCGACTCTTTTACGTAGGATATGAGCATAGATAATACCACAAAAAATACATAGATAATACCACAAATTAAAAAACTTAATACCACAAGCAAAAAAGATAGCACCACTCGTACCACATGGTATGGGCGGTGCTATCTTTTTTTCCCTACTTTTGCATCGTCGAAGAAACAAGACAACGCTGAATTGTTTAGTGTTCTTGAATCCCCTTCGTACATTTATATTATATGAATACTCAGATTATGAGAGTGGTGCAGCAAGGCGAGGCTTTCGCTGTACAGAGTCAGAAGAGTGAGAACGCCCAGATGATGAAATGCAACATCATCCTCCAGGAGATGGGCGGCAAGTATGAGAACCAGTATGCTGCGGCAATGCTCGGCAATATTGCCCAGTGCAAGTTTACTCCGGGAACATTGGTGGCGGTTACGCTCCGATTCACAACTCGTGAGTACAATGGTCAGGTTTACCAGGATATCCTTGTTACGGACATCGTGAAACTTGGCTAGTAACAAATCTTGAATTGAAATAGGTGGCGTGAGAATTGTCCCGGGATAATTTGCGCAAACTGAAACTTACGACACTTCTTTCGTTCAACCTAATTTTTAATTTAAGATTTTTATGAAAAAGACGGTTAATAAGCAGAATAATCAGATGAACGGCTGCCAGCACGTGCAGCTGGGTGGTGTGGCTTTCTATGACGAAGGCAAGTGTTTCATGTTTTCACCTGAAAACGAAGGGGTGAGAAATAAGGTGGAGGGGTTCCGCTCGCAGGGCATTGCCCAGCAGTTGACAGACGGTACTTTCGACTTCATGGCGAAACCAAGAATCCGCTCGCAGTCGGAACTGATCAGAAAGCTGGCTCACGGACGTGTAAGTAAGACCAAGGACGGAGCTATTCAGCTCACCCTGAAGGTGTTTTGCGACGAGGGAATCAATATCGGAAGCACTCTGGTAAAGGAGGCTGAAGAGGCTGCTGATGCGGTTGTGGATTATCAATTGAAACGATAGAGGATATAGATGTTCAACTTAAATTGAAAGTAGAAACACATAGATGAGTTGTTATTTAATTAAGGTGGAGAACGGGCACAAGGTTGCCCGCTCCATCACCTCGGAAGAGGAGTACAAGCAGTTGCGTGGAAGCAACGAACAGAAGGCGAATCTTCGTCTGGCTCGAGCCGGAAACGATGCTGCGAAACGTAGACTGGTGCAGTTTAATTATTCCGGACATTATCCGCAAGGGGTAGTGAAGGGTATGAAGCTGCCAAGTACGGCTTTCGGATTCGATATGGACGAGCCGGAGGCTTTCGCCAAGGCTGCCAAGGCGCTGCTGAAGGAACCGGAGAAGTTTGGACTGCTGATGCTGGAGAGGAGTGCAAGACAGGGCGGTCATGCGGTGTTCAAGAGAGAAATGGGCAAGACCATCCTGGAGAACCAGGTACGCATCGCTACGATGCTGGAGTGCGAAATGGATACTTCGGCGCATGACATCAACCGTGTCTATTTCACGACTTCGGCTGATGCAGACGATTTGCTCTATCTTTCGTCTGAGCTCTTCAAGGATGATTATGAAGAGGCTGCCGTGGCAGCTGAAGGCAAGGTGCTGGAGGAGCGTGAGAAGTATGGGCAGGAGGAGCTTCCTCCGGGGGCGCATAAGGCGAACAAGCATTACAAGCCTTGGTTGGAGAATGTTGAAGAGAAGGCTTTGGATTCTCAGATGAATCAAGCGAATCTGAAGAATCAGAGTCAGAAGAACCTGGGAAATCAGAAGAATTCTCAAAAGGTTCAATCCTCTCAGAATCCTCAGAATTCTTCTAAGAATCAGGCTCAGCCTGCTTCTGCTTCACCATCCTCTGCATCTTCATCTTCAACATCTTCTTCATCACAATCCAGCAATGATTACCTCGGAATCCCGTATTCCGAAATCATTTCGAAGTGGTGGCAGATGTATAATGACGGGCATGAGCCAGTTCGCTCCAACCGCAATACTTTGACCTTCGAACTTGCCGTGAACCTGCGCCACATCTGTGGCTTCGACCGCAGCCTGATGGCTCAGATCATCCCCTGCTACGATGGTTTCCCTGAGCAGGAGAAGATGGCTTGCATCAACTCGGCGCTAAACGAGAAGATTACGCAAATGCCTAAGCGACTGAAAGATGTGCTTGCCGCTCTGCGACAGGAAAAGCTGAAACAGGGTGCTTCGAATGCTAATGCTGATGCAGAAAGCGAGGCTCTGGTGAATGCGCTGGACGAGGCTAATGCCAAGGACGAAATGTTCTATTTCAATGCTTTGCCTAAGATGCCGCAAGGTGTGCGTGATTCTATCAACGCCGTAGGACCACCCCTGGCAATGCCCGTAATTACCGCCATCTGTCCAGCCATCGGAATGTTGGCTACAGGAGTAAAGGTGGCTGTGCACGGTAAGATGAACTCGCTGAACCTCATCTCCTACATCGCCGGAGATTTCGCCTCTGGTAAGGGAAGTATCGACCCCGTGGTTGATGCATGGACTTCGGAAGTGAAACAGATGGACAAAATGTATCAACAGCAGGAGGACGAATGGCGAGCCAAGAAGCGCGCAGCTAAGAACAAGAAGGAGCAGCCGGAAGAGCCGAAACTGCCTGTAAGATGTCTGACGCTGAACAACACAGTGGCAAATCTTGCCGAGCGTCTGGCTAACACCGAAGGCAAGCACGCCTTCTCGTTTACCCCGGAAGCCGACACCGTGGCGCAGAAATGGAAATCAGCAATGAGCGATTTTTCTGTAATGCTCAGACAGGCGTATGATGGTACGAGCTACGAGCGTGAGGCAAGAAGTGCAGAAGCCGTGAATGTACACATAGACAGACTGTTATGGAATGTGGTAATGTGTGGAACCCCTGATGCGCTTTACCGTGTGGTGAACAATTATACGGATGGTTTTCAGAGCCGTATCGTAGTGGCTCGCACCCCGGATAATACCTTCACTCCTCTTACGGATAATCTTTTTGTGCTTACAGATTCTCAATGCGAGCATATTCATCAGATTGCTCATCTGCTGCCTCTGATGGAGGGTGAGGTGGAACTGCCGAAACTGGAAGCCAAGGGTAGGGATTGGCTGGAGCAGATACGACTGGAAACTATGAAGAATGATGACAAGGTGAAAGCCCGTCAGCGTTTCCGTATCTGTCCTACCACGATGAGAATGATGACCTGCATCATGCTCTGCAAGGTGGCTGAAGCTCTCATTCTGAAGCATGGCTTTCAGGGGGCAGAGAAGCTGTTGAAGCAGAATCCGCTGTTATGGAAGGAAATGATTGTCAAGACGCAGACTCCTACTATGCTTGCAGCCTTCAATATTCTCGCTGATTATCAGTTGGATAATGCACTCTATTTCTTCCGTAGCCGCATCGAGGATGCCTTTTCGTCGAAGAGCTATTGCGGTCAGACGGCTTACGACCGTACCCGCCGCGGCAGAAATGATTCCATCTTCGAGCGCCTGGATGTTACCTTCTCCTTTGAACAGGCTTTGCAGCAAAGCATAGCCGTGAAGGGAGCTAACGTAACTCGTGAGGTGGTAAGACAGATGCTGAAAAACTGGAAACGGCAGGGATTGATAGGTGTTCTGCCTGATATGCGCTACCAGAAGGTTTCGCCTAGCATCTAAATCCGGTCATTAACGGTCACGGTCATTTTCGGTCATTAAGGATTTTCAATCAAATGAAATCCTTGATGACCCTATCATCGAAATCAATTTAAAATAATCAGTTTCTATGAATATCATCATTTATCGCCGTCGTTTTTCCCGTTGGGGGGTAGATGGTACATTAGTAATAAAGGGTGTAAAGGTTTGTAACACTCTAGAGCATCCTGAGCGTTTGTTGCCTGCTGGTGAGTATAAGATAGCTCTGCTATCCGTTGTCATGAACAAGGATAAAAAGGAGAGCGGAAAGAAAAGTCAGCTGAGCAAGAAAATGCCGATTATTCTGAAGAAGGGATCACATATTCCGACAGACGTTTCCCGTTCTCCTTATCTCATGCCTGGCAATGGTCCGCTGACATTGAAAAAGGGCTGCATCATCCTGGGCAAGGCAGTGGCTACCGGACTCGTGATTCATTCCCGTGAACACTTCGACCGTCTTTATGAGAGACTGAAGAAGGGGGTAAAGACTTATGAGGGTGTCAGTTTGACTATCATCGATTTGGGGACTGATGAAATCCCCACAGAGATTTAGTTTTTTGTTTTCGTAAAATCATTTTTAATTGTATATATGATGCGCAAGATTAAGGAAATCATCATTCATTGTAGCGCGACCCGAGAAGGTCGCGACTACACCGTAGCCGACATCGACCGTTGGCATCGTGAGCGTGGCTTTTTCTGCATCGGTTATCATTTCGTGATTTATCGTGACGGAAGCATCCACGTGGGCAGATCAGTAGAAGAGGTGGGCGCCCACTGCAAGGGTCACAACACCGTGAGCATCGGAGTATGCTACATCGGCGGCCTATCCCAGGATGGCAAGCCGAAGGATACCCGAACCCCACAGCAGAAGGCTGCGTTGAAAGCGCTGATAGAGCAGCTGAAGGAGGAATATCCCGAGGCAACGGTTCATGGGCACAATGAGTTTGCCGCCAAGGATTGCCCTTGCTTTGATGTGAAGGAGGAATTTTAATAAAAAATGCCCTGTAAGAGCAAAAGTATCGTATTTAAAGCTTTTGCCCCTACTATTATATTTGCACTTGGAAAAACAAAGAGGTGAAAATCTTTATATCTGCAAACTTTTGTTAACTTTGCAGGAAATTAG
>OOIG01002091.1_pt1 | contig 13861 bp, 15 predicted proteins | sample 1692091 | NCBI WGS metagenome assembly OOIG01 (sample SAMN06348188, study PRJEB24527) | human gut metagenome | biome: human gut; feature: ankylosing spondylitis patient; material: feces | host: Homo sapiens | place: China | collected 2015-10
GAGGCGCAATGAAGCCGGATGTGAGAGTGAAATACACCAAGATGGTGCTGAAAAAAGCGCTGCTGGAGTTGATGCAGCACAAGCCGGTCAATAAGATCACGGTCAAGGAGATTTGCGAACGAGCAGAACTGAACCGCGCGACCTTTTACGCCCATTATTCCGACTGCTTTGACCTGCTGGAGAGCATCGAGGAGGAACTGTTTGGGCAGTTTGAACGCTCCATGCAGAGCTATACACGCTCGTTTGATATTGCGGGGCTTGTGGGTGGGCTTTACCGGATCGTTCAGGAAAACGAGGCGGTCTGCCGTGTCTTGCTGTTCGGGCGTCGCAGCACGGAGCTGATTCACCGGATGATCGCATATGCGCACGATCTGAGCATTTCCGCGTGGCGAAAGACCCTGAAAAATGCGTCCGCAGACGAGCTGGAAATGCTCTATCTCTGCCTGTCGAACGGACTTCTGAGCGTCGTGTTGGACGGGTATGACCGGTTTGACCAGCAGAGCGTGATCCGGTTCGTCGAGCAGATGTACCGGCAGGCGATTGCGCCGTTCATGTAAAGAAAAACAGGAGGACGGATCCATTGATGCAAATTCAGGGACTTCAAAAGCTGACGCTGCTGGATTATCCAGGGCGGACGGCCTGTACGGTGTTTTTATCCGGCTGCAATTTTCGCTGCCCGTTCTGCCATAACGCGCCGCTGCTCACCGCAGCGGACGAAGACGGCATGGACGAAGACGAGCTGCTGGCGTTTTTGAAAAAACGGCAGGGGCTTCTCGACGGTGTTGCCGTTACCGGCGGAGAGCCGCTTTTGCGCCCGGAGCTTCCCGCTCTGCTGGAAAAAATCAAGGCGCTGGGCTACGCCGTCAAGCTGGACACAAACGGCGCGTTTCCGGAGCAGCTGAAGGCAGTCGTGTGCGCGGGGCTGGCAGATTACGTTGCCATGGATATCAAAAACAGTCCGGCGCGCTACGCGGAAACAGCTGGTGTTCCGGGGCTTGCCCTGACGCCCATTTTCAGGAGTGTTTCGTTTTTGCTGCGCGGCACGGTTGATTATGAGTTCCGGACGACCGCAGTTGCGGAGCTGCATGATGACGCGTCATTTGTACAGCTGGGAGACTGGCTCATGGGCGCAAGGCGGTACTATATCCAGCGCTTCCAGCCGCGCGATACGGTCCTGCGGGCAGGCCTCAGCGCTCCATCTGAAATGCAGCTTCATTGCTGGGCGGAGCTGGTACGGCCCAAGATACCCGCTGTGGAGATCCGAGGGATATGATTTACAATATGTTGTTATCAATATTTCAAATAAACACAATATATTGTATAAAACCATTGACAAACCACAAGCTTTCAGGTTAGAATGGGATGCAGCGCAAGGCGCGGCATCCCATTTTGTTTCATACGATGGCACACAGAGAACAGGAGGACCAGCTATGTACCGGGTAACAAAAAGAGACGGAAGCATCACAGAATTTCACATTGCCAAGATCGGCAATGCCATCACAAGAGCCTTTGAGGCCGTTGGCCGGCAGCAGCATCCGAGCGTGATCGAGCTGCTGGCTCTGCGTGTCACGGCGGAATTTGAGCCGAAGATCAGACATGATCTGATCGCGGTCGAGGATATTCAGGACTGCGTCGAGCGCGTTCTGAGCGAAGCGGGCTATGCGGACGTGGCAAAGGCCTACATTCTCTACCGCAAGCAGCGGGAAAAGCTGCGCAACGTCGGAAGCACCCTGCTCAATTATAAGGAGCTGGTAGACAATTATCTCCGGATTAACGACTGGCGCGTGAAGGAGAATTCCACGGTCACGTATTCCGTCGGCGGCCTGATCCTGTCCAACTCCGGCGCGATCACGGCGAATTACTGGCTGAGCGAAATTTACGACGCGGAGATCGCACAGGCGCATCGGAATGCAGAGCTGCACCTGCACGACCTCAGCATGCTCACCGGCTACTGTGCTGGATGGAGCCTCAGGCAGCTCATCCAGGAGGGGCTTGGCGGCGTGCCAGGGAAAATCAGCTCCGCTCCCGCCTCCCATCTGTCCACGCTCTGCAACCAGATGGTAAACTTCCTCGGCATCATGCAGAATGAGTGGGCAGGCGCGCAGGCATTTTCCTCGTTTGACACCTATCTCGCGCCCTTCGTCCGCGTGGATAAACTGACGCAGCGTGAGGTCAAGCAGTGCGTGCAGTCGTTCGTCTACGGTGTCAATACGCCGTCGCGCTGGGGTACGCAGGCGCCGTTTTCCAACATCACGCTCGACTGGACGGTGCCGAAGGACATGGCAAACCTTCCTGCCATCGTCGGCGGGCAGGAGCAGCCGTTCACCTACGGCGAGTGCCAGAAGGAAATGGATATGGTCAACCGGGCGTTCATCGAGCTGATGATCGAGGGCGACGCAAACGGGCGCGGCTTCCAGTATCCCATCCCGACCTACTCCATCACCAAGGATTTTGACTGGGGAGACACGGAAAACAACAAGCTTCTGTTCGAGATGACGGCTAAATATGGCACGCCGTATTTCTCCAACTATATCAACTCTGACATGGAGCCAAACGACGTGCGCTCGATGTGCTGCCGTCTGCGGCTTGATCTGCGGGAGCTGCGCAAAAAATCCGGCGGCTTCTTCGGCTCCGGCGAGTCGACCGGTTCGGTCGGCGTTGTGACGATCAACCTGCCGAGGATCGCGTATCTTGCCGAAGGCGAGGCGGATTTCTACCGGAGGCTCGACAGGCTGATGGACATCGCCGCGCGTTCGCTCAAGACGAAGCGCATGGTCATCACGAAGCTGATGGAGGGTGGGCTCTACCCCTATACCAGACGCTATCTCGGCACGTTTGAGAATCATTTTTCGACGATCGGTCTTGTCGGCATGAATGAGGCGGGGCTGAACGCGAAATGGCTCCGGAAAGATCTGACCCACCCGGAGACGCAGGCGTTTGCCAAAGACGTACTGAACCATATGCGGCAGCGGCTGAGCGACTATCAGGAGCAGTACGGAGATCTCTACAATCTGGAGGCTACTCCGGCAGAATCTACAGCCTACCGCCTTGCAAAGCACGACAAAATGCTCTACCCTGATATCATCACGGCGAATGAAAACGGCACGCCGTATTACACGAACTCCAGCCATCTGCCGGTCGGGTACACGGAGGATATCTTCTCCGCACTCGACGTACAGGACGAGCTGCAGACGCTCTATACCTCCGGCACGGTATTCCATGCCTTCCTCGGAGAAAAGCTGCCGGACTGGAAGGCGGCGGCAAGCCTCGTTCGGAAAATCGCAGAAAATTACCGCCTGCCGTATTACACGCTGTCGCCGACCTACTCCGTCTGTAGGAACCACGGCTATCTTGCAGGAGAGCAGCCGGTCTGCCCCTTCTGCGGCGAGAAAGCAGAGGTCTACAGCCGTATCACCGGTTATTACCGCCCCGTGCAGAACTGGAACGACGGCAAGGCGCAGGAATTTAAGGATCGCAAGACATACGACATCGGCGCGTCGAAGCTGACGCACTGCGGCGTAAAGGAGCAGGCGCAGACGCCGGAGCCGCCGGCGGAGCAGCCGTGCGAAGCGGTCGAGCTGTTTGCGACAAAGACCTGCCCGAACTGCAAGCAGGCAGAGCAGCTGCTGGATGCGGCAGGCATCCGCTATACGGTGCGGTTTGCAGAGGAAAACCGCGACACCGTCCGCGCCCTTGGCATCCGGCAGGCACCGACGCTGGTATCCGGCGGGCAGAAGTGGACCGGCGTGAGCGGTGTGCGGGAGTTTATTGCCGCAAAGGAGAACGCAAATGTATGAGATTCTGATCGTTGGCGGCGGCCCGGCCGGTCTGACGGCGGCAATTTATGCCGCCCGTGCCGGTAAGCACGTGGCTGTTCTGGAGAGAGGATCGACCGGCGGGCAGATCATATCCGCACCGCTGGTGGAAAACTATCCGGGCATTCCTTCGGTTTCCGGCACAGAACTTGCCCGGCAGATGACCGAACAGGCGTGCACATTCGGCGCGGAGATCGTTTATACAGAGGCGGTGGGGCTTGAGAAAACGCCGGCGGGCTTCCGGGTCCTCTGCATGGATGGCGTCCGGGAGGCAAAAGCGGTCATCCTTGCGACTGGTGCGGCGCACCGGTCACTGGGGCTTGCGGCGGAAGATGCGCTGACCGGCTGCGGCGTATCCTACTGCGCTGTCTGCGACGGCGCGTTTTATGAGGGACTGGACGTTGCGGTCGTGGGCGGCGGAGATACGGCAGTTCAGGATGCACTGCTCCTGGCAAACATCTGCCGCAGCGTGACGCTCATCCACCGGCGCGAGGCCTTCCGCGCGAGCGCCATGCTGGTCAGCCGCGCGGAAAAGCAGGAAAATATCCGGCTGCTTCGCAGCCGGACGGTGCAGAGGCTCATCCGCTCCGAAGACGCTTTGCAGGGTGTGGAGCTTTTGCACACCGAAACCGGCCAGACGGAGCGCCTCAATGTGGACGGTCTGTTCATCGCAGTCGGTCAGACCCCGCAGAGTGCTCCTTTTCAGGAAGCCGTTGCGGTAGAGAACGGGTATTATCTGGCGGGCGAGGATACAAAAACAAGCCTGCCTGGTGTCTTTGCAGCCGGAGACGGACGCAAAAAGCAGGTGCGTCAGCTCACAACCGCTGTTTCGGATGGTGCAGCAGCCGCGCTTGCGGCGTGCCGCTATCTGGAGGAGCAGGGACAGTCAGAATGATGCAGCACACCGCAAAAAGGCCCGAACCATACTTCCAGACCTGCCATGGTTGAACTGGCAGGTCTGGAGGCATTTTATGGGCGGTTTCTTGACAAGAACGGCGTTTGCTGGTAAAGTGGAAATATAAATAAGACAAAGACCTAATTATAAATTTGGGAAGAGGAGGATGCAGACGATGAAGAAGAGAATCATTCGCGGATGTTTGCGGATCGCAATTCTGGCGGTCGCGGGCGGTGTGCTTGGATGGCTGAGCAGCATCCTGTTCGGTGAACGTGCGCTCATTACAGAGCTCCCCGTTGTGGTGACCCTGGGCGCGAGCATTGGCATTTTGTCCGGTGTTGTGTTGTTCCCGGAGAAAGCATAGCTGCAGACTGCAGAGCCCCAGGGAGCAGAAGATAGGAAGCAGACAGAAGAGCTGGCGCGAAACGCCGGGAAAGGAGCGGGATATGGCAATCAAGGCAATTACAACAGACAGTTTCCGGGATGATGTGTTGAAAACGAGAAAGCCGGTTCTGGTGAAGTTCTGGGCACCGTGGTGCGGGTATTGCCGCGCACTCGCCCCGGCGTTGGAGTCCATCGCGGCGCAATATGAAAGCCTGATTTCCGTAGGGCGTGTAAATTTTGACACGGAAACAGCTGTGGCGCGCAGATATAACATTCATAAGCTGCCGACTCTGCTGCTGTTTATCAACGGAGCCGTGGCTGGATTCCTGATCGCTCCTTCTTCTGAGAAGGAGATCGACGCATTTTTAAAGAAAATGCTCGGACTGAATGTAGGAGGTCTGTATGGCAAATATGTATGATATTGTGATCATCGGCGGCGGCCCCGGCGGGTATTCGGCTGCATTATATGCCGCGAGAGCAGGGTTGCATGTGGCTGTGATCGAGAAGCGGGCCATTGGCGGGCAGGCAATCCGAAGTGAAAATATTGAGAACTATCCGGGCTTTGATGCCGGGATCGATGGGCTGCGTCTGAGTGAAAAAATGCAGCGCGGCGCGGAGCGGTTCGGTGCAGAAATGGTGACAGATGAGGTACGCCGTGTACAGCTGATGCAGATGGTCAAGGTAATTGAAGCGGCGAAGCAGACCTATCATGCGCCCACCGTCATCCTGGCGACCGGTGCGCCGCCCAAAAAGCTCGGTGTGGAAGGCGAGGAGGAGATGCTGGGGCGCGGTGTTCACTATTATGCCGCTTGCCGCTCTATGATGTACAGGCGAAAAACAGTTGCGGTGATCGGAGATGGGGAGCAGGCTGCCGAGGCGGCGATGCTCCTTTCCCGTATCGCCAAGCGGGTCTGTCTGGTGCATGGGGGCGAGCATATGGAGATCAGTCCGGCCTATGCGGGCAAGCTGAAAATGATGCGAAACATTGAACGCTATGCGGGAAGCGAGGTTCGGGCATTTTTACATGCAAACTGGGTCACCTGTATCCGTATTCGGGAACAGCGGAGCAGTGAACTCTGGAATCTGCCATGCGACGGTGCCTTTATCTGTCTCGGCGGCGTACCGGAAACAAACCTGCTTCATGGACAGATCGCGCTGGATAAACAGGGTTACATTCTCGCCAATGAAACGACCATAACCAATCTTCCGGGTGTTTTCGCGGCTGGTGACGTTCGGACGAAGCTGCTCCGGGGCATTCTGACTGCCGCAGCAGATGGCGCGGCGGCTGCACAGCAGGCGGAGCGGTATATTGTAGAAAACATCTGATCTGAAAAGCAGGGAACAGAATTTGATCTGCTGCACGGAAAGTTCCTGATGGTCACAGAGGGTCAGCGCATTGAGAAAAAGGGGCGTGCGCGAAAGAAGGAAGTCTTTGCGCAGCTTGTAGAGGCGGCGCAGCGGCTTGTCGCGGTTGCGATGGCCTGCAAGGAACAGTCCAACCAGCGGCTGCGGCGGTTCACGTCAGAGATCGAGCTTCTGATCGATACCTGGAAGGACTGAGAAAGACCGGCAGCCGCAAAACCATGCAGCTGCCGGTCTCTCTGAAAGAAGCAAACTTTACTTTTTGACGGCGTCTCCATTCGCTTCCGCGTCCGCGATGCGGCGGTACATATCCTGCATCTGCCGGTCAATTTCGGCAATCTTTTCTGCACAGGCAAACATTTCTTCATCGATGCCCGACGGGAGCTTTGCCCGGTCCGCCTTGTAGTGGATGTCATGCTCCAGACTGGCCCAGAAATCCATTGCGATCGTGCGGATCTGGATCTCGGCGACGACGTGCTCCGTCCGGTCAGAAAGATACACGGGAACACGGACATCCAGATGCAGCGAACGGTAGCCGTTATAGTTCGGCGTTTTGATATAATCCTGCCGCTTGACGATCTCCAGATCCTCCTGCCGCTCCAGCATCCCAGCGACTCGGTAGACATCATCGATGTAATTGCAGACGACGCGGACGCCTGCAATGTCGTTGATATCCCGCGCCGCAGCTTCAAGCGTAACCGGAGATCCCTTTCTCTGGAGCTTGGCGGCGATGCTTTCCGAGGATTTGACCCGGCTTTCAATATGATGGATGGGGTTTCGTGCATACAGCGTATTGAATTCACTGTTCAAAATCTCAAGCTTCAGCACAAGCTGCTTTACAGCGGACTCGTACAGATTCCGCATGACAAAGTAGCGGTGCGGGCTTTCATGAAACGGGAGAGACGAAGAGGCTGTCATATCGGCGTAACCATCCTTTGCGTCAGAATCAGCTTCCCGGCAAAATGAAACTGCAATCCGGTAAGCTCACTGCCATTTTAACACAAAAAGAAATATGTGACGTAAAAACTTTGTGTTGAGAATGACAGCCGGGGCAGAGCCGTCCGTGTTGCCAAAAAGTCAAAAGGGGGCCGCCCCTGTATGGGCACAGGGGCGGCGGAGGAAGGAGCACAGCAGGCATAAGGGGAACCTGCCATAGGACAGGGATGACATACAGCAGATACTGACAGGGTAGCATCCGCCCGCAGTATCTTGCGCATTGGGAAAACCAGAAGATCAAAGCCATGAGATCGGAGGAGAAGGGATGTTCCCGCTGTCTCCAAGGGTGTTGCATTCGTGGTTCCCCTGTATCTATATTATACAGGAGAAAGCAGGCTTTGGCAAGACTTATTTGATATAAAGTCTTAATATTATTTCTGGTAGAGACGAAAAAGTGGCAACGCAGGACAGATAGTTCCCATATAAACAACGAATATGGAAAGAACAGGATTGGAGGCGGATTATGAAAAGACGGATCATTACAACCGTAGCCGTTTGCGTATTTCTGGCGCTTGTGCTGGCGGTGCGGCTCTCCGACAGAGAAAAAATCGACAACAGCATTCCATCCAAAGAAACCGTGGCCGCGTATATTCTGGAAAAGGGTGAGCAGTACGCAGCGGAGCAGCTGCGGGCACAGGACAGAGACAGTCTCCGCCGCAGCTGGGGAGAGCCGGACGCCACGCCGTCCGGGATCTGGGCGGATGCGTGGGACCTTGATGCGGACACAGCGATTCTTGTATTCTATGATGCAGAAAATGATGACAAGGTAGAGCGTGTTGTGATCGGGCAAAAGGGAGGATAGTAAATAAGCGGGTTCATTTTTGTAGAAAACCGCGTAAATTGATAATGATTTATTATGGTAAACATAAACGAGGAGGACGAACAATGACAAAACAAATGCTCTCCATCTGTCTTGCGTTTGTGCTGCTGCTCGGCACACTTGCCGGGTGCAGCAAAAACAAGACGAAGACAGACAATTCAAGCCAGAATACACAGCAGGAGACGATACCGGAGCTGGCGTCTCAATACGCCTATCAACCGCAGTATTTTGATCTGCCGGAACCGATCCAGTGGATCAGCCGGAGCTGCGTTTCGGGCAGTACACTTTATTTTACTGCCAGTATTCTCAGCGGACAGGATACCTACATTGACGAAGACGGCAATGAGGTTTCTTATGACACCTATTCCGAGGGCCTTTTCCGGTTTGACCCTGACAGCGGAGAATGCGTACAGATCGTCAACTACGTTGACAAGCCTGATGTGGAAGATCTGGACGACGGTACACAGATTTTCCGCAGCAGCAACAGCAGCACCGAGATCCATGCCCTCGCGGCCGGCACAGACGGCACGCTCTGGATCTATCGCCGGACAGACCTTTACACGGATGACGGCGAGATGGGGCCCTCCCTTTCGGAGCTCATCCAGCTGGATGCGCATGGCACGCTGCTTCGCACCATCATCCCCGCAAACGAGGAAGATCCGAACAGCACAGGGGACTGGGGCTATTCGCACCTTGACACCCTGCTCTCCGATGATAAGGGCTACGTCTATACCTACGATTATCAGACAGTCAATGTTTACGGGCCGGATGGCAGCTTCGTTTTCAGCAAATCCGCTGACGAGCTTTCCGGCCATCTCTGCCAGCTCTCTGCCGGTGAAGTCGGCGCACTGACTACTTACAATGACGGGAAGATGGCCTTCAAACAGCTTGACCCTGAAACGAAGAACTGGGGAAAGGAAACACCGGTCTCTTCCCGCGCATGGGGCCTGCAGCCGGGCAATGATGTCTACCGGTATTTCTTTATAGACGGCGGTAATATCTTCGGCGAACGCAAGGACACCGGCGAGGTGGAAAAGGTCGTCGACTGGCTGGCATGTGATGTGGACAGCAATACCATCCGCTACAATCGCCTCGATTTCCTGGCTGACGGTCGCATTGCGACTGTGACCCTTGGGCACAGCTATGACGGAACGCGGGAGCGGCAGCGGATCCTGGTGCTGAACCGCATGGATGCTGCCGATGTGCAGCAGAAAACAGAGCTGACGCTGGCCTGCTTCAGCCTTGATTATAACCTCCGCAGCCAGATTGTCAAGTTCAACCAGACCAGCACCGACTGCCGCATCGTGGTCAGGGATTATGCGGAGTATGCAGACGGCGAGGATTACTATGCCGGTCTTACCGTGTTCAACACCGAAGTTCTCGCCGGCAAGATACCGGATCTGATCGTTGGCAATATGATGCTGCCGATCCGGCAGTATGCCGCCAGGGGAATGTTGGAGAACCTCTGGCCGTATCTTGACGCCGACCCCGGCTATTCGCGCGACAAACTCATGACCCGCCCGGTCGAGGCCGCGCAGGTGGATGGAAAGCTCTATCAACTGCCCATCAATTTTGGCATCACCACGGCAGTCGGCCTCGGCAGGATCGTCGGTGATTACACGACATGGACGCTGGCTGACGTCAAGAACGCGCTCAGCAAGCTGCCCGAAGGCGCGATGGTATTCAACCAGTATTACACCCAGTCGGAGATGCTCATGTATTGCGTCGCCATGAACGCGAAGGACTTCATGGACTGGCAGAATGGCACCTGCAATTTCGATTCTGACGAGTTCCGCGCCCTTCTGGAGTTCGTCAAGCCGCTCCCGGCAGAGTTCAACTGGCAGAGCGACGGAGAATATGAAAGCGACTTTACCCGCATGAAAAGCGGCAAACAGCTGCTGTATCCTATGAACCTCAACGACTTTGACAACATCTACTATACCTTTGCCGCGCTCGATCACGATATCCGGTTTGTCGGTTTCCCGCGGGAAGATGGCTCCAGCGGCAGCGCCTTTACTGCCAGCGTAACGCTCTGCATCACCACGGCCTGCAAGGATAAGGCAGACGCCTGGGCGTTTATCCGTTCGACGCTCTCTGAGGAATACCAGAAAAACCTCTGGAATTTCCCGATCCTGAGGTCTGCCTTTGACGCCATGGCCGGGAAAGCCATGACGCAGGAATATCAGACCGACGCCAACGGCAGCCAGGTGCTTGACGAGAACGGTGATCCGATCCCCATTTCCTCCGGCGGCATGAGCTATGGCGACGAGCCAATGATCGAGCTCTATGCTGTCACGCAGGAGCAGTACGACACCGTCATGGAGCTGATCGAGTCTACGACCAACTTTTTAGACTACGACCAGAGCGTCCTGAGCATCATTACCGAGGAAGCCGCAGGCTATCTTGCCGGTGACAGAAGCGTCGAGGAAACCAGCCGTCTCATCCAGAGCCGCGTAAGCCTCTATATTCAGGAGCAGAAGTGATGACCTGATAAGATTTCCCGCGCAGGCCGGTGTAGCCTGCGCGGGAGTTTGAACCGCAGAAAAGAACAGAAAGATGCCATGGCGGCGATCACTCATAAGCTGCGTTTGGTTCCGGCAGAGACGCCCACGCAGAAGTTCCTTTTACCAGCCCCAGCAGGGCTTCCACCGTCTTCATAAAGCAGGCAGCGTCCGCATCTGTCTGTGTATAAGCTGCTGCAGTCATATCGCCGCAGATCAGGTACTGCTCCGCATTCTTTGTGACACGGATCTCATACCAGCAATTTGGCATCACCGCGACCAACGTATCATCTGTTGTCAGCTCCTGCGAGATCATTGGCCGCCGAATATCCAGGAATCCATCCTCGCAAACAAGCGCATACAGCTCCTGCAAAAACGCTGTATCCGGTCGAAACTCCACAGAGGCGGTTCCCTCGGTGACAAGATCTCTTTGCAGCAGACCCTCCTGCGTGTCCATGATATTCTTTCGGTCGGTATCATACCACCATGTGAACCGGACTGCAAAATCCTCCGGCATGTTTTCCTGTACGACAGTCAACGGCGCATCCCTGCCGGAGTCCTCCGGCGTTTTCTGCATAGCTGCCGATGTGCAGCCGCTCAGCAGGGCCAAAAGCAGCAGCCCTGATACGATCCTCTTCATAACCAGACCCTCCTTTCTTGTTATCTATCAATATAGACGATAAAAAAGAAGAACGGTTGCACTGCGCCGGGAAATAGAGCTGCTCCGGCAAGCTTTTGTATCGCCGACGTTGGAACAGCGCCATGAATATGATAAAATAATAATAAACACGATGGCTTCATTTGTCCTAGTATGGAAACATGGAAAGAAAAGAACCTATGTTGGCACCAAGGTTAGGCGCCAACATAGGCTCTTCGTTTGCAGGGGATTGGAATCAGGAAAGAAGACGAAAACCATCCCGGTATTTTATAGAATGCTTTAGATCCCGCCCATACAGGCAGTGCATCGGAAGTTCGCACACAATTTATTGCACCGGCAGCTCTACCGCGATGGTGGTGCCCTTCTCCGAGCTTTTCTCCACCCAAATATAGCCGCCATGGAGATTGGCGATCTCCCACGCCAAAGAAAGCCCCAAACCAGCGCCGCCGTACTCCCGGCTGCGGGACTTGTCCACGCGGAAGAATGGCTGGAAGATGCTCTGCTGATACTCCTCCGGGATGCCGCAGCCGGTGTCGGAGACACGGATCCGGAGCTTTTCCGGCTCCTGTGTGACGCAGACCCGCACCGAGCCGCCTGGGCGATTGTATTTGACGGCGTTTTCCGTCAGGTTGAAGAGCAGCCGGTAGATCAGCGCGTCGCTGCCGGTCATGACGCCGTCGCCATCCGCCGTCAGCGTGATGCCGCGCTTATCTGTCAGCGGCGCGAGGTCTGTGAAGATCTCCTCGACCATGGGCGCAAGCTGAATCCGTTCGTTCCGCGCCACCTGCTGCAGGTTGCTCATTTCCAGCAGTGTTTTTGTCATCTGAGTCAGCCGCTCCGTCTGCTCCCGCAGCAAAGAAAGAAATGCTGCTGTTTCCGGCAGTACGTCGGGGTGCTCTGCGGAGAACAGTTCCAGCTGCGCCTGCATCAGCGCAAGCGGCGTGCGCAGCTCGTGGGCGGCGTTGCCAGTGAACTGCCGCTGGGCGGCAAAGGCGTTATTCAGCCGTTCAAGCATTTGATTGAAGGAATGGCTGAACTGGCGGAACTCCGGCAATACGTCCTCGTTGATCTTCATGTCTGCCAGGTTGCTCATCTGCACCTGCTCAACCTGCGAGGCAAAGCTGCGCAGAGGCTTGAGGGCGCGTCCGCTGACAAAATAGGCGAGGATGCCGCTGAGCAGCGTTACCGCCGCCGTGATGTACCAGTTGGTGGTGCGGAAGCGCCCTTGCGCCCCATCGACAATGATTGTCAAATCCTCGTCAGGTGCTACGAGTTGCGGGTCAAAGCTCACTTCGCCTTCAACATCGATAAGAACAGTGCCACCCTGAATAGTGTTCGCAATCGTGTCCATATAGTACATGCCGGAGGAACAGAGCAGCAGATTCATGGAAATACAGGTAACTCCGATGAGCAGGACGCTCATCAGCGTGATGCGCCACTGCAAAGAAAGGTGCTTCATGTTTCCTCGCCTCCCATCAGATAGCCTTCGCCGATGCGGTTGCGGATGGGGTCATAGCCCAGTGCGGCACGCAGTTTTTTGCGCAGAGCGGAGATATGTACCCGGATGGAGTTGCTAAAGCTGTCCACGCTGTTGTCCCAGACATGATCCATCAGCTCCTCCTGACTCACCGGTCGCCCCTGATGTACCATTAAATATTCCAATATCCCCGTTTCCTTGCGGGTCAGCGTCAGGGGCTGAGCATTGACGGAAGCGGTGCGGGAGCGCGTGTCGAAGGCTAAATCCCCGCAGGTCAGCAGCACGTCCTGCTGCGTGAACTGCCGCAGGGTCAGGCTGCGGATACGGGCCTCCAGCTCAGCCAGATGAAAGGGCTTTGCAAGATAGTCGTTGGCGCCTGCGTCCAGCCCCTTCACCTTGTCCTCTACCTCGCTGCGGGCGGAGAGAATCAGGACTCTCGTCTCCCGGTCTGTCTGCCGCAGGGTGCGCAGCACCGTCATGCCGTCCTTGCCCGGCAGGTTCAGATCCAGAAGCACCAGATCGTAGCGCTCCACGCCAAGAAGCTCCAGCGCCTTCTCCCCGTCGTAGCAGCAGTCTACACTGTATGCCAAACGCCGCAGGCTGCGGACGATGGTCTCGCACAGAGCGCGTTCGTCTTCAATAACCAAAAAATGCATGAAAGCCCTCCTTTATAAGCTTCATTCATTCGATTGTCTTCAGTATAGCAGAAACAAATAAAGTTTGTGTTAAGTTTCTGTTCTTAACAGGGACTTTAACTCTCCCGTGCTATGATGAAAGCACAAAACGGAAAGGGTGATGAAACTTGAGTCACGGAAAGAAGACGGCGGCGCAGATCACGCTTCTGCTCGCCGGAGCCGCCATGCTGTGCTTTGGCGTATGGCGGGGCGAGGCGGCGACGGTGCTGAGCAAAGCAATCAAATTATGTCTGGAGTGTGTGGGCATTGGGTAAAAAG
>OOIG01002095.1_pt1 | contig 13849 bp, 10 predicted proteins | sample 1692091 | NCBI WGS metagenome assembly OOIG01 (sample SAMN06348188, study PRJEB24527) | human gut metagenome | biome: human gut; feature: ankylosing spondylitis patient; material: feces | host: Homo sapiens | place: China | collected 2015-10
TAGCAGATCATCAGCACAAGAATCTTACTCTTGCCGATGCATCCACCAGTTATGGCTTTAGGAATGGTATGGAATTGAGTTTGACTGCGCTTAATCTTTTCAATCAGCGCACCTATGGTTATACAGTTTATTCAGGGTTGACCCGTACGGGCAAGGAGTATCAGTTGCGAGGTAGAACAATATTAATGTCTATATTCTTTCATTTTTAGTAATGGTACATATAAAGATAGAACATCAGCATGACAGCATGCAATGCGGTATCACCTGCCTGCAGATGATATGTAGATATTTCGGCAGGGAGTACTCTTTGGACTCTCTGTCGAAGATTTGCTTTGCAACAACGGAAGGTGTCTCCATGCTGGGCATCAACGAGGCAGCAAGAATATTGGGATTTCAAACGGTTTCGGCTAGGGCTACAATAGAGGAACTGAGCGAGACTCCGCTCCCTTGCATCCTTCATTGGAACCAGAACCATTTCGTGGTATTATATAAGGTGAAGAAGGGCAAGAAGTTCTATATCGCAGACCCTGGCAAGGGTAAGACAACTTATAATCTTGAAGAATTCAGACGGCATTGGATAAGCACTCGCTCTAATGACGAGGACAAGGGTATCGCCATGTTCTTCGAGACCACTCCTGCCTTCTTCACCTATCAGATGGAAGGAGAAGATAGACAGAAGGAGAAGCGTTCCTTCAAGTTCCTTTTCAGATATTTCAAGAAATACCGCAAGGCATTCTCCTGGATTGTCTTGGGACTACTTGCGGGCAGTGCCCTGCAGCTGGTGTTGCCGTTCCTTACCCAATCCATCGTGGATGTCGGTATCAAGAACCAAGACATTGGATTCATCTGGCTCATTCTCTTAGGCCAGTTGATGCTCACCATCAGCCGAACAGCAATAGACTTTGCCCGCCGATGGTTCCTGCTCCGCATCTCCATGCGTATCAACATCTCCCTGGTGAGCGATTTCTTCATCAAACTGCTGAAACTGCCGATGTCGTTCTTCGACACCAAACTGATGGGCGACTTGATGCAAAGAATGAACGATCATAGCCGTGTGAACAACTTCCTCACTCAGCAGACGCTCAACATTACCTTTGCCATGCTTACCTTCGTGGTGTTCTCGGTAGTGCTCTGTATATATAATAAGGTGGTGTTTGCCATCTTCTTGCTTGGCAGCATCCTGTACGGAGGATGGATGGCTCTCTTCCTGCATCGAAGAAAGGTGCTCGATTATGAACTCTTCGAGCAGCAGGCCATCAATAACAACAGAACATACGAGTTCATTACTTCTATGCAGGAAATCAAGTTGCAGGATTGTGAGCAGCGCAAGCGAAAGGAGTGGGAGGAGACACAGGTGAATCTTTTCAGGGTGCAGCAGAAATCTCTAAAACTACAGCAGACCCAGGAGGCAGGAAGTATTTTTATCAATGAGGTGAAGAATATCGTAGTGACGGTGGTTGCCGCTACGGCGGTAATCCAAGGGCACATGACCTTGGGTATGATGCTCGCCGTGCAATATATCATCGGACAGCTCAACTCGCCGGTGGAGCAACTCATGAACTTCTTCTATTCCGTTCAGGATGTGAAAATCAGCCTGGAACGTATCAATGAGATTCATCAGATGGATGATGAGAACGGAAAGGATGGCTTGCTGACAGGTCTTGATCATCCAGAGGATGGTATCCATATCAGCAACATCATGTTCAAGTATGATCCTCATGCCCTCCGAAAGACGATAGACGGGGTGGATATTCATATTCCTCAAGGCAAGGTGACGGCGATAGTGGGCGCATCGGGCAGCGGAAAGACCACGCTCATCCGATTGATGCTGGGTTACTACCCGGTGCTGGAAGGAAAAATCACCATCGGCGATACCGACATCAATCAGCTCAACAGGAAATGGTGGCGCAGGCAGTGTGGAGTTGTGATGCAGGAGGGTGTCATCTTCTCGGAGAGCATCGGGCGCAACATAGCTGTGGATGATGCAGAGATAGATGAAGACCGTTTGATGAGAGCTGCAGAGATAGCTTGCATCAAGGATTATGTGATGGCCTTGCCGCTGAAGTTCAACACCAAGATAGGGCGTGATGGCGTAGGACTGAGCCAGGGACAGAAGCAGCGCATCCTGATAGCGAGAGCTGTTTATAAGAATCCTGACTATATCTTCCTTGACGAGGCAACCAACTCGCTCGATGCTAACAATGAGCGTAATATCGTGGAAAACCTGGATAAGTTCTATCAAGGCAAGACGGTTGTGATTGTTGCTCATCGCCTGAGTACGGTAAAGAATGCCGACCAAATCGTAGTCCTCAACCAGGGTAAGGTGGTTGAGGTAGGCAATCATGAATCATTGACCGCTAAGCGAGGGGCATATTATAACCTTGTGAAGAATCAGTTGGAACTGGGAAACTAAAATGCGTTTGATATGGAATAAAATCGCCAGCGAAGCAGTAGTAAAGCTTCGCTGGCGATTTCTCAGTATATAATCTTACTCAATCATATTCTTGAGTATCCATTTCCTGAAGAATGGGTCTTCTATTTCATATCTGTCACTTCGGATGATGTAGCCTTTCTTGCTTAAACGCAATAGGGCACTGGTCATCGTGCTGGTAGGTTGGTTCCTGTCTTGTGCAGGATTGTTGCCCTCGCAGATACTGACCATTACATATTTGTCTGTCTTATTGAAATTCAGCCATAAACGTTCGTAGTCTAAATCATGGGTCGTTATGATATCTTCTACGGCGAGTTGGAGTACATCCTCGTTTTTGCCAGCTTCCAGGTTGTTCCAAACTGCGAATGAAAGCTGTTGCGTGTAGTATGGATGGCAACTTGTAAAGGCCAGTATCTCGTCTGCAATTTGAGTAGGCTGCTCTGATACATCTTTCAATCTGTCTGCAATATATGATTTGAAATCTTCGTATGGAATCTTGTTGAGTCTCATCAGCATTCCAAAATGATAGAACGGAGACTTCACACGTTCAAAGATATCTGTCATCATCGATTCCTGGCTGCCTAGAAAGATGTAATTGATGCCTGTCTGTTCCTGCATGATGGAACGGAGCTGCTTATCCATGTCTTTATCGATTTCCAGGATGCTTTGAAACTCGTCAAAGACAACAATCAGTTTGTTTTGAGGTGTAGAAACCTTCTGAATTGTATTTAAAACATCTTCTATTGCAGTTGTTCCATTGTCAGTTGATGGTTGGAATGAAACCGATAGCTCGTCTGTCATCGGGTTCATGTTGATAGAAGGAATGATGCGGAAGTTACGAATATAGTGCTTCATCTTTTCCAGTTTGAATTGATTGAGCAGTTCCTTCAGAAGCTTTGCCGCAAAATCTTCTTTGCTGAGCACGGCTTGCATATTGAGCCATAGGTATGGTCGTTGGGTTTGGACAACAGCCTTTTTTACGAGACTTGATTTGCCAAAACGTCGTGGTGATATAAGAACAAGGTGGTTCTCGCTCTTGAGAAACTGTACGATGTAGTCCAGTTCTTTCACTCTGTCTGTAAAGTATGGGGCATCAACCAATGAGCCAAATTTAAACGGATTTTCCATAATCGAATTTTTTCGTAACGAAACTTTTCGCAAAGATACGAAAAAATAAAGATGCTTAGAAGATAAACTCCTTTAAATTATTATTGTTTAACATCTTTTAGATTGAGCCGTCAGCGTAAGACTTATCTTGCTCTTTTAAATGAATATCATTAAAAACTGCAGCAAAGATACAAATAATCCCTCAATGAGGGATTTTTGCAAGTATAGTCTTTTCATAAGCCTTGTCGTTTCTATTTTGATGAATTAAATAGTGGCAAAACTAGTTTAATGACGGCTCAATCCCATAAGGGAAAATAGGCATACTATTAAGGGAAAATGGAAATATCCTTAAGGGAAAATTAAAACACCATTAAAGGAAAATAGGAATATCCTTTATGGTAAATGCTGATACTATTAAAGAAAATCTCCGTTCAGCGACGTTGAACATACATTCAGCGTCGTTGAATGCACATTCAACGTCGCTGAACGGAGATTCGACGTCGCTGAATATAAAAGATCATTAGGGCTTATCCTCTTCAGCGCCATTCCTCTACTCTCCAAAGATCGTTACCTTTATATATAATAGCAATCTTGTGTATAGGCTTGCCGCTCATCAGCTGTGGCAATCTAGTGTCTTGAGTATATTGGTCTAATTGCGCCTTTGCTTCTTCTAAAGCCTTCATGCCTTCTTCATCGGTATCACCTGATTTCAGATACTTCAACTCCAGGAGATAGGCATGGGCAACCTCTGGGAAACGGGTGAGGTCAGGAATCATCGTCAAGTCACAATAGCCGCCGTTCAGCTCCATTTCCTGGATGATGTAGTAATAACCACTATGGTTAAGATAAGCGGCGATGAACCCTTGCAGGTTGCGCTCTGCCTGAATGCTGGAGTGGATGCTCGTGCAGTTCTTATAACCCTCGGCAATGTATTCGATGGCTGGCTTGATGTTACCATCTAGAGCCATTACATCGTATCGGTCGGCAAGATGATTATTGTTGATTTTAGTATCCTTGTTGTATTCATCCAACACATAGCCGTAATATTGGCGGCGTACATTCTCGTTAGGGATTCCCAACTTTACTCTTCTGCCACGCTTGCCAATGATGGTCAGCATGCCGTAATAGTAGAGCAGACTTGGGAACAGGTCTGGGTCAACCAAGTCTTCAGCAGGGAAACTTTCTCTCAGTTCTGCCCAGATGTAACCTTGGTTGATGATTTCTTTCAGTACGCTCTTGCGGTCGCCTTGCAGCTTGTCCAGGAAGATAATCTTCTTCATCTTGGCATAATCAGTCATGGTGTTTGGGTCTACCATCTCTTCCGGAGCTTTGCCAAAACGGATGAAATGGCGGAGATAATAGATAACCATATCCGAATTGAACATCTTTGGATCTGTGACCAGGCTGTCCTTTGCGAAACAATAGTTGTCATACCAAGGCTTCATGTCGGTAATCAGCTGGTCGGTCGGAACATTGATGAGTCCTACTTCTCTGTAGTATTCTATCATTTCCCGTACCTCGTTCTCGCTGAATCCCAGCATCATATTGAACATGGGATCCATGGAGAGATTGGTGCCGATGTTATAGCCACTGTTGAGATCGTTCACGGTGACAGGACTAACTCCCATCATCATGATGCGCTGGAACATTCCCTTGAATAGCTTGAAGAAGTCACGGTAGAAACCTTGTGCATGAGTCAAGGCGTGATACACAGCTTCTCCTTCCTCGCTCAGGATGTTGTTGGTGAAATTGTCGTACTCGTCGATGATGAGGTAAAGTTGCGTACCCTTGCTCTTGGAATAAGAATTCAGTGCATTTAGCTTATAGGAGGCACCGGAAAAGCCAAGGTATTCCTCCATGTTGAAATCTTCATCATAATAGGCTGCATACTTTTTGATGAAACCATCGAGTACGCTGTTGCAATATAAATTGAAGTTTTCTTCCAAAGTACCAGGACCAGCCGCTGCTCTAGAAAAATCGAAGTATAAGACTTGGTATTTGCCAAGTCCTTCGGTCGGGTGCGACTCAATCCAAGTATCCTTGAATGTGGTATGGAACGAGTCTTTCTTCTCGATGTCGTAGTAGGCTTGAAGCATCGTGAGGAAGACACTCTTGCCAAAACGACGTGGACGAATTAGATAGAGAAAGTCTCCTGCTTCCTCCATTTTTGGAATATACATCGTCTTATCAGCCCAGTATCTGTTCTGACTCTTAATCCATGTATAATCGGCAACGCCATAAGGTAATCTCTTGTAATCCATATCTTCTTCGTTTTATAGAGTGCAACTTATTCGATTGCAAAGATAGTGGAAATAATTGGGAATAGCAAGGCTTTTTTCAAAAACTTCCTTAAATGATGTCCTTCGTTCCAATATCCTGTAGGCGACGTCTTTTTATCACAAGAGCCTAGGCTAACAGGCTCTTGTAGTATTCTTCATATTGTTTAGCTACCTTTATGTATTCATGATGCTTGCTGATGTATTCGATGCTCTGTTGCTTAAGCTGCGGTATCAGTTCCGGGTGAAGCACCAGGTGTTCCAACTCTTGATATACGCTCTCATAGTTGGGCTGCACATTGATGATGGGACGGAGATGCTCTTCGTGGATAATCTCGTAGTTTTCCGGTTCTCCACCACCTATGCAGATGATGCCCCTTGCCATTGCCTCCAGCGGATTCATCGATGGAGTATAACTGTAGAGCTGGTCGAGGATGGCATCGCTGCCGTTCATCATCTTTACATATTCCGCAAAAGGCACGTTTTGGGCGATACGCAGTTCTACCTTTTCCGGATATTTCTCGGCGATTGCCTGGGCAGCCTTCAGCATGATGTCTGTACCCTTATACTCACTTCTGGTTTTGTTGATACCTATGAATAACTTCAACTTTTGGGAAGGTCTTCTGGGAATATCTACAGAAGATGTCTCTACAGAAGATGCCCTTTTATCCCTATCCTGATGGGATTGTGAATAAGTGTGGATAGGATAGGGGATAAACGTGGTTTTCTGTGGAAAATGCGGTTGATAACATACCCAGTATTCATAGAGTCCCGCTATGATGCCGTCGCAATCTTCAGCAATCATCCGGTTGAGTCTTTCCTTGGCGGTTCCCAGCCAGTCTTTTCTTTCTTTCAGGGCGTCGGCATTGGTGCGTAAATCATCTCCTATGTTGAAATCACTGTATCTCAATGGCTTATCCTGGCAGCAGACGCTTACCCAATAGTAATCCATACCGAATGCAGCCAGCACCACCTTCCTGTTGTGCTTTCTCAAATACCGGTAAATCGGGAAGATACGCTCAGCCTTCAACTCCAGAAACATCGGGTTGATGAGCTGGACGATATCGTATCCCCTTAACTTATGCACAATTGTGTATAACTTTATCAAATATAGGATTCCACCTAGTTTTCCAGGCTTTCTCACCATGTTGATATCTCGTGGATAATTCTTCCAAAAGTCGCCGTTGGAGAGCACGGTAACCTCATGCCCCAGCTTGCGGAGTCCCTCGGCAAGTGTGGCATGTACGTTACTGTATTCTCCCATTAATAGAATCTTCATCTTCCTGATATAATCTTTATTTATCTGATATACTCTTTATTTATCTGATAAAATCTTCCTCCTTTTCATTTATTTCTTGATGAAAAAGAGGAGCGCCATTCTTCCTACGTATGTACCTATCATCTTTCTGAACATGGTATATTTCTTGGTGTATTCCTTGTCTGGAAGTGGATAGAGTCCATGCTTTCTCAACTTCTTGATGGCGTGGTTCAGGGCTATCAGCGAATGTTTCAGACGGATATTGTTCACCAGATAATCCATCGAGAGTTGGGCTATGCGGCGACTCAGCGCCTGTCTTTCAGCCACCGGAATCTTATCCAGCAGTTTCTGCAGGTGCAGGATTACCTCCAGACTGTTATCCATTTTCTGGCTAATCTTCTCATGATCCATCTGATGGGTTACGGAGTTCGGATTCTCACGATAGTAATAAGCCTCAGTCTCCATCTTGAAGATTCTTTCGGCACGCAGGAAGAGCTGAGGGGTAAACTCCTCATCTTCTCCATATACGATGCCCGGCGTAAACTGCAGGGTTCCTCTGATGCTGCTGCGGAAAATATAGGAGCAGGCAGAACCATGCAGGTTATGATTGCTCATATAGGCTGTGCCCGATATCGGAGTCGGCAATTCATAAGGAGGAGTATCCGTCTGCCTGTTTTTTACATAGTTGAAAGTCACGATGTCTGGCTGATGATATCTTACGATGTCGAGACAATGTTCGTAGGCGGTCTGTACCAGATAGTCGTCGCCATCCACAAACTGGATGAATCTGCCCTTGGCTATCATCATACCATAGTTTCTAGCCACGCTGGCTCCCTGGTTAGGCTGTCTCAGATAGATGATATCCTGCAGATATTCCGTGAGTCCGTTGATTGCACAGATATCGCTTCCATCATCCACGAGGATGATTTCTCTTTCCTTGGCATTGAGCGAGAGCTGGAGGATGCTTTTGAGGCATTCCTCCAGATATTCCGTAGGCATATTGTAAGTGGTGATGATGAAACTTACTAAGGGTGCCTGTATATTCTGTGTATGAGATGATTGATTTTGCATAATGAATGATAACCTAAAATATTGAATAGTTTGAGTTTGAATGAATGAATCCCCGTTTTTCCTTCCAGCCATTTCACGGCGTGGATAAGGGGAGGATCCGGTTCATATCTTCCCGATAAATCGTAGAGATCGAGCAGGACATTGAGATGCTGCGTCAGGAAATCTTCTAATGAAGACAGATATTTCAGCAGAATTTCTTCTGTTGCTTCCATTTGTAGCTTCATTTCTTCTGTACCCGCTATTTCCAGCTTCATCAAAGCCTGCCTCTGTCCCAGATACAGCTGAAGCAGATCGGGATATTTTGCCTGCGATGTAATGCCGTGAGGATTCCAGTAATAGAGATACTTCCCTACATCCGTCACCCTTATTTTCAAGGGTGGGGGAGGAACCACCGCCCTGTCCGGAGTAATCTCTGTCTCCGTCAGCCCTATCAGTTTCGGAATCGTCCACACATCCTCAAAGCTTTTTCCTTTCGGAAATTCGATGTTCTGAAACAGCGAACGCCTGAATATCTTGTTGCAGGCATAGGTATGATGATAGCCCTTTTCCGCCAACCAGTATTCGATGGCATTCTGATAGGTTTTCGGAGCGAAGGATAGGAGCTTTTCCCGATGGGGATGACCGATTCTCTCCATGATGGGATATTCCAGAATATCCACATCGGGATGTTGATAAAGCTCTTCCATCAGCTGTTGAAGCGAGTTTTCCCCTATCGCATCATCACTGTCTATAAAGGTGATATACAGTCCTTTAGCCCTCTTTATCCCCACATTTCTGGCATCGCTTAAACCTCCGTTTTCCTTGTGGATAACGTGGATACGACTATCTTTCCTGGCATATTCATCGCAGAGCTGAGGGCACGCATCAGGCGATCCATCATCTACGAGAATCAGCTCGTAGCTGGTGAATGATTGCTGCAGGATACTCCCGATGCATCTTTCGAGCGTATCTTCGGCACGATATACGGGGATGATGATACTGAGTTTCATTGCTTGTTCTCTTGATATTTCTGATAGAAGATGCTGTCTCTTTATCTGATGATGGCTATTTTGCAGACGGTACCTTTCTCACCGTTGCTGGTAGCGGTTTCCACCATATAGATTCCGCTAGCTACTCTTCTGACTTTCTGGTCGCAGCCGTTCCAGGTATAGGTGCCGCCGTTGCTTCTGCCCTGGTTCACCAGGGTTCCGCTGGTACTGACTATCTTCACATCTGCATCCAGCGACAGACCGGTGATGGTGATGAGTCCTGTATAGTCTGGCTTTACCGGGTTCGGATAAGCCCATACATTGTCTTGGGTCATCTCTTCGTTGGTGGCGGTAGCATCGCTCATATAGGAGCAGAGTCCCTTGTTGGTTCCGATAAACACCTCACCGGTAGCATCGTTGATGGCTAGCGATTCGATGTTGTTCGACAGCAGCTTGCTGTTGGTTGCCGTAAAGTGGTGAATCTGCTCCATATTGTCGGCGCTGATCAGATAGACACCGTTGTTGCTGGTACCAAACCATTTTCTGTTTGCCTGATCCACCGCCATGCTGGTAATATCCACACCGCCCAGCAGATAGTCGGCATAATTGGTACCGTCGTTTCTCGGCACTTTCACCTGGGTAAGCGTTGACTGCGTATCATCCAGGATATGCGGAGTGATGTAGAAAGGTCCCTGGTCGGTTCCTATCCACAGATTATGCTCCAGGTCTTCCTTGATGCATCTGATATAATAGAGATTGATTTCCGCACCATCCTGGTTGGTGAAGGGCTTGCTGAACATCTTCACCTCGTCGGTTTCCGGCTGATAGCAGACGATGGCAGGAGTTTCGTGGTTGTCATTCACAAACCACAGCCTGCTCTGCCTGTCCTTCATCAGACCCGTCATCGCCGAAAGACTGTAGCCGTTCGGGTTCAATGTCTTCTGGTCGTGGGCTACCAACTGGTTGTCTTTCATCTCGATGATGGAGCGGTGGGTAGCCTGGCTGTTGAGAATCCACAGCTTTCCGTTTTCATCCGATAGCAGACTATGCACCAGCACATAGTTGTTGTCCAATACCGTACCTCTATCCACGGCAGCTTCCAGGATACTGTTGTCCTTATTATAATAATGTGTCAGTTTGCCGTCCGTAAACTCATAGAGTCCGGTTCTGCCCGAAGCAAACACGTGGTTCGGATCGTGGATATCCGGTTCTACACAGTTGATATCCTGATACTGATAACCCGTCGTATTCCTGATGTCATCCTGATAGATGGTCCAGTTGTCCCGGTTTAATACCTGGATGGTACCGGGACGGGTATCAAGAGAAATTCCCGAAAGAAAGGCGCCGCCGCAGGTATAGAGCTGGTTGTGGATAAACTTCATATACCAGAAATGATTATACTTCGGACCTCCCGGCTGCAAACTGCTTACCAGCTTCATCAGTTCGCTCTTGTCCTCTTTTTGGGGAGCGGTGTAAGCCTCCACCTTGCTCCATCGGTTTCTGTCGAGCAGGTTGTCAGAGAGAGCAGCGCGATAGGTACCTTCCTCCTGGCTGTAGGCATAGATCTGGTTATCCCTGATTTCGCACCAGTTCACCTTGAATCCCAGTTGATACGTATCGCTGATTTCCCCATCCGCCATATTGAGCTTGATGATGCCCAGACCATAGCACAGATAGGCGAATTTGCCATACATATAGATATCGTTGATGGTCTTGTCGCCCGTGATGGTGGCAGAATAGTAATCCGGCAGATTCTGCACGCTCCAGTTCTGGGTGTTCATCAGGTCGATGTTGGCATTGTTGTAAAGGATGAGCAGCCGCTTGGCAGTCTTGTTGTAAGCGATGTGCTGGATATCGCAGTCGTTCAGGAAATCCATCTTGCTGAAGGTCTGAATGCTCTGGTCGTTTCTGTTGTAAGCATAGAGATTGCTGGAAGCCTGCACGAATATCCAGTTGCCGGCTTCTTCTATTTCCTGCACTTCGCTGTACGCCATATAGGCTTTCCAGTCGCCGATGGCGGCGCTGCTCTGGAAAGCGGCAACCTGAAGAATCAGGAACGAGAGGAGTATCCATATTTTCTTTCTCATCTATCTAAATGTATATAATATAATAACTTATATATATTAAACATAAAAATACTGGGTTTATTGCCTGTGAGCCTGGCTTTTATTGGCAGACTCAGCAGCGGAAAGAGATACTGGCAAGGTGGATAGAGATGCCATCTTTTCAGCTTGTGGGCATAGTCGATGATTTTGGAATAGCCCTGCAGTTCATTTCTGAACTGATAGAGGGTGCGCAGGCTTTCTTCCGTTTTATAGAGAAACGACATGTTGCCTATAAAGTGTTCATAACCCAGTGGATTATCCACGTGAAGAATCGGTATGTGATTGTCTTTTAGATTCTTGCCCCAAAGCACATCTTCATATCCATAGTGGGAAAACCGTTCATCGAATGGGTGTTTCAGCAGGATGCTTCGCTTCACGATAAAGTTGGAGGTGTGAAAGTCTGCATAGGGATGAGCCTGTCGCTGGAGATGATTTCCATTCTGCGTGCCGGCTGATTCGAAAATGTATCGTAGGTTATATTTCAGCCGTTCTCTGGTTTCAGCATCCCGCTTTATCTGATATCCTCCATAGATAACATCGCTTTCCTTTTCTTTTAGATAATTGGCTAGATACTGATGGCTGATTACGTTCATGTTGCTGTCGATAAAAAGCAGCCAGGTATATTTCGCCTCCCTTGCCAGGAAGTTGCGGATGGCAGCCCTGCCCACGTTCTCTTTTTTCTCGATGTAGCGGCAATGGGGGAGGGTGTTGATGATACGGTTGCCTTCTATGGTTCTTTCATCTGTAGAACCATCATCGGCGACTAATATTTCGTATTCGAAATGAGAGGATGAAGAGAGGGAATCTGAAGATGAATACAATAACGATGCTTGAGCTTGCAGGGATTTTACAAGCTCAACGCATACATTATTATATGTAGGGATTAATATCGAAAGGGTATTAATCATTTTTGTTCTTTAAGTATTCAGCCAGTTTAGCCACGGCTCTGGCTCTATGGCTGATGCCGTTCTTGATTTCCTCACCCAGCTGGGCGAAACTCTGGTCGTAGCCTTCCGGAACGAAGATCGGGTCGTAGCCGAAACCTTCGGTGCCGTGCTTTTCGGTAGCGATAGAACCGTTTACGATGCCGTCAAACTGATGGATTTTCTTGATGCTGGTGCAGCCGCAAGGGCAGACATCCTTCTTCTCGATGTAGCAGATCACGGTACGGAATCGGGCCTTTCTGTTCTCCTTTCCATCCAGTTCTCTGAGCAGTTTAGCCATGTTTGCCTCGCTGTCGTGGTCGGTACCTTCAGCATAGCGGGCGCTGTGAACACCCGGCGCACCATCCAGCGCCTCTACTTCCAGACCGGTATCATCGGCAAAGCAGCTCAGGTGATAATGGTCGTAAACATACTGCGCCTTCTGCAAGGCATTCTCCTCCAGCGTATTTCCTGTTTCAGGAATATCCACATCGCATCCTATCTCCTTCAGCGAAACCACCTCGTAGTCGCTGCCCAGGATGTCGCGGATTTCCTGGAGCTTATGCTGGTTATTGGTTGCAAATACTATCTTCATAATCACTATTTGATTTTCTTAATATCTTTCTCCTTGATTTTCACTTTCATTTCATCAAATCCCTCGCCATACACACCGATGACGGCACTCTGGCTCACGAAGGCATTCGGGTCGATGATCTTGACGATACGGAAGATGGTGACGCTCTCGTTCTTCTTGGCAAGAATACAGAGCACCTTCATCTCATCGCCGGTGTACCAGCCGTGGCCATCCAGAATCGTCACACCATGGTCCATCTGCGTACCGATGGCGTTGGCTATCTCCTGATATTTCTTGCTGAATATCATGAACTGCACACTCTCTCGCTTGGCATTCATCACATAGTCGAGCACCAGGTTCTCTATCACCATGGTACAGAGACCGAATACCACCTTTCTGATGGCATCTATCGCCGTGAATTCCGGTTTCGCATTGAAGACGAAGAAGGAACTGCCCACGATGACGAGGTCCACGAAGATGAGCACACGTCCCAGCGAGATGTTATGGTATTTGTTCACGATGGCGGCGATGATATCCGTTCCTCCCGTACTTCCATTGTGCAGGAAGACGATGGCGAGCGACAAGCCTGTAAACAGACAGCCGATGATGAGCGACATGAAGTCCTGTCCCTCTCCCAGCACCTGCACCATTTCGCCATTTTCACTTATCATCAAGTCTTGCGCCAGCGCCAGGAATACGGAGAGCATGATGATGGCGTAGATGGTCTTCACCATGAACTTGAATCCCAGAATCTTGAGTGCGGCAAGCAGCAGGGCGGCATTGATGAGAAAATACGACAAATAGATAGGTATTCCCGTACCGTAGTAGATTACGGCTGCAATACCCGTTACGCCACCCGTTACTATCTGGTATGGAAGCAGGAAGATCGTCCATCCAAATGTGTAAATCAACAGACCCAGTGTAATGTAGAAATAGTCCTTGATTTCATCCTTCACTTTTTGACTGATTGCTATTTGCATAATATTCCTCGTATTTTTAAGCACAGAAGGTCGCCCATTTTTTAGATGAGACGACCTTCTGTATATTATCAATAAATTACTTTTTCAACACCACGTTGACGATCTTCTTTGGTACGATGATCACCTTCAACACGTTGAATCCTTCCAAGTACTTCT
>OOIG01002101.1_pt1 | contig 13819 bp, 10 predicted proteins | sample 1692091 | NCBI WGS metagenome assembly OOIG01 (sample SAMN06348188, study PRJEB24527) | human gut metagenome | biome: human gut; feature: ankylosing spondylitis patient; material: feces | host: Homo sapiens | place: China | collected 2015-10
AAATTTTTTCTAATCATTTTCCTGTTAGCTATAAAAAAGCACAACGCCACAGAGTTTTAAATCTCTGTGGCGTTGTGCTGCTCTCAATCGGTCACTTTTTGAAAGTATCCTTATGTAAGCCTGCCTTTCTCAAGGGTTTTGGGCTTTTGTGCTTTATAGTCGCACAATTATGGTCCCACATTAAATGCGGCATCCAAACGCCGCGAGGTACTAATAACAAACAGTTTTGGGACACCTCAAACCGTGCCGTTAATCTTGTTATTAATAATCCGAAAGGGATATTCTTTGAGGATGATAATTTTGAACATATGGCTTTCGGCGTTGTGGCAAATTGGGGTGAACACGGTAAAACTATTATTCGGATATGTGAGCTTGATAAGCATTTTGAGTGTGCTGTTTTCGGTGTAAAAACAGAAAAACCATGACGTTTTAAATAATGTCATGGATAAGAAAAGTCAGTTATTTATAAATGTACTTAAAATGTTGCGCTATGATGTGTTTAGCTATAATGTTTTACTTGATATTAAGAAAAATATTATACAGAAACCGAGGGGTTCTGAGAGGAATTTTCGCGTCAGCGCAAGTTCCTCTCAGAACGGCAGAAATAAATCAACCTTAATTTCAAGGTAGATTTGAAAATACGGTATTAAAAAAGTAAAGCATAGCAGTAAGTATTATTCGGATTTAACAGGGTGTGTCCCCAATTTTGTGTAAACTCCAAAACACGATGTAAAACAGAATAAAATATGTGATGACGGCAGCGGAGCATTCCGTTGCTGCCATATTTGCAATATAGCACCGGCAGAGCTAAAAGTCAAGGGCGGCTTGCCGTTCATTTTACCCTTTACTTTTGGCTCGGACTGTGCTAATCGGGCATGCGGTCGGCATAGTAAATCGCCAGTTGCGAATGGATAATGCTCCAATCCTGCCGCCTGCCTGTCCACTTTTTCGTGATGTCTATCATGGCCAAATACAGCATTTTGAACAGGCTGTCGTCGGTCGGAAAGACCGATTTTGACTTTGTGACCTTGCGTAATTGACGATTAAAGCCCTCAATGGCATTAGTGGTGTAAATGAGTCGGCGTACTTCCTGCGGGAACTTGAAATATGTGCTGAGATTCGGCCAGTTTGACTGCCAGGATTGCGAGATTTTAGGGTATTTACCGTCCCACTTTTCGGCAAATACATCCAAAGCTTGTAATGCGGATTCCTCATCAACCGCAGCATAAACTGCCTTTAGATCTGCCATAAGAGCTTTAATATCCTTATACGAAACATATTTGCTCGAATTACGCAGCTGATGAATAATGCAATTCTGTATATCGGTTTTCGGATATACGGCGGCAATAGCATCTGCAAAGCCTGTCAAATTGTCGGTGCAGGCGATTAAAATATCTTCCACGCCCCGGTTGCGTAATCCGTTCAGCACGGTTGCCCAAAACTTTGCACTTTCGTTCTCACCAACCCACATTCCGAGGACATCCTTTTTACCGTCAAGGTCAATGCCGATTGCAATATATACCGCTTTCTTTACAATCTGACCTTCACTTCGGACATGGTAATGAATCGCGTCAAGAAAGACAACCGCATAGATACTTTCCAGAGGCCGTTGTTGCCATTCCTTTGCAACAGGCAGGATTTTATCCGTAATGCGGCTTACAGTAGTATCCGACACTTCCAGGCCGTAAATATCCCGTATATGTTCTTCTATGTCACTTGTGGTCATTCCTTTGGCATACATGGATAAAATCTTTTCTTCAACATCCTGCGCAATACCGGTTTGGTTTTTCTTGAGTAACTGCGGCTCAAATTCGCCTTTTCGGTCACGGGGAGTTTCTACTTCAATGTTTCCGAAGCTGGTTTTCAGAGTCTTTTTACTGTGACCGTTACGACTGTTTTCGGTGTCCTTGTTTTTGTAGTCGTACTTGCTGTAACCGAGCTCATCCTCCAGCTCTGCATCAAGTCCGTTCTCCATAAACTCGGCTATGGTTTCCTTGAACAAATCCTGAATGTCCGACATGCTGCTGATGTTCGCTACCTTCAGCAACTCGCTGATTTTTGCTCTGCGTTCATTTTCTTCCAGGGTTCTGTTTCTTCTTGACATAAAAAATTCCTCCAATGTGTTGTCTCTATTTTACACCACATCGGAGGTTTACACAATATTAGGGATGGACTCATTTAACACCGTAAATAAATTCTCGGAGTGCCTTTGCGTTGGTATCAAAATCCACCGAAAAAAGGCTGCGCCCGCCGAGCCCCCTCATTCCGCCGTAGCTGCCGCTTATCGGAACGGTCATTTGCTTAATCTGCACCCCGCGGTATTTCGGCGCGGAGAGCAGCAGCTCGGTAATTTCAAGCCGTGTAAGGTTTGTTTGCACAAGCGGAAGAACGTTATTTAACAGCGTGTCAAGCTCGACGATACTTAAATCCTTAGTCTTTGTAACTACCGCCTGAATAACATTGCGCTGGCGCTCTATTCTGTGCCAGTCGCTGTCTATATGCCTGCAGCGGGCGTATGCAAGCGCAGCATCACTGTCAAGGTGATTTACACCTGCCGTATAGCTTTTGCGCCAGGTGTATTTATTTACATACGCAGCCTCAGCGGCGGTAAGCGTAATGTCTATTCCGCCCACCGAGTCTATGCCTTTCTTAAATGTGGTGAAGTTTACACGGATATATCTTTCAACATCCACCTTAAAGCATTCGCGCACCTCGCGCATCATAAGGTCTGCGCCGCCGTAGCGGAAGGTGTGGGTAAGCCAATCGTACTGACCCTTATATTTCCCCTCAAGTATGGGTACGCCCATACCGCGTTCAAGGCTTGCAAGCTTTAACGAGCCGTCCTTTTTGCCTATCGACATGATCATACAGCTGTCGCCTCTCGCGTTCTCGCTGAAGCTTTCGGCACGCTCGTCCGTGCCTATAAGCAGAATATTTAAAAATCTTTTATCCTTATAAATTTCGCCTGTAGCGTCAATAGCGTCTCTTTCTTCAAGGTCGGCTATGGCCTCGTTCATTCGGCTTTCCTCTTCAAGCGTTTCACTGTCGCTCATATCGGGTGAGCCACTCCGTGTGAATTTACCGTTGCTGAATTTTATTAAATTCAGTTTGGAAAGATAAAATATTACTCCGCTTGAAAGCAACAGCATAATAACAAGCGCAACTGCTATTACTATTTTAACAGAGCGTTTTACTTTTTTCATTGCTTTCTCCACACCATTTTATCCACAACGCCTGTGTATGACTGAATCAGTTTTACAACCTTGGTCGAAACATTTTCATCGGTATAATTCGGCACGGGCGTGCCTATATCGCCGTTTTCGTTCATATCTATCGCGGTTGTAACGGCTTGCAAAAGGCCCTTTTCGTCAATGCCCGCAAGTATAAAGCAAGCCTTATCAAGCGCCTCGGGGCGTTCGGTTGAGGTGCGTATGCACACAGCGGGGAACGGATTTCCGACGCTTGTAAAAAAGCTACTCTCTTCGGGCAGAGTGCCGCTGTCTGATACAACGCAGAATGCGTTCATTTGCAGCTTATTGTAATCGTGGAAACCGAGCGGCTCATGCTGAATAACGCGTTTGTCAAGCTTAAATCCGCTTTGCTCCAGTCTCTTTTTAGAGCGTGGATGGCAGGAATACAGTATCGGCATATCATACTTCTCGGCAAGCCTGTTTATAGCCGTAAAGAGCGATAAAAAGTTTTTTTCGGTATCGATATTTTCTTCCCTGTGAGCAGAAAGCAGAATATACTTTTTAGGTTCTAAATTAAGCTTATTAAGAATATCGGATTGCTTTATTTCCTCTAAATTTTGGTGCAGCACCTCTGCCATAGGCGAGCCTGTAACATATGTGCGTTCTTTCGGCAGCCCGCACTCGGCAAGATAGCGGCGGGCGTGCTCGGAGTACGCCATATTAACATCCGAAATAATATCTACAATCCGTCTGTTAGTCTCCTCAGGCAGACATTCATCCTTACAGCGGTTGCCCGCTTCCATATGGAATATGGGTATATGCAAACGCTTTGCCGCAATAGCCGAAAGGCAGGAATTTGTGTCTCCCAAAATCAAAAGCGCGTCGGGCTTTATTTCATTCATCAGTTTATATGAGCAGTTTATTATATTGCCTACGGTAGCGCCTAAGTCGTCGCCTACCGCGTCCATATATACCTCTGGGTCTTTGAGTTTCAGGTCTTTGAAAAACACGCCGTTAAGGTTGTAATCGTAGTTTTGACCCGTGTGCGCTAATATACAGTCAAAATATTCACGGCATTTGTTTATTACCGCCGCCAGTCTTATTATCTCGGGGCGAGTACCTACGATTATTAAGAGCTTTAATTTGCCGTTATTTTTAAACTTAATATCGCTGTAATCGGTTTTAATATCCATTTTTTTACACCTTCTCAAAATAAGTGTCGGGGTGGCTTGGGTCAAACTGTTCGTTAGCCCACATAAGGGTTACAAGGTCTTCCGTATTTGAAAGATTTATTATATTGTGGGTGTAGCCCGGCAGCATATGTATTGCTTCTATTTTTTCGCCCGTGACCTCAAAGCGCAAAACCTCGTCACTGCCTATCTTTCTTTCCTCAATAAGTCCGTGACCCGATACCACAATAAAAAATTCCCACTTAGAGTTATGCCAGTGCTGACCCTTTGTAATGCCCGGCTTTGAAATATTAACGCTGAACTGACCGCAATTGGCGGTTTTAAGCAACTCTGTGAAACTGCCGCGTTCGTCAATATTCATTTTAAGCGGAAAGCTGACCTTACTCCCCGGCAAATACGAAAGATATGTGGAATACAGCTTTTTAGCAAATGAATTGTTCGGTATTTCGGGCATTAAAAGCGTTTTCGGCTGGTTTTTAAACTGCTCCAATAAATCCACAATTTCACCGAGGGTTACCTTGTGTGTGGTTGGCACGGCGCAGTATTTCCCGCTCTCGGTAATTATGGTGTTAATTCCGTCAAACTCGCAGTGGTGCTCGTTATTTTCGAGCGCGTCCAGCATTTCGGCAACCAAATCGTCTATGTAAAGCAGTTCAAGCTCGGTGTTTCGGTCATTTACGGTTATGGGTAAATCATTCGCGGTATTGTTGCAGAAGGTGGCAACGGCACTGTTGTAGTTCGGTCTGCACCATTTGCCGAACAGGTTCGGGAAACGGTAAACCAGCACCTTTGCGCCTGTTTCTTCGGAATACTTAAAAAACAGTTCTTCCCCCGCTTTTTTGCTTCTGCCGTAGTCGCTGTCATACCGTCCAATAAGGGTCGCCTGAATAGAGGAAGAGAGCATTACCGGGCATTTATTGTTGTGCTTTTTAAGGGCTTCCAATAGCTCGCTTGCAAACCCGAAATTGCCCTGCATAAACTCGGCGGTTTCTTTCGGTCGGTTTACGCCCGCAAGGTTAAACACAAAGTCTGAATTTTCGCAGAAACCGTCAAGCAATGATTTTTCGGTATCTATATCGTATTCGAAAATTTCTTCTATTTTAATATTCCGCGTTCTGTCCTTGCCGTCGCGTATGTTTTTAAGCGCCGCGCAAAGGTTTTTGCCTACAAAGCCTTTGGCTCCAGTTACCAGTATGTTCATAGCTTACTCCTTAAAATTGAAATCAAGACCGACCAGTCTTAATGATAAATGATAATCATCAATATTTTTTTCCGTAACGGTATTTATTCTTACGTCAAGCGCTTCAAGCCTTTTTCTTTTGAATAATAAAACCGTAAAAATTCGTATAATCCACATAAACGGAAGAAGAAAAGGCATTTTTTCAAGTATAGGATATTTTGCACACATACCTTTATAAGGCAAAAAAATCACATTCTTAATTTCCCTTATGCGTGCTTTTTTCGATGAACCTAACTTTTGTTTGCTTTTCACAGCGCTTGCCAACGCATTTCTTTCATATGTTCCGAAACAACCGCTGCTGAATATGTATTCTGTCATGTAATCCGTTACGGCGTCGCCTGTTTCTTCACCGAACCAAACACTGAGAAGTTTTTTAATGTTACAGAAAAAATCATAAAGTCTGATTTTTTTCAGTTCGCGCTCAATATATTCGAAGTCAAGCTCGGGCTTGGATCTTAAATAGACAAATATATCCGTAAAATGCTTTATTCCGATTCCGCCGGCTCTGTAATGAATTGCAAGGTGTGTTAAAATATATATAAAATCGTCTTCATCGGAAAATTTGTAACGGTGACCGCTTACTTTTATTGCTTTTTCCCATGGATTTTTCCAGTATTCAAAATAATCACGACTCTTAGGTGAGATTATTCGGTTATGCAATTCAAGATAAAGGGAATGGCTATGCCATTTAATTTCATGATCGCTTTCCGTTCCTTTTTCAAATCCGAGAGATGCCATTGTACTGCAGATAACATCGTATTGTTCCGGATTGATAAGTATATCCGCATCGCCCATAACCCTCATTTCAGGTTTGGGATAAAGTTTCTTCAGAACGGTTCCTTTTATAGGAAGATAGTCTATGCCCTTTTCTTCAAATGCGGAAAATGTGCGTTCTAATTCAAATGTTTGATTTTCACTTACAGACATACTGAGAGCGGTTATATTAAAAAGCTCTTGCAATGCGTTTGTATTACATGATACCTCGCTTATAACAGCTCCGTAATACAGCATAGCCGAGACATTATGCTTTTTTGCCGTCTTAATACCTTTGGAAAAATCAAAATTTTCGGGCAGCTTACATTTTTCATTTGTAAGCGCGCTTTTAAGCAACAATAAAATTCCGGTTTGTTGTATATCGGGCATAAACATTCCACCGCCTTATATTATTTTTGGAGTTCTTCCTGTATGTATTTTAAGGTCAAAAGTTTTTCTTTCACTTCCTCAACGGACAAAAGCTCTGTATTATTTGAGTCAAATTCCGAAAGCGGATTTCTTGTTACATCGCCGTGACTGAAGAATTTATCGTAATTAAGCCCGCGCTTATCCGACGGAACACGGTAAAAATCACCCATATCGATTGCGTGCGCACATTCCTCATTTGTAAGTAAGGTTTCGTACATTTTCTCACCGTGACGAATACCTATAACCTTTATATCCTCTGCATTTCCGCCGAACAACTCGCAAACCGCCTTTGCCTGTGTTTCAATTGTGCAGGCGGGAGCCTTTTGAACGAGGATATCGCCGGATTCGCCATGCTCAAAAGCAAAAAGTACAAGATCTACCGCTTCATCAAGAGACATAATAAATCTTGTCATACTGGGTTCGGTAACGGTTATGGGTTCGCCGTTGCGGATCTGTTCTATCCAAAGCGGGATAACCGAGCCGCGCGAACACATAACATTTCCGTAGCGGGTGCAGCAAATTTTCGTCTTTTCCGGCGATACCGTACGCGATTTCGCAACAATGACCTTTTCCATCATTGCCTTACTCGTTCCCATTGCATTTACAGGGTACGCCGCCTTGTCTGTTGACAGACAGATGACTGTTTTAACACCCTCGTCTATTGCGGGGGTAAGAACGTTTTCGGTTCCTATAACATTTGTTTTTACAGCCTCAATAGGGAAAAATTCGCATGAAGGCACCTGCTTTAAAGCGGCGGCGTGGAATATATAGTCTACCCCGTGCATAGCGTTTTTAACCGATTGCAGATCGCGCACATCGCCGATATAAAAGCTTATTTTATCGGACACCTCGGGCATTTTGGCTTGAAATTCGTGGCGCATATCGTCCTGCTTTTTTTCGTCTCTTGAAAAGACGCGTATTTCTCCGATGTCGGTTTTCAGAAAACGGTTTAAAACCGCGTTTCCGAAAGAACCTGTGCCGCCTGTGATTAAAAGTGTTTTTCCTGTAAATAATGACATTTTATTTTCCTCCTGTTTTTAAATGACTGTGAATGTGTTTGCCGAAATATTTATTCAAAACCGTTGGTTGAATAATACAGTAAATACCCATACAAATTATATTTGCAATTACAACGCCGTTCCATGAGCCTATGAGGTTAACCAAAAGGTACGACAGGGGTATTTTAAGCGCGGCGCCTATTCCGAAGCAAAGCGCCTGGGTCTTTAACTCGCCTATTCCGTTTGCAACGCTTGAAAGAACACTGTTTATTATCATTGCACATCCAAGCAACGCAAACAACAATCCGGTGGGGTAACTGATATGCGGCATTCCGCTTTTCCCAAGCCAGATTTTCATAAGCGGAGACATTATTGCAACAATGAAAAATTCGCCCAAGCAGAAAAGAAAGGCAATAGCCATAAATTTTTTATAAGTACTTCTTATCCAGCGATAATTACCTTCCGCCATAGCTTTTGTTATAACCGACCATATCGGTGTAAGCGCAAGTGCAAACACCGTGCTGCCGAGTGAAAACAGCTTATAATAAGCCTGATAATCAACGTTATATGAGTTGCCTGCAGTTCGTGTTATTAAAAATTCGTTTGTACTCATAATTACCATATAAGCTATTTGAACAAAGAAAAACATTCCGCCGAGGCATAAAACTTTCTTTATGTAAGGTTTCGATACATATTTTAGCCGCGGGAATGCGTAACGCAAATTGCCGAGAAAAACAAATCCCGAAGCGACAAGCAACGGCAGAGCAACGGCAACGGCATGCACAACAGCCATAATTATAATATTTTCACTGTTGCTGCCCGACGGATAAAACATAGCAAATAACAAAATAATTACATTTGTGCAAAGAACCAAAAAGTTATTGACGGATGATTTTTGCAGCGCATACAGTACGGAATTTATAAGTTTCAGCCAAAATTGAAGCATAACGCCTATAAACACTATGATTGCAGATATATAGAGCGCTTTCGGGGTGACATCATCGGGGCTTATGCTGAACACGGAGTTGAGATTTACATTATGTACGGCAAACGGAAATGCAACCGAAAGCAACAAGACGATTGTGCCTATTGAGAAATAGGCAGAAGAGATATATTTTTTCACTTCGCCGCGGTTTCCGAGTGAGAGCGATGATGAAAGATAATTTCTAAGCCCGTTGCCTATGCCGAGATCGAAGTTTAGTATCCAGTTAAGCAATGACAAAATCGTGTACCAAAGTCCCAAGACTTCATCGTTATTAAAGAATTTTATATAAGCCGGAAGTGTATAAAGCGCAACAAAAAGCGCTCCGCCCTTAACCAAAAAAGCGCCTAATACATTTTTGTAAACGATCTTATCGTTATCGCCGGCATTTTTCAATTTTGAAATAATTCTTTTTATCATTCCTCAAGCGCCCTTTCCAAATATTCTTTTGACGCCCGAACCTGAATATCGTAATCGGAAAGAACGGAATAATCTATCATTCTGTCAAGAGAGTTTTTAATATCCGAATTTTCGGTTATTATTCTGTCCGAAAGTCCTCGGATATTAAGTATATCCACAATACGCTCGTTAGTGTGTTCATCAGGTAAGATAGTAAAAAATTGCTTTTTGAATATAAGCGAGAATGAAGTTGCATGAAACGAGGACGATAAAACTATTTCGGCATTTTTTATATAGCTTAAAATTTCATCGGGTCCTAAATCCTTAAGAAACTGATCGCAGGTGCATTTTTTTGAAAATCCCGAGCACAAAATTACTTTTAGACCGTATTTTTCGGAAAGATATTTTATGCACCGTTCAAGCAGCGGCGACGGCGTGACAAGATACACCATCATATATTTCGGCTGATTAACAGGCTTTACGAATTTCTCATACTCGTTCTCCGACAGTAAATAGACGGGATCGACGCACTGTAAAGCGTTTATGCCTTTACTTTCAAGCATCTTAACCGAGCTTGCTTCCCTTACCGAAACCGATGAAAAGGATTTGAGCTTTTCTGCAAGCTCCGTAAGCTGTGCGTCGGTGAAATCCGTTTGTCCAAGGCTTGTGGCATATGATATTTTTTTACCGTGGGCAAATGTCAGCTTATAGGCGTCGTCCTTTCCGCAATCGTGGTAAACATTCCAAAGCTGATCTCCGCCGGCAATATATACATCGGCTTTGAAATCATAGCTTTCAAGCTCCTGTAAGCTGCTGAATTTTCTGCCTGTTATGGGAATGTTTTTTTCTACAAACGCACGGAACTTCCTTTTCCTTTTACAATAGCTTTTGAAATTCAGCATTTTACCCGCAAACGCCCGCAAGGTCCGCGTTTTGAAATAAGGGGGTTCATAATCGATCAGCTCAGTATCCTTAAAACCGCGGCTTTTTAAATATCGGCACAAAGCGTAGGACTGAAATACCGAGCCGAAATTCGGAATGGAGTGTATTGTTATAATTTTAATTTTCATTTTTTCACACTCATTTAAATATTTTTTTAAGTGCCGTTTTTAATCCTTTCGGCATATGTCGGCGTATAAACGGCATTATCCTTTTATAATGACATTCCTTTTCGGCAACGGCGGCGTACCCGTTTTCGGCAATTCTTTTGTAAATATCGTCTCGGCTGTCCGGCTTTTGACAGGGAGCGGAAAGATTACCGTTTCCTGCAACTGCCGCTTTAAGCGGCGTTTCGGTGAGTATTGCACCGTCGCGTATTTTTTCAATAAGCCGGTCGCCTTTTTCGGTATTCACAAGCACTGCGGAAACTCCGCCCGAGGTATCGATTTTGGGCAGAATATCTGCAATATTCCAGTAATCTCCGATCGTCACATCCCCCACACGACTTGTATTTGAATATCGGCAGGAGTAACAGCAGGGGCGGCTAACATTATTCAGCAAATAGTAAAGCTGGTAATAGCTGTTGTTAAATGGGGAAATTGTCTTTTTTCTCTTTTTGTTGCCGTCTGAAAATTCAACAGCTCCGCAAGAGCGCCAACCGTTTCTTTTCTTATCCCTGAATTTAATGTCGGTAATATTTTTCCCGCCGACCTTTTCCGATTCAATAAAATCAGCCAAAAGCCGCGGACTCGGCACACCATGGCATATAAGGTCCGCGGTATAAAGCATAGCATATTCCTTGCCTAAGTACTTTTTCAATCCGTCAACCTGACAGGGAGTACCTGAAAACAGCACGGCCTTACCGTTTTCAAGTTTATCCTTAATTTCCGCATAAACCCCGCCGGGGTCGCTTTGAACATATTTCGAACCCTGCATTTTTTTTACGGTGTCAATTTCCGATGATAATACATGTACCGCCTGCAGATTTTCATCAAAAATACATCCGCAAACGAAACCGCCGTCATTTAATACTGCGTTTGCAAATGCAATAAATGCGCCGCCCGAAGAGCTGTTTAAAAGCTCCTCGGAGTTTTGGTTTATCATAGCATATGTTTTTAACGGAGCGTTTCCGCAAACAGCGCTGTCATACGGACATACCTGTTTACATCTTCCGCATTTGACGCAAAGAGATTTGTTAATCTCGGGATATAAAAATCCTTCGTCATCGGGCGCAAAGGTTATTGCGCTTACGGGACATACCTGAACGCAGGCAGAACAACCGCAGCATTTTTCTTTATCGCCGCTTATTAAATACTCAGTCATTTTCGTTCTCTCCTATTGCGCGGACAAATTCTTCGGGTGTGTTTAAAATGAATTTCTTTTTAAGCTCGTCGAAATCGGTGTGTTTTCCCACGGAATTTTCAATAAATTCTTCAATTTTCAAAGCATTTTCCTCGGGGGCGTTTCTGCCGTCAAGCAAAAGAGCACATGGGTAGCTGCGCAAATATTCGGCGGACGGTTCGTTATCTATTTCATATGTGCTGATTATCGGTTTGCCGTAGGACATATACTCAAATATTTTGCTCGGAACCATAGTTGAAACAAGATTGCCTATATTAAGCAGTACATTTGCCTCGTTCAGTTTCCGGCACAACTGTTCGTGCGGCATAAATGCGGAAAAAGTCAGCCTTTCTCCAAAAGCCTTTTTCAAGGTCTCAAACTTCTGCGGACAATCTATATTGCCTACAAACTCGCAGTACAGCCTTTCGTTTTTTGTTTTTGCTAATGCAGAAACAAGCGGAGACGGATTTCTTACAGCGGACGATATGGAGCCTACAAACAGCAGCTTGATTTTATCCGGGGATTTTACCGTTTTTGCCTGCAAAGTATTGCATTGCTTCAGCATGGGAATATCAAGAAAACAAAGCTTATCCGAAAATTCGGAATTATATTTTTTCTGCTGATCCTCGCTTGACTTCATAAGTATAATTTTATCGGCTGACGGAAAAATCTTTTTTTCAATTGCAATCCCGCGTGAAAAAGTCTTTTCCTTGCCGAAATATTTAGGACCGTAACCGAATGCGAGCGAATCCAAAAAGTATGGGTAAAATTTAATTTCAGGATGCTTTTTTTTAACCTCAAAGCCGGCAAGGAGCGATTCGATGGGGGTATATACCGATATTACGGCGTCGAATTTTTCTTTTTCACACAATTTGAGCGCCGCTTTTTTAAAACGGTTTACGGTAGAATATGAAATAACCGGCCACGAGGCAGCCGTGAAAAACAACTGTAATTTATTTATACAGAAAGCGACTGATAAAACAACCTTACCGATTACACTGCCCGATTTAATTTCTCCGTATTCTTTAAGCCTTAAATAAAGCCTTTGCTTAACGCGATATACTTCAACTCCGTCTGGCTGAACGCTGTATTCGGGCACCCCGCGCGCCGCATTTGAAATAACCGTTACGCTGTGACCCCCTTTAATCAGCTGCTCAATTATATTTTCAGAGCAAATGCCGTTAGCGGACGCTTTTGGTTTGTATGCTCCCAGAATGTAGAGAAATCGCATCTTCAGTATTCTCCTCTGTGAAATTGTTGTTTCCGAATCCGTAAAAAATAATTGTATATACAAGTGAAATTCTTAGAAGACTCTCGGTAGAAATTAAAAGCAACGAGGCGACAATAATCAATATTTTTGCAAATAAATTAAGCTTGGCGTAATTCGAAACCTGTAACACGGTTCTGAGATAGCCTACTATACACGGCAAACCGAAAAAAAGACCCATTACCGCAAACCAGTTAATCACGGTATTTGTTGCAACACCGTTGCAAAGCGTTCGGTTTATATAGGAAAATTTATCATACCCTACGCCGAATAAAGGCGAGGAAAGGAATGCTTCAAATGGATATTTAATGGCATTTAAACGGGCTTGTGTTGTATAACTAACATTGCTGCCGTTATCTGAAAATAGCCCTGTCAATTTAGAAAAAACAAGTTCTCTTGACTCATCGGGCAATAAATAAATAATCAAAATCAGCAATGCAAAAACACCTAAAACAGCGCCCAAAGAATGCTTTGACATTACTTTTGTTTTTCCGAGCGAAGAAAAAACTATTGCTGCCAGTACAATATAACCCATTGTTGAAAATGTCGTTATTATTGCAAGTATCATTACAACAACCTTTTTTACGGGTATCTTCTTCGGCATATTCATATCACAAAAAACCGCAATACACAAAAGTAAAGCAAATGCACCGGGTTCCCACGCAATACCGTAATTTCTGACATTTTCCGCATTACTTAAAACTACGGCAAATAATGCGTCATGAACAATCGCGGCGGTATCAAGTCGATTTCCAAGCGCAGGCAATTGAACTATAATTCCGGGGGAAAAAAGTGCAACCGCAAATATCAGAAGTGAATATGCAGCGAGAAAAAACATTATATTTGAAAAAACCGAAATAACTGTTTTAATATTTATAAATGCCGAAATAACAAAACCGATAAATATCGGAACAAAAAGCAAGATATAATTTTCGTAAGTGCTGTCTCTCATTACATTTAACATTATCACGATGCTCAAGTAGAAAAAAAGAAAAACACTCGATTTATTAAGGTATGCCTGTTTTTTGAAAAAGAAGACAGGCATAGTAAATAATAAAAGTATCATTGTTCTTGCATTACCGGACAATCC
>OOIG01002103.1_pt1 | contig 13814 bp, 9 predicted proteins | sample 1692091 | NCBI WGS metagenome assembly OOIG01 (sample SAMN06348188, study PRJEB24527) | human gut metagenome | biome: human gut; feature: ankylosing spondylitis patient; material: feces | host: Homo sapiens | place: China | collected 2015-10
CCACGGAGTCCACGACCACCGCGTCCACCGCGCCGGAGCGAACCAGCGCGTCGGTGATTTCCAGCGCCTGCTCGCCGGTATCGGGCTGGGACACCAGCAGATTGTCCGTATCCACGCCCAGCGCGGCGGCATACACGGGGTCAAGGGCGTGTTCCGCGTCCACGAAGGCCACTTCGCCGCCCCGCTTCTGGGCTTCTGCCAGAATGTGCAGCGCCAGGGTGGTCTTACCGGAGGATTCGGGGCCGTAAATCTCAATGATTCTGCCCTTGGGCACGCCGCCGATGCCCAGCGCCGCGTCCAGCGCCAGAGAGCCGGTGGGGATGGCCTCCACGTTCATCTCCGGGCGGTCGCCCAGACGCATGACCGTGCCCTTGCCGAAGCTCTTGTCGATCTGAGCCAGAGCCGTTTGCAGGGCCTTCTTCTTATCGGAAGCGGGAGTGGGGGCTTCGTAGACTGTCTTTTTTGTTGCCATAATCAATCTTCCTTCCTGCCGTACTGGGCAAGCACGGCACGTTCTCTGTCATTATAATCTCTGGTTCGTTCCAGAATGGTATACCCATTTTCTTCCAGAATCCGGCACACATCGTCTCCCTGTCCCATGCCGAACTCGAAGCAGACAAATCCGCCCTTTTTCAGCGCGGGCGTGTAGTTCTCCACGATGGCGCGGTAGAAGTCCAGGCCGTCCTCCCCGCCGTAGAGCGCCATTTCCGGCTCAAAATCCTTGACGCTGTGGGGAAGCGCCTTCATTTCCGCCCCGGTAACGTAGGGCGGGTTGGAGACAATCATGTCGTATTTCCCGAGAAAGGCCGGGGCTTTCTGCATGGCATCCGCCTGAACGCACCGCACCCGCCCGCCGAGACGGTTCAGGCCGGTGTTTTCCTTGGCGACCGCCAGGGCTTCCATGCTCAAATCTGCCAGCGTCACCTTCGCATCCTTGACCCGGCTGGCAATGGCAAGGCCGATGCAGCCGGAGCCGCAGCACAAATCCAGTATCCGGGGATCCTGCTCCAGAAACAGCGCCTTGCGAATGGCAAGCTCTGCCACGGCGCAGGTATCGTCCCGGGGAATCAGCACATCCGGCGTCACCCGAAGGGGCAGGCCGTAAAACTCCCACTCCCCCAGCACGTAGGCCAGCGGCTCCCCGTCCAGCAGTCGCCGGACGGCGCGGCTCATATCCAGGCAAACCTGCTCCGACGCGTACAGGTCACGGTCTGCCAGAATGGCCTCCTGGCTCTTCCCGGAAAAATGGCACAGCAGCTGCCGCGCCATCATCCCCGCCGTCTGGGCGTCCTCGGTTTCCAGCAGCGCATGGCGGGTGTCCAGATACAGCTGGCCGTATTGCTTCACCAACGGTCAGAACCCTCCTTCTCGGGCAGCACGGCCTGTACCGCCGCGATACCCACCTCGATCATGGAGTCGTCCGGTTCGTTGGTGGTGAAATGCTGCATCCACATACCCGGCGCGGAAAGCGCTCTCGTAAAAGCGTTGTCATTTCTTCCGCACCAGCGGTTGATTTCATAGGTGATGCCCACCACCACCGGCAAAAGCAGCAGCTTGAAGGCAATCATCAGCAGCCGGTAGCCAAAGGTGCCGCGAATGGCTTCCAGCCCCGGGAAGATCGCCAGCAGCGCCGACGACGCAACGGAAAACACCAGAATGGAGATTACCATGACCACCAGCAGGAAGCTGGTGCCGCACCGGGGGTGCAGCCGGGTCATTTTCCGCACGTTTTCCACCGTCAGGGGCAGTCTCGCCTCATAGCAGCGAATGGTCTTATGCTCCGCGCCGTGGTAGGAAAACACCCGCTTCATGTCGGGCATCTTGGACACCAGAATCATATACGCCATGAAAATCACCATGCGGATGATGCCCTCCACCAGATTCAGAATCAGCGTACTGGTAATGATTTTGTCAAAAAATCCGCCGATGACCATGGGCAGCAGGAAAAACAGGCCGATGGAAAGCAGCAGCCCCATGGCCACGGCAATGCCCACGATGGCCTTCTGGAAGGCTTCGCTTCCCAGCTTCTTTTCCAGCCACTTATCAAATTTGGACGGCTCCTCCTGCATTTCGTCGGGAGCCAGATCAGCAGACCTTAGCAGCGCCTTCACGCCCACGATCTGCGCGTCGAAGAAGTTGAAAATGCCCCGGATAAACGGCCAGTTTTTCCATGAGCCGGGCGGGTTCAGCTTCCGCGGCGAAACCTCCACGGTCAAGCCGTCCTTGCCCCGGATGACGATAGCGTCCTTCTCCGGGCCGCGCATCATGATGCCCTCGATCAGTGCCTGACCGCCGATCATGGTCTTGAATTTTTCACAGTTCTCGGTTTCTTTGTTTGCCATGGTTTCTCCTCAATGTTCCGCCGGAAGACGGATGGTCACCAGCGTGCCGCCGCCCTCGGCGTTTTCCAGCGTCAGCGTGCCGCCGTGCATCTCCACGATCTCGTCGCACACCGCAAGGCCAATGCCCGTGCCCCGGACGCTGGAGCTGCCCTTGTAGAACTTCTTCTTTACCAATGGCAGCTCGTCCTCCGGAATACCGGGGCCAAAGTCCCGGATATAGACGATCACGTTTTCGCCGTCAAAGGACATGGACGCCTCGATCCGCTTGCCGGAGCCGCCGTGCTTGGCGGCGTTGTCCAGCAGGTTCAAAAATACCTGCCGCATCCGCTGGGGGTCGCAGGGAATTTCCGGGATGTCCTCGTCGTTGTCCAGGTATACCAGCTGAATGCCGTCCTGTGCAAGGCGGCTGCCGTACATATACACCGTGTCCTCGAATTCCCCCCGGATGTCCGTCATTTCCACGGCCAGGGTCATGCGGCCGTCCTGCATCCGGGTGAAGTCCAGCAGATCCATGACCATTTCCGTCAGGCGCTTGGCCTCGCTGGAAATGATCTTCATTCCCTGCCGGGTGTCGTCGTTCAGGTCGTCTCCGGCCAGCAGCGTCTCGCTCCATCCGTTGATAACGGTCAGCGGGGTGCGCAGCTCATGGGACAGCTGGGAGACGAACTCCGCCTGCATTTTTTCGTTCTGGGCGATTTTTGTGGACATTTCATTGATGGTGTCCGCCAGATCGCCGATCTCATCCTTGAAGGGCGTCTGAATCTGGACGCCGTAGCTGCCGGAGGCGATTCTCTGGGCTTTTTCCGTGATCTCCGCCACAGGATTTAAGATGGAGCGGATGCAGTAGCCGCTGCTGAGCAGCACCACCGCCAGCACCACCGTCAGCACAAAGCAGCAAACCAAGCACACCAGAATGATCTGCCTGTTCACCAGCCGGGTGGAGGTCACGTAGCGCAGCACACCGATGACCTCGCCGTTGGAATAGATCATGGGGCAGGAAACCGCCATGATGCGTTCCCCGGTGTCCGGGTCGCGGCCGATGTAGGAGCTTTTGTCCCGGATGCTGATGGCGTCCCAGATATCCGACGTACTGGGAGACGGCCCCGCCCAGGGGCCGTAGGAGGACGCCACGAGACTGCCCTGATTGTTGATAAATTGCAACTCAATTTTGCCCTTGTCCTCAAAGGTCTTGGCATAGGTGATACAGGACTGGTAGTAGTCGCCGTAGTCCTGATTGATATAGTCGGCAAAAAAATCCGTAGTGGTTTTCGCCCGGTTTTCCATGTCAGACTGCATGTTGGAGTAGTAGTAGGTGGCGTAGGACGCCGTTACCGCCATCACGCACACCAGCCCCAGGGCGAAGACAACGCCGACGGTGTTCAGTAGCCAGCGTTTTCGCAGGCCGCCCGTCTTTTTCATGGATTTCATGTTCATTCCGGGTTAGGCGCCCCACTTGTAGCCCAGACCCCAGACCGTGGTGATATAGGTGGGATTGGAGGTATCGTCCTCGATTTTCAGGCGAAGGCGGCGGATGTTCACGTCCACGATTTTCAGCTCGCCCTCGTAATCCCGTCCCCAGACGGCGGAGAGAATGTCCTCCCGGGAAAGCGCTCTGCCCGGATTCTGCATAAACAGCTTCAGAATCGCGTACTCCACCTGGGTCAGGCGGATACGGTTCCCATTCTTTTCCAGGGTATGGTTGCGGGTGTTCATCACGAAGGGTCCCTGGGTCAGCAGCTCGGAGCTTGCTGAGCTGTCGCCGCCGATACGGCGGTACAGCGCGTCAATCCGGGCAGTCAGCTCCGCGGGAGAAAAGGGCTTGGTGACATAGTCGTCCGCGCCGGTCATCAGGCCGGTGACCTTGTCCATCTCCTGGGTGCGGGCGGTGAGCATGATAATGCCCATCTGCTTGTTGCTGGCGCGGATGCGGCGGCAAACCTCGAAGCCGTCCATATCCCCCGGCACCATAATATCCAGGATGGCAACGCCGATGTCCGGGGTCTCGGCAATGGCGTCCAGCGCCTCCTGGCCGTTCCCCGCCTCGATGGCGTCGTACCCTGCCCGCTTCAGGTTGATCACCACAAAGCTTCGGATATTCAGTTCATCTTCCATAATCAATACTTTTTTCATATGACACCCCTCAAGTCTCTCCCGTTTTCCAATCCTGCTGAATCAGATGGAAGCTGTTGATAAGTTGATTCTCCGTAATGCCGAATCCGGCCGCATTGGCCTCCAGCTTTGCGGCGTAAACCACGCCTTCTGCCCGATAGAAGGCAAACCGGCCGTCCACCGTGGCGTCCTCCTCCCGGCTTCCGCCGGTCAGAACATAAATGGAAAACACATCCAACGCCTGCCGGTAGTCCTCGTCCCACACGTAGAACGTATACCGTCCGCCGTCCTGATCTACCGATACCCGCGCCGCCCAACTGCTCGCCAGCTGCATGTACCAGCCGCCCAAATAATTGTGGAAGGTAAAGAGCTTGTCCATCTCCCTGCCCTCCAGGTCCATGGCGAACCAGCGGATGAGAAACTTCTGCTTCTCCTCATGTTCCGGAGAAATGCGCTTCATGGTGATCAGGCTGGGAAGCTCCATCACGCCGTCGCCGTCAATGTCTTCGGCGTACACATAGTAATTTCGCAGGGTCTGGACGCTGGTGTCCGAATCCCGGGAATAGGAAATATTGGAAAACCGATCGTTTCGCCAGGCGAAAACGTCCGTCACAATGGCGCTTTCGTTTACCGCGCTGGCGACGAATACCGCAGGGGTTCCGCCCAGCAGCCGTCCCTCCGTGATCCGCCGGATGTGGGATGCATTCTCCGACACATTGACCTCCACCGAGCGTTCAATGCTGCCGTCCTGCACGCGGTACAGCACCGCGGAGCCTGTCCCGGTTTCCGATTCGCCGGGGAGAATGACCATCAGCTCACTGCACCCGTCGTCATCCAGGTCGCAGGTGAGAAATTTGGAGTAGCCCACCATCATCAGCTGCTCAGCGCTGCCGCCGGAAAAGGAGTACACCGACACACTGCGCAGCACCTGGTCACTGAGCTGCCGCCCAACCACCAGCTCGTAGCCGGGGGCGTCGTCCATCTGCACGTATTCCACCTGCTCAAAGGCGGAGCCGTTGCTCTGAATGACCTCCATCAGGCGGCACGTGCCGTCCTCCTCCTGCCGGAAAATCAGCACCTGCAAAGGGTTGGCAGAGCTTCCCTGGGCAAATACGATATATTCCTCCACGCCGTCGCCGTCCAGATCGGCCATCTGCACCGTCTGCTGGTTTTCCCCGGAGACCGGCGCGGAATAGCTCAGGCCGTACATGGCGGAATCGATGGCAGACTGCAAGCTGTCATACTCCTTCGACCGCTTTGGCAGCGCATACATTTCATTCACCGTCTGCAAGGCGCAGCCGGTCAGCAAAACCGACGTGAGGATGAGCAGCGGAAGCAGCCATATTCGCTTTTTCACGGCATCAACTCCTCTTGATTGATTATTATACCACAATATGTTCTAAAAGAAAAGCTATTTCAGCACAACATTCGCTTCTCCGAGCACATTTTTCAGCTCAGTAAGCATATTCTCCCGGATGCAGCACCGGGTACCCCGACGTCGTTCTGTGTCCGCAAAGTAAAGCACCGCAGTGCTGTCCCCGGGGAACATGTTCAGGATGCACCGGATTTTGGGATACAGCGTCCCTTCCTCCCCGGGCAGGCGGAGATACAGCGTGCCGCTCTTGTCCGTCTGCTGCGGCCGCTCCGGCGGCACGCTGCCGTCGGCGTAGTCCGAAATGGGGCGGGCGCGGTTAATGACGATCTGCGGCTCCTTGTCGTCCCGGAGGGACAGCCGCCCGGTGATGACCACGGCGCTGTTTTCCCGGAGGTAGCCCCCGTACTGATCCAGCACGTTGGAGAACGCCAGCATCTCTATGGACGCCGTATCGTCTTCTACCGTAACATATGCCATCATAGAATTATTCCGGGTAGTTTTCATTTTCACGGTCTGGACGATGCCCGCCACGCTGATGATCTGGTCGTCCTGGAAGCCGTTGTCCTCCTCCATGAGACTGCCAATGTGTACCACGTGGGTGTTGCGCAGATACGGCCGGTAGTCGTCCATGGGGTGGCCGGAAATGTAGACGCCGGTGGTCTCCTTTTCCATGGCGAGCAGTTCTGCCTTACTCAGCTCCTTGAGCTTGGGAATCGGCACCTTGCCCGCTTCGTCGTCCTCGTCCAGCATGGCAAACAGCCCCATCTGCCCTTCCAGGTTCTTCTTCCGGGAGGCGGACACGCTGTCCATCATCTGGTCGTACACCGCCAGCAGCTCGCTGCGGTGATAGCCGAAGCAGTCCATCGCCCCGCATTTGATGAAGTTCTCCACGGCGCGCTTGTTCAGCTCGCCCTCCCCCATCCGTTCCAGAAAATCCTCCAAAGAGCGGAAGGCGCCGCCCTCTGCCCGCTTGGCTGCCATGGAACGGATGAGTCCCCGGCCTACGTTTTTCACCGCGCCGAGGCCGAAGCGGATGGCGTCGCCCTCGACAGTGAAGTAGTCATCGGAATGGTTGATATCCGGGGGCAGAACCGGTATCCCCAGCTCCCGGCATTCGGCGATGTAGCCGGAAATTTTGGTGGCGGAATCCAGAACGGAGGTCATCAGCGCCGCCATATACTGCCTGGGATAATGGCACTTGAGGTAGGCCGTCTGGAATGCCACATAGGCATAGCAGGCCGCATGAGATTTGTTGAACGCATAAGAAGCAAAACTGACCATATCGTCATAGATCTCATTGGCCACGGCTTCCGGGATCCCGTTCTTCACACACCCGGCGCACTCTTTGCCCGGCTCAGTACAGCCATGCACAAAGTGCTCTCGCTCGGCTTCCATGACTTTATGCTTCTTTTTGCTCATGGCACGGCGCACGTTATCAGCCTGGCCAAAGCTGAAGCCTGCCAGCTCGCGGCAGATCTGCATGACCTGTTCCTGATAAACGATACAGCCGTTGGTAACATCCAGGATATGGGCCAGCTGGGGTGTTTTATAGGTGACTTTATCCGGCTCCCTGCGGTTGCGCAGATAGGTCGGGATAGAATCCATGGGGCCGGGACGGTACAGGCTGATCAGAGCGATGACATCTTCAAGGTTCTGGGGCTGCAAGCCCACAAGCACCTGTTTCATGCCGGAGGATTCCAGCTGGAACACACCCTCGGTATCGCCCTGCCCCAGCATTTTATAGGTATCCGGGTCGTCATAGTTCAGATCACGGATGGAGAACTCCGGGTGCTGCTTTTGCACCGCAACCTCCGCATCTCGGATGACAGTCAGGGTGCGCAGCCCCAGAAAGTCCATCTTCAAAAGACCCAGCTCTTCGATCTCGGTCATGTTGAACTGGGTCACCGGCAGGCCGTCGTTGGTGGCAAGCGGCAGATAATAATCCGTCGGCTCCGGCGTAATAACCACGCCTGCCGCGTGGGTGGAGGCGTGCCGGGGCATGCCCTCCACCTTCAGTGCGGTGTCGATGAGTTCGGTCACCTGCGGGTCGGTATCGTAGAGCTTTTTCAGCTCGCTGGAAACCTCCAATGCCCGCTTGAGGGTCATTTTCAGCTCCATGGGCACAAGCTTTGCTACCACGTCCACCTGCTGGTATGGAATACCCATCACGCGGCCCACATCCCGGATGGCGTTGCGGGCTGCCATCGTACCAAAGGTAACGATCTGCGCCACATGGTCCGCACCGTATTTGCGGTTGACGTAGTCGATGACCTCCTGTCGGCGCTCGTAGCAGAAGTCCACATCGAAATCCGGCATACTGACGCGTTCGGGGTTCAAAAAGCGCTCGAAGATCAGGTTATAGCGGATAGGGTCGATATCCGTAATGCCCACGCAGTAAGCGGCAATACTACCCGCGCCGGAGCCGCGTCCCGGCCCCACCGGGATGCCCTGACTTTTTGCAAAATTGATGTAGTCCCATACGATGAGGTAGTAGTTGGTATACCCCATGGTCTTGACCACGCCGATCTCGTATTTCAGGCGGTCAATGTTGGCCTGCGGCACATCCGGGCCATAGCGGCGCTCCAAGCCGTCCCAGCAGAGTTTTTCAAAGTAGGCCTGATTGTCCATGCCGTCCGGGGCTTTGTAGTAGGGGATCTTGGTGTGACCGAACTCAAAGTCAAAATTGCACTGCTCGGCGATCTTTGCCGTATTGGCGCAGGCCTCCGGTACCATGGAGAACAGCTCGTACATCTCGTCTGTGGTCTTGACGTAGAATTCATCAGTCTGGAACTCCATGCGGTCGGCATCCTGAATGGTCTTGCCGGTCTGGATGCACAGCAGGATGGCCTGCATCTTGGCATCTTCCTTGCGCAGATAGTGGGAGTCATTGGTGGCCGCCATGGGGATGCCGGTTTCCCGCGCCAGCTTGATGAGCTGCGGCAGAACAATGTTGTCCTCTTCCAGCCCATGGTCCTGCAATTCGATGTAATAATTGCCTTCTCCGAACAAATCCCGATACCACAAGGCCGTGGCCTTGGCCCGCTCGTAGTCCCCGGCCAGAATGGCCTGCGGCACCTCACCGGCCAGACAGGCCGACAGGCAGATCAGGCCCTCGTGATACTGTTCCAACAGCTGCTTGTCCACGCGGGGCTTGGAATAAAAGCCCTCCACGAACGCTGCCGAGACCATCTTGATCAGGTTTTTGTAGCCGGTCTCATTCTTGCACAGCAGGATCAGATGGTTGTTGCCGTCGATCTTGTTCACCTTGTCAAAACGGGTGCGGGTAGCCACATAGACTTCACAGCCGATGATGGGCTTGATGCCCGCCTTTTTGGCTGCCTTATAGAACTGCACACAGCCGTACATGACGCCGTGGTCGGTGCAGGCAATGGCGGTCTGGCCGCATTCCTTGACGCGGTCCATCAGCTGGTCGATGCGGCAGGCACCGTCCAGCAGACTGTATTCTGTATGGATGTGCAGGTGGACAAAGTCTCTGCCCAAGTGGTTGTTTTCGCTGATTTCGCTCAAGGCTCTGCCTCCTGTCCTTTTTCCATGCGCTGCCGCAGGGCGTCTGCCAACGCTTCCAGTTTTTTCATCCGGTGCGAAAGGCCGGATTTGCTCACCGCCGGGTCAAAGCAGCCGCACAACGCGGTAAGCGATAAGTCGGGGTATTGCAGCCGTACTGCTGCCGCCTGCTGCAGCACCTCCGGCAGTGTTTCCAATGCATCGTTTTCCTGCAGATACCGGATGGCCCTGAGGGTCTGGGCGTTGGCCCGGGCCGTTTTGCCAAGGTTGGCCGTGTCGCAGTTGGTCTGTCGGTTGGTCTGGTTGCGCACCTGCTTGAAGGCTTTCTGTGCATGGATCTCCTCTGCCGCACCGGCTGCCCCCATAAAGCGGAGCAGTCGTTCCAGATTGGCGCTGTTCTTGACGTAGACCAGGTTCACGCCGTTGCGGCGGGTGCGGTGCGGGGCAAATTCATGCTCAGCCAGCAGGGCTTCAAAGTCCCGGGCCAGATTGGTGCGCGCGGTCAGGAACTCCAGATTGTACTCCTTCTGCGGGTCCGTGACGGTTCCGCCGCAGAGAAACGCCATGCCGATGTAGGCGCTGACGCAGGTCTGGCAGCGGATCATCCGGGGGTCGATCTGCAAGCTCGTCTCACTGCCGGTGGTGCCGAACAGTTCATGCATCCGCGCCACCTGTTCCGGCTCCCGGATGTTGAACTCATACAGTACGCCGCTGGGGCGCTGCTTTTCCAGAACGTCCCCCTGCACACCGCAGCGGGCAAAAAGTTCCCGGGCCAGCTGCACTGTGTGGGGCTGCTCGGTCTGGAGCACCAGCCCCCCTTTATCAAAATATTTGGCAAAGCAGGCAAAGCCATACGCTGCCGCACGCACGCAGCAGTCCTTCTGCAGGCTGCGTTGTGCGATCTCCTCCCGTGCACGGGATGCAAAGCTCATAGTGGTTCCTCAATTCTGGTCAGCGCATGGCATCGCGGTGCTGGACACCCGGCTCGTAGCCGAGAGATGTGCAGTACTCCGCGATCTTGCGCGCAAAAGTAATGGAGCGGTGCTTGCCGCCGGTGCAGCCCACCGCGATGGTCAGCTGGCTCTTGCCTTCTTTGACATAGAGCGGCAGTGCCACCTGCAAAAACTGCTCATACCGGTCCAGCAGCTGCTTTGCCTCCGGGTGATTCATGACGAAGTCCACCACTTCCTGATCCAGGCCGGTCTTGTGTTTGAGCTCCGGCACATAGAAGGGGTTCGGCAGGCAGCGTACATCCAGTACCAGATCCGCCTCCGGCGGCAGACCAAACTTGAACCCGAAGGACATGATGGTAAGCCGCATGGCGCTTTTTGCACCGCCATTTTTCAGGAAAAGATCGCAGATGCGTTCCTTGTTCTGTGCAGTCGAGAGCAATGCCGTGTTGATGGTGTAATTGGCCCGCGACCGCAGCGGCTCCAGGATCTGACGTTCCTTCAGGAAAGCATCCCGGGTGGACAGTCCCTCTGCGATGCTGATGGGGTGACGGCGGCGGGTCTCGCTGTAGCGGCGCATGAGCACCTCGTCCGGCGCATCCAGGAACAGGATCTTGTAGGGTTTTTTCTGCTCATCCAGCTGCTGCAGCGCCTGTTCGATCTCTTCCCGCGTGCGGCAGCCGCGCACATCCATACACAGCGCCACCCGTTCCAGCTGGTTATCGCCCGCCTTGGAAAAGGCCGTGATGCTGGGCAGAAGTGCCGCCGGGATGTTGTCAATGCAGAAATAACCGATATCTTCCAGCGCATTCATAGCCACAGACTTTCCCGCGCCGGAAAGTCCGCTGACGATCAACAGCTCCATCTGTGTTCCACACTCCCTCTATTTACGCAGTTCAGCGGACTACGCGGATCTCTTTTTCCAGATCATAACCGGTCTTTTCCTTTACGATGGTGCGTACTTCTTCGCACAGCGCCAGCACGTCTGCGCAGGTGGCGCCGCCAAGGTTCACCACAAAGCCGCAGTGCTTCTCGCTGACGGCGGCACCGCCGTGTCGGTAGCCCCGCAGACCGCACTGGTCAATGAGGGCAGCGGCAAAAGCGCCCACCGGGCGCTTGAAGGTACTGCCTGCGCTGGGCTTATCCAGCGGCTGCTTGTCCAACCGTTTTGCCATCAGTTCGTCCATCTTTGCGCGAATAGCCTCCGGTTCGCCCGGAGTCAGGGCAAACTGCGCCGAGAGGATACAGCCGCCGTTTTCTTCAAAAATGCTGTGGCGGTAGCGCAGGTCAAGCTCCGCTGCCGCAGCCTCCTTCACCTCGCCCTCGGCGGTGAGGTACTGCACCGTGGTCAGCACATCCTTCATCTCGCCGCCGTAAGCACCGGCGTTCATGTAGACTGCGCCGCCCACCGTACCGGGGATGCCGTAGGCAAATTCCAGCCCGGTCAGGCTATGCTCCAGCGCCGTTTTGCACAGCGCCGAGAGCCGCACGCCCGCCCCGGCGGTGAGTTGTGTGCCGTGCACCTCCACAGTGTCCTGCATGGAGGAAATATCCAGCACCACGCCGTTGTAGCCCTCGTCGGCAAACAGAATATTGCTGCCGTTGCCCAGCAAATAGTACCGGACGCCCTGCGCTTTGCATAGTGCAACAGCACGGCAAAGCTGTGCCCGATCTGCCGGCTGCACGAACAGCCGTGCCGGGCCGCCGATCTTAAAAGTACAGTGCGCTGCCAGCGGCTCGTTTTCTTTATAAGCAATGCCTGCTGCGGTGAGCAGCTGCTTGAGTTGTTCCATAGGGTCAGGCTCCTTTTTTATTGGGAAGATCAGTCCATTTTGTCATCCAGTCCCAGCCGGATCAGCAGCTCCTTGGCTGCGTTGTAGCCCATCTTCTTCTGGCGGTTATTGATGGCTGCAGTCTCCAGCACCACAGCCAGATTGCGGCCGGGAGAGACCGGGATGCTGGTGCTGGGAATGCTGACGCCCAGAATGTCATAGTATTCGCTTTCCAGACCGGTGCGCTGGTAGTTCTTGGTGGGGTCCCACGCCTCCAGCTGCACCACCAGATCCAGACTTTCGCTCAGCTTGACAGCGCCTACGCCGTACACGCGGGCCACATTGACGATGCCGATGCCGCGCAGCTCGATGAAGTGGCGGATATTTTCCGGGGCAGTGCCCATGATCTGACGGTTGGACACCTTGCGCAGCTCCACGGCATCATCTGCCACCAGACGGTGGCCGCGCTTGACCAACTCAATGGCCAGCTCGCTTTTGCCGATGCCGCTATCGCCAAGGATCAGGATGCCTTCGCCGTACACCTCCACCAGCACGCCGTGCCGGGTGATGCGGGGCGCAAGCTCCAGATTCAGTACGCTGATCAGGCTGCCCATCAAAGTGCAGGTAGTCTCGTTGGAACGCAGCAGGGCAACCGCGTGCTTCTGCGCCAGCTCCTGCATCTCCGGGAAGGGTTCCAGCTCCTCGCTGCGGCAGACGATGACCGCCGGGGGCTGCTGCCGGAACAGCTGTTCCAGTGCCTCGTAGCGTTTTTCTGCCGTCAGGCCGGACAGAAAGTTCATCTCTGCCAGACCCATGATCTGCAGGCGGAGCTTATCAAAGTAATCATAATAGCCCGCCAGAAACAGACCCGGGCGGTTGACCTCGGCGATCTCCACGCTGATTTCATCCAGCGCCCGGGGGGTGTATACCACTTCCATGCTGACGCGGTCGGTCAGCGTTTTAAGCGAAACATTGAACGTACCCATCCTGGTTCCTCCTGTATCCTTGTGCCGCGCTGTGCTGCGGGCACTCTTATTCATATTATAATAAAATTCGGCGGCAAATACAACGCCCGGGATGCGGTTTTTGTGCCCGCGTCTGGAAACCGACGCTGCATCGCAGCGTGTGCACAGGATTTTTACATTTTTCTTACTTTACATGGGTTTTACATTTCGGCGATTTCAGATTTTACATTGTTTTTCTATACTTAAAGCACAGGAGAAAAACACGTCAAGAAAAGTGAGGAAAACACTTATGACCATTTTTAATGTCTTTTCGCTGCTGGGAGGTCTGGCCCTGTTTTTGTTCGGTATGGACATCATGGGCAAGGCACTGGAAAAGCAGGCCGGCGGCCAGCTGCAGAAGATCCTGAGCAAGCTGACTGACAACCCCCTTAAAGGCTTTTTCCTTGGCCTGTGCGTCACCGCTGTGATCCAGAGTTCCAGCGCTACCACCGTTATGGTGGTGGGCTTTGTCAACAGCGGCATCATGGAGCTGCATCAGGCCATTGGCGTGATCATGGGCAGCAACGTGGGCACCACCGTGACCAGCTGGATCTTGAGCCTTTCCGGTTTGCAGGGCGACAGCCTGCTCATCCAGCTGCTCAAGCCCACTTCTTTTAGTCCGGTGCTTGCATTTATCGGCATTTTGCTGTATATGTGTAAGAGTGAGAAGAAAAAGGGTGTGGGCACCATCCTTATCGGCTTTGCCGTGCTGATGACCGGCATGACCGCCATGTCCA
>OOIG01002112.1_pt1 | contig 13787 bp, 14 predicted proteins | sample 1692091 | NCBI WGS metagenome assembly OOIG01 (sample SAMN06348188, study PRJEB24527) | human gut metagenome | biome: human gut; feature: ankylosing spondylitis patient; material: feces | host: Homo sapiens | place: China | collected 2015-10
TATCTAAAACCTCCTATTATAATTCTATTTGACTACCTTCAGCAAGTGTTACAATTGCTTTTTTGTAACGACTAGTAGTCCCTGCATAACGTCCAACTCTTTTATATTTTGGTTTAACGTTAATTGTATTTACTCTTAATACTTTTACTCCAAATATTTTTTCAACAGCTTGTTTTATTTGGATTTTATTAGCATCGTTTTTAACTTTGAAAACGATTTTATTACCCTTTTCTGCTATTTTTGCACTTTTTTCAGTAATAACAGGGGCAATTATTACATCTCTATAATTTCCTATCATTATCTAAGTACCTCCTCAAGCATTTTAACTGCTTCTTCAGTAATAACTACATTATTATAGTTTAATACATCATAAGTGTTGATTTCATGAGATTCGATTACTTTAACATTACTTAAATTACGAGAAGCTAAAATTAAGTTATCAGTTAATTCTTTAACAACGATTAAAGTTTTTCCTGTTACTTTTAAATCTTCTAATAATTTTTCTTTTAATTTATTTTCAATTTCTTCAAGTTGAACTTCTGCCTCTTGTCTTTTTACTCTTCCGTTTTCGTGAATTTCTATAACTTTATCTAATGTATCTATAATATCTTGATTTGGTTTTTGTAATGTTTGAACATCTACAACAGCTTTTTCAGATTCTTCTGCAATTTCAATTGTTCCTTGTTTTAATAATTCACTATTTTTTGTAAGCATATCATTTGTCATTTGTGTAACTTGTTTTTGTGCTCCTAATGCATTTTTTGCATTTGTTATTCCTAATGCTATAACAATTTGATTTTTCCAAAGTGGAATTGTATTTATTAATGAACTTTGTATTTTTTCAACTAATTCACTATCATTGTTTTGAATTAATCTAATTTGTGGTGCCATTTGAATTGATATAATTCTTGTTGTTTTTAAATCATATATTCTTTTTTCAAATCTATTTATTATTGCTACCATATCATTTACAGCTTGTGCATCTGTTTGTTCGGTTGAAGGGCGGTTGTCGGAAGAATCGGAACTTTGCACGACTCGTTGAATCCCAAAATGAAGAAAACACAAAATCCTGTGCAAAAAAATTTTTTGAACGGTTCCCGAATTGTTCGGATTTGCGTTTTAAATTTGACAGAAGGGGCAAAAATAAGGTTTAATATCAGGCTTTTCGAAGACCTCGGTATGGAGGAGGCTTTTTTGCGCCGACAAAATTGCCGAGCTTTGACAACGGATGTCCGTAGTGCTCACCCTTCTTGAGCCTTAGGTCCGATAAAAATTAACTCGGGGTTGCCGCGGACGGTTGTGAACAATCGTCGCCAAAGTCGGCATCGCCGCTGATTTAACTCATTCGATAACTACAGCTGGGAAACAATCATGGCAACCAAGCGTACTTACCAACCTTCCAAGACCAAGCGTGCTCGCACGCACGGTTTCCTCGTCCGCTCCCGTACCAAGGGCGGTCGTGCAGTTCTGGCCCGTCGCCGTCGCAAGGGCCGTCACGTGCTTGCTCTCTAAGCTGCTCTATTGACGCAGCCGTAGGGTGAGCAAAATGACGCCCGGGCCTGGCGCAAATAAATTTCCGAAATCAGCTCGGATTCTCAAATCAGAGGATTTTGGAAGTGTTTTGCGTGCTCAAGGGCCCGGCAGCATCCGACTCGGACGCGATTCCGTGAGTGTGTGCGCACAGGCGCATAAGCAAACGGGTCTCGTCCGTTTTGGTTTTACGGTCGGAAAGAAAAACGTCAGACGCTCCGTTGATCGGGCTCTTGTCAAGCGCGTCATGCGAGAGTGTGCGCGTGAGGCACTGCCTCGAATGAGGGACGTCTGTGACAAGCAAGGACTTGGTCTGGATATCAGTCTGCGCTATCGAACGCCGCTTCTTGTGAGAAACGAAGTGACGGTGGCTCAGGCCAAAGAAAATGTTCGACGAAGTACCGAGCTTGCCATTGCCGCGCTTTTCAAAAGACTCAAGACGATCAAATTGGACACCGAAGTCAATCCGTAATGAAGCGACTGTTCATTGCATTGGTTCGGTTGTATCAACTCACATTGTCGCCGTGGGTGGGAAATCAGTGCCGGTTTGTGCCGACCTGTTCCAACTATGCGATCGAGGCTTTTGAAAAGCACGGAGTCTTCAAAGGACTTTGGATGACGGTTGCGCGATTGGCGCGATGCCATCCCTTCGGAGGAAGCGGATACGATCCCGTACCTGATAAATTCCGATGGCGCTGTTGGTGTCACGACGATGCCGTACACCCTTCGAAGCAAAGTATCGACCGACTTAGACAATAGAAAGATTTGGACCTGATATGGGAAGCGATTTTCAACGTACCCTCATGTGGGTGATTCTGGTGGCCTCATGCTTTATGTTGTGGGACAACTGGAACGTCTACAACGGAAAGCCCTCATTTTTCGGAGAACCTGCAACCACGCAGACCGAGCAGACGGCTGATGCGGCTCAGAGCAATGACGGAGCCGACAGTGTGCCTCAGACCGTTGGCAGCGGTTCCGAAGCGGTTGCTAAGGGCATGATCGATGTCAAGCGACCTGTTGAAGTCAGCAACGACATGCTCAAGCTTACGATTGACGAAGTCGGAGGCGTTGTCACGCATGCCGTGCTTCTGAAAGAGCATCAGCAGTCCGATTGGACTGAAGTCGGTATCGCCGGCATGATTCTCGGCAAGGAACCGGCCGCTCGTCCCAATATTGAGCTTCTCACCGTTTCTCCCAAGAGCGTCTATGTGGCGCAAAGCGGCTTTATTGGCGGTGATTTTCCCAACCACAAGTCTTTGTTCAAGCACATCGGCACCAAGACCGAAAAGCGCATGGACAAGGAACTTGGGCGTGAAGTCAACGTCTATACGGCTACTTTCGAAAGCACGGTCAACAACGTCACGGTTCGCAAGCACTACGAACTCTCTGACGGTCGCTACTCGATCACAGTCCGCCACGAACTTGTTAACAACGGCGAATCGGCTATCCGTCCGTCGATCTACTATCAGCTGACCCGCGACGGCAACAAGCCTGAAGGCCAGAGCACCTTCTACTACACCTACACGGGCCCGGCGATCTACACCGAAGAAGACAAGTTCCAGAAGATTTCGTTTGACGACATCAGCGACAAGTCCGGTCATGTGACAAAGACCGACAACGGCTGGATCGCTATGATTCAGCACTACTTCATTTCGGCCTGGACCGATGTGCGCGGCGAAACCGGCAAGCATGAACGCGAGTTCTACACGTCCAAGCTTGATCAGAATCTGTTTGCCGTCGGCTCGATTCTGAAGCTCGGTACGGTCGAACCCAAGCAGTCCGTCAACACAGCTGCCACGCTGTATGTTGGTCCTCAGGATCAGAACCGCCTGTCCTATCTGGCTGACGGTCTGGATCTGGTTGTTGACTACGGTTGGTTGACGTTCCTTGCCAAGCCGATCTACTCGATTCTTAACTTCATGTACGGTTTGTGCGGTAACTGGGGTTGGTCGATCGTGTTGCTGACGGTTCTGGTGAAGTTGATTCTTTATCCGATTTCTGCCGCTGGCTACAAGTCGATGGCTCGCATGAAGGAAATCACGCCGCGCATGAAGGCATTGCAGGAACAGTATGGTCAGGATAAGCAGCGTTATCAGCAGGCCATCATGGAGCTGTACCGCAAGGAAAAGATCAACCCGATCGGTGGTTGTCTGCCCATCCTTTTGCAGATTCCTGTGTTCCTGGCTCTGTACTGGGTGCTCCTGGCTTCGGTTGAACTGCGCGATTCTGCTTGGCTCGGTTGGGTGAGCGACCTTGCGAGTCCCGATCCTTGGTTCATCCTGCCGGCCATCATGATGGCGACGATGTTCCTGCAGATCAAACTGAATCCGACTCCGACCGATCCGATGCAGGCCAAGATGATGGTGATCATGCCTCTTGTTTTTGGTGTGATGTTCTTCTTCTTCCCGGCCGGTTTGGTTCTCTACTGGCTGACGAACAATGTTCTCTCCATCGCTCAGCAGTGGTACGTCAACAAACAGATTGCCAAAGAACGCGCCAAGCGTCTGAATGCGGTCAATCAGTGAGAAGACGCGTTACCGTCGTAAGGCGGTAAAAAACTTCTGACAAAAAAACGTTCGCCCCGATTTCCGTTACTGGAGACCGGGGCGAGTCTTTTTTTTGATGATGTACAACGATCTACTTGCCGATGCAGAACTTGGAGAAGATCATGCCTAAAAGATTGTCCGGGGTGGTTTCTCCGACGATTTCTCCCAGAGCATTTCCGGCCAGCCTTAATTCCTCGGCCGCAATGTCGAGCCCTACGGTGCGGCCGACGGCGTTGTCCGCAAGAACGTGCAGATGTTCGCAGGCGCGTGCCAGACAGTCCAAATGACGGGCTCGTGCAAGAAAGTCCCCCTCCTCGCTTTCCGACTCTCCGGCGATTGTCTTGAGACGGGACACCAGGTTTTCAACACCCTCTCCTGTCTTTGCTGAAATGCCGATGGCGTCTTTCGGGGCTTTTTCTGTCGCAAGATCGATCTTATTGAAGACGTTGAGAAACTCCACGCCTTCTCGCAGTCGGGGAAGAATAAGAGACAGTGCTTCTTCTTCTTCCCGGGACTCCGTCTGATCGGCGCTTCGAAGCAGAAGCACAATGTCGGCATTTTCAACCGACTGCAGCGTGCGTTCAATGCCGATACGCTCAACCTCGTTGTCGGTGTGACGGACGCCAGCCGTATCGATCAGATTGACAGCCAAACCGTCCAAGTGAATCGTGTGAGTGATGCGGTCTCGTGTGGTGCCCGCAATGTCAGTGACGATAGCGACATCGTCGCAGGCCAGAGCATTCATAAGAGAGCTCTTGCCAACGTTAGGAGCGCCGGCGAGAACAACCGTGAGACCCTCGCGAAGAACCTTACCTCGCATAGCTGCGTTTTGCAGTTGCATGAGCTTTTGCGAGATTGTTGTCACGCGTTCATTGACGTGACCGCTTTCAATAAAGTCTATTTCCTCTTCCGGGAAATCAATGGTGGCTTCAATGTAGGCACGCAGTTCCAAAAGATCCGCGTTGATTTCGTGAATGCGTTTAGAAAACTCTCCTTGCAGGGACCGGGCGGCGGCACGTACGGCCGCACTTGAATTGGCTTCAATCAGGTCGGCCACGGCTTCGGCTTGCGCCAAATCCATGCGATTGTTCAAAAAGGCGCGCTTGGTGAATTCGCCGGGTTCGGCCGTACGAAGACCGATCTCGCGTCCTGCCTGAAGACAGCGTTCCAGAATAACCTGCTGCAAGGCCGGACCGCCGTGCGCTTGAATCTCAAGGACGTCCTCTCCGGTATAGGAAGCAGGGCCGAAGTAACGGATGACAATAGCGCGGTCAATCAAATGCCCGTCGGAATCCTTGAAGGATAGTAGATGGGCGTAGCGTGGCTTGAGTTCTTTTTGAGGAAAAAGAATTTGTGAAATAATATTCACTTGTTCTTTAGTGCCTGAAATGCGAACTACGCCGATACCACCTCGGCCGGGGGCGCTGCTTCGGGCGACGATAGGGTCTTTATCGGAAACCATAGAAACTGTGGGTTGCGTTCAGTGCTCGGGTAATATTGACGGGGTCATTCAACTGCCGTCTTTACGAACGATATTATGAGTCTTCCCCCGAAAAACTCCACACAAAACGCCATCGCAGCAGCCGTCTGTGCGGCTATCGTGGTAGTTGCCTGCGTTCCAATTGCGGCTTTCTTTGCTACGTTCGGTGATTCGTACAACCAAAGAGCCTTAATTTATTGCGTGATTTTGCTTTGGGGGGTTGCCGGTGCCGTTGCTATTTTTTCGTTGACCTGGCGCAATATGAGCAAAAAAGTGACGGCAGGGTTGATGATTAAGTGGATAGTGAGCGCCTTTTTATGGCCGCTGCTGCTGTTGTCCTGGTTGGTTGTCGGAAGAAAACGCCGAAAGGATGAACAGACAAAGTAAGCCCGAAAAGAGAAGCCTGAACTTCATCTTTCCGGGCATTTGTTTGGTCAAGTTAATCGTCAAACAGATCGCGAGCGAGTTTCATTGGGCAGAAACCGGGACCGCACATGCTGCAGAAATGCGCGTCTCGACCTCCTGAGCCTCCGAGGGTTTCGTCATGCATACTGGCTGCTCGAGCAGGATCTACTGACAGATTGAACTGATCATTCCAGCGGAATTCAAAACGTGCTGCACTCATCATCAAATCGCGAATTGTCGCGCCGGGAATGCCTTTGGCAATGTCGGCGGCGTGCGCTGCAATGCGGAAGACTGCAAGACCTTCTCTGACATCGTCGGCATCGGGAAGACCGAGATGTTCTTTCGGTGTGACGTAGCAAAGCATGGCGGTTCCGTGCGAGCCGATGATGGCCCCGCCGATGGCTGCCGTGACATGGTCGTAACCCGCACCGCAGTCGGTCACCAGCGGTCCAAGGGTATAGAACGGAGCGCCGTCACACAGCTTTTCTTCTTTGATCTGATTCAAGGCAATGCCGTTGAGCGGAATGTGACCGGGCCCTTCAATCATGACTTGAACGTCACGCTTGCCGGCAGCCCGGTTCAGTTCGCCGAGCGTCTGGAGTTCTGCAAACTGTGCAGCATCGTTGCCGTCGTGAAGACTTCCCGACCGCAGGCCGTCACCGAGTGAGAGCGTGATGTCGTAACGCGCGGCAATATCAAGAATTTCATCGAAGTGGTCATACAGGAAATTCTCTTTGCCATGCTTGCGCATCCAAACAGTGATCAAACCGCCGCCGCGCGAGACAATGCCGGTCAGACGAGAACGTGTCAGCTCGACGTGCGCATTCAATAGTCCTGCGTGGATAGTCATGTAGTCGACGCCTTGCTCAGCTTGGTCAATCATGACTTCTTTGAAAATTTCCCAGGACATCTGCTCGGGCTTGCCTCCGGCACGTTCCAGTGTTTCATAGAGAGGCACTGTTCCAACAGGGACGGGAGAGTGCCTGAGAATCATTTCTCGAGTCTGGATGATGGATTTTCCGGTAGAAAGATCCATCACGGTATCTGCTCCGCACAGCAAAGATTCTTTAAGTTTATCGAGCTCTTCGTGCCAATCCTTTGAGGATGAGGATGTTCCGATGTTGGCATTCACTTTGGTCGAGAAGTGTTTGCCGATGACCATTGGTTCACATTCAGGGTGCTTGAAGTTACACGGAATGACGGCTTGTCTGGTGGCCACCAACTCGCGAACCTTCTCCGGTGTGAACAGAGGAGCATCGAGTGCGGGAGACAGCAGTTTGATCAACTTTTCGTTGCCTAAAGCATCCACTTCTGTTTTGAGATGTTGGCGGCAGAGATTTTCACGTGTGGCGACATATGCCATCTCCGGAGTCACTATGCCTGCGCGTGCGGCGGCCAATTGAGTCGGAGCGCTGGGAAGCGGACGCTGGCGTTTTATTGGAGTTTCATTGTTTCCGTTTTCTCCAAAGGGGCCGGTGACATCCGTGAGGTAAACGGAAGGCTGCGGATGTCCTCCGAATGCTTGAGGAGTCGGACTCAGGCGAATGCGTCGAAAGGGAACTTTTTCTCCTGTGACAGACACATCGTAAAAGCGCTCTCCGGCAAGACGTCCCTGAAAAAGGAGATCCTTTCCTGAGTTATGAGGTGATTGGATCGAAATAGTGGTGCTTGTGGTTGTCATGCGTACACCCGGAAGACGATGAAGAATTGAAAAGAAAGGTAGGGTCACACAATTTAGCTGAAAAACACACTGCTTAGCTTATTTAACACAGAAAGATGTTCGGCGACCTATAAACTTAATCTAATATATTGATTTTAAAGGAAAAAACATTGTGTAGGTGGGTCTATAGGACACATGTTTCACGTGAAACATATCCTTCAAGTAACAATGACTAGAAAACAGATTGTTTAGTGTGACGTATTGCTAAGAAGAAATGCGCTTACAAACTGGCACAGTAATTTATGGATTGCAAGAGAGAGATATTTTCAGGTGTGATTGCAGGTGTAGGAAAAAATAAAAGAATCAATGATGATGGAGTGAGTGGTGAGAGAGGTGAGTCATTAGATTGTTTCACGTGAAACATCTCTGGTAGTGAAGGTTGATGATGTAGAAGGTTGAAGTGGTCTGTGTTGACATTAAAAAAAGTTAAAACCAAAGTTGGTGATTGTGATTTTTGAGAGATTTAGGATTTTGCGAATGTTTCACGTGAAACAAAAAAAAGATAAAGAGACTGCGCGATACGGTGTTAAAAATAGAGGAAGTGAAATGCACCATCTAAATAAAACGAGGAGAGAGCTGGAGGGGTGTTTCACGTGAAACATTCAAGAGGTGAAAAAAAAGGTGAGATGAAGTGGAGGATAGAAAAGAAAGTTTGGTTTAAGACAAGAAAATCGTAAAAAAATTAATCTGATGAGATGGATGAAAAGTAGAATTTCGACTGGCAAAAAAAAATCTGTATTGCTAAAAGTTTTGGTCGACAATCTTTTCTGTGATATGCACGCTTAAAGATGCCTTTGAAAAAGGTAAATTGATAGAAGTTGGTGCAGTCCTTAAAAAAAATGAATTACCCGGATTTATTTGATGTTGTGGTGGTTGGTTGTGGTCACGCCGGTGCTGAGGCTGCTTTAGCTTCAGCAAGAATGGGGGCGAAAACACTTCTGATCACACACAATATGGATACTATCGGACAGTTGTCGTGTAACCCGTCTATTGGAGGCATCGGTAAAGGTCACCTAGTTAAAGAGGTTGACGCAATGGGTGGCGCAATGGGGGTCGTGACTGATGCCGCAGGTATTCAGTTTCGAATTTTGAATCGATCGAAAGGTCCTGCAGTCCGAGCAACACGCGCTCAGATTGATCGAAATCTGTACCGCGTAGCGATGCGTAGTCGCATTGAGAATCAGCCTAATCTCTTTGTTTTCCAAATGGCTGCTGACGATTTGATTGTGGAAAACAATCGAGTTTGTGGGGTAGTGAGCAAAACAGGATGTCGATTCTCTGCAAAGAGTGTTGTAATTTGCAGTGGAACATTTTTAAATGGTCTGGTTCATATAGGTCTGGATCATTTTTCTGCCGGACGTGCAGGGGATCCTCCATCCATTAAATTAGCAGAACGATTGATTGATCTGGGTCTTCCTAAAGGGCGTCTGAAGACTGGAACTCCTGCTCGAATTGATGGAAGATCCATCGATTTTTCAAAATGCAAAGAACAACCGGGGGATTTAAATCCTGTTCCATTCTTTTCGTTAATGGAGCCCGGAATTGAGCATCCTCGGCAGGTTCCGTGCTGGATTACTCACACGAACGAGAAAATGCACGACATCATTCGTAGAAATTTAGATCGTTCACCGATGTATTCCGGAATTATCGAAGGCATTGGTCCTCGTTATTGCCCTTCTATCGAAGATAAGGTTCAACGGTTCAAAGATAAGGATAGTCACCAGGTCTTTTTGGAGCCTGAGGGACTGTCGACAAACGAGTTCTATCCGAACGGTATCTCAACTTCTCTTCCGTTTGATGTTCAGTTGGAGATGATCCATTGCATTCCTGGTTTGGAGAATGCGTATCTGCTTAGACCGGGGTATGCCATTGAGTACGATTTTTACGATCCGCGAGAATTGAAGAGAACCTTTGAATGCAAGCGAATTGAAAATTTGTACTTTGCTGGTCAGATCAACGGTACGACCGGGTACGAAGAGGCTGCAGCTCAAGGTCTTTTGGCCGGCATTAACGCGGCGGCTCGAGCTCTTGAAAAGGAAGAATGGACGCCGAGACGCGATGAGGCTTATCTTGGTGTAATGATCGACGATTTGACAACGCGAGGCGTCACGGAACCGTATCGTATGTTCACGAGTCGCGCAGAATATCGCTTGAGCTTGCGTGAAGATAATGCCGATGCGAGACTAGCTGAAACGGCACACAGATTGGGAGTTCTTAGTGATGAAAAATTCGATCGCTACATGAGAAAAAAGGAGGCGGTTGAAACAGAACTGTCTCGTCTGAAGACTACCTGGGTCAATCCTAAAGTGATCGAAGCAGCAGAGGCCCAACGAGTGTTGGGGACCGGTATCGAACGCGAATATAACTTGGCAGCCCTATTGTCTCGTCCGAATGTATCTTACGGCACGCTCATGTCTCTAAAGAAACAAAGCGGAGAGATGGTGAGTGAAACGCCTCTGACGGACGAAAGTCAGATTGAACAAATCGAGATCGCATTGAAGTACAAGGGGTATATCGAACGTCAAAAAGAAGAGGTGCAGAAAACGTTGGCACACGAAGAAATGGTTATGCCTTCTGATCTTGATTACGATAAAGTAATTGGATTGTCGTTCGAAGTACGTCAAAAACTCAAGGCTGTCCGTCCTGAAACCTTGGGGCAGGCATCCAGAATTTCCGGTGTGACTCCGGCTGCAGTTTCTTTGCTTCTTGTGTATTTGAAACGTCTCAAGTGGGGTAACTAAACGTGGCGTTGGACTTTCAAGCTTCAGAAATCCAAGCAAAGGTACGCGATGAAATTCAGTTGGAACTGTCAGAAGATCAGGCTGAAAAATTGGCTCGTTTTTCATCGCTTTTGTTGCGTTGGAATAATGCGTACAACTTGACGAGCATTAAGAATCCAGAAGATGTGGTACGACTGCACATTGCTGATTCTCTGACACTTGTCCAGCACTTTTCCGATTTGGTCGGAGATGTGAAAAATGTTTTGGACGTCGGCAGCGGAGGTGGCCTTCCTGCAATTCCATTGGCGATCATGCGCCCTGATCTGCGGATCACAATGGTAGACGCTGTTCAAAAGAAAACGCTTTTTCAGAAGCAGGCTTGTGTAACGTGTCGCCTTTCTAATGTGGAACCGATCCATGCTCGTATCGAAACACTGAAGAGTAAAACGTTTGAAGTGGTGACCAGCCGTGCGTTTGCATCGCTAAAAGATATGGTGGAACTAACGCGCGACGTTCTTGCAGAAGACGGACGTTGGCTTGCAATGAAAGGTAAGTTTCCTGAGCAAGAAATCGAAGAGTTGCCGCCCGACGTTGAAGTCGAAAAAAAACAGCGTTTAACTCTGGAAAAGGGAAAAATTGAACGTGTTTTAATTGTCCTCAAGCGTAAGGTTGCTTGAAGTTCTTGAATTTGAGGTGATTTAAACGCGATTTGAGTTGAAGGACTCAAAAATTCCTTTGAAATCAATGGGGAATCATCTAATTGTCATATGAGAGAGCTATATCAAGCAATTTTCAGGACTCTGAACTAAAAAATGATCATGCTTGAATCTGAAATTGCCAATTTGTACACGGCAGCCATTATGGTCTTCGCGGCTTTGGTTCCTGTGCTCAATCCCTTTGGTGGTGCGATGTTTTTTCTGACGCTTACCAACGGAGTGGATCCTCATGTGCGCAGTGCTATGGCCAATCGCATTGGTTTGTATTCGCTGATCGTGTTGGTGGTGTGTTTGTTTGCCGGAAACATCATTTTGAACTTCTTCGGAATTTCGATCGGTGTTTTGAGGATGGCCGGGGGAATTGTGCTCTTTAGCGCCGGTTGGCAGGCGTTGAATGCGCCGGCACAAGAAGACGGAGCGCCTTCCGGACAACCTAAGAGTGCGCGGGCTCTCTCGACGATGGCTTTTTATCCGTTTACGTTGCCGTTGACAACCGGCCCGGGGGCCATTTCCGTTGCCGTAGCCCTCGGTGCGACTCCTTATGAGGATGTTGGTCAGTTGGTCGGCACTTTGTTGGGGCTTGGGCTGAGCATTGCTCTGGTGTGGGTGTGTTACCGCTATTGCGACAGAATCACACGAGCCATTGGTGCAGCCGGGTCCGACGCGTTGGCAAGAATTTTCTCGTTTATTTTGATTTGTCTTGGTGTCTCCACGTTCTGGGCCGGATTTTCAGAATTGTGGGCACAACTTTAAGCGCTTTGATGCGCAAATAAGATTACGGAGCATAAAAAGAAGATGGCTTATATCTTTTGCATCGCCAATCAGAAAGGCGGCGTCGGAAAAACAACGACTGCAGTGAATACAGCCGCCGCTTTGGCAAAAAAGCGCAAGAAAGTTTTGTTGGTGGACCTGGATGCCCAGGGGAATGCCACCACAGGATCCGGCGTAGAAAAAAGTGAGTGTGAATTCACTATTTATGATCTTTTGGTAAACAAGAAGATCAAATTCGACCAGGTCGTACAGAAGAGCGAAGTCGGTGGATACGACGTTCTGCCTTCCAATCGCGAATTGTCGGCAGCTGAGCTTGAAATTGCTGAGATGAAAGATCGCGACAATTTGCTCAAGAATATTCTTGCCAAGGTCGAGGATCGCTACGATTTCATTTTGATCGATTGTCCTCCGTCGCTTTCGCTTATCACCGTGAATGCGTTGTGCTGTGCCATGGGGGTGATTGTCCCGATGCAGTGTGAGTACTACGCGATGGAAGGCTTGAGTGATCTGGTCGAGACGATCAATCGAGTTGTGGCCAACAAGAATCCCAACCTGAAGGTGATAGGTGTGCTGCGCGTCATGTACAGCCCGCGCATCTCGTTGCAGAACCTCGTGAGCAACGAACTGATCCAGACCTTCGGTGCCGTTGTGTTTGATACGGTGATTCCGCGTAATGTGAGTCTGGCGGAAGCACCCTCTTTCGGTAAGCCCGTGATGTACTACAAGAAGACAAGCACGGGTGCCAAAGCCTACCTTGATTTTGGACGCGAACTAATTCGCCGCGTCAAAGATGAAGTACAAGCCGCTCAAAAGGAGTAACGCGTTATGCCACCTAAGAAAACCAGTCGCCTCGGTCGAGGCTTGTCATCTCTATTGGGTGCTGAGGTGCCTGCCAACATTCCGACGCCGGCGAAGGCGAAAGCTGCTGCGGCTGCTGCACAGGAGAAAAACGAGGGTCCTGCTGTGCGAGAGATTGAAATTGGCCAGCTCAAGGCCGGCAAGTATCAGCCGCGTACACTTATTGAGCAGGAAAAACTGCAGGAGCTTAGTGACTCAATTCGTCAGCAGGGCGTAATCAGTCCGATCATCGTTCGACCGCTTGCAAGCGGTCGGTATGAGATTATCGCCGGCGAACGCCGCTACCGTGCAAGCAAGCTGGCTGGCAAAAAGACAGTTCCCGCCATTGTTCGAGAAGTCGATGATAAGAGCGCGCTTGCCATGGCGCTTATCGAAAATATGCAGCGCGAAGATTTGAACGCTGTGGAAGAAGCCGCTGGCGTGAGCCGTCTCATAGAAGAATTCGGCTATACCCATGAGCAGGCTGCCGAGGCTATCGGTCGCAGCCGTTCTGCGACGACTAATCTGTTGCGCCTGCTGAACCTGACCGAAGCGGTCAAGCAGATGCTTGCCGATGGCAAGATTGACATGGGCCATGCTCGCGCACTTCTGGCTCTTTCGGGGGCCGAACAGATTCAGTTGGCCAACGAGATTGTCGCTAAGGATCTGTCGGTTCGCGAAACCGAACGTCTGATTGCCCGCATGACGGATAAGGGAAATGAGAAGAAGGCCAAGGACGGTAAGAAAGAACCAAGTGCAGATGATCGCATTCTTGAAGAACGCCTGGCCGAATCGATCGGTGCACCGGTACATGTTGTGTACGGAAAGAAGGGGCGTGGCAAGATCGTGATCGATTTCGCGGACCTTGACGATCTCGATGCGCTGATCGCCAAACTGGCCCCGGAGAAAATGTAACAGATAGGTGGCGCGTTTCTCAGAGTTTTGTTTTCGAGATGTCGAAAAAGGAGGGCGCATAACAAAACGCCTTAAGATTTGGCAAACCCGCTAAAAAACTGGCAGAATGCGCCGCCGCCTACCTCTGTGGTGGTAAGGACTTTAAGC
>OOIG01002113.1_pt1 | contig 13785 bp, 12 predicted proteins | sample 1692091 | NCBI WGS metagenome assembly OOIG01 (sample SAMN06348188, study PRJEB24527) | human gut metagenome | biome: human gut; feature: ankylosing spondylitis patient; material: feces | host: Homo sapiens | place: China | collected 2015-10
TGGCTGGGCCTTCCTTTTTGCATCCCACACAAAAATATGCTACAATAGGTCAAAACAGTTCTCATTCAGAAAGGAAGCGTTCTTTTTCCATGGCACGGAGCGACGGCTACAATACCAAGACCCGCCAGCTGATTTTGGATTATCTCATCAACAACCGGCAGCACGCAGTCAGTGCCTCCAACATTCTGGAGCATCTGGAGGAGCAGGGTGCCAGCCCCAACCCCACCACCGTGTACCGCTACCTCGACAAGCTGGCCGGGGAGCAGCGCATCATGAAATATGTGGCCGACAAGGGCGAGAAGGCCGTGTTCCAGTATGTGGACGAAGGCCGCCACTGCCGGGAACACCTGCACCTGAAGTGCGTGCAGTGCGGCCGCATCTACCATCTGGACTGCCACTTCATGGACGAAGTGCGGGCCCATCTGATGGCCGAGCACGGCTTTACGTTGCAGTGTGAGGGCAGCGTTTTGTACGGATTGTGCCGCCACTGCGCACAAAATGCCCCGCAGCCGGAGCAAACCGCACAAAAATGTTCCTGCTGTGTTGACACGGGCAAAAAGCCGTGATACAATGCAGGCAGAAAAAGCGTTGAACGGGAAAAGTAAGGTTTCAAGGTTCTTTTGCAGAGAGCGCAGGCCGGTGGAAGCTGCGCAGAGAACGAAGCCCGAATGAACACCCGTGAGCTTCCCCCTGAACCCGCCGGGCGCGGCAGTAGGGGCAGACGTGCGCCGCTCGTTATCGCGGCAGTGCTTTCAACGGGGAGAGCGCACAAAAGTGACTGGCATACTCTGTGTGCCGGTAATTTAGGTGGCACCACGGATACGGCAGCATATTCGTCCTAGCAAAACGGGATGAATGCGCTGCCGTATTTTTTTATTCACCAAGGAAAAAGAGGGGTAAGAACTATGTGTTGTGTGATGGGCTACACCGGGCACGATCTGAGTGCCGCCAAGTTCAAAGAATATCTGCTGCGCACCGTGATGCGCGGCCCGGACGACCAGCGGGTGGTGGAAGGCCCCTTTGGCCTGATGGGCTTTGGCCGTCTGGCCATCATGGGCCTGACCCCGGAGGGGATGCAGCCCTTCTATCGCGGGGCCGACTGCGTGGTCTGCAACGGCGAGCTGTACGGCTTCCGCTTTGAAAAAGAGATTTTGAAGCGCCGGGGCTACAAGTTCACCTCCGACTGCGACTGCGAGATTTTACTGCCGCTCTATGAGCTTTACGGCACTGATATGTTTAAAATGCTGGACGCGGAATTTGCGCTTATAATTTACGACGGCGAAAAGGACAGTCTTATCGCCGCGCGCGACCCCATAGGTATACGTCCGCTTTATTATGGGCTTGATAAGGACGGAAATCCGATTTTCGCCTCCGAGCCTAAAAACCTTGTGGGGCTTGTCGGTAAAATTATGCCTTTCCCGCCCGGGCACTATTATAAGGACGGCAAATTTATCTGCTATAACGATATAGCGGCGGTAGATACGGTTTGTCACGACGACCTTGAAACGGTATGCAAAAACATACACGATAAACTGGTCGCGGGCATTGAAAAACGGCTTGACGCCGACGCGCCGCTCGGCTTTCTTTTAAGCGGCGGCTTGGATTCTTCGCTTGTGTGCGCGGTTTCGGCGAAACTTTTAAAGAAACCCATTAAGACCTTTGCAATAGGTATGAGCACCGACGCTATCGACCTTAAATACGCAAAAGAAGTTGCGGATTACATAGGCTCGGATCACCGCGAGATAATTATAACCAAAGAGGATGTTTTAAAAGCGCTGCCCGACGTTATAGCGCTGCTCGGCACTTACGATATTACCACCATACGCGCAAGCATAGGTATGTACCTTATATGCAAGGCGATACACGAAACTACCGATATAAGGGTTTTGCTTACGGGCGAAATATCCGATGAGCTTTTCGGCTATAAATACACCGATTTTGCGCCGAACGCCGAGGAGTTTCAAAAAGAATCGCAAAAGAGAGTGCGTGAGCTGCATATGTATGACGTTCTGCGCGCTGACCGCTGCATTTCGGTAAACTCGCTTGAGGCGCGCGTGCCGTTCGGCGATCTTGATTTTGTAAAATACGTTATGAGCGTAGACCCCGAAATGAAGATGAACAAATACAACAAGGGCAAATACCTTTTGCGCCACGCGTTTGAGGGCGATTACCTGCCTTACGATATACTTATGCGCGAAAAGGCGGCGTTCTCCGACGCGGTAGGTCATTCAATGGTGGACTATTTAAAGGAATACGCCGAGACAAAGTACACCGATAAAGAGTTTGAAGAAAAGTGCAAAAAATATGATTTTGCCGCGCCCTTTACCAAGGAATCGCTTTTGTACCGCGAGATATTTGAAGAAAAATATCCGAATCAGGCGGAAATGGTAAAGGATTTCTGGATGCCGAACAAGGAGTGGGAGGGCTGCGACGTAAACGACCCGTCCGCCCGCGTGCTTTCAAACTACGGCGACAGCGGCAAATAAAAAGAAGTGGTTTAAAATGAAACCTAACAGGAACTATAAAAAGCTCGAAAGCTCATATTTGTTTTATGATATTGAGCAGCGGGTCAAGGCATATTCCGCCGAGTACCCCGATAAAAAGCTGCTGCGGCTGGGTGTGGGAGATGTTACCCTGCCTCTTTGCGACGCGGTTATAAAGGCTATGTATTCGGCGGTAGAGGATCAATCGAAAAAAGAGACCTTTCACGGCTATATGCCCGAGTGCGGCTGGGAAAAGCTGAAAACGGCTGTCGCGGGTTATTACGCGCGGCGCGGGGTGAACCTCGATAACGACGAAATATTTATTTCCTCGGGCGCGGGGGACGACCTCGGCGATATTCTTGATTTATTCGACCGCGATAATACGGCGCTTGTTATTGAGCCGGCATACCCTGCGTATGTAGATTCAAATATAATAGCGGGGCATAAAATTGTTCATATGCCGTCGGATAACTGGACGCACTTCGCCCCCTTTCCCGATGATAACATAAAGGCTGATATAATATACATCTGCTCGCCCAATAACCCTACGGGGGCGGTGTTTGAGCATGAAAAGCTTAAAGCGTGGGTGGATTACGCAAATAAAAACTGTGCGGTTCTGATTTTTGATGCCGCATACGAAGCGTTTATAGGGGATAACGAGCTGCCGCACAGCATATTTGAAATAGAGGGCAGCAGGGATTGCGCAATAGAAATATGCTCGCTTTCCAAAACGGCGGGATTCACAGGCGTGCGGTGCGGATATACAATTATCCCGAAAACGCTTAAAAGAAAAGGTATGTGCCTTAACGATATGTGGGTGAGAAACCGCACCACCAAAACCAACGGAGTATCTTATATTGTTCAGTGCGGCGCGGCGGCGGTGTTTTCCGAAGAGGGACAGCGGCAGGTAAAAGAAAACCTCGCCGTATACCGCGGCAACGCAAAAACACTTATGAAAGCGTTTGATAATTGCGGAATATGGTATTGCGGCGGCGAGAACGCGCCTTATATATGGTTTAAATGCCCGAACGATATGACAAGCTGGGAGTGCTTTGACCTGCTTTTAAACGAAAAGCAGATAATCGGCACGCCGGGAGTTGGGTTCGGAAAATGCGGTGAGGGCTATTTTCGCCTTTCATCTTTCGGCGATACCGAAGAAACAAAGGAAGCCGCAAAGCGGATAACCGAGCTTTTCGGGTAAACAAATAAGCAGTGGTTTAATTTGTCAATTAAATCACTGCTTATTTTATATGACGGAATAAATCTAAAATCTACCGTCTAATGTCTAACATCTAAATTAACTCCCCAAACGCCCAAAATTATAAGCGCGCAAAGCAGGTACTGAACAGGTGTGAAATGCTCGTGAAGTATGGTAACGCCGGCTATTACGGTAACAACGGTTATTATATTTGAAAAGGATGCCGCCCTTGTTGCGCTTATCAGCATTGTGGAATAATTATAGAGCATAAACGCGGCGACAGAGGATAATACCGCGAGATAGAAAATTGCGACCCAAAAGCTATAAGAGCTGACGGCGGTGACAAGCTCCGGTATGTATTTGCCGTGCAAAACCGCTATTGCCGTTATATTAAAACCGACAGTGCCGGTTAAAAACATAAACCATGTTCTTTCAAAGGGTGAAAAGCGCTCTGATTCGCTGCGGCTTAAAATATTGAATACCGCCGCGCATAAAACCGCCGCTGCTAAAAGCAATATGCCTGTTGTTCGGTTTTCCTTGCCGTCGTTTGAAATAATGCTCATAACCGAAACGCTTACAAGTGATACGGCGGTGCATACGCCCTGCAATAAGCCCGGCTTTTCGCCCAAAAAGAGCAGCGATAAAAGCATAACCGCCACGGGAACAAGCGCAATTATCACGCCAGAAAGGGCAGAGGAGACAAGGCTCAGCCCGTAAAGCTCAAATATAAAATAAAAAAGCGGCTGCGCCAGCGCCATTATTAAAAGCTTTTTCTTAGGCTTGCCCTTCAGCGATAAGCGGAATTTACCCGTAAGTGCCAAAAGACTCATAACAATAAACGCCACGGTAAAGCGCACCGACAGAATTATAAGCGGGTGCGCAGCACCGAGCGCCATTTTTGAAAATATAAAGCTGAAACCGAAAATTGTGTTTGCCGCCAGCGCCGCAGCAGCTCCGGCGAATTTATTTTTATTCTTCATGCTACCGTTTTCTCCTAAGCTTAGTTGAGTTTAACATTAAAAATTGGAAATGTCAAGCAAAAAACGAAGGTTTTTGGTGTATAATCTACAATTTGATACCCCGGATTTTCGTCACCTGTAATGATTTTGTAACTTTTTTATGTATTTTCTCGATTATCACTTGCAAAATGACCCGTAATTGTGTAAAATATAGATATTAGTAATATTCTATTTATTTTAAGGGATGTGTATAATATGTCAAACCGTCTTTTTCAAGGCGTAATCCATCAGATGAAGGACGCGGTAGACCGCACCTTCGGCGTTATTGACGAAAATTTTACCGTTATTGCTTGCAGCGAGCTGGGCAGAATAGGGGAGAATATCGATTCTTTCTCGGTTCCCTCGGCGGATGTTTATGTGAACGGCGGCTATACCTTTAAGAGCCTCGGCACAACACAGGGAACAAACTACATAGTTTTTGTTGAGGGCGACGATGTTATAGCGGCGAAATATGCGGCTGTTTTGGCTGTTTCCTTTGCAAACATCAAGTTTTATTATGATGAGAAATACGACCGCAGCAACTTTATCAAGAACATAATACTTGATAATATTCTGCCGGGAGATATATACCTAAAGGCGCGCGAGCTTTACTTTAATTCCGATGTTTCGCGCACGGTAATACTCATTCGCGGGGTTGAAACACACGATGTTTCTATTTATGACGTGGTTCAGAACCTTTTCCCGGACAAGTCTAAGGATTTTGTTATAAACATTAACGAAACCGATATTGCGCTTGTTAAGGAAACAAAGCCGGGAATCGACTCTAAAACAATTGAAAAGCTGGCTTCCACCATTGCCGATACTATTTCGGGCGAGTTCTACGCTCATGTTGTAGTGGGTATAGGTACAACGGTTGATACACTTAAAGACCTTGCTCGCTCCTTTAAGGAGGCTCAGGCGGCGCTTGAGGTCGGCAAGGTGTTTGATACCGAAAAGACCATTATTTCTTATGATAACTTGGGTATTGCAAGACTTATTTATCAGCTGCCTACAACCCTTTGCGAAACCTTCTTAAAGGAAGTTTTCAAGCGCGGCTCAATAGAAAGCCTTGACCAGGAAACCCTGTTTACCATTCAGCGTTTCTTTGAGAATAACCTCAATGTTTCGGAAACCTCCAGAAAGCTGTTTGTTCACCGCAATACCCTGGTTTACAGACTTGAAAAGATAAAGAAGATAACGGGACTTGACCTGCGTGAGTTTGACCACGCAATCATATTTAAAATTGCCCTTATGGTTAATAAATACTTAAAGAGCAACCCCATTAAGTACTAATTGAAAGTGTGGAACTGTCAGTAAATGGAAGAAATACTCCTTAACCGTGAAGAACCGGCGAATACTGCGCCGATAATAGAATTCCGCGGCGTTTCAAAAACCTACCCCACCGGTACGCACGCCCTTGAGGATGTTAATATTACAATAAACAACGGCGAGTTTGTTTTCGTAGTCGGCTCGTCGGGCGCGGGTAAAAGTACCTTTATGAAGCTTATTATGCGCGAGGAAAAGGCTAACACGGGAATTATTACCGTAAACGGCTTTAACCTTACCAAAATGCCACGCAAGCAGGTGCCTATGCTGCGCCGCACTATGGGCATAGTGTTTCAGGATTTCCGCTTAATACCAACCATGAACGTTTTTCAGAATGTTGCGTTTGCAATGCACGTTGTGGGCGCCTCAGGCAGAGATGTTCGCCGCGAGGTTTCAAAGGCGCTATCAAAGGTGGGTCTTGGCAATAAAGCCCGCTCAATGCCCGCTCAGCTTTCGGGCGGCGAGCAGCAGCGTGTGGGCTTGGCGCGCGCACTTGTAAACTCGCCCGACCTTATTATTGCGGACGAGCCTACGGGTAACGTAGACCCCAATATGTCCTATGAAATAGTATCGTTACTGACCGAGATAAACAACCGCGGCACAACCGTGCTTATGGTTACGCACGACCACAACCTTGTGCGCGATTTCCACCACCGCGTTATTATGCTTGACGGCGGAAGAATTGTAGCAGATAATGCCGGAGGTAATTTCTGATGAAAATGGGAAGTGTAAAATACCTCGTCGGTGAGGGAGTTAAAAACACATGGGTCAACCGCCTTATGTCCTTAGCTTCGGTAGGCGTTCTGGTTGCCTGCATGGTTATAATAGGGCTTGCAATTCTTATTTCCGAAAACGTGAATAAAGCGGTAGGAAATTTGGAGCAGCAAAACGTTGTAATGGCGTATATGAAGGATTACAGCTGGGCGCTTTACGGGGATAAGGATGTTTCGTCCGATACATCCTCTAACAGTTCCTCGGCAGCTGCGTCTTCGGACAGCACCACTTCGTCTGCTACGAGCGGTACTGAGAGCACTTCGGGTGATGAAAAGGCTGACGAGAACGGCGTAAAGCAGAGCGATTATATTGTTCACAGCGAAGAAGAGGCGAAAGCGCTTTGCGATGAAATAGCAAAGCTTGATAATGTAGCGTCCGTTACCTATGTTTCACCCGAAGAAGGTCTTGAAAGCGTTAAAAAGTCAATGCTTGAAGGGCAGGAAAGCTATTTTTCGTTCCTTGATGAAAAAAACGGCAACCCGATGTCGGGCGCGGCAAAAATTCAGATGAAGGATATGTCCCGCTTTGAGGAAACGGTTGAGCAGATAAAGAAATTCGACGGTATAAGCGATATTCAGTCGCAGAGCGACTTAGCGGAAAAAATTACTGCCATTAAAAAGGGAATAGGTATTGCGGGCTTTTGGATAATCGCAATACTTATGGTAATAGCGCTTGTTATAGTTTCCAACACAATAAGGGTTACTATGTATAACCGCAAGCTGGAAATAAGCATTATGAAAGCGGTGGGCGCTACCGATTCGTTTGTAAGAATACCCTTTGTTGTTGAGGGTATGTTAATAGGCGTGGTTTCCGCGCTTATAGCGGAGGGGCTTTTGTACTTCTGCTACCGCGTGGCGACCGAAACGATTATAGGCACGCTCGGAACAAGTGATATTGTGCATTATTCCGATGTGGCAGGCTGGCTTTTACTTGTGTTTATAGGCATTGGCATTTTCGCGGGCGTTCTCGGCAGCGTTATTATGATAAGCAAATATCTCCGTCACGAGGGCAGCGAATTTGCGGCAATTTAGGAGGAAAAATGAAAGCAAAACTTATTAAAATTTTATCGTTTTTTACTTCTGTGGCAATGATTTTTTCCGTTGTGGCTATTACTCCGGTATCCGCCGCGACGGAATCTCAGATTCGCAGCGAAATAAAAAGATTGCAGGAAAAGCAAAGCGAACAGCAGCAAAAAATTAATGCGCTGAAAAAGGACGCAAGCAAGCAAAAAGAGCTTAAAGTCGCAATCGAGCAAAAAATGGCGCTTGTTCAGCAGGAAATAGACGCTTGCAACAGGCAAATAACCTCAATTAACTCTAAAATTGCCGCTAATAAGGCGGAAATTGAAAAGAAAAACAACGAAATTGAAAATAACAAAACTGCCTTTAAAAAGCGTTTGCGCGCTATTTATATGAGCAATACGGGCAGTCAGGTTCAGGTGCTTTTGGGCGCGGACGATTTTTCGCAGTTTTTAGAGCTTTCGCAGCTTACCGCCAGTGTTTCCGCTAAGGATAAAAAAATGATTGAGCAAATTGTAGCGGCGGTAAAGGTGCTTGAAGAAAAGCAAAAGGAAAATAACAAGCTGCTTGAAAATCAAATGGCTGTTAAAAAAACAATTACTCAAAAGCAGCAGGAATTAAAAACGCAAAGTGACGAAATTCAAGCGGTTATTTCTAAAATAAACAGCGATACAAAAAGCGCGCAAGCCGATAAAAATGCAACCGACGCTGCTTTAAAAGATAAGCAAAAAACACTCAATGAAATTTTAAGAGGCAGTACAGGCGGCAGTGGAGGCGGTAACGTCGTGTATGACGGCGGACCTTTCCTGTGGCCTACAACCACCACCAGAATTTCTTCACCTTGGGGCGAACGTTGGGGCAGGATGCACCAGGGCGTTGATATTTCAAACGGCAGATACGGTCTTCCGATTTATGCAATAGCCGACGGCACCGTTTACAGAGCCGTATCGGGGTGCCCGCATAATTATCCTAAAAACTCAAGCTGCGGCTGCGGCGGCGGATACGGAAATCATGTTGCCATATATCACGGCAAGGGAGCAGACGGTAAAGAGTATGCGGCTTACTATGCGCATATGTCAAGCCTTGCGGTTTCGCTTGGCGCCCATGTAAAGCGCGGGCAGATAATAGGGTATGTCGGCTGTACCGGTTTTTCAACAGGACCTCACCTGCATTTTGGCATTATGGTTAACGGCGCGTTTGTTAATCCTATGAAATTTTACACAAAAGTAAAATAAATTTTTTCAGCCGTCACCGGCTTATCGGTTTTCCGGTAGGTGGCGGCTTTTAAGTTTTCGGGAGGCGGGCAATTATTAAGGCAAATAAAACAGCGTTTAGAATAATCACGGCGGCGGCGCTGGTTTTATGGATGGCGCTTATATTCTCACTGTCTTCTCAAAACGCCGAGGTCTCATCGGGAACAAGCGGAAATGTTATAAGGCTTATTGTCGGTATTTTCTACCCGGGATTTGATAATCTGCCGGCGGCTGAACAGACGGAAATTGTCGCTTCTTTGCAGTTTTTAGCCAGAAAATCGGCGCATTTCAGCATATATATGATTTTAGGCGTTTTAAGTTTTCTTACATTCATCAGCTATGAAAAATTGCTTTTCGTTGTGCGGCTTACTTTGAGCTGCGGTATTTGCCTTTTATATGCCGCAAGCGATGAATTTCACCAGCTTTTCGTACCCGGCAGAAGCGGCGAAGTGCGCGACGTTATTATAGATTTTTCGGGCGCGGCGCTGGGAATTGCCTTATCGACGCTTGTTCTCCTTTTGATTTGCAGGATAAAAAAGAAAAGGACTGAAAAAAATGAAGAACGAAAAATTCGGAATTAAATATTTCTACACAGGTCTTACGGCGTTTTTGGTAATTGCCGCCTGCGTTGTGTTTTTCTTTCTTATGTACCGTTTGCCCGGTATTTTCGCTTTTCTTAAAAAGCTGCTGGGAGTAATAGAGCCGGTTATAATCGGGTTTATAATCGCTTACCTGGTAAACCCCATTGCAAACGCTATTAACGGCGGGCTTTTAAAGCTATCAAAGAAAAATATTAAGCTGCAAAACAATATTTACAAGAGGGTTGCGCGCGGCGTCAGCGTTTTCGGCGCATTGGCGGCATTTACCGCCGTATTGATTTTGATATTCTATATGATAGTGCCGCAGTTTATTGACAGTATTTCAAGCATGGTAAAGGTTTTGCCGGGTCAGCTTGAAGACTTTGCCCAAAAGGTCAGCACCGAATTTGAGAAAAACAGCGATTTGCAAAAGGTTTTAATGTCGGTTTATGAGTACGAGAAAAAGTGGCTGCAAAATGATTTTACCGCTTATGTAAACTCCATGGCGGCGTATTTCGCAAGCGGAGTTTGGAGCGTTGTAAACTTTATTAAAAACTTTGCGGTGGGATATATTTTCGCGCTTTACATACTTTATAATAAGGCGCTTTTAATGCGGCAGTTCAGAAAAATAATGTTCGCCTGCATTAAAAACAGCGTGGTTGAGCGCATTTTGCGCACGGGCAAAAGGGTTCACAGCATTTTCAGCGGCTTTATTTACGGCAAGCTGCTCGATTCCGCCATTATAGGCGTACTGTGCTTTATAGGCGTTACGGTTTTCAAAATGCCATATCCAATGCTTGTGGCGGTTACGGTGGGGGTTACCAATGTTATACCCGTTTTCGGGCCGTACCTCGGCGGTATACCCTGCGCTGCGCTGATACTTTTAACCGACACCATGAAAGGCGTTTATTTTATAATATTCATAATTTGCCTGCAAGCGTTTGACGGTAATTTTTTAGGACCGAAAATTTTGGGCAACTCAACCGGGCTTTCAGCCTTTTGGGTGGTTTTCGCCATTGTTGTGGGCGGCGGAATGTTCGGCGTGCCGGGAATGGTGATAGGCGTGCCGGCGTTTGCGGTTATTTATTACCTTATCGAAAACTTTGTTAATTACCGAGTAAAGAAAAAGAACCTGCCGCTTGAAAACGAGTTTTACGACGCAAAGGTAGTAGAAAAGTTAAAACCCGAAATTGCCGATTTACGCGAGCAGATTCCACTTGAGGAAGAAGACACCTAATAATTGGAGAGTGAGTTTTAATGAGAAAAAAGCTTTTGCTTGAACAGAATATTCAGCTTTTTGACAGGCTTACCGCTGCCGAGGGCGAAATTAAAAGGCTGAAAAACGAGCTTGAAGAAGAAAAACGCAAGGCAGCGGCGCTTAAAGAGGAAAATGCGCGCCTTAGTGAAAATAAGGGCGCTGCCACCGCGCCCCTTAAAATACTTGAAGCAAAGGTAATAAAGCAGGCGGGAATAACGCCCGATACCGAGTACGGCGCGGAGGTTATAGGCAAAACGGTGGTTGCTGCGGCAAAATGCTGCGAGCGGCTTAAAACCCGCGATAACGCAAAGGAGCTTATAAATCTTATTTTGGGAAGAACCGAGGTTACAAAGGCGGAAATACTTAATATTGTAACGGCTGATACGGCGGACGAGGAAAAAAGACGGCTGATAGACGAACAATTCGCCGCGGCGGAGGATTATTTTGCAAGCGTTACGGCGCAAACGGAATAAAAAGCATATAATATATAATGCGGAATTCGTAATTCGTAATGCGGAATATGTCTACGGTCTAATGTCTAACATCTAATATCTAACTTTGGAGTGATTTTTTTGTTTAAAGAAATAAATGCGAAAGATATTAAGGATAATTTTATAAGGGCAATTGCCGACGAATGGGCGCTAATATCTGTAGGTACGAAAGATAAATATAATATGATGACCGCCTCTTGGGGCTTTATGGGTGAAATGTGGGGGTACGACTGCATCGCCGCGGTTATCCGCCCGCAGCGCTACACAATGGAGCTTGTGGATAAAAACGATTATTTCACACTCAGCTTTTACGGCGATAACAAGGCGATACACAAGGTGTGCGGTTCAAAATCGGGGCGCGATACCGATAAGACCGCCGAAACAGGGCTGACCCCCGTGTTTGACGGCGGCGCGGTGTATTTTAATGAGGCAAGGCTCGTTATAATCTGCAAAAAGCTGTATGTTCAGCAGATGAAAGAGGAATGCTTTACCGATAAAGAGCCGCTGCGCTGGTATGATAACGATTTGCACAATATAGTAATAGGAAAAATTGAAAAGGTATTGGTTAAGGAATAAAAATGTTCGGCAAAAAGACAAATGAAATATGGCTTATTGCGGGTCTCGGAAACCCCGGGCTGCAATATGCCGAAACGCGCCACAACGCGGGCTTTATGGCGGCGGACAGGCTTGCGGAAAAGCACAATATGACCTTTAACAAGCGCAAGTTTGACGCGGAATACGGCGAAATAAATTTGGGTGGCTGCCGCGTTATTCTGGCAAAGCCGCAAACATATATGAACGACTCAGGCAGGGCGGTAGCCGCTATTGCGCGGTTTTACAAAATTCCCACCGAGAACATTATAATAATGTTTGACGATATTACACAGGCGGTGGGGAAAATTCGTATTCGCCGCGGCGGCACACACGGCGGTCACAACGGAATACGCGATATTATAGAGCTTATGGGAACGGACGATATTAAGCGGATAAAAATAGGCGTTTCCGAGCGTCCCGACCGCAATTACGATTTGAAGGACTGGGTTCTCGGCAAAATTCCGAAAGAGCAGCGCGCAGACCTTGAAAAGGCGCTTGAAAAGGCGGCAAACGCGGCAGAAGAAACAATACTGCACGGAATTGACAGCGCTATGAACAAATACAACGGTTAATATGAAACTAATAAACGAAGTACTGAAAAAAGACCCCGATTACGCCTCACTCTTAAATGAGGTTGAGCGCGGCAGGCTGCCGATAGTCTGCACGGGGTTATCGCTCATACACAAGGCGATAATCGCGGCATCACTTCGCGGGCACACGGGGAAACGGGTGGTTTTAATCACCCACGATGAAGCGACTGCCGCCGAGCTTTGCGGCGATATAAACGCTTTGGGGCTTAAATGCCTTAATTTTCCCGCGCGGGATTTATGTATAGGCGATTTGAGCGGCTACTCAAAGGAATATGAGCATAAAAGAATAGACACCCTGTCTGCCGTGGCGGACGGGGCTTTTGACCTGCTTACAATTTCGCTTGACGCGGCGGTGCAGTACACCGTAAAGCCCGAAGTGCTGAAAAGTGCGCGCTTTACTTTAAAAACGGGAGACAGCGCCGATACCTCGGAATTGGCGGAACGCCTTATAAATGCGGGGTACACAAGAAGTCAGCTTTGCGAGGGCTCGGGGCAGTTTTCGGTGCGCGGCGGAATTTTTGATTTATTCCCCGTAAATTCCGAAAAGCCATGCCGCATTGAATTCTGGGGCGATGAAATTGACAGTATTTCATATTTCGACCCCGAAACGCAGCGGCGCGAAGAAAACGCGGACGAAATTGAAATATCCCCCGCGGCGGAGGTAATGTTCGACCCGCCGAAATTAGTCGCGAAATTAAAAACGGAAATACCGAACCCCGCTTTAACGCTTAAACAACGCGATATTTTGGCAAAGGACGCGGAGCTGCTTGAAAACGGCGTTAAAATTCCGCCTGATAGGTACATTCCGCTGCTTGATACCATGGGCACGGTGTTTGAATATTTCGGCGATTCGCTTTTAATGCTCAGCGAAAGCGGAAATATGGCGGAACGCTTTAAATCAATGGAAATTCAGCTTTCGGCCGATACCGAAAACTACCTTGAAGAGGGGTATTTGTTTTCAAAAACCGCAAAGCTGCAGCTTGATAAAACCAAATTTTTCGGTTTCGCAGGTAACGGCATTATTGCCGAAAACTTCCCGCGCGGATCGTATGAGATAAAGCCGAAATCGGTTATAAATTTCAATTACAAGCGCTCAACCGCCTGGGGCGGGGATATTGAGGTGCTGCTTGAAGATATTTCATATATGCGGGATATTCGCGGCAACGTGGTTATTTTGGCGGGCGAGCAAAGGGCGGCGCAGGTTTTAAACGCCGAGCTTTGCG
>OOIG01002114.1_pt1 | contig 13785 bp, 9 predicted proteins | sample 1692091 | NCBI WGS metagenome assembly OOIG01 (sample SAMN06348188, study PRJEB24527) | human gut metagenome | biome: human gut; feature: ankylosing spondylitis patient; material: feces | host: Homo sapiens | place: China | collected 2015-10
GAACTCCTCGACCTTGGCCGCGCTCGGGTCGGCCAGCAGTGCCTCCACATCCGCGTGCAGCAGGTGCAGGTTGGCGCCGTTGTCTTTTTCCTCGGCGCAGAAGGTGATCGGGCCGCGCACGAACGCCACCTTGCCGGCGTCCTCGCGCACCAGCGGGTTGGCGGCCAGCATACGCACCGGCATCGGGAAGTCGAACGTCACGGTGTCGCCGTCGCGCCACTCACCGGTCAGGTACAGGTAGCCGTCGCGGATTTCGCGGGTCACGCGGGAACTATCGGCCCCAGACTCAGACTCGCCCGTGGCCGTAATCGCGGCGGCAGCAGCGGACTCATCGCCCACCCAACCGGGCAGACGGAAGGCCAGCGTAAAGCGAGCAGGAGCCTGAGCCGAGGTGCCAGCAGCATCACCGCCCAAGCGCACGACCGCCTTGCCATCGCCTTGCCACGGCAGGTTCGCCGTAACATCCAGCTCCACAGCCGTACCATTCAACTCAGCTTTGGCCACGCCGCCCATATACAAGTGCGTGAACAGCGTACCGCCATCCTCGGCAACCGTGTAGGCATATTCCTGCACCGACTCAACGATGCGGGCGATGTTCGGCGGGCAGCATGCGCAGCCGAACCACTTCTGACGCACCGGCTTGACGTGGCGCAGGCGGCTGTCTTTATGGCAGGCATACGGATTGACTTCCAGCGGGTTCACGTAGAAGAAGCTCTTGCCGTCCAGCGCCATGCCGGCCAGCGTGGTGTTGTACAGCGCCGACTCCATAACGTCCGCGTACTCGGCCTTTGGCGCGAGCTCGAGCATGCGACGGGCGAAGAACGCCAGCGAAATCGCGGCGCAGGTCTCGGAGTAGGCGGAGTCGTTGGGCAGGTCGTAGTTGTAGGAGAATGCCTCGCCGTCCACCGTGCCGCCGATGCCGCCGGTAACGTACAGTTTCTTATCGACGATATTGCGCCAGAGCCGCTCGGCCGCATCGGCGAGGTCCTGATCGTCGGTCAGTCGGGCCACGTCCGCCAGACCGGAGTAGAAGTAGCCGGCGCGCACGGCATGGCCTACGGCTTCGTCTTGTTCGGTGGCCGGCTTGTTCGCCTGGTGGTAGGCGTACCGGTTGGGGTCCGTGTTGGGTTTGTAGTTGGCGTCGGCGTCGCGCTTTGCGTTCTCGTCTGCCTGAATATCGAAGATGTACGGCTGCCGGCCTCGCTCGGTCACGAAATATTCGGCCAGATCAAGGTACCGCTGTTCGCCGGTGACCTCGTACAGCCTCACCAAAGCCATCTCGGCAATCTCGTGACCGGGGTAACCACGCAGCTGGCCCGGCTTGCGACCGAAGCGCTCGTCTACGTAATCGGCGAAACGGCAGGCGGCCTTGAGCAACTTGTCTTTGCCGGTGCCCTGGTAGTAGGCCACCGCACCTTCAACGAGGTGGCCGAGGCAGTACAGTTCGTGATGGTCACGCAGATTGGTGAACGCGCGATCCATGCCGTTCAGGATGTAGTAGGCGTCCAGATAGCCGTTGTCGAGCTGGGCGGCACACACGATGTCGACAGCTTGGTCGGCGGTCTGTTCCAGTGCGGGGTCCGGGTGATGGGCGAGGGAATAGCCGACTGCCTCCACCCACTTGGAGAAGTCGGTGTCTTGGAACACGAAGCCGTAGAACTTGTCTGGGTCGGGATTGGCCGGGTCTTCGGGGAGCGCCTCAAATCCGCGGAACGTGTACTTCGGCGGCACGAACGCGTTGCCCTGGGTATCCTTGCGCTTGTTTTGCGCGGCAGCGGCCTTGAAGTTGTGCATGCAATAGCTGGGGGCCGCGCCGGGGACGTTATCGTTCAGGGCGTTCCACTGATAGGGAATCACAGCCGTGCGCACGAGTTCCTGCTCGGTGCGCCAGAATGAATCGGTGACGGTGACGTTTTTCAGGGCCAGCGGCTTGCTATGCAGCGAAGTCATGACGTACTCCTTTGGACTATGCGACATTCGTCAACAATATGTATCGGTACATATGATACGTGCGCCCGCGCGAGCAGCAAGGTGGACAAATCGTTGGCGGGGTGGAATCGCCGGCGCATATCCGCCCGTACGATTTCGCCCGGTGAATCGTCCGACGAATACACGGCGACTTATACTACCGACGGACCACAAACGTCGCCTACATGAATGGAAGATCAATCATCATGACAGCAAACGCCAGCGCACGGGCCATCAAACCCGAACTTCTGCGTACGTACACCGAAGACTTCAACAAGGACCGCGCCAACCTGATCGCGGCGGACGCGGCGGTCTCGGCCGGCGTGCTCAAGGCGGCCACCGACTATCGCGGCGTGCGTGCGCTGCCACGCGACTTCTCCATCGAACTCAAGCAGGGTTCGATCACCAATCAGGAGCGTTCCGGCCGTTGCTGGATGTTCGCCTCCCTGAACACGCTGCGTTACGAACTCATGCATCGCTGGAATCTTGAGGATTTCGAGTTCTCCGAGACCTACCTGTTCTTCTGGGACGCGATGGAGAAGTCGAACACTTATCTGGAGAACGTGCTGCGCACGCTCGACGAGGCGACCGATTCGCGTCTGTTCGAGGCCATCAATGAGTCGCCTGCAGACGATGGTGGCTGGTGGCAGATGTTCGCCGCATTGGTGAACAAGTACGGCCTAGTGCCCAAGAGCGCCTACCCGGAGTCTGAGAACTCCCGTAATTCCGACGATTTCAAGCAGTACCTCAACTCCAAGCTGCGCGAGTTCGCGGCCGAGCTGCGCCGCCGTTCGGTTGCGGGGGCGTCTGAGGACGAGCTGCGTGCGTTGAAGGACGAGTACATGGGCACCGTGTACCGCATCTGCGCCGTGGCGCTCGGCGAACCGCCGGAGAAGTTCGACTTCTTCGCGCGCCCCAAGGATGATGATGAGGATAAGAAGGGCGAGGCTCGCAAGTGCAAGGCCGAGGCCGACGCAGACGGCAAGGCCGAATCCTGCAAGTGCGGCGAATCCTGCAAGTGCGAGGGCAAATCCGACGCCAAGGCCTGCAAGTGCGATAAGGACAAGTCCGACAAGCCGAAAACCGGCAAGGACGAGCGCCCGCAGATTCGCGAGATCGGCATCACCCCGCTTGAGTTCTACAAGAAGTACGTGCCGGTGGACGTCAACGATTTCGTGACGCTGGCCAACGCCCCGCTCAAGAACCGCCCGTTCAACCAGCGCTACCGCATCCGCTTCAGCGCGAACGTGGCCGAGGCTGGCGATATGGAATTCGTCAACGTGCCGCTGGACGTGTTCAAGAAGGCCGCGCTTGACCAGCTCACCGCCGGCCACCCGATCTGGTTCGCCTGCGACTGCACGCAGTTCGCCCTGCGCAAGGACGGTTTCTTCGACCAGTCCGTGGTGCGCGTCGACCAGCTGTTCGGCACCGAATTCACCGGCGACAAGGCCCACGGCCTCGAATACGGCGACAGCCCGAGCAACCACGCTATGACCTTCACCGGCGTGAACCTCGACGAGGACGGCAAGCCGAACCGCTGGAAGGTGGAGAACAGCTGGGGCAAGGACGCCGGCAAGGACGGCTACTACGTCATGTCCGACGCCTGGTTCGACCGCTACGTTACCGAGCTCATCATCCGCAAGGAATACCTCGACGACGCCACCCGCGCCCTGCTCACCACCGAACCAGTCGAGCTCGATCCCTGGCAGCCCCTCACCCGTCGCTGCCGCTGACATATTCCGCCCATTGGCCGCGGCTGAAGTGCTCCTATGTTTTGCCGACTTCTCACAGAGTGAGCAAAACATAGGAGCACTTTAGTTATCCACAGAGTTATCCACATCCTCAGCAAGCTAGAACCACATACCCCGTTTTTCATGGCGAACAAGCGACCGCTACGCTACGGTGGCGTTATGAACAGCGGATTTCCCACCCCGCCACCCGGCGTATTCGACGATGAACCACCCGGCTGGACCAACAATGCCGCGGCACCGAGTGCTGCGTCCACGCACGCCGTCAAGCCCGAGCCATACTCACCACCGCGTATGGCAACCCCCACTGCGCCCGCTATGAGCGAAACCCTCACCCAACGTAAGCGGGAAATTCTTAAACGATGCACGGACGCCGCGCAACAGCTCGGAAAGCCTGTGCTCTTCGGCATGACCACATCGCTGATACTGCAATCCGTGCCACTTCCCAAGGATTGCGATCTCAATGCCACCGAGCTCCATACCGTCTCCGACTCGCATCGCACCCGGATACGCGCCGTCGTTCCGCCAACAACACCGCACATCTGGAAACCGCTAAGCACCGCGCACAATGCACGTATCAACAAGCATGTGCACGCGCTGGATCTGGTACATACTTGGGCGCAGCTCGCCGCTCACATGTCATTGGAATCATTGGTCATACTTGGCGACGCAACCCTTACGGCAATAGCGCGCAAGCCGAGCCTATCGGGCGGCCGCACCGCCGACGAAATTTATCAGGACTTTGTGCGGCAGGTCAGCGAACTTCCGAAATTCAACGCGAAAGCCACATGCATGATCGCACTTGAATTTATTGCACCGCGCGTGGATTCTCCGATGGAATCAGAGACCCGTATCACAACCACGCAATACGGGCTTCCACGAGCCGTGACAAATTACACAGTGCCCGGCGCGACGTTCAGCAATGGTGCGCCGATAACACTCGATCTCGCTTGGCCCGAATTCCGCGTCGCCATCGAATATGACGGCGATCATCATCGCACAGACAAGGCCCAGTGGCGGCGAGACAACGACAAGCGCGAACTGTTACGGCATCATCATTGGATCGTCCTCATCGCCACCGCCGCGAATATGGCTGATGAACCGTCTCAAGCCGAACTCGCCTACCGAGCCGGGCGACAGCTGGCGTTGCGAGGCTCCATATTCGATTTCACCTTGACAGCGACGCCGCTCAATGAACTTGCCCGGCGGAAACGACGGAAATCCACCGGGGCGCACTGAGCTGACATCGATACGATTGCGCGCGCTTGCTGCAACGCATATGCCATTCATCGCACCCCATTTGGTCGCGTGGCCCCGACCGCATGGCACTGTTGTGTGTCACACGCCATGTTACGTCCGGCGAATCCGCACATCATCTGCGTTGCGTACTGCCATATTATGCGGTTCGCGATATACGTCACGGTGTCCGATGTCCTGGTAACGACGTCAATCGATTTATGTGTGTACCGGGCCAGATTTTGTTGTCCCGGTTCTCCATTTCGCCTCTTTTTGAGCAACCGGGACAGAAACACCCTCGAAAAATCGCCAATTCGGCCCTACCGCACAATATCCGCCATCACACATCGGCGGAATTCCGGGCTTCTGGATTTGCATACATTGAGCGCTCACGGGATGGTCTGTCCCGGTTCCCAAAAAGAGGCCAAAATCACGAACCGGGACAACGAAATCTGGCCCGGTTCGCACGTCAATCGGTTGCCGTCACCACCGGGACACCGACTGCGCATAGATAAGATGCTTCAATGCTTAACAGGCATGCGACCATACCGCGATAGCAACGTTTCGCTGGAAGTAGAGGAATCAAGCAGCACCCCAAACCGGAAGTATGGGGGGACTCCTGCAATGCTCCGACAGCATCGTAACTTGCGTTGCATGATGCGGACCAAAACGAAGAAACCCGGCGGAGGGGGCCGCCGGGTGAGAGAGAAGAGAGAAGAAGGGTTCAGTTATGGGGTTCGGAAGAACCTCGCCACCGGTATGAACTTCATTCCGTTGACATCTTCTATATAACCGTCTCTTTCTTGGGGATTCGATGTGCTTGTCTGAGAAAAGTCTTGGCAAACTGTGACGGGTTTGTAACGCCGCCCGACAACCGGCCTCGCATTGTCGGGGCTTGGCCGCACATACGGCAACGGGCCACCCCGCAGCACTTCATGTGCGAGGTGGCCCGTCAGCTACGAGCTAGCAATGCCGAATCACTCGGCGGCGAGCTTGGCCTTCTCGGCGGCCAGACGTTCGGCTTCGGCGGCACGGCGAGCAGCCAACGCTTCATCGAAGCGAGCCAGCTCCTCTTCCACGGCCTCGGTCGGAATCTTGGCGAAGATCGGTGCGGGCTTAGGCACCACAGCGCCGACCTCGATTGCCTCGCTCTTCCACGGGTGCACGTTCACACCGAGCTCGTAATCGCCGGTGATGATCGGGTACGTGAAGCCGGGCTTGTCGAGATCCTCGACTTCCTTGAGCTCAGGCAGCGGCGAGAAGGTGCCGGTGCCGCCGAGCGCCTCCCACACCTTCTGTGCGGAGTGCGGCAGGAACGGCGCGAGCAGGTGGTTCGCGTCAGACACGGCCTGAGCGGCCACGTGCAGCACGGTGCCGAGACGAGCCTGGTCGTCCTTAATCTTCCACGGTTCGGTGGCGGAAATGTACTTGTTGATGTCGCCGACCACACGCATCGCCTCGGACAGGGCGTGCTTCTGGTGGTGGGTTTCGATGGAGGAGCCGACCACGTCGAACGCGGCGGAAGCCTCTTCCAGAAGGCCACGGTCTTCGTTGGTCATCGAATCCTCGTCCAGCGGCGGAATCTCGCCGAAGTTCTTGTTGATGAGGTTGGCCACGCGGTTCACCAGGTTGCCCCACGAGGAGGCGAGCTCCTCGTTGTTGTGGCGCACGAACTCGGCCCACGTGAAGTCGGAATCCGAGGATTCGGGGCCGGCCACGGAAATGTAGTAGCGCACGGCGTCCACGGGGTAGCGGGCGAGGATGTCCTTGACGTAGATCACGATGCCGCGGGAGGAGCTGAACTTCTTGCCTTCCATGGTCATGAACTCGCTGGCCACCACCTGCTCAGGCAGGTTGAGCGGACCCATCGGGCCGGTTTCGCCGCCCTTGGAGCCCTTGCCGTTGTACGCCAGCATTTCGGACGGCCAGATCTGGGAGTGGAAGGTGATGTTGTCCTTTCCCATGAAGTAGTAGGCCGGGCAGCTCGGGTCGTTCCACCATTCGCGCCACTTCTCCGGGTCGCCCTGGCGGCGGGCCCATTCGATGGAGGCCGACAGGTAGCCGATCACGGCGTCGAACCACACGTACAGCTTCTTGTTCGGGTTGTCAATCCAGCCCTTCACCGGCACCGGGATACCCCAGTCGATGTCACGGGTGATGGCGCGCGGCTTGACTTCCTTGAACAGGCCGAGCGAGAAGTTGATGACGTTGGTACGCCAGCCCTTGCGGGTCTCCAGCCATGCCTTGTTGGCTTCGGCGAGCGCCGGCAGGTCGAGGAAGTAGTGCTCGGTCTGCTCGAAGCGCGGGGTTTCGCCGTTAATCTTGGAGACGGGGTTGATGAGCTCGTCCGGGTCGAGCTCGTTGCCGCAGGCGTCGCACTGGTCGCCACGCGCACCTTCGGCATGGCAAATCGGGCACTCGCCCTCGATGTAGCGGTCGGGCAGAGTGCGGCCGGTGGACGGGCTAATCGCCACCTGCTGGGTGCCCTTGTAGATGTAGCCGTTCTCCAAGCACTGCTTGAACATCTCCTGCACCACGTGCTCGTGGTTACCGGTGGTGGTGCGGGTGAACAGGTCGTAGCTCAGGCCGAGGTCGCACAGATCCTTGGCGATCACGCGGTTGTAACGGTTGGCCAGCTCCTGGGCAGTGAGGCCTTCCTTCTCCGCCTCAACGAGAATCGGGGTGCCGTGCTCGTCGGTGCCGGACACCATGAGCACATCATTGCCCTTCATGCGCTCGTAGCGCGCGTAGACGTCGGAGGGCACACCAAATCCTGCAACGTGACCGATATGACGGGGGCCGTTTGCATACGGCCAAGCAACATTCACCAAAACATGACTCATAAGGCTTGATTATCCGGCGCGGCGGGGACACGCCCGGATAGCTGCCGCGCCGCCATCCTCATCCCACTCACCTATCCACCCGCAACTTCCCCACATACTTATCCGTACACCTCTTGCGCGCTTATCCACATACGCATTCGCACACGTATCCGCGCACCCATCCGTACGCACGTCCACGCACATCCGCACACACTTCCGCCTGCCAATATCCACCGAGTTATCCACATCATTTGCGCACCTAGTGAAGTTATGCACTTATCCACCGTTTTCGCCTATCCGGTGGCGCGCAAGCCGCATTTCTGCATATTGTTCGGTCATGGATATCACAGCAGGTCCGATGACGGACATCACAACAGCCGCCTCGCCGGCAACCGCGCAGCCCGCGGTGCCGCCGATACTGTTTACCAAGGATCTGCCGGGACCGCTCAGCCTTAACCGTCTGGCCGCCTTCGGCACGTTACGTAAGCTCGACGATTCCGCCGGCTACTGGATCGAGCATTCGGGCACACTGTATGGTCGCGCGAAAATCGTCGCGGAGGTCGCCCCGTTTGGCACTGTGGTGTGTTCGATGACCGCCGCTTGGGTATGGCTGGGAGGCCCCGACTTTCCGAGTACCATAGACGTGATTTCCACATCGCACTTCCGCTCGGCATCCGTCAGCCGCCGTATCCGCGTATTCAAAAGATTGACGTTGCCGGAGCAAATCATCAAGCTCGGCGGGCTGCCTGTCACCACGCCAGCCCGTACGGCTTGCGACCTGGTGATGAGTCCTGAAGACATCCCCGATCCTTCCACCGTCAACGCACTGGTGTGCCAGCTGATGTCCGCGTACCAGTTTCGGCCAAACGACTGTCTGCAAATCGTCAAGGAACATCGGCATCACAAGTATGCCGGACGCGCACGCATGTTTTTTGAATCGGTGCAGCAGGAGATGGACGAACCGGCTTTGGAGCAATGCGCATGACGAGGGGGTTCATTGTCAGAGGCCATCGCAGAGGCCGCCATGCCGCTCACCGTTTACGGCATTTGCGGCAGGCGCAACGGTTGCCTCGCCACGCGGCGGCGGCACACTCATCCGAATCCGCATCGCGCGCAATCTCGGATATGACCGCGCCGCCTGAACCGCCCATCAGACTTACGCCCGCGGTGGCATGTTCGCCCGATACGGATGTTGCCGTGCTCTGGCACATCGCATATCACGTGCCCGAACTGCGTAAATGGCTGGTTGCCAATCCCAAAGCCGACGCGCCTTTGCTGGAATTGGTCTCGCAGCGTGGTGGGCCCGGGGTCCGGCAGGCGTTGGAAATATTGTTCGAGTCGATGGAAGCGTAACGGGGAGATAATCGCCGGCTGCTGCGCTATCCCTTGATTTTCAGCACAGCCGCATACACCTGCTTGCGATTGGCCAACGATCCGTCAGCCAGTGGATGCTCCTGCACCACTTGCGCGATGGCGTCCTTGATACGCAGGCCGTCCTCCAAAGCACGGTCGATGGAGAGCACGGCCATGTCATCCATGCTCAACGTGCTGGGCGCGGCCGCTTCGGCCTCCTCGTTGGACGCGCCGCCGATGACCAGCACCATCTCGCCACGGGGCGGATCATCAATCACACTTTGGCGAATCTCGTCAATCGGGCCGCGACGAATCTGCTCATAATCCTTGGTGAGTTCGCGGCACAGGGCCATCGGGCGATTCGGGCCGAACGCGTCCAGCAGATCGTCCATCGAATCGGCAATGCGATGAGGCGTCTCGTAGAACACGATGGTGCGGCGTTCGGGCAACAGCGTGCGCAGATACTGCACGCGCTCGGAATGCTTTCGCGGTAGGAAGCCTTCGTAGCAGAAGCGGTCGGTGGGCAGGCCGGAGAGGGCGAGCGCGTCGAGCACAGCGGAGGGGCCGGGCGCGCAGGTGACGGGCAGACCGCGTTCAATGGCACGGCGCACGATGGCCAAGCCGGGGTCGTTGATGGTGGGCATGCCGGCGTCGGATACGACGAGCACGGTGGCGCCGGTTTCGACCTGGTCGAGCAGGCCGTCGGCCTTGTCGCGCTCGTTGTGGTCGTGATAGGCGATGACGCGACCGTTCACATAGACGCCGAGGCGACGGGCGAGATCGTAGAGGCGGCGCGTGTCTTCGGCGGCCACGATATCGGCCCGTTCCAAGAGGGCCACCAGACGGGCTGAAGCGTCGCCGACATTGCCGATCGGGGTGGCGGCGAGCACCACGGTGCCGGCGGGGATGGTCACGGCCGATTCGCGGGATTGGGCGACGGCGGATTCGCCGGCATGAACTTCATCATTGCGTTCAGGCACTTGCGTCACGCTACCGTCAGCGTCATACTGCTCATTCAACTCATCTGCGCTTGTCATACTCCCAGTATTGCCCATGCCACAGAGCAATCCACGACAATCCATGGCGAAATCGAGGCATTCTCCCTTTGCAGGGGCTGATTTCACATGTTCCGGAGGTCTACTTCCGTTTCAAGGGGCTCCTCATCCGGTGAAGCACCGATACAAACGGCTTTGACGCAACGCTATTCCGCCATTTTGGCGGCGTATCTACTTGACCATCAGCCCCTCGAAACGCAAGTAGACCTCCGGCAAACCCCAAATCAGCCCCTTGAAACGCGAGATGGCAGAATTTCAACGAAAACAAAATGAAAAGACCCTCTGCGGTGGAATGAATGCAGAGGGTCTCGTGGAGCTGACGGTAGTCGAAACCGCGACCTCTTCGATGCGAACGAAGCGCTCTACCAACTGAGCTACAGCCCCTTGGATGTTACTTTGCTCCGCAAAGCAACTCGCAACAATATAGTACGGAGTGCGGTCAAACGCAATTTGACGCCGAAGTGTCGCACGCGTGTCGACACGGTAACGTTTCGGTGTCGCCGGTTGGGCCGCCGCAAGCGCAGCATCGTCCCAGCCGTCTGCCGGCGCAATAGCTCGAACTAAGATCACCACTCCGCCTGGATACCAGGGATACCGCGGCGGCTTGTTCAGTGTCGCAGACGGGGCAAGTCACCCACACCGCTCCGTATGGATACCGCGGCGGCACCCGGCAACGCCATCACGTCTCCAGCACGCCCAACACCTTCTTCTCGTTGTAGAACGCGAACACGATGCCGCCCAAGCCGCACAGCACGGCCGCGCACACGGCGGCGATGCGGTAGCCCGCGCCGGACGCCATGCCGATGGTGGAGACGCCGGTGAACAGCAGCATGGCCACGGACTGGCCCATCTTCATCGCAAAGGTGCGGGCCGCGTAGAACATGCCCTGACGGTCCTGGCCGGTGGTCTTGGAACTGGCGTCGGCGATATTCGCCACGATGGCCTGCGGCAGGATGCCGAACGCGGCCATCGGAATCGCGCCGACCACCGAGAGCACCAAACCCTGGGCCATCGCCGGAATGAAGCCGAGCACGGCCGAACCAAGGGCGCCGGCAAATGCGAACGCACAGGTGAAGATCACGAAGGCAACCAGCAGCAGCCTCTTCTTGCCGACCTTATTGGCCAGAATATTGACCGGCAGATAGAACAGCACAGAGACGCCGGTCATGAGCACGAAGTAGATGGTCGTGGTGGTTTCCGGCAGCTTGAGCAGGCTGGTCACGAAGAACGGCAGACCGGTCTGGAAGGTGGTGATGGCCACCCAGTAGACCACGTCAGAACACACGAACTTGCGGAATTCGCCGTCGCCGAACGTCTGCTTCAGGGATTCGATGGCCGATTCGGAGGTGGGCTGGGAGTTGACGTAGTCCTTCTCGCGGATGGCCAGCGGCGGCACCAGCATGCACACGAACGCCACGGCGGCCATGATGGTGAAGGTCACGCGGATGGCGGTGATGCGGCCCATCATCGGCACGAACGCGCCCCAAATCACCGGCGCCACGTACGCGATGGCCGTGCCGGCCACCCAAGTGAAGGAGATGGCGGTGGAGATGGTGAGTTGCTGCTTGGAGTCGTGGCCGAGTTCGGCGATGAGCGCGTTGTACGGCGTGCAGTAGAACGTGAGGGCGATGTAGTAGCCGATCACGGTGACGAACAGGAACGCCGCGTTCACCCAGCTGGTGCCGTTGATCGGGCTCCAGAACACGAGCACGGTGACCACCGCGAGCGGCAGGGCGGCAAATTTCAGGAACGGCATACGTCGTCCGGATTTGGCGTCGCAACGGTCGGAGAGGGACGCCACGGCCGGGTCCACGAAGGCGTCGAAGAATCGGGCGAAGGCGGTGATGCCGCCCACCACGGTCACGATGCCGAGCACAACCAGGCCTTGCGGCACGAACACGGTCTGGCCTTGGGAGATGGCCTCCTGGTCGGGCTGATAGAAATACACGAGCCAGTTGGAGATAATGCCGGAAAGCAGTGCCCAGCCGAACTGGCCGACCGCAAACGCCCACACTTTGGCGATGGGGAGATCTTTGATGGCTGACTTCGCCGGTGCAACTTGCGCACCCGTTACACTTGCTGTAGTCGTATTGCCCATTCTCACAACCTCCGAATCAACATTGACACAGTGTCAAAATCCAGTATACACCGGCACACCATGCGTTCTACGATAGTGGGCATGACAAGTCTGACCGAGCAACTGCCATACGTATACGCTTTTCCTGATGCGTTGGGGACCGGATTACTGGTGCACACCGAGAGCGTATTGGACGATGAGATACGCGATCGTATTGGCTCGTTCATCCATGAATATGAGGTTGTATTATCTCGATTCCGCGATGATTCCATCGTCGGCCGGATGCGCACGGCCGCACATGGCGGCACGTTCGATTTTCCCGACTGGGCATCGGGTCTGTTTGGCCTGTACGACCGCCTGCTTGCGGCAACCGATGGGGCGATCGACCCGTGCGTGGGCGAGGATTTGATTCGGCTTGGCTACGACGAGTCGTATTCGTTTGCGGCTACGCCCGATGCCGCCGAACATGCAGGCGCGATCCACGGACGAGCCGTTTGGTCAGCCGACGTTGAGCGGCACGGCACCACACTTATCACCCACAGCCCAGTCGCGCTCGATTTCGGTGCGTGCGGTAAGGGGTATTTGGTGGATTTGCTTGCGGGGATGTTGGGTGATGGCGCGGGCCACCCTCAACCCATTCAATACGTCATCGACGCCGGGGGTGATTTGCTAGTGCACACGGACGAACCAATCACCATCGCCCTTGAAGATCCTGCCGATCCGGCCAACGCCGTAGGTGCGGTCGAAATCAGCCAAGGTGCATTCTGCGCGAGCTCCCCCAGCCGCCGCCACTGGTCTGACGCCGCAGGTCACCAACTTCACCATCTGCTCAACGCCATCGACGGACTACCGGTTGACGATGTAGCCGCCACATGGGTGGCCGTCACGCCGCCATCGAGCACCATAACCACGAAGACATCGACGCATGGCAGCAATGCCTCGACAACGGCAAACCGCGATACCGACGATTCGTCGAACACCGTTGCAGCACACGTCCCTGTCACACTGGCCGACGGACTCGCCACAGCCCTGTTCACTACCTCGGCCGCCCAGTTACGCGCTCACTTCGATTTCGAATGCGCCATCCTCAACGCCAATCGTGCCGCCGCACAATCCCCCAATTTTCCGGGCGGTTTTTTCACACATTAATGTACGAAATCATCAGTATCACATCCAGTGGAGCATTCCCTCGGGTGGACCGATGGGTTGCTCCCCTCAGTCAGCTACGCTGACAGCTCCCCTCGGAGAGGGGAGCCGAGTATAGCTAATCCGCTAATCCGCTAACGCAGGAAACAATCCGTCAGTCAGCGAGCGCGAACTGGCTGTTGTAGAGGTCGGCGTAAAAACCGCCCGCCGCCAGCAGTTCGTCGTGCGTGCCGCGCTCGATCACGTCGCCGTGGTTCATGACGAGGATCATGTCGGCGTCGCGAATCGTGGAGAGGCGATGCGCGATCACAAAGCTCGTACGGCCCACGGTCAGCGCATCCATGGCCTTCTGAATCAGCTCTTCAGTACGGGTATCGACC
>OOIG01002118.1_pt1 | contig 13779 bp, 12 predicted proteins | sample 1692091 | NCBI WGS metagenome assembly OOIG01 (sample SAMN06348188, study PRJEB24527) | human gut metagenome | biome: human gut; feature: ankylosing spondylitis patient; material: feces | host: Homo sapiens | place: China | collected 2015-10
GGACTCTTCGGGGCAGGGCAGTTCAACGGGACTTCCGGCTACGAGGAAGCGGCGGCGCAGGGGCTGTTGGCAGGCATCAACGCGGCGCAGAAGATCAAAGGGCTTGAGCCGCTGATTCTTTCGCGGTCGGGAAGCTACATCGGCACTCTGGTCGACGATCTGGTGATCAAAGGAACAAACGAGCCGTACCGCATGATGACCTCGCGTTCGGAATATCGGCTTTTGTTGCGGCAGGACAACGCAGACAGCCGGCTCACGCCGCTCGGTCACCGCGTCGGTCTGATCGACGATGCGCGTTTCAAGGAATTTGAAGCCAAGCAGGCGCGGATTTCCGCCGAAAAAACAAGGCTGGAGCAAACCGTTCTGTCTCCCGCAAAGGCAAACGCCTTTCTGGAGGGTATCGGCGAAACACCGTTGAAATCAGGCGCGTCCCTTGCTGATCTGTTGCGCCGCCCCTCAATTTCATACGCGCAGCTTGCGGAAATCGACGAGAATCGACCGTTCCTGGCGGTTTCCGAACAGTTGACCGTTGAATCCGACATCAAATACGCAGGCTACGCCGCGCGTCAGATCGGTGAGGTCAGGCGCCACATCAAATTAGAAGAAAAGAAACTTCCCGCCGATATTGATTACAAAGGAATCAAGGGGCTGCGCATTGAAGCGGCGCAGAAACTCGACAAAATACGTCCCCTTACAATCGGGCAGGCATCCGCAATCAGCGGCGTCAACCCTGCAGACATTTCGGTTTTACTGATTTACCTTGGGTTACACTGAAAGGAGAAAGCGATGGAACAAGTCGACTACAGCACTTTTCGCGACCAATTCCGTAAAATCTTTGTGCAAAACGGTTTGGATCGGTTTTGTACAGAATCCACGATTGCTTCTTTCGAGGCTTTCACCGAACTGTTATGCAAAGTCAATTCGCACACCAATCTGACAGCCATTCGAACCATCCCAGAAATTATCGCAAAGCATTATGCCGATTGCCTGCTCGCCGAGCCGTTCTTCCCGCAAGGCGCGACGGTTCTGGATGTTGGTTGCGGTGGCGGATTTCCCTGCATCCCGCTTGCAATTGCAAGGCAGGACCTGCAGATCACCGCAATCGACAGTACCGCAAAGAAAATCGCGTTCGTGCAGGCCGCCGCAGCCGCACAGAGGCTATCCAATCTGAATCCGCTTTGCGTTCGTGCCGAAGACCCGAGCATGGCAAGGTATAAGCGCTCCTTTTCAATCGGAACAAGTCGCGCGGTTGCAAAGTTGTCAATCCTCGCCGAGTTGATCCTCCCGTACATTCAAGTCGGCGGTACATTGATCGCATTAAAAGGATCATCCGGAAAAGCAGAAGCAGACGAAGCGCGCAGCGCAATTCAAACACTGGGTGGCGAAATCTCCGAGATCTGCGAGAAAATCCTGTGTTTCGGCAATACATCCGAGTCCAGAAGCATTATTGTAGTCCAAAAATCGAAAGAATCGCCGATTCAGTATCCGCGGCAATACGCGGCAATTTTGAAAAAGCCGCTTTGATCCGATGTTTCACGTAAAACAAATTTGCCACCTCGGCACGTAATGTTTCACGTGGAACATTTTTATTTTTCCGCCTCCGAATGTTTCACGTGAAACATTCTTTTTGTTTATCTGTGCCGCGCTTATCGTTTCACGTGAAACATTGTACAGATGATTTGTCGAATAAAAATTTTGTAAAATATGCGAAAATCTCTTGTATTTTGGTCGGCATTGTGGTATAATAGAAGCAACATCGATACGCTTAAAATATCGGAAAGGAAGGGTATCCCATGGGAAAAATTATTTCGTTTGCAAACCAGAAAGGCGGGGTCGGAAAGACCACATCCGCGGTTAATATCGCGGCTTCGCTCGGCGTTCTGGGCTATAAAGTACTTCTGATCGACCTTGACCCTCAGGGTAATGCAACCAGTGGCGTTGGCCTGATGAAAAAGAATCTGAAGAACACAATTTTTGAGGTTCTGACAACCGATCTGCCGGCAGAGGACGCAATTATTCAAACGCATTTCGACAATCTTTCGATCATTCCGACGCACACCACCCTTGCACGCGCAGAATATGAGCTTGGCGACACCGAAAACGGCGAATACGTCATGAAAAAGAAGCTCGCGAAGGCAAAAGAGACTTACGATTACATCATCATCGACTGTCCGCCGTCTCTCGGGATGCTGACCGTCAACTCCATGACCGCAAGCGACGGAGTCGTCATTCCGATGCAGTGCGAATTCCTCGCACTTGAGGGACTTTCCCAGCTGATGTTCACCATCAGCCGCATCAAACAGCATTACAACAAGGATCTGAATGTAACCGGCATCCTGATTACGATGTACAACAGCAGGCTGCTTCTCTCGGTGCAGGTCATCAACGAATTGAAGAAGCACTATGCGGACAGGCTGTTTGAAACGACGATTTCCAGAAACGTCAAAATTTCCGAAGCGCCCGGATTCGGTATGCCTGTTTACTACCACGGCAAACGTTCCAAAGGCTCCAAGGAGTACATGAACGTGGCAAAAGAACTGGTTGAACGCATCTGACCGCAAGCCGGACAGGGTAGAAAGGAGCAACCATGGCAAAACGAAATGCAATCGGGAGAGATTTCTACTCCCTGATGTTTGACAATGCGCCGCCTGCGGACAACAATGCCGCTTCCTCGGCGGCGACCACACTGCGCATCTCCGAGATTGAGCCTCGGAGTGATCAGCCGCGCAAGACTTTCGAACACGAGCCGCTTGAGCATCTGGCAGATTCCATTGCGCAATTCGGCGTGATTCAGCCGATTGTCGTGCGGGCGAACAAAAACACGAAGGGAACATACGAGATTCTGGCAGGCGAGCGCCGTTGGAGAGCCGCCAAAATGGCAGGTTTGAGCGAAATTCCCGCAGTCATTCTGGACGGGGACGACCTTAAGGCAGCACAGGTTTCCGTAATCGAGAACGTCCAGCGCGAGGATTTGAACCCGATTGAAGAAGCGTTGGCATACCGCACGCTTCTGGACGGATTCCATCTGACGCAGGAGGAAGTTTCCAAGCAGGTCGGCAAAAGCAGACCCGCAATTGCAAACCTGCTCCGCCTTCTCGATCTGCCGGACGAGGTTCTGGAGTTGGTAAAGGCGGGAAAACTGTCCTCCGGACACGCGCGGGCGTTGCTTGGGCTGAAAAATTCCGAGCAGATGGTCTCTCTGGCGAACAAAATTGTGGAAAAAGACCTCTCCGTGCGGGATGTGGAGCGCACCATCCGCTTGCTGAACTATGAAGCACCCGCAGAAGAATCCGAATTATCGGCGCGCGAAGCACAGAAAAAGGTCTATATGAAGGAACTGGAACATCGCGCGGTTCAGTCGCTCGGCAGACGGGTGAAAATTCTCAAAACGCCGAAAAAGAGCGTGATTGAGCTGTCTTACACCGACGACGACGATCTGGAAGCACTTCTGCGCACGATTTGCGGGAAAGACTTCTTCAAGCCCGAAGAGGATGCGGGCGAAGACGAATGGATGAACGGGGCAGAGAACGGTCTGTCCGGAAAGGATATGCAATGATTGACATTAAATATATCAAGGAATGCCCGGACGAGGTGGTTGCCCGTCTTGCGGCAAAGGGGAAGGACGCAAAAGAGGATGTGGAGAACATCCTGCGCCTTGACGGCGAGCGCCGCGCGCTGATTGCCGAAACCGAGGCGCTCAAAGCAGAACAGAACAAAACGACCAAGCTGATCCCGCAATATAAGAAGGAAGGGAAGGATACCGCCGCAATTTTTGCCGAAATGAAGGAACTCGGCAACCGCGCGAAGGCAAATGACGACAAGCTGAAGGAAGTGGAGACTCAGTTGACCTCCTTCCTGCTCGGACTTCCGAACCTGCCTGATCCCGACCTGCTCCCCGGCGGCAAAGAAAACAATCAGCCGCTCCGTTACTTCGGAGAGCCGCGCAAATTCGACTTTGAGCCGAAGAATCACGTCGACCTCTGCACCGACCTCGGTCTGATCGACTACAAGCGCGGCGTGAAGCTGTCGGGCAACGGTTTCTGGATCTATTCGGGGCTTGGCGCACGTCTGGAGTGGGCGATTCTCAACTACTTTATCGATTTCCACGTCGGAAACGGCTACCAGTTCATGCTTGTCCCGCATATGCTCGGCTACGAGTGCGGTCTGACCGCCGGGCAGTTCCCGAAATTCAAGGACGAGGTCTACTGGCTTGACGTTGCAGAGGACGAACGCCGCAGATTCATGCTTCCGACAGCGGAAACCGCTCTGGTCACACTTCACAAGGACGAGATTCTGACCGAAGCCGATCTGCCGAAGAAGTACTTTGCCTATACGCCCTGCTTCCGTCGCGAAGCCGGCTCTTACCGTGCGGACGAACGCGGCATGGTGAGAGGTCACCAGTTCAACAAAGTGGAAATGGTGCAGTACACGCTTCCCGAAAAAAGCGATGAAGCATTTGAAGAGTTGGTTGCCAACGCAGAGAATCTGGTCAAGGGACTCGGCTTCCACTTCCGCACGGTCAAACTGGCGGCAGGGGACTGCTCCGCTTCGATGGCGCGCACCTACGACATTGAGATCAACATTCCCTCGATGAACGGCTACAAGGAGGTTTCCTCCGTTTCCAACGCGCGCGATTATCAGGCGCGGCGCGGCATGATGCGTGTAAAACGGGCAAACGGAAAAACCGAATATCTGCACACCCTGAACGGCTCGGGACTTGCCACAAGCCGCATTTTCCCCGCTCTGGTGGAACAGAACCAGAACGCGGACGGCAGCGTTACGGTTCCGGAGGTTCTGAGAAAATATATCGGGATTGACGTTATCAAAAAGTAACCTTTTCGGGAACCCGGTTTCGGAAAGGAGAACGGTATGCTTCTGTTTCAATCTGCGGCGTTTGCCGCAACGCTCTGGGAGAGACTGGTGAGTTGGTATCACCGGTCGGCATTCCGCGAGCTGATTACCTACCTCGACGATCGGTATTTTTCGGTTGACCTCGGAGTTTATCAACATTTTTCAGTTTCGGCTCAAACGGGTTCTGTTGTCAGGAATCTGATTCTCGGCTTGGCGCTCGGTCTGATCCTTGCCGCAGGGATTTCCTGCTATCTCAAAACCGTTCACGGCGGCTTTGTCCGTCGGCTTCTGGCGGAGGGGTGCACAACCCCCGAGACAGCAAAGTCGCTTTATGAGCTTGGATATTTCCACAATATTTCAATAAGAAATCAGCTTCGCTCCGGCGGGACAATCGGCGCGCTGGTTCATCGCGTTGGTGCCGTAGGGGAACCGGCGTCCGACGCGACGAATCTCTCCGCCGCAAGATTTTACATTCCCGAGGATCTGCGCTACCGCGCGGAATTCCGCTATGAAAAGAAAGGCTCGGGCGCGCCGATGATGATTCTGACCGTTGTGCTGACGGTGGTTGCCGCCGCGCTCCTGTGCCACTTCCTGCCGCAGCTTCTCGGGCTTGCCGACGTGATTCTCGGGATCTTTCGGTAAGCGGCAGACTTTCTCTGCCCCCGGGAATCTTCCTGCGGGCAGAGAAAAAAAAGAGCGCCGCGCGCTTTGGGTCATCCTGTTCTCTTTCCTCTCCCACTCTGTGGAAAAGAGGAAAAGTCTGTGGAAAACTCCGTTGTCGGAAAGTTTTCCACAGGTTGTGGAAAAGATTGTGCAAAACCTCCGTTTTGCTGATTTTTTCCGTTTTTCCGTTTCAAAAAATCGTGTTTACGCACATACGCACTGCAAATAGCACTTTTTCCGCCGCTTTCCGTGCAATGGGCGGAATGTGGAAAACCTTGCTTTTTCACACCCGCGCGGCAGTGGAAAACCGATCTTTCGGTTTTGAGAGGGCTGTGGAAAACTCTGTTTCCTCCCTCAGATCTGTTATACAAAGGACGTGATTTCCGATGAAATTTTCATACCGTGACACCGTAAAGTGGCACGACACGGACGCGAACCGTTGCGTTCGCCCCTCCCGCATCCTGACCTATATGCAGGAGGCGGCAAATCTGCAAATGGCGGCGAACAGCCGCAATCTGGACAAACTCCGCGACGAGGAGGGACTGGCGTTTCTGCTCAGCCGCATTTCCATCCGCATCTACGGAGATCTGCACGCCTACGACCCGTTTGACAGCGAGACATGGATCTGCGAAGGTCACGGTGCGGCGACAACCCGTTGCTTCCGCATCCTGCGCGAGGGGGAGATCATGGCGGAGGGCGTGTCTCTCTGGGCGCTGATGGATATCCGCTCGCACCGTCTGTTGCGCGCATCCTCTTTTGAACACGGCTTTTCGGGCGACGAGCCGTTGCTCCTGCCCGAGCTGCCCGTGCGCTTTCCCGTCCCCGCCGTGGCGGACATGGAAGAGGTTGGCGAGCGGCGGATCGTTTACTCCGATCTCGACTACAACGGTCACATGAACAATACGCACTATCCCGATATGCTCTGCGATTTCACGGACGGCATTCTGTCGCGCCGCGTGGTCGGTCTTTCGATGTCCTTCCTTCACGAGGCGACCTTCGGCCACACGCTCAAGGTTTATCGCGCGGATCGTGGGGAAGAGCATCTGTTCCGCACGGTTGACGCGGACGGCGCGACCTGTCTGGAAGCGCGGATGCTGACCGAGCCCATCCGGGAAGTGCAATAAACCCTTATCCCACGGCAACCGATCCGGAAGTCCGGAAAAATCAAGGCAACGCCGCGCAACGGTGCGGCGTTGCCTTCAGCAGGGGGGCATATGAAACAGGTAAAAATCCGACGTTGGCAGCTGCTCCGTTGGCGCTGTCACCGCGAGGTGGCGGATCTGCGTGAGGCGGAGGTTGTAGCGGTCGGCAAGCGTGCGTTCGTCGATCAGGCGGAGCTTGAGGAGGTTCTCTTCCCTCCGACGCTCTCCGCGATCAAAACGGCGGCGTTTGCGGGCTGTCCGCATCTGCACCGTGTTGTTTTCGACGTGCAGAATTCGGTGGGGCTTGCGGCAAACGCGTTTGCGGACTGCGGCTACCTGCGCGAAATTTCGGGCAGTGAGATGCTGTCGGTCATCGGCACGGGCGCGTTCGCGCGCTGTCGGAATCTGCGTGTGATCCCCTTCGGGCGGGATCTGCGGAGAATCGGCGCAGGCGCGTTTGCCGGCTGTTCGTCGCTTGAGGAGTTGAAGATCCCTTCCTGCGTGGAAACGGTTGAAGAAGGGGCTTTTTCAGACTGCTGTGAGCTTTCCCGCGTGGAACTGGAGGACGGTCTGACTGTTCTCGGCATCGGGATGTTCCGCCGCGCGATTGCGCTGGAAGTTCCCGCGTTTCCCGAGTCAATCCGCGGGATTCCGTCCGAGTGTTTCCGCGGCTGTTCGGCGTTTGACGTGTTACGTCTGCCGGGCAGCGTTCGCTCTCTCGGCACGGGAGCATTCCGCGACTGCCGCCGTCTCTCCGAGGTTACGGCGGAACTGGGCTTGGCGGAAATCGGCGCTCTCTCCTTCCTCGGCTGTCGCGATCTCGCGGCGGTTCGTCTGCCGCACAGCGTGAAAAGGATCGGTTTCGGGGCGTTCGGTTTCGGTTGGTCGCGCAAAAAGATCCGCATTCTGGCGGACAACGAATATATGCTGAAAAAGCTGCGGCGGATGCTTCTGTTTTGCGGAAGTCTCGGTCGCGTTTCGGTGGAATTCGACGGCAAGACCCTCTCCGAGCGCCGCCGCGAACGCCACCGGAAGTCTTTGGATTCTGCCCCGACTCATATAAGTTAGGGGGAAGGGAAAGACCTTGGAGGGAGAAGGGACCCCCTTTCGGAGGGTGAATCCAACGCGGCAAAGCCGCTATTGACAAGATTTTGCGTTGCAAAATCTGTCACTCCCCCCCAAGCCTCCCTCATCCTCCCCGAACTTAGCTGAGCCGGATTTCATTCACAGTGCATATCAGGGTACGCGTTGCGTTGCGTTTCGCGGTGCGGTTTCCGGTATGTGGGAATGAAATCCGGCTCAGCTAAGTTTTTGGTTTCGAGCGGGAGGGATTCTTTTTTGCAGAGTGCGGCTGTCGCGTTCTTTTTGTGCGTGGGATGCTCTCGTGTAAGGCATACTTTCTAACCGCATCCTACTTACCAATCAGGCGCGAAGCCGCACCATCTGAAAATCACCTCCCGTCAGAAATAAAAAACTTCCCCCATGACCCCGCCACCACAAAAATCGAAACAAATCTTCGCTTCGTAAGAGGCGGGGTCGTGGGGGAAGTTCTCGGTGAGTGAGGGAGGCTTGGAGGGAGAGAGCCCCCTCTCCGAAAGAGGGGACTCTCTCCCTCCAAGGTCTATCAGTACAGCTTCGCCCAACGGCGTTTGCGGAGGACGGTGTAGACAATGAGCGCGACGAGCGCCGCAAGAATCACCGCACAGCAGATGTAAATCCCCTTGCCGATCGAGCTTTCCACTTTCAGCTCCTCCCAAAGATCGTTCAGGAGCGTCAGCTTGTCGGGCGCGAGATTCAGGTATGCCTGCGACTTCACCGTCGAGATGTCATCGTAGAGAATCTTCATCGCGTCCTCGTGAATGCTCTCCATGTACTCAATGTATTCCTCGTTTTCGGTCACCAGACGGTTCGGGGAAGCGTAGTAGTGGTACTCCGCATTCGCAACCGCAATTTCCTCACTGCACATGAAGTTGATGTACTCCAGCGCCAGATCGTAGTGCTCCGCATTTGCGGGAATGCACATCGCGTCCACATAAATGTTCGTCCCTTCTTCCGGGTAGTAGAACGCCAGATCCTCGTTGTCCTCGTACATCGAAAGGAAGTCGCCCGCGTAGTAGGCGGAGACCGACGCAGAGCCGCTCTTCATCTTGTTGAAGATCTCGTCCATGACGTAGCCCTGTACAATCTCCTTCTGCTTCCGGAGCAACTCCAGCGCTTCGCGCCACTGTTCCTCGGTCGCCTCGTTTACATCGTAGCCGAGGTAGTAGAGCGCCGTTCCGAACGCGTCGCGGCTGTTGTTGAACTGCAGAATGTCGCCGCGCAGACTCTCGTCCCACATCAAGCCCCAGCTGCCGATGGAGGGGCAGTCCTCGGGCACGTTTGCCGAGTTGTAAATCACGCCCACCATGCCGTAGGTGTAGGGGACAGAGTAGGTGTTGCCGTCGTGCGGCTCGTAGTAGACATTGTCGCCTTTGAAATCGTCGAAAATATATTCGTAGTTCGGAATTTTGGAAAGGTCAAGCGGCGCGAGCAGCTTTTCGTCAATCATCCGCTGAATCATGTAGTCGGAGGGGATAATGACATCGTAAACCGCCGCCCCGCTGCTGATTTTCGCGTACATATCCTCGTTGCTGGAGTAGGTCGAATAGTTGACCTTCACATTTTTTCCGAGCACTTCGCGGCAGTAACGCTCGAATTCCGCGTTGACGTCCAGAGAATCCTCCGAGCCGTCCGAGATGTATTCGCCCCAGTTGTAAACATAGAGCGTGACGGTTTTTCCGTCGTTTCCGTCCTCCGCCTTCGCGCAGGAGGCAAGCGGCAGGAGCAGAAGCACCAGCGCCGCAAGCAGGCAAACCAAGCGTTTCATTGCTTTTTTCATGCCTTGACACCTGCCTTTCTTTTCTCCCGCTTTTCGCCGATCGTCCCCGCAAGGTTGACCGCAATCAGGAGCGCGAGAATGACGAAGATAATCAATGTGCAGAGCGCATACATACTGAACTTGACCTCATGCGCGGTCTGGTTGTAGATGTAAAGCGGCAGGGTGCGGAAGTCGGGCGAGCTGACAAAGTGGCTGATGACAAAGTCGTCAAGCGAGAGCGTGAAGCTCATCATCAGACCCGAAAGCACCCCCGGCAGAATCGCGGGCAGCTCCACGCGGAAGAATGTTCCCGCAGGCGTGCAACCGAGATCCAGAGCCGCCTCGGTCAGGCTCTTGTCCATCTGGCGGAACTTCGGCAGAACCGACAGCGTGACGTAGGGCAGGTTGAAGGTCGTATGCGCAATGAGCATGGTCGGAAAGCCGAGCAGACTCTTTGTTCCGAGCAGACCCGCCACGCCGACGAACAGAAGCATCATCGAAACGCCGGTTACGATATCGGGGTTCATCATCGGGATGTTCGTCACGGTCTCCACGGCGCGGGAAAACCACTTCCGCTTGGCGCGGTTGATCGCAAACGCGCAGAGTGTGCCGAGCACGGTTGCAAGGAGCGAGGAAAGTACCGCGAGAATCAGCGAATTCTTCAGCGCCTTCAGCGCTTCGCCGTCGCGGAACAGCTCGGCGTACCAATGGAAGGTAAAGCCCGAGAACCGGCTCAGACTCCCCGAACCGTTGAAGGAAAAGAGAATGACAACGATGATCGGCGCGTAGAGGATCAGAAAGATCAGCGCAATGTAAAACTTCGATAAATATTTCATATCACGATATCCTCCTGACTGTCGGTAAATTTGTTCATCACGGCAAGCGAGATGAGAATCAGGATCATCATGACGAGCGACACGGCGGCGCCGGTGTGGTAGGTCACCGCGTTCTGGAACTGCCGCTCAATGGTATCGCCGATGAGGTCGAACGAGCCGCCGCCGAGCTTCTGCGAGATGTAGAAGGTGCTGATGGACGGCACAAATACCATCGTCACGCCCGAGATGATACCCGGCACGGTCAGCGGCAGAATCACGCGGAACATGGTGCGGACGTTGTTGCAGCCGAGATCTGCCGCGGCTTCGACATAGCGGCGATCCAGTTTGGTGATGGAGGTATAAATCGGCAGGACCATGTAAGGCAGAAAGTCGTAGATCATGCCGAGGATGACCGCGCCTTCCGTGCCGATGAAGGTCAGCTTCTGAAACCCGAGGCTGACAAGGAAGCCCGAGACAATGCCGCCGTTATCGAGCAGCGCCATCAGCGAATAGGTGCGGATCAGGAGGCTGATCCACATCGGGAGCATCAGAAGAATCATCAGAAGCCCGCGCGTGCGCTCCTTTGTTTTGGACATACAGTAGGCGAGGGGGTAACCGATGAGCAGGCAAACCGTGGTGGCGATCAGCGAAAAGCCGACCGACATGACAAAGGTCTGCGAATAGGAGGACAGGGAGGAGATGTTCTCCCACGTGAATGCGCCGTTCCGATCGGTCAGCGCGAAGTAGAGGACAAAACCGAGCGGTGCGAGAATGAAGAGCACCGACCACGAAACGGGCGGGATTGCCGCGATCCGTTCAAACACACTGCGCTTTTTCATTCTTCTTCGGCTTCCTCCGTTGCATCCGAGAGCTTGTCCAGCTCGTCGCTGAAAGAGGAGTAGTCCCCGAACATACCCGAGAATTCGGACTTTTTCATGACGTGGATCGCGTCGGGCTCGATGGAAAGCCCGATGGTCTGTCCCTCGGACACATAGTCGGTGGACTGAATCATCCACTTGAAGCCGCAGACGTCCACGATGATTTCATAGTGCACGCCCTTGAAGGTTACGCCGGTCACAAGTCCCTTGAGCTGTCCCTTTTCGGGCGCGACGACGTCCACGTCCTCGGGGCGGATGACGACATCGACCGGCTCGTCTTTTCCGAAGCCGCCGTCAAGGCAGTCGAACACCTGCCCCGCAAAGCGTGCGCGGCGGTCGGCGGGCATGGTGCCGTCGAGGATGTTGGATTCTCCGATGAAGTCGGCAACGAAAGCGTTGACGGGTTCGTTGTAAATATCGGTTGGCGTACCGATCTGCTGAATGCGCCCGTTCGCCATGACGACAACGGTGTCGGACATGGAAAGCGCTTCCTCCTGGTCGTGGGTGACGAAGATAAAGGTAATCCCCGTGCGTTGCTGAATGTTCTTCAACTCATTCTGCATATCCTTGCGCAGTTTGAGGTCGAGTGCGGCAAGCGGCTCGTCGAGAAGCAGGACTTTGGGTTCGTTGACCAGCGCACGCGCGATGGCGACCCGCTGTTGCTGACCGCCCGAAAGCGTTCCCACGCGGCGGCGTTCGAAGCCCCGCAGGTTGACCAGCTCCAGCATTGCCTTAACCTTCTCCCGGATTTCGCTGTCCTTGGTTTTCCGGACCCGCAGACCGAACGCGATGTTATCGAACACGTTCAGGTGCGGGAACAGCGCGTATTTCTGGAAAACCGTATTGACCTGCCGTCGGTAGGGGGGAAGGTCGTTGATTCGTTTTCCATCGAAATACACATCTCCTGCGTCGGGCGTTTCGAATCCGCCGATGATACGCAGAGTGGTTGTTTTGCCGCAACCGGAGGGACCCAACAGGGTGATAAATTCCTTGTCATGGATCTCCAGATGCAAGTCGTCCAGAACGGTTTCTCCGTCAAAAGACTTCGAGATGCCGTTCAGCCTGATCAGCACGTCTTTGTTCATTCCGCATAAATACTCCTTTAGAATAAAGATTTGTGTCTATGGGACGAGCCGGAACCGTCTCTCCGCGCAAGGCTGAAAATGCGCGAAGCCCTGTCACCGACACCACGGCGCCATATATGACAGACAATATTGTAGCAGATTTATTCCCAAAATGCAAGGGTTTTACAAAAATAATTAAATTTCGGCATTATTCCCAACGAGACGGAATGAAACGGAATGGTTTGGAATTATCTCACAAAAAATAGCGGAATTCTCCTGTTTCCTCGCTTATTCTCCCGAATCCTCCCGTTTCAGCGCGGCGAAAAAGCGGGAAAAGAGGCTCATGGAGAAACACCAGAGCGAGAGTCCGTCGCCCGCGCGAAGGAGAAAATAGACGGCGGTTGACCAGAGCAGGAAGAGAAAGATCAGGGAGGAAGCGGTGAGAACCGTATCTGCGGCACGCGGCGAGAACCTGGCGCTGACGGCGTCCTCGAGCATTCTGCCGCCGTCAAAGGAGCGGATTGGCAAAAGGTTGAGCAGCCCGAGCGCGAGCGACGCGCAGGAAAGCTGTTCGGCAAATTCGGATTTTCCCCACATCGGAGCGGGAAGCATGGCAAACAGAAGGCTTGCGGCAGGACCTGCGGCACAGAGCAGAAACTCCTCGCCGTAGGAGAGGAGTTTTCCGCCTGTTTCCAGTCCCGCTCCGAGCAGATGAAACCGGAGCGCGCGGACGGGAATATGCAGGCATTTTGCGGCGCAGAGGTGTCCCGTCTCATGAACTGCGGCGGCAAGCAGTGCGGCAACGGCGAGCCCCGTGCGGTCGGTCAGCAGCAATGCGGTCAGCATGACTGCCGCCGCAGGCTCAATCTTCACCCTCATCTTCATTCCCTCACCCCCTGTAGTGTATGCTTGGATAGAAGAGAAAAGACCTTTGAGGGAGAAGGGAAGAAGACCTTGGAGGGAGAAGGGACACCCTTTCGGAGGGTGTCCCTTCTCCCTCCAAGCCTCCCTCATCCTCCCCGAACTTCCCCCACGAGCACCCGCCCATGCGGGGAGGAAATTTGGCTCGCTTTGTTTGGTGCGGGTGCTCGTGGGGGAAGTTTTTTGGTTGATTGGGGAGGTGGAGATTTTTTGCAGAGTGCGGCTATCGCACTCGGTTTGTTTGTGGAATACGATTCGTTGGGATACCTTATGCGAGTGCCGAGATCCCGCCTGCCGGCGCCCCTTCGGGGTTCGACTCCGCGGCAATGTTTGGTTTCGGCGTTCGCCATTACATGAAATTGCCGCTCCGCTCAGGATGACACGGAAGATATCCGAACGGTAGGATATAATCCATAAGGCGTTAAAGTTACATTGTGAACCAAAATTATATTACTCATGTAACAGACAGCCTCTGTGTCATCCTGAGCGGAGCGGCACAAATATCAAAAATGAAACAATAAAACCAATGGTTGCCGCGCAGTCGAACCCCGAAGGGGCGCCGGCAGGCGGGATCTCGGCACTCATGCA
>OOIG01002119.1_pt1 | contig 13778 bp, 9 predicted proteins | sample 1692091 | NCBI WGS metagenome assembly OOIG01 (sample SAMN06348188, study PRJEB24527) | human gut metagenome | biome: human gut; feature: ankylosing spondylitis patient; material: feces | host: Homo sapiens | place: China | collected 2015-10
AGCCCCGAAAGCAGAAACCGCGGCGATCGAGCCTCCGCGTCGGAAAGGGGTAAAGGTTTAAGGAAGGCAAGGTTGTGTTTTCGTAGACGAAAACTCCGCCTTCCCCGCTGGCCGGCGTAAAATCCCGCTGTCTGAACAATATATAGCATGAACACTCTATCGAAACAACCTGTCATGGAAACACCGAAGAAAACATATAGCAAACAAGGCGGACGCCCGAAAGTCAGTATCGGCCGCATCCGCAAATACGTCGTCAGCACGCGGCTCAGTCCCGAACGGAAACTCCGCTTCTCGGCCCTTTGCCGCGAGGCCGGGCAACCACCTGCCGAGGTCCTGCGCCAACTGATCGACCGGGGAACGGTAAGGGCGCGGATCACCCGCGAACAACTGGATTTCATGGTCCAACTCAAAGGCATCGCCCGGAACCTGAACCAGCTTACCCGGCTGGCCAATGCTAAAGGTCTGACGGCTGTCAGAGTCCGGCATGCGGCGATCGTCACGGCCATCGAAAAACTCCTGAAACAGATATGCGATGGTCGGTAAGGTAATATCGGGATCGTCTTTTTCGGGGACGGTAGGCTACGTGATGAAAGAAGAATCCCGGATACTGGAAGCAGAAGGCATCATGCCTCCGGAAGTGAAGGACATGGTGCAGGACTTTAAAGACCAGACCATGCTCAACCTGCGGCTGAAAAACACCGTTGGGCATATCTCGCTGTCTTTCTCACCCAAAGACGCCCCGAAGATGACCGACGCCCTGATGACGCAGATCGCAAAGGAATACATGCAGAAGATGGGCATCACCGATACGCAGTATCTATTGGTTCGCCATCTCGACCAGCCCCATCCGCACTGCCATCTGGTCTACAACCGGGTCGGAAACAACGGGCAGACCATATCGGACAAGAACATCAAGCTCCGGAATGCCAAGGTCTGCCGGGAGCTGACCGAGAAATACGGGCTATACCTCGCACCGGGCAAAGAGGAAGTGCGTCGGGAACAGCTACGCGAACCGGACAAGAGCAAATACGAAATCTACGATGCGATCAAAGGCAGCCTGCCCAAGTGCAAAAACTGGAACGAGCTGGAAAGTAAGTTAAAAGATCAAGGTATTACGATGCGCTACAAATATTGCGGAAATACCGACCGCAAACAAGGGGTTTTGTTCTCGAAAAACGGCTTCGAGTTCTCCGGATCGAAGATCGACCGAGCTTTCAGCTTTACGAAGCTCGACAACCAGTTCAACCATATTCAACAGCAGCCCCAACACCGAACAACGCTTCTCGGAAACCTCTCGACGGCAGCCGGGAATTACCGCTCGGCGTTTGCTGCGTTGTTCGGTGGCATGGGCGGCGGCAGTACACGCGAAGAGCCGTCATCGGTAAACCTCGGAAAGGCTGGGGGTATTCCGCTGCTGCCGGCCGGTTCGCCCGTCGGAGTGTCGGCCGAGCAGTTGCAGCGCAAACCGGGAGAAAGCCCCGAAGAGCATATCGCACGAATCACGGCGCTGCTCGATGCCGCGGCCGAGGCGATGGCCATCGCTGCGATGGAACACCGACGCAGACTCGAAGAACAGAAAAGAAGAGCCAAAATAAAACTGTAACCGAATTAGAAAATCTTAAAAATCATGAACGACGAAAATAAGATCGGACTCTCGATCGAAATGTACGAAGACCTCAAGGAAACACTTGTCAAAGCCATTAAAAACGCCAAGACGGGAAAAACCGACGGCAGTATACATTCAGACAATGCACAAACCGAACGGATCGAGCGGCTGATAGAGGCCACGGAGCTCTCGCAGGCCCAGATAACACACCTGCTCGAACACGTACGCAAACAGATCAAATTACCCGGAGTACAAAACGGGCGGGAGCAAGCGATGGCTGACAAATATAATACGTTGCTGACACAGTTGGCTGGGAGACTGGAGGTGATCGACAAGGAGAACAGGCAGACACATACATTGGTCGAGCAGGTCGGGCAAGCCGTCGAAGCATTGACAAGGCCCGACGCCCTGCCCGCACAGGAACACCGCCATACCTATACGCTCGACATCAGTTCTTCGAAAACATTTCTGATGATATTCGCCATGCTGGGATGTATTTTCCTGCAAGCAGTATTCATTTACCGAATCTCGGAGAATAATCGGCAGTTAGCTACCAACGATCTGAAATACCGTTACGTGAAGATGTGCGGGGAAATCACCGAAAAGAAGCTGACAGAGTTGGAAACGATATTCAGGGATAAGCAGCACACGGCCATGCGCGATACCGTCCGAAACCAAGTCGAGTGGTACGAAGAAGCCGTAAGGCGTCAGGCTGAACGGTTGGAGCAGGCGACTGTTAAGGAGCGGAAAGCGAAAAAACTACTCGACGATGCTGAGATATTGCGACAACAAAATTAAAATAATTCCAGATTCAATAATCTCGATTTCAACAGTAGGTGGGGCGTAAATCAAACTGTGTTAAAGTTTGTATTCGGATCGATTTTGGGTGGCAGGAAAAATATCTTTCCATTCTATTGTATTTTTCATTTTATTTTCATACATTTAGAATGTTATTAAAATTGACGCTTTATGAAAAAAATTATTTCTTTTATTATGGTAATCTCTATTTTTTCCTCTTGTAAAATAGAGAAAAATGCCGACTCTCAATTAACGACTACAGAGTCCAACATTGAGCATGTATGTATTCCGTTAACCGACGCACAAATTATTGGGTTGTATAACACATTAACTACTGTACAGACTCGTGCGGTTGTTTTAGTAAGCAGTTTAGAAGAATTTAAGAGCTATTTGAATACTTCTCTGGTTGCTGTCTGTTTTACAGCGACATGGAGTGGACCATGTAAAATGTATAAGCCCATTTATCATAAAGTATCAGAAAAATACACTGCCAGTGTATGTCGTTTCTTGGAAGTTGATGTGGATGAATCTCCAGAACTGGCAGAACTATTCAATATTGTTAAAGTTCCTACAACTATTATAATTAAAAACGGAGAAGTCGTAGCTCAAGCGTCGGGCATCTTGACTGAAGCAGCTCTAACCGAATTAATAGAAAGCTATAAAGTCAAATAATTGTTTTAATTTTCTCAATTTATGAAGAAACTTGTCTTATTGTTAGGGATTATTCTATACCTCGTATCTTGCAAGGTCGAAGAACCGAAATTTGCAAACCAGTCAACATTTTTAGAAGCCGAAACCACTACAATCGAACACGTGTCAATACCATTGACAAATTCGCAATTACTCGAATTATTTCGCAATATGAGTCCTTTGGCACAAACACGAGTAGCCGTATTTAACCTCCTGACCGAGGAAGATATACGAATATGGTCAACTACAGGTCCCGGAGTATTAGCGATATACTTTTGGGCTCCATGGCATGGCCCAAGCAGAATGTATGCTAGTAGATTCGAAAAAGTTGCAGAATGGTATACAAACGAAGAGTGTTATTTTGGAAAAATTAATTTTGAAGATATAGATCAACAAATTCGAACAAAATACGGAGTTAATGAAATGCCCACAACTTTTATCATAAAGCAGAACGAGATTGTTGCAAAAGCAGTAGGGATCATAGAAGAAAGCACATTGAAGGCGTTAGTAAATCAATATAAAGCAACTGCAACAAAAAGGACAAGTCCTGACTAAAAGCCAGGACTTGTCCTTTAAGAATTTACCGTCTATTCGGTCACACGTTCGAATGTAAATGAAATAAACGGAGAATATGTAGTCGTCGGTTTAGTTTCTTCATAATATATTTTATCGACTAAGAATGATTTTGAATTATAGTCAACAAAATAGATTTTCATCTTATTGGAATCTCCATCCTTAAAGTTTATTCCAATATAAGCCTCTGTATCTTCGCTCTGCTCTGTTGCAGAAAAATAACGGTTTACGTTATCAAGCAAAATCAATTGAAGCGGAACCTTCGTCCCCATTCCCTCTCTTACAATGATCTCTTCACCTTTCGAAATACCTGAGTTCTCCCGGAAAAAGTTTTTCAAGGTCGATTCAAGCGAGGTCGTAAGACCCTCTTCCGTGAAAATCAACCGGTCCTTTGCATTGTATGCGGGTAAAGCAGCCATATCGGCGTCGAACGTAGGTTTGTCGTATTCAGAGCTGCTTCCATTCAGATTGGCAAACTCCGTAGGATCATAGTTGCCTTCGGCACTCATTTTCCATGTACCTTCCAGTTTGCTGAAATACGATCCGAAAATCGTTACGGTAATCTCGTTATACTGTCCCCGGACGAATCCTTTGTTGTTCTCCAGTCCGGTTTTCAGAACGACCTTGTCTTTTCCGGTTTCCAGCGTGCCGGCTTTAAGGGTAATGGCACCTGAACTTTTACCCTGAGCGACAACCAGTTGTTTAGCCCCCTCGAACGTAAAATTGGTATTCTCGACAGCCGTCGAACCTTCGGCGATCTCAATGGGAATGACGATATCCTGCTCCGCAGTATATTTTGCCCCCGTAGCCGTATAAAGATCCAACTGAACGGAACCGGTCTCACCCATGGTCATGGATTTGACAGAGAAGGAATACATAATTTTACCTTTCACTCCCAGACTGATCTTCGCCGTGGCATTTTTCCCGGGGATAAAGTCAGCCACCGAGCCCAACGTCGCAACGATTTCCTTGGCTTCGTCGTAGTTGTCCAAAGCCGTTACCGTAATCGAAAGCGACTGATTGTTACCTCCCAATATGAATTGTTCGGCCGATACGGAATACTCGGAACCCTTGACAGCCGTACCCGAGAAAGCAACGGGAACGGTGACGGGCGACGCAAGCGATGATAAATCTACACCGCTGACTTGCAGATCCAGTGTTACGGAACCTGTCGAAAGCGCGAGCACCGGCTTCGCAAAAGAAAGCGTAGGCGTCGAATCATCGTTGTCATCCGAACAAGCGCCGAATAACAGCGGCGCTGCGAGCAATGCAAATAAAAATTTTCTCATAACCAAAGTTTTAATTAATAAAGGTTTGTTCAACAGTTATTTCGAACCTTCCAGAAAGGCTTCATATTCATCTTCTTCGCTTGCGATCTGCGCCCAATCCTCATTCCCGAGAAATACACCGTCGGGCATAATGTATTTCGTCAAATAATCCTTAGCCAAAGGCGGCGTCTCATCATAGTTGTCATCACAGCCACTCAGCGACACAACAGCCGCAATCGCTGCGACAAACGCAATCATTCGTCTTTTCATCGTATTGTTCATAATCCTGATTCTTTTATTCCATTTTATCGTACCCCGGATTTTGCTCCAACCCCTCGACCAATTGAATATCGGGAGCGTAAAGCGGGAAAGTATACATCCAGGAATAAGTCGTGTATTTCAGTCCCTGCTTGGCGACCCAGAACTCCGGACATCCGTTACGTTTGAGTTCGTACCAGCGATCTCCTTCAAGGAAAAGTTCCTTGCGGCGTTCGCAATGGATAGCATACAGCAGCGGAGTCAGCGCATTTCCCTTGGCATCGACCTGAATCAAATCGTCGTGATCGACCGGAGGCAGAGTCTGCATCGTGTAGTCCGAGACATCGGCAATACGCTTTCGTCGCAGTTCGTTCAAAGCAGCAAGGGCCTTTTCGGGTTCATCGCTATGATAATAACTCTCAGCCAGAATCAACTGCAATTCAGCGCTTCGCAGGCAGGAAAGCAGGTTCTTAGCCGGCAGTCTTTTGGCATCGATCGACAGCGCGAAACGCACATCTCTTTCCTTTTCGGCGAAAAGATCGTAAAACCGGCGGGAACAAGGCCTGTTTTTCAAATAATTTTTTGAATTCGTCAGCGCCGTAGATTCCGAAGATCCAGCATAAATCTGTGCCTTGAAGATCATGTTGCCACTCTTGGCCATCTGTTCCCCGATCATCGCCTTGTAAGGTTCCGCATCGAGCAACGGATATTTTTCCAATAACTCCGAAGCATACTGAACTGCCAAACGATACTGCTGTGTCCAGAAATAGAGCCGGGCCAGATAGCCTTTGGCGACATCGGAATTGAAGCGATAGATCTCATCCTGAATGTCGTATTCGATCGCTTTATTCAAATCCTCTTCGATCCGTTTGACGGTCTGGTTATAAGTACTGCGAGTAGGCTTCGCTTCCATATCAAATTCCGTAACCAACGGTACACCAGGCCCCGGATTATCCGGATTGCAAGCCTGACAGAAGTTGCGCAGCAAATTATAATAGCAGATACCGCGAAGGGCATACGCCGTACCGAGCACGTCCATCCCGAGCCGGCTGCTCCGGTCTTCGAGATAACCGATTATGATGTTGCAATCCCGAATCACCGCATAAAGATTCGTATACAGAGTTTGCTTAGCGGAAAGTTGCTCTCCTATGTAAAGCGAAATATAATTTCCTCCGGGATATTGAGTCAGATTAGCAGCCAGGTTATCGGCATAACACTCCAAATCGGCCATTTCCAATCCGTCGCCCATCACGACCTCCTCTCCGTAATCGATCTCGTCGAGATGCGCATGGAGCAACGCTGAAAATTCCTCGGCTGTTTCGGGGATGGTCTGTCCGTAAGGTTTTATATCCAAATAGCGGTTGCAGGATACGGCTAATAACACGAGTGCAATCACTGTGAATGTCTTTTTCATACTCTCTGTTTTGAAATTACCGTTTCGGAATTAAAATCCGATCGAAAGTCCGATCGAATAGGAGCGGCATTGCGGGTACACCGCACCGGGAGTTTCAGGGTCCAGCCCCGAGTAATTCGTGAACGTCGCCAGATTGTTCATCGTAAACGACACGCTGCAATTTTGCATGTGAAGTTTCTTCACCCACGCGCCGGGGAGGTCGTAAAGCAATGTCAGGGAACTGATTTTCAAATAAGAAACATTCTCCAGCAACAGACAGTTCGTAACTCTTGATTCGGAAGGAAGACTCTGGGCGATAAGATTGCCGTTCTGATCGTAAAGGCGCCCTCCGTATATGTCGATCAGACGCGGATAACCGTCCGTAACAGGATTATCCGGAGTCCAGCGATAGGTTACATCACGCACGACATTGAGATGGTTGACATAAAGGTCGTATTTGGAGTTGGGAATGGGCTCCTTATCCACACCGGTCATATTCCGGTCACTCACCGAACTGTAGGATGCGGGGGATACGATATCGTTCAGCACTTTGCCGTTCAACGAAAACACACCGTTCATACTGAGCGTAAGCCCCTTGTAACGAACGGACGTATTGAACCCGCCCGTCCAGGGAGCCGTCGATGTACCTACATAGAAAAGATAGTTTTGCATGTTCCGGTAGTCCGCGACTTCGTTTATTTTCGCATCGGGACGCAGTTCGTAATTGTAGAATCCCGTCGATGGATCGATGCCCGTACTCTTGCCCGTGATGATCATCCCCTGGGGATAACCTACATAATACTGACCATAGATACCGCTGTTGGGCGACACGTATTTGGTCAGTTTGTTCATATTGTAAGCCGCATTGGCAGTAAAATTCCACGCAAAATCCTTATAACGCAGAATCGTCGCCCCCAAAGTGAACTCGACTCCCCGGTTCACCTGTTCGGATGTATTATATCCCTGCGAAATAAATCCGACTGCCGAATTCACGCGCGAAGAAGTCACGAGATCGTATCCTTTACGGTTGTATGCTTCGACCTGCAATCGCAAACGATCCTTGAAAAATCCGATGTCCAGACCCGCTTTGATATCCCAGGTCTTCTCCCAGCTCAGATGCGGATTCGGGGCATTCGAAATAGTCCCCATCCGGTAGGAATCCGTATCGGAAATTCGAAACGTGTTATCGTATTTCATGATGATTACCGGATAGACCGACTTATTGACACCGCCCGTATAACCCGTGGCCAAACGAAGCGTCATCGAACTGATCACATCCGAGATTTTCCCTTTCATCCACGACTCTTCGTCTATATTCCAGGAAAAACCTGCCGACCAGGTAGCATTGAATTGCTCCTTGCTGCCGAAATTGTTCGATCCGTCGGATCTTACCGAGGCATTGAAAACATAGCGGTTGAGCAGGATATAGTCGATCGTACCGTAGAACGAGGCCATAGCGTTTTCCGTAATAGCTTGCCCGGTGGAATTATCGAGGGTCTTTCCGAAACTGACAAGTTTATCGTAATCGATCACCGAATTGTTTCCGCTCGCAGGATAAAGCGGCGTCGAATGGTTGCCCGTAACGGGGTCGTAGCCGTAACGTTTGGTAAAAATCGTCTTGGCGTAATTCCGGCTGATCTGTGCTCCGGCCAACACATTGAGCCGATGTATTTCGTTGAAAGTATGTCCATAGGCGAAATGTCCCCGTAACATATAATTGGTATTGTATGTCGAAGTCTGATAAATGGAACCATAGATTCGTTTCGAAGTCGTCGTATTGTTTTCGAACGGCCGATCCATCCATGCCGCATAGGTATTCTTTCCATTGATATTCTCCCCGTGATCCGAAATATAGGAGAACGACGCCAGACCCACGAACTTCAGATCCTTGGTGATATTGACCGTCGTATTTCCCGTCAGTGTGAAGTTTCCGCTGGTACTCTTGGCCGAAGTCTCATTGATCTCCCGCATCAGGTTGAATCCGTTTTCGGGAAGCGCTACCGTATAGCTTCCATTGATTTCACTCAAGGAAAAATAAGTCTCGTCAGCCCGATAGGAACCGTCGTCATTGTAAGGACGTTCATAAGGATTGGCGAAATAGGCGTATTTGAACATATCTACATTACTCGACGGTGCCTTGGATGTCTGATAGGAGAAATCCGTACTGATACCGAACGATACGACTCTGTTCGGTGTTACATCGATCTTGCCATTGAAATTGTAACGGTCGTACGAGTTTTTCAACACAATGCCCTGATCGTTACCATATCCCATTGAGAGATAATAGGCCATTTTGGGATTACCTCCCGAAATGGAGAGATAGTGGCTTGTGGAAACTGTCGTCCGGAACAGTTCCTCGAACCAGTCTGTCGTATGGCTGCCCAGTTCCGCAATCCTGGCATCCTGCTCTGCGACGCTCAATCCCTTATATTTGCCGTATCCCGAACGAATCATGCCCACGATACCCACAACCGGATAGTAACTTTTGCCATCCTGAAGATTATTCGCATAACCGGCAGCTGCAAATTCGTCCCATAATTCCTGCTCCCAGGCCAGTTTCTCGCGTGAGTTCATCAAATTGGCAGACCGTACAGGCCGCGTCTGAATGGATACGGTTCCCGAATAGTTGACGTGTGTAGGTCCCGACTTGCCGCGTTTGGTCGTTACCACGATCACACCGCCGGCAGCCTGAGATCCGTAAATCGCGGCAGCGGCAGCGTCTTTCAGCACGGAGATCGACTCGATGTCGTTAGGATTGATCCCACCGATGCCCGTAGCAAAAATATTCGAAAAGTCTCCGGAGCGAATCTGCGTGTTGGAAACAGGAGGTGTCGGGACCTCCTTCTGCATCGGTACGCCGTCAATGACCCACAGCGGTTCGGCATTGCCCGTGATGGTGCTCGTTCCGCGAATGCGGATCTTCACGGCTTCGCCCGGACGGCCGGATACGGATTGCACGCTCACTCCGGCCAGTTTACCCTGCAACAGTTTGTCTACTCCCTCCAAAGGCGAAGTCTTGAGATCTTTTCCTTCAATCACGGCAACCGAACCGGTGCTTTTGCGAATCTCAGTTTTGGCAAAGCCTGTCACGACGACTTGTCCGATGTCCGTGGCCTGTTCCTTTAAGGTTACGTCATACACGAAACGAAGTCCAAAGCGATCTCCGTATTCGACTTTGACAGTTTGAGGCTCATAACCGATATAAGTGAACCGTAACGTTCCGCCCTCGGGTACTGAAATCTGATATTCTCCCTTAAGATTGGTATTTACACCGATGTGCGTTCCTTCGACGAAAACCGAGACCCCGATAAGCGGTTCGCCGGAAGTATCCTTGACCGTTCCCCGTACCGTGATTTTGTCGCCTTTCTTCTGAGCAACCACGTCAAACGCGACCGCCAACAGCAACGACGTAAATACGAACAGCAAAAAAAATCGCAAAGTTTGCTTCATACGCATTATTCATTAGTTGTGTTTGACTATATCAATCTCCTGCTGAGGCAACCCGAGCAGATGTTCCGTAAAATAGTAGCGGATCAGATTTACGTAATATGAATTCCCGAGACCATGATCCGCTCCGGGAATGACCGTCATGTCGAAACGCTTGCGGGCCCGGATTAACGCATCGGCCAGCCGGGCCGTAGATGCCGGATGCACATTGTTGTCCATGTCTCCGGTGATGAGCAGCAGCCGTCCGGCCAGCCGGTCGGCCAATTCGATGTTGGTCGGAATATGACATTCGAAATGCGGTTTCCCGTCTTTCCCCCAGGTCTGCTTTACTCCGTGGAAAGTTTCGCCCCACCATTGGGAGTAAATATTATTGTCATGGTTCCCCGAAGCAGCCACCCCGACCTTGTAAAATTCCGGATGGTTCAGCATGGCGGCGACCGTCATGAAACCGCCTCCGGAGTGTCCGTAAATCCCGACTTTTTCGATGTCGGCGCAAGGATAGCGCTCCGCAATCTGCCGAATCGCAGCCATGTCGTCGGCCAAAGCATAGTCCCGCAGATTCCCATAGCCAAACGTATGGAAATCGCGTCCGCGCCAGGGGCCGCTGCCTCGGTAGGCGAAATTTATGACGATGAATCCCAGCTGCGCGAGCGATTGATTGTAGTTGTCATCCAAGGTAAAGGACTGCGGAACCAGATCGACATGAGGGCCGGGATAGACATTGCTGATGATCGGGTATTTCCGCCCGGGTTCCCGGTCGAAAGGAAGGTAGACGATGCCATAGAGCCGGGTCACGGAATCCGCAGCCAGCACTTCGACGACTTCCGGTTCGTGCCATCCGCGGGCATAGAGTTCCGAAAGGTCACACGGCTCCAGTTCGATACGGACGCGGCCTTTCATGTTGCAGACCTGATGCCGCGGAGCACGATCCATACGCGACCAAGTGTCCGTCAGAAAACGTCCGTCGGGAGAGAATGCCACCGAATGTTCGCCGTTTCCGGGAGTGAGCAAAACCGGCTCGCCGCCGCTGAATCCGGTTTTGTAATAAAAGCGGTAATGCGGATTGACACCCGGTTCCCGTCCGTAACCCTCGTAGACGATCGTCCGGGCGAGCGTATCGATACGTTCGATCTTTCCGGCGACGTATTCGCCCGAAGTGACGGCCCCTTGCAGGCGTCCGTTTCCATCGTACAGGTAATAATGACCGTATCCCGTTCGCTCCGACCACCAGAGGATATCGCGGCCTTCATTCAGGATATGGAAACAAAATTGCTGGTCATTCTGGGCCGGTTTGCACACCTCGCGGATAATCGGCTCGACACGGTGCGCCGCGAAATCGACCCGGCACAGCTCCACGCTGTCGCACGTCCGGCTGCGACGAACGAGCCAGGCATAACGGTCCGTATGAGCGATCATGCTGAACCGGGGAACTTCGACTTTCTGATCGGGCCAGCGGGCGATGTCGAGTTTCCGAATGCACATGCTGTCGGCATCGACCAGCCAGGCATCGTATTGAACGACATGCTCATCGCCGGGCATGGGAAATTTGTAGCTTTTAGCCTTGGGGCGCGGTCGGGCGAGGTTGTCCACCAGCGTGAGCTCCTCCACCTCGCGCTTGTCTTCGCGCACCAGCAGGTAATAATGGCTTTTCCCCATCCAGCGGCCGATGGCGGAACTGCGCGCCTCCGGCCCGACGACGTTGTTCCCGCCGGTGGAGAACGAATGATAGCGCTCCCCGTCGTGGGTCAGCCGTACACTGTCGCTTCCATCTCCGCGAAAGAGCATGAGGTCATGACCGACAGCCGTAACATAATACGAGCTGTCGGCGGAATAGCTGCGCCGATAGTCGCCCCGCGAGAAAAGATTCCCGCGGGAAGCATCCTGCCGGGGCTTTTCGCTCAGTTTGCCATTTCGGCCATCGTAGTGCAGCCGGTGCTTATTGAAATCGAACGTAAAACCGCGGGGATCGGAAGAATCGAATTCAAGGCCGTAGAGCCGTAACTCCTTCGGGGTCGGCATCCGTGATGAATCGGCGTATGCGGCCAACTGCCGCGTCATCGAGAAACTGTCGAACAGCGGGCGTTTCCGCCAGGTGCGGGTATCGACCAACCAATAACGGCGTGCATCGGCGTCATCCGACGTATAATGGAACCAACGGCACTCCTCGCCGATCCACTGAACCGAAACATATTGGTTACGGATCAATCCACCGAGCGAATCGGACGAAAAGCGGTCGGCCCGCGCCATATAGGATTCCTGAGCACAGAGCGGATAAAGACTCCATACCGTTAAAAATACAAGCAACCGTTTCATCGCTCTCCGAATTTGCTGATTTTCGACGCCTCTTTCATGGCCGCCTGCGCATTGAGAATCCCTCCACCGAGACAGACCTGACGCCCCTGGATCATGCGGGAAGTTTCGGATTTCCCGGGAACAGGCATCTCGTCCGCCGGAAAATGCGTAACGGTACGAATCAGAATTTCCCGTATCTCACGAGCCGAAAGATCGGGATAGAAACTCCGCAAGACCGCTGCGACACCGGAAACTATCGGCGCAGCGATACTCGTTCCCTGCGCCGTATCGTATCCGCCCTCGGGAGCGGTCGATCGTACATTTTCCCCGGGGGCGAGCAGATCCACATTTTCCGCTCCGTAGTTGCTGAAAGAAGCGACCCGTCCGTCGGGCGTCGAGGCCCCCACGACGATCTGGTTTTCCAGACGGCGTCCTTTCGTGTCCCGGCAAGTCGGAAATATCGGATGGACATCGACATTGACGCCGTCGTTGCCGGAGGCCATAACCAGCAATACGTCCTTGCTCCGGGCATATTTCATCGCAGCCAGTACTTCATCCCGGTGAGGCGATAGGTACTTGCCGAAACTCATATTCACCACCTCTGCGCCGTTATCCACCGCATAACGGATTGCCGCAGCTACATCGCGGTCGTATTCATCGCCTTCGGGAATGGCACGGACGGAGAGGATCTTTACCGGGCGCGGCAGCTCCCCGGCCGTCGCCGCACACGCCGCAATCACTCCGGCAACCATCGTCCCATGATAGGGATCGTCGCCGATAAGATTGTTTCCGTAACGGAAATTCCGGAAATCGTCCGGGCGATTGCCCAATTTTATATGAGGATCGTCATTCAGGGAATCGAGGCTGGCCACACGTACGGCGGACAAACGATATTCGCTGTCGATCTTTTCCACCGCTTCGTGCCACGGCATGTCGGGTGTGAACATAACGGGTGTGGAAGCCGCAATCGACAGAGGCTGCGCAAGCCCGGTCGTGTCGGCCAATTCAAGACGCTGAAAATCGGCGACCGTTGTTTCTCGATCACCGTATTTCAGGCGCATCAATGAATCGCAAATGCGGAAAGCATCGGAACGAATACGCTGATATTCGGTAAATTTGATGTAGGTATCGAGCCGGGCGGCCCGTTCCATCTGCTTATAATAGGCATATTCGGCCTTTGCCGAAAGAGTAAGGCGGCTTGTATCAGCGTCCTTGAAGCGAGGCCGAAGCCGTTTGTATTCCCGGAAAGGTTCCGTGCCGGCCCTTCGAAGACTCTCTCCAACAGCATTGCCGAGGAAATTCCAGCCGTGAATGTCGTCTACATAGCCGTTTTTATCGTCATCACGGCCGTTAGCAGCCTGTTCGCGTGGATTGGTCCAGATGAAATCCGCAAGAGCCGTATGCGAAACATCGAACCCGCCGTCGATGACGGCCCCGATTATTTCAGATTTTT
>OOIG01002132.1_pt1 | contig 13736 bp, 7 predicted proteins | sample 1692091 | NCBI WGS metagenome assembly OOIG01 (sample SAMN06348188, study PRJEB24527) | human gut metagenome | biome: human gut; feature: ankylosing spondylitis patient; material: feces | host: Homo sapiens | place: China | collected 2015-10
TGGAAACAGAGAAAAAGTCATTTGACGCAATGCGGATATACATATGGTTTTCTTCTATCACAGGTTTCACATCTTTCAGATATTCCGTAAGCTTAAGATTCACATCCTGACTGTAGCTTAACAGATCCTGTCCATCACTAATAATCCGGTTCTGTGCATCCTCTGAAAGCATTGTGTTCAGCACCTTCATTGCTTTCTTCCGGCGTGTTTCATCCTGAGTCAGGTCACGGTTTAAAGCCACCTGAAAATATGGTGTAGTCATAAGCCACTTTTCACCATTCTTCTGAAAGAATGGAAGAAATGTTGTGTTAATCCCCTGATTCTGAAACATTTTTACTCCAGAAGAGCTTCCAAAGTACATGGCAAGCTTTCCACTTTGATACATCTCAACTATATCATCATAATTCATATCCAGATCATCCGGGCTCAGACCAGTATCCTGGATAAATTGCTCCATGCGTTCAAAAGCCTCAGGCCAGATAGTACTGTCCAGACCTTCTCTCTTTTCATTATCAGGATCACTGTAGGCAGTACGCCACTTGCGTCCATCTACAGAAGACAACTCTGATGCTGACAGACCCTGCAGTGTTTCCATACAGGTATAATCATAATAATAGTCTGCAGTAAACCCACGGATTCCCACTTTGTCAAATGCCTGGCAGGCAGAAACAAAGCTTTCATAATCTGTTGGAAGAGGGATATCATACTTTTCAAAAAGGTCTTTGTTCACTACAAAACCATGTGCATCCGCACACACCGGAAGCCAGTTTACGCTTCCATCCTCATTCATAAAATTGCTGAGGTAGGTATCATAGACAGCACCTGCCTCATTGGTTGTGGAAAGATCCATCAGGCTGTCTTTCAGAGGGTTTGCATCATGTAGTGAAAAACGACAGCAAGTTATGATATCCGGCAATCCGCCATTTTCCTTAAGAAACCGATAGAAATCCAGATCATTGTTGCCCACTACAAATTCAATATTAATATCTGGAAGCTGTTTCTGAATGTATGGGGCATATTTTTCATATAGATTTGTGCTCCATAAATATACAGTGATCGTATCTTTCTCTTCATTTTTCGCGCTCTTCCTATCACATCCTGACATAAGTGATATGACTGTCACCATCACCAAAAATATAGAAAGAACTCTATTCCATTTTCTCTTTTTCATTATGAATCCTCCTCTTTATTTTCCACGAATTCACTGATCACTTTTACTAATAATTTTGCATCTATAGGTTTCGCGATATGTTCATTCATTCCCGATTCTTTTGACTTTAATCTATCCTCGGTGAACGCATTTGCCGTCATTGCTATGATCGGAACCGTTTTTGCATCATCTCTGTCCAGTGCACGGATCATCTTTGCTGCTTCATAACCATTCTTGATCGGCATCATGATATCCATCAGAATGACATCAAATTCATCTGGTCTGCTTTTTTTGAATATCTCAACAGCTTCTTGGCCATTCCATGCCTTCGTCACAGATGCACCTTCATTCTGAATCACAAATTCTGCGATTTCCATATTCAGCTCATTATCTTCCACCAGAAGGATCTTCAGATCTTTTATAGATTTTTCTGATATAGCTTCCTGTTCTTCACGTTGATCAGCATCCTGATCTATTTTAAATGGAATCCTGATCACAAAGGTTGTGCCTTCTCCCTTCTTACTTTCAAACGTGATCGTTCCTCCCATTTTTTCGATCAGTTTTTTCGTGATCGGCATTCCAAGCCCTGTTCCGGAAAATTTTGTACGGCTTCCAGCATGCTCCTGTGCAAACGGTTCAAAAAGGCGTTTCTGGAAATCCTTTGTCATACCAATTCCTGTATCTCGGCAGATAAATTCAATCGTCACTCTTCCCTCCTGCTCCGATGTAAATTCCTGGTAGCTGATGTAGATATATCCGTTTTCTTTATTATATTTTACCGCATTTGACAAAATATTCATCATGATCCTTTTTACATATCCTGGACTCCCGATCAGATTCCAGTGTGTGATTTCTTCTTTCTCCCACACGATCCGAATATTTTCTTCTGCAGCTATCTGTTCGATCACAACAAAGATTTCCTTGGAAATATTGCTTAGATTAAATGGAATTTCTTCCAGAACTACTTCGTCCGATTCCAGCTTACTCATATCCAAAACTTCATTGATCAATTCCAGTAACAGATGAGATGTTTCTTTGATCTTTGCCCTGCATTCTGTCTGTTTTCCATATCATCTGCATAATGCTCCGCCACATCGATCATACCGCATATTCCATTGATCGGTGTCCGGATATCATGACTCATCCTCTGGAGAAACTCAGTTTTCGCCTCGTTCGCTGCCTCTGCTTTTTTTGCCGATTTCAGAAGTTCTGCTTTATATTTCTCATCTTTTTCCTGTTCCTGTTTCTGATGTGCCAGATTGGTTATATATATCCAGGACCATGAAAAACTAAGAATGATAAGATAAAGGAATACAACACCTGTTACACTGAGTGGCAGATTACTGAATACCTCTTTATCTGGTAAATACATGTAGATATAATAATCCCTTTGTTTCAGCATGATACCATAGCATCCAGTTCCTTTATTCTTCAGATGAAAGATATGCCGACTATCTGTATGCTTCTTCATTTTCTGAATAATCTCATTGTCTGCGACATCCTGTGCCAATAATTTCTCATCGTTACTGGCAATAATCTTCCCTTTGTCTGCAACGATGATCGTCCCGTCTTTCTCAGTATTGTACCCCTTTAAAAGACTCTGGATCGTTAAAGTATAATTTCTGATAAATCTCGGAGATGTGTAATAGTAAACTGCAACGATCCCTGGGGCATCTTTTCTGGCGCAGGCTGCGATATCGATACGTGATCCATCTCCTCTGACAATCCGTTCTGAATAAGATCTTTCTTTATATCCTGTGTAATCCATAATGATATCTTTTTGCAGATAATCAATCATCTCATCCATCAAACCTTCATCCATACTGTATTCACAGACTTTCTTCCCTTCTTCATCCAATACAAGAATACCATCCACCCAGAGTGACTGCAGATTCTCTTTCAGAAACTTTCGGTCTAACTGCTTTCTATTCTTTACTTCCATATCAATATTTGTACTCATCTGTCTGGCACTTTCGATCGCACGAAGGAGACTTTTTGATTCTGAAGATTCATTATAATGAGTATAGGTTGAGCACTGTACTTTGACATAGTTTACAATCTCCACCATTCTTTTCTCAGCTTCGTTTTTTTCCGTATGAAAAAAACAAAAAATTGCAATGACAAACATACAGATGCCAAGCAAACTAGCAACTATCCAGAATCGTTTTGCTTTTTCTCTTCCATTAATATCCAAGATCATCCACCTCCAAATATTTCTCTGGATCATCCATATATTTTTTTATAATCTTCAGGGAGGTACCATCCTTGTGCATTTCTTCCAGCTTCTGGTTCATCTGCTCGCAGATCCCTCTGTCATCATTCTTTGCAAAAGCAGCTCCTATCCCGACGACCATCAATGGTTCCTTCAGAATGCGGAAGCTTGTATCATAATCTTTCATATACTGGATGATGGATTCCTCATGCACAGCCACAGCATCCACATACCCTTTTGCCAGAAATGTATAGATCAATTCCCTGTGTCCAAGACTGATCAGATTGCCAAGTTTTGGAATTCTCTTATCTGTCCGCTTCAGAAAGATACCTTCCGGTTTGGTTGTAGACTGGACTGCAAGATTCTTTCCTTTCAGATCACTCAGTTTATGAATGTCACTGTTCTCATTTACAGCAACCACCTGACGGCTTGCTATGTATGGTCCGGCCCAACGATAATCGTTAAGTCGTCCTTCCATTGAAAAACATCCCATGATACAATCAATTTTTCCACTTTCTACCAGCTCTTTTTTCTTTTCCCAATTGATCTGAACAATCTCCGTCTTATACCCCATCCTTCTAAATGCTTCCGTTGCCAGTTCAACATCTATACCTGTCGGGATACCATCCTCATTCAGGAAATTATAAGGCGGATAATTGTCACTTCCAATTTTTATAACAGGTTTTTTTGTTGTGTCAGACACTTTATCTGCCTTATCACATCCTGCCAAAGTTGCCATTAATATAGAAAATATCAATACAACAGTAAAAATTTTTCTTTTTTTCATCTTATAACCTCATTTTTATATCTCATCCTTATTGTTCAGTAATCTGCGCTTCAACCCCCCCCCGAATTTTATGCTACTTATTGTTTTTTCCAATACCTTCATCTCAACTGGTTTGGAAATATGCGCATTCATACCGACGGTCAGGGAATGATGAATGTCATCTGAAAATGCATTAGCGGTCATTGCAATGATCGGGATCGTCTTTGCCTGTTCATGTGAACTCTTGCGGATCGCCTTTGTTGCCTCATAGCCATTCATAACAGGCATCTGCACATCCATCAGGATCATATCATAATCTCCAGGAGCAGATCGCTCAAATGTCTCGAGAATCCTTTCACCGTTTTCACAGACAGTACACTCAGCTCCCTTGATCTTTAACAGTTCCGTCAAGATCTCCGCATTCAGCTCATTATCCTCTGCACACAAGAACCTCATTCCTTTCATAATATCATCATATGTCTCACTTTCTTCTACCTGCAATGCTGACGAAACAGACTCTTCTGCAATTTTAAGATCCATAAAGACCTCAAAACAACTTCCCAGTCCCAGTTCACTATCGACATCAATGGTTCCTCCCATTGCTTCAATCAGATTCTTGGTGATCGCCATTCCAAGCCCTGTTCCCTGTATCTTATTTGTCAAGGAACTTTCCTCACGGGTAAAAGTATCAAAGATCTTGTCTTTGAAATCCTCAGACATACCTACACCATTATCAATAACTGCAAAATGATACTTTGCATACGCACTGGATTTCGTTTCACATTCTTCTACAAGAAACTGGATCTTTCCACCCTTCTGTGTATACTTTACTGCATTTGAAAGCAGATTGCTGAAAATCTGCATCAAATGAACATAATCGCTATTGACCCATTCATGCACGATGTTCTCATGATGAATCATCAAAGACTGATGCTTTTCCTCTGTCTGTGGACAGAACATCGTTTGAATCTCCTGCATAAACTCCAGAATAGAAAAATCAGAATAACTGAAAACAGTTTTTCCTGCTTCAATCTTGCTCATATCCAAAACGTCATTAATGATTCCCAAAAGATGCTGTGCAGAAACATCTATTTTATCAACATACTCGATCACCTTATCCTTATTCCCTGCATCATGTCTGATCAAGGATGTAATACCCATGATCGCATTCATCGGTGTACGGATATCATGAGACATACTAGCCAGGAAATCACTTTTGGACTGACTTGCATTGTTAGCGACTTCAAAAGCCTGCTCAGCCGCCCGTTTAGCTTGCGTGAGTTCTGTATTTATTGTTTCCAGTCTTGTATTATTTTCTCTTTCGATTTCAATTGCTTCGCTCTGGCTTTTTCTAAGAACTGTAACGATTCCTTTGATCATACAACCAGCAGCAACAACTGCAAACAAGATAATAAACCATATGATCAACTTCACAAGCCTTACCGTATTGGTCGCTACATATTTTGCAGGAACGAGAAAGATCAAGTTCCATGCCGCATGATCCATTTTCTTTAAAACATAAAAGTATTCCGTCCCATCGAGTATGGCATTAGAATAACTCACACCCTTTTCTTTTAATTCTTTTTCTGCTTTGTCAAATGAAGAATCATGTAGATATTGCATCTTCTTTAATACCGTGAACACATTATGTCCTTTGATCAGTTCCACCTTATTACTATTGAACAGTTTAAAACCATTATCATCAAGAATATAGACACTGTTATTATTTTCATAGGCATCACATCCAAAATATTCATTCAGTTCATGCATATCCTGATATAATCCATAATAATTGATAGTCTGTCCACTTTGAAGCCTGATCGGATGCTCTAATTTCTTTAAAAAAACCATACGGGATTCATTTGTCGTCATAAAATTCGATACATAGTTGATCTTTTTAGGACTATGTTCAAAATGATATGTATCCCTTACCATCCCCTGATTTCCTTCTTCTGTATAGTACTTTCCACTGTCATCAACAGCCAGCAATGTTATTTTTGAATCTGCAAATTCATACAAATCAGTTATTCTTTTCATATGCAGACTCAAATCCTCGGTAGTCCGTATATCAGCAGCTTCTATGATATTACATTGCACCTTGACATAATCCCATTTTGTTTCCATTACATCTTCCAGATTTAAAAACATCTGATGCGTAACTTCATCCATCTGATTTAACCGTTCTTCATAAATAATCTTTTGAATGTATGTCTGATATATGAAAATAAATGAAATGACCATAAATAAGATTGCAACAATACAGACAACTATGATCTTTTTGTATTTCTTTGTCTTCTCTAACATATTGTTTTGACTGAATCTCATTTCACATCCGCCTCACTTAGGGTTTTAAATTTTGAAAAGAAATCTTTTGCTGCATTCATTCCCACAATGCCACTGTCATTTAATGTAAGCTCTTTACCTGCTCCGCAGATCACGACTTTGTAAGTTTGATCTGCTTCAAGCTTTTTATCCTTCACTAATACATATGGATAGGTATTGCCCGTACCAGCAGCATCGTAACCATCTTTACATAATTGTTTGATTTCTCTTCCTGATAATTGTACGGTTTGTATCGTATCATACCATCCTGTTGGAAGAATAGAACAAATATCACTTTCCGTAATATCCTGTGCATAAAGTTTTCCATTCACACCAGCCATATTCTGCTCTTTTCCATTTCCTTTGATCCATTTTCCTAAAGAAATCAGTGCTGCATCACTTTTTGTTGCTTCCATAAAACATCTGCCGATCAGTTTTGCACAACTCTTCTGAGAGATAACTTCTGTCGTAGTTGTGATAACTTCTGGCTTATTGTTGACCACACGATCCTGATCCTTGTCCAATTGATCCACAACATCTTTTATCGTTGCCTTATCCTGAATGTATTCTAGCATACGGTATCCTGTATTGACCAATGTATTTTCCCACCCTACATAGATAAGCGGTGCCGTATTCCCGGCATTGATCTCATCAGCAATATCCCCATAATACGTATTATCTGCATTCCAATCTTTAAATGGAAGAAGGTTCGCTTTTAAAGTTGCTTCTTCATATAATGCACTTGTTCCCTCCACGGAAGAGATCACTTTCATAACTTTTAATGCATCTTTAAGCTTTTGCGGATCCTTTTCTAATTTTTTACTCAGTCCATGAAAACGTGTCACGTTCAAAATGTATACATTCTGGCTTCCATCTTCAGAAAGATATGGCATTAACCCAAACTTATCCTTTGTGCCATCTGTTTCTCCAATTCCATTTTTACTTCCCAGTAAGAATAATGTATTACCTTTCATAAATTCTTTTATAGTCTCGTCATCACTCTGTGGATTCTTTTTATTGGCAGTAAACATACCCAGATTTTTCCATTTCTGAATATAATCCATACAATCCATCATTTTCTTTGTATCACTCACATTAGCCTTTCCTGTCAGATAATCTTTCTGCCATTGCTTGCCTTGGAATGTACCTAAAAATGCCGTATCTGCAATATTACACATATATTGAAAGCCATAGCCTGGATATTCAATCTGTGTCAGACACAACTGTACCCCTGCTTTTTTCGCCTTTTTCGCCAGCTTTTCAAGATCATGAAAAGATTTTGGAAGTTTCCATCCATGTTTTTCTAACAAGGTCTTATTATATGTGATACCTATACAACTATAGGCTGATGGAAGCATATAAATAGCTCCATCATCTGAAATATCCTGCAATCTAGATTCCACATAATTATCTGTAAAATCATAACCAGCAAGATCGATCATCTTGTCACTCACATCGTCAATATTAGGATCATAAATAGTCTGTGTACAAATATCCGGCAGATCATCTGCTGCTAACATATTTTGTAAATATGTCGTTGTATTTGCACCTGAATAAGAAAGAACTTTCAAATTTATTTCTGGGTATTTTTTATGTACCAGATCAACTAAACGATCACATTCTAAATAAGGGGCCAGAATTGTGATCGGCTCATGCTTACTCAATGTATTTTTATTCACGCAGCCTGTAAAGCATAGTAATATAGCTGCAATAGACAGGCTCAATAATTTTCTTAACTTCATAACTTTATCCTCCCTCAATTCATAAAAATCCCCTACAAATTCCCTATGAAATCTCTATGAAATAAAACAGCACTGCCAAACAGACAGTGCCTATCATTTTCTGCAACTGGCTGCCATTTTACAGGCCCTTTAGCTTTGCGTCACAGACTTTCGTCTGTTTTGCCTAGAATCTTTCTTTAATTATACCATGATAATGTCAGTATCAAAAGTAAAAAATATAAATCTAGCTCCAATAATCCGTCTCGTATTCCAATCCAATATTCCCAGTCTTAAACACTGGATTCTCTCCATTTTTCTTCTGCTTTTCATAATCCTCCAATGCTTTCAGTGCTGTATTTGACAAAATCAAGATCACTGGAATATTGATCAGTGCCATAACTCCCATCAAAACATCTGAAATATTCCAAAGCATAGAAACTTCCATTCCTGCACCAATGAACACAACCAGTGCAGATACTATACGAAATCCTTTCATGAATGTCTTTGATGGCTGTCCTTTGTGGATATAATTTAACAAGTTATCACAATAAAAACAATTTCCAAGAAGTGTTGTAAATGCAAACAATACCATCGCTACTGTGATAAAGAGTGGTCCGAAGTTTCCTAAGGATTCATGCAGTGCTGCCTGTACCCATGGTGCCCCCTGTAATTCTTGCGCAGGGGCGATTCCTGATGACAAACACATCATGGCTGTTGCTGTGCATAAAAGCAGGGTATCAATGAATACGGATAACATCTGTACTAAGCCCTGTTTGATTGGATGACTTACTTGTGCGGATGCAGAAGCATTTGGTGCTGATCCAATACCTGCTTCATTGGAGTACAGACCTCTTCTGATTCCCTGCATCATAGCTGATCCTGCAAATGCACCAAAAATTGCTTTGAAATCAAATGCTTCGCTGATGATCTTTGAAAATACAACTGGCAGATATGCACGGTTGATAATCATAACGATCACAGAGATCAGAATATATGCAACCCCCATAGCTGGCACTAATGTAGATGTTACTTTTACAATTCTTGATCCCCCGCCTAAGAGACACCATCCTGTGATCACTGCAAGAATTCCTCCGATGATCCATGGCGTCCATTTTACATCATAAAATGAGAATCCTGAAAATGTAGATTGTAAATTATAAGATGCAAGCATATTAAATCCAAATGCATACGTTGCGATCATGGAAATACAGAATATGATCGCTAATGGTCTGCAGTGAAGTGCTGCTTCAATGTAATATGCCGGTCCTCCGTAACATTCTCCATCTTTTCCTTTTCTCTTATAAATCTGTGCCAGCGTACTTTCGATCAGTGCGGATGCACTTCCGATGATCGCAATAATCCACATCCAGAATACAGAGCCAAATCCTCCAATGCAGATAGCGGATGATACTCCAATGATATTTCCTGTTCCAACTCGTGATGCGGTAGATACCATTAATGCCTGAAACGATGATACTCCATTTTCATCTTCTGGCTTTTCTACAACGGCTTTGCAGGCATCTTTAAATAATCTCATCTGTGGCAGTTTTGTACGGATCGTAAAATAGATTCCCGCTCCGATCAACAGTATTACTAGCAATTTACTGTACATAAAAGTACTGATGCTGTCAATGATGATTCCTAACATAAATTCTCTCCTTGTACGATATTCTCGTATAATAATCTGGATCAATAGTTACAATTTTTATTGCAGCTACTTTAATTCAACAGAAAAATAGACAGTCTCTGCCTAAGGGACTGCCCATTCATTTTAAAAGTATGCGATTTTACTGTCTGCGTCGTTTTTGTATCTTATGATATAATCGCGATTTTCAGAATTCTGATAAATGATGAATATCCCGTTTTCCTGCCGTCTGTCGGCAGAAAGGTCCGTTGAACCTTCTTCGTATGGCTTCAGAAGCTTTCGCTGCTGGTTTAAAAACCTATCTGTTATTATAATAACTCATTCGTATTGATTACGCAATTACAATTATCACTTGGCCATGATTTTCTGAGTGCCCCATAGGAGATCAGAAAGTTGGCAAACCAGCCAGCTGGTACAGCGAGCCAGACAAATGCAATACCAAAACGCGGTGCAAAAATCAAAGCAACTGACAAGCGAATCGCAAGATTTACCATATTAGCAACAAGAAATGGCCGCATGATTCCAAGACCGCGAAGGACTCCATCTGTTGCCATCTTGATTCCCATGAAGGTGAAGAAATAACCGAGCCATCTCATATAATTTCCAGACACCTGATATGCTAAAGCAGTTCCATCTTTCCCTAGGAACAATGAAGAAATCTGGGTATGCAAGGATTCGATGATCATGAAAGCAAGGACTGCGAAACATATATCTAACACCAATGCAGCATGGTATCCCTTTTTGATACGTTCGATCTTCTTTGCGCCAAGATTCTGAGAAACATACGGCGAAATCGCATTACCAATGGATACAAATATCAATGAAAAAACATTTTCTACTCTCATCGTTGCAGAATATCCTGCGAGTGCCTGTGTACCGAATGGATTCACAACTGCCTGTACGATCATCATGCCAATTGACACTGTGGACTGCTGAAGAACTGACGGTACAGCAATTTGAAGCATAGAATGTAACTCCTGTCTGTCAAACCAGTCAAAACGACTTTCATATCGACGCATCCGGCACAAGAAGATCAAAAGTGACAACACTGCGGAAATCCCCTGTGCAATGAGAGTTGCGAGGGCTGCACCGAACACACCGAGTCCAAGTCCAGCTACCATCCAAAGATCCATCAATATATTTAACATCGATGAGAATATTAAAAGAGCCAACGGTATTTTCGATTCACCGATTGAAGTAAACATCGTTGAAAGAATATTATACATAAACAAAAATGGAAATCCCACAAAATAAACTCTTAGATACAATACCGCTTCATTCAGTATATCAGCAGGTGTTTGTAATACACTCATCATCAAATGAGAAAAACAAAAACCAAAGACACCCAAAAATATACTTAAGACCAGAAAACTAATCAATGATGTTGACACGATCGTTTTCATTTTGCTGTAATCTCGGGCTCCAAAATAGCGGCTCACAAGCACGCCCGCACCTACACCCGCACCCAATGCTACACAAATGAAGACATTCGTAAGGGCAGCACAGGCACCAACAGCTGCAAGTGCAGAAGAGCCTACAAACTGACCGACTATGATCGAATCAGCCATATTATACACTTGTTGAAAGAAACTGCCGAGGATCATGGGGATTGCAAAAACAGTCAGCGCTTTAAGGGGCGCATCTGTGATCAAATATTCATCTTTTGACATTATCATATTCCTCCGTGGATTTCTATTTGTTATCTGAAAGCATCAACGATCAACTCAAAATGCTTTCGATTTGTTTTTATAAAACCATCTTTTTGTAATTTTGATATCTCCGTAGACATTGCTGCACGATCTATACAAAGATAATCTGCCAGTTGCTGTCGGTCAAAAGGAATGTCAAAAGACAATGATGAATGTCTGATGGATTCTGCTGATAAATAAGACAACAGTTTATCTCTGGTCGTTCGCTTGCAGACATGTGTGATCTTGTCGTTCAGGATCAATATCTTATTGGCCAAGACACTGACCAGATTACGGATCAACTTCTGATGATGTTCACATGCAGTTGGACAGGAAACCAAAAGTCTCTGAACATTTAAAAAAATGATTTCACAATCCTCATCTGCTGCCACGCTGACATTCAAAACAGCTCCCGGACTTGCTGCATATGGCTCGCCAAAAAAATCACCAGCATGGCATTTTGACAGAATATTCCTGTGTCCCCACAGATCTTCCTGCATAACAAGAACGCAACCCGACACCACAAGTCCCATAACTTCGGTAGAGTCCCCAGCTCTGAAAATATAAGAACCCCGTTTTCTGTAAATTGTCGTTGCATTTACGCAATGTAATATCGATAGTATCTCGTTATCCGTAAGGCCTTTAAAAAAAGGACTGTTTTTTAAAATAGGCAAATATTTTTTCAAAATGATCCCTCCTGTTGGAAATCAAACATACAAGTTGTATTTATTATACTATGATTCTAGCAGAAACAAAAGTGAAATGTTATAAATGGAGGGTAAAAATGATAAGAAAGATTATTCGAATCGATAAAGAAAAATGCAATGGCTGCGGCGCCTGTGCAGATGCCTGCCACGAAGGTGCCATTGATATCATTAATGGAAAAGCAGAATTGGTGAGAGAACATTTCTGTGACGGACTTGGTGATTGTCTCCCGGAATGTCCTACAGGTGCCATTTCTTTTGAAGAAAGGGAAGCTCCTGCATATGATGAAGAAGCCGTGAAAGAAGCACAGAAAAAAATATTTGCCAAAAAACAGGCAATCTCCTCTCACGCCGGCTGTCCGGGATCTAAAATCATGCAGATTCGGCGGACAGAAACACCTGAGTCTGTAAAACCATCTTCAACCGTAGATTCTGTATCAAAACTTCAGAACTGGCCGGTACAGATTAAACTGGCTCCAGTCAGTGCACCATATTTTGACGGTGCAAAGCTTTTAATCGCAGCCGATTGTACTGCTTACGCTTATGCCAGCTTTCATCAGGATTTTATTCGGAATAAGGTAACATTAATCGGCTGTCCTAAATTAGATCAGGTAGATTATAGTGAGAAATTAACTGCAATCATTCAAAATAACAACATCCAAAGCGTAACGATCGTAAGGATGGAAGTTCCTTGCTGTGGTGGTCTGGAAATGGCAGCAAAAAAAGCTCTTCAAAATAGTGGAAAATTCTTACCATGGCAGGTTATAACGATAGGTATTGATGGGAAAACTATAGAATAAAAAAAGAAGGAGAATGCAATAATGGATAAGAAAATGTTTTGTTTTCAGTGTGAACAGACAGTCGGATGTACCGGCTGCACAGGAAATGCCGGCGCCTGTGGAAAAAAAGCAGATACAGCCAGATTACAGGATGAACTGACAGGTGCGTTGATCAGCCTTGCAAGAGCTGTTGACGGTTCAACTGCTATTTCTAAAAGAACCGGGCAAATCATAATTGAAGGATTGTTTACTACAGTTACAAATGTGAATTTTGACGATGCATCAATTGAAAACATGATACAAAAAGTCAGAGCTGAAAAAGAAAGACTGGCTCCTGACTGCAGAACAAAGGAATATGATCTTCAGCAGCTGTGGAATGCCAATGAAGATATCCGCTCCTTGAAATCTCTTATTCTCTTTGGTATCCGCGGAATGGCTGCCTATGCCTATCATGCAAATGTTCTGAATTATGAAGATGCCGAAGTGAATCAGTTCTTCTGCGAGGCATTATCTAAGATCGGTTATGAAGAAAGCACAGAAGCACTGCTTTCCACAGTACTCAAAACAGGAGAGATCAATCTGAAGTGCATGGCACTTCTTGATAAGGCAAATACAGAAACCTATGGAACACCAGAGCCAACTGATGTTACACTTACGGTAGAAAAAGGGCCTTTTATTGTCGTAACCGGACATGATCTGAAAGATCTGCAGCTTTTACTTGAACAGACTGAGGGAAAAGGAATCAATAT
>OOIG01002139.1_pt1 | contig 13696 bp, 10 predicted proteins | sample 1692091 | NCBI WGS metagenome assembly OOIG01 (sample SAMN06348188, study PRJEB24527) | human gut metagenome | biome: human gut; feature: ankylosing spondylitis patient; material: feces | host: Homo sapiens | place: China | collected 2015-10
GGCGGGCGGCCAGGAAGGTCAGGCGAGCCTCATCCGTGCCAGACAGCACAGTGACGCCCTGACCAATCAGTTCCTCGATCTTGTGAATCACTTTGTTGCCGTTCGGCGCCTCGCGCAGGGCGGAGGTGGCCATAACCAGCAGCTGGGTGATTTCGTATTCCTCGGCCAGCCGCATGCACTGGGACACGGCTTCCAGAATCGCCTCGATGCCGGACTTCTTGATTGAGCCGTCGTCCTTTAAATACTTCATCAGGCGCACTGTGGATTTGGTGCTGGCCTCGGGGTCAGGGCGAGCGCCGGGGGCGGCGTCGACGATAAGCATGTGGATAGTGTTCGAACCGATATCAAGCACACCAAGTCGCGTGGTATGCGAACGCAGATTGACCATGATTCCTATTCCTGACCTTACCTAACCCGTGATGGCCGAACAACGGGCCGACCATCGCAATCAGCCAGCCGTGCGCCACCATGGCGAGTCGTTCGGCCGGCAACCAACACCGCGAGGCCAGCCGAACATCACACAAACTCGACTACTGTACAACAATCACACCGGCTGCCGCGCCGTTTCACAACGATTCGACGAACGTTCCGAGACGTTCCAGCCCCTCGGTCAGGGCCTCACGTGAGGCGGCATAGCTCAGGCGCACATGCGTATCCGCTGTGGCCGCACCGAAGTCGCGGCCAGGAGTCAGAGCCACATGGGCTTCATCCAGCGCGCGTTCGCAGAACGTCCAGGCATCCAGACCAGTACGGGAGATGTTGAAGTAGGCGTAGAACGCGCCATTCGGCTCCACCTCAACCGGCAAACCGATGCGTTTGAGCCCGTCAATCACAATGCGGCGACGGGCAAGCAATTCCTGACGACGAGCTTCACATTCGGCCAAACTCTCCGGCGTGAAGCAGGCGAGCGCCGCATGTTGCGTGGGCGTGTGGGCGCACAGGTAGTAGTTGGTGGCCAGATCGTCAACCGCTTCCAGCACAGTGGGCTCGTCCGGCAGAATCGCCCAGCCGAGGCGCCAGCCGGTCATGCCGAAGAACTTGGAGAAGCTGTTGCATACGATGGCATCGGGGTCGCAGGCCAGCACGGATTTGACTTCGGTACCGTCCGGCTCCCGGTCAGCCAAGTCGAGGTAGGTTTCGTCCACGATGCGCCATGCGCCGCGGCTGGCGGCCAACTTGCACACCTCGTCCAATACGTTGAAGTCGATGGTGGTGCCGGTGGGGTTGGACGGCGACGTGATCATTACGGCCTTGGTCTTGCTCGTCCAGTACTGGCTGCACAGGTCGGCGGTCAGGTGGAAGCGGGTGGCGGCCGAGGTCGGCACATCGATGACCCGGCCTTCAAACGACCGCACAAGTTCGCGGTTGCATGGGTAGGAGGGGTCGGCCACAATCACATCGTCACCGGGGTCCACGGTCAGCGCGGTGGCCAACAGCAGAGCGGCCGAACCGCCGGCGGTCACGCAGATACGCTTGGGGTCGATGTCAAGGTCATGACGCTCGCGGTAGAAGTCGGCGATGGCCTGACGCAGTTCAGGTAGGCCCATGGCGGCGGTGTACGGCAGGGCCCGGCCGTCGTACTGTTCGCGCATGGCGTCGCGTACGGCGGGCGGCGCGCCGAAATCGGGCTCGCCAAGGCTTAATTTGATGACGCTGGTACCTTGGGCGATCATCTTGTCTGCTTGTTCGCCGAATACCATGGCACGGAAGGGATTGGCCTCACGCGCTCGGCGGGACATGACTGGAGACGCGGCCGGAGATTGGGGCTGCTGCGCTGCTTCGTTTTCCATATTTCGGTTCTATCCGCCTCACGGGACAAGGTTTCTTCTTCTATAATCACTGTAGGTCGATTGAGTGCACCAACCCGCATTCAAGGAGGAATAATGAGTCGATTCAATGGCAAGCGCGCCGAGTTCGAGGCCAGCGGCGAAAAAATCAACGTCGCGATTCTGGGTGCGGGCCGCATAGCTCACACCATGGCCGGCACCCTGACCCAGATGGCTGAAGATTCACTGTATTCCTCATGGATTCACCCGTATGCGGTAGCGGCCCGTGATATTACGCGCGCGCAGGCTTTTGCCGACCAATGGCATTTTGACAAGGCTTATGGATCGTATGAGGAGTTGGTGGCGGACCCGGATGTGGATCTGGTGTATATCGCCACCCCGCACAGTCTGCACGCCGAACAGGCGATCCTGTGTATGAAAGCCGGCAAGAACGTGCTGGTGGAGAAGTCGTTCACCGCGAACGCCGGGCAGGCACGTGAGGCGCTGGCCGTGGCCGAGGAAACCGGCATGCTGTGCACGGAGGCCATCTGGACGCGCTACATGCCCAGCCGCAAGCTCATCAACGAAGTTATCGAGTCCGGCGAGATCGGCGAGGTGAAAGCGGCGAGCGCCAACCTGTGCTATCCGGTGTCCGGCAAGGCACGTATGACCGATCCGGCCTGTGCCGGTGGCGCGCTGCTCGATGTGGGCGTGTATCCGCTGAACTTCCTGGATATGGCGGTCGGCGCCGACCATGGCCGTACACTTGATCATTTCGATACGTCGATGGTGCCCGCCGAAACCGGTGTGGATGCGCAGAATTCCACCACGTTGTATTACAGCGACGACACGATGGCCGTGTCCACCAGTTCGATGCTGGTTTCCTCCGACCGCGGCGGCTATGTGTGGGGCACCGAGGGTTATCTGGTGGTCACCAATATCAACAATCCCGAGTCCATCGACATCTATGACAACGCCCACAAGCCCGTGCGCAGCATTGCGGTGCCGCCGCAGTTGACCGGTTATGAGTATGAGGTGGCCGATGCGGCCAACGCGCTGCTGGACGGCAAGCTCGAATGCGAGGCGATGCCGCACGCCGACACCATCCGCATCATGGAGCTGATGGATGCGATTCGTGACCGTTGGGGCCTGAAGTTCCCGTTTGAATCCTGATTTCAGCTCCCCTCCAGAGGGGAGCTGAAATTATTCCGCTGAATCTGCATCTCCTTCAACAATCTGCTCATACAGCCGTACGAGGCGTTCGTCGCGCACGGCTTTCGTTAATTCGCACTCCCATACGGTAATTACACGCCAGCCAGCGGCCTCCAGTTCGGCTCGCTGCGCGATGTCTCGATTGTGATTGCGCAGTAGTTTCGCCTGCCAGAATTCCACGTTCGATTTCGGCATCGAATGTTTGGAACATCCTTCATGCATGTGCCAGAAACAGCCGTTGACAAACACGATGGCGTGGTATTTCGGCAGTACTACATCCGGGTGTCCGGGGTAACGCTTGTCGTTCTTGCGGAATCGCAACCCCTTGCGAAACAGGTAGCTGCGTACCAGTACCTCAATTTTGGTGTCTTTGCCACGAATATGCGACATCGTGTACGAACGGGTACCCCGCTCATACTTCTCCACTGGCTGTTTCTTGCGATTCACGCACTCCAGACTACCGTGACGTTGCGGCGAGAATGAGAGCCTGAACGAACGATCACCCATCTTGCCCGTCCGTGTCTCTTATCGCGGGCAACAATCATCTGCCGGTCGAGACTGCCCGATTAGACTGAGTTCAATGGATGACATGACGATTCGTAGGGCCACGGCGGCCGATATTCCCCAGATCGACGAACTGCTGCGGCAGGTGCTCGAAGTGCATCATGCCGGCCGACCGGATCTGTTCAAAGGCGGTGTCAAGAAATACACGGACGAGGAATTGAAGGCGATTCTGGCCAACGATCAGACCCCTGTGTTCGTGGCGGTTGCGCCATCTGCCAATGACGGCAATGACGCCGAACATAACGCCGACTCCCCCGCCACCGACCAAGTGCTTGGCTACGCATTCTGCGTGTTCCAGCAGCACCTCAACAGCAATATCCTGACCGATATCAAAACCCTGTACATCGATGATCTATGCGTTGACGAGCGGTCCCGCGGCCACCATGTAGGCTCCACCTTGTATCGCTACGTGCTCGACTTCGCCCGTCAATCCGGCTGCCACAACGTAACGCTCAACGTCTGGGCCTGCAACCCCAAAGCCCAAGCCTTCTACGAACGCATGGGACTCACTCCATATTACATCGGCATGGAGCAGGTGCTGTAGCGCCGCCGTTTCAGCAGCACGATGATGGCGATGATCGCAGCGAGGCTGCATAGGGCCACGCCATATACAAAGCCCGGAGTTCCGAAATTCATGAGGCAGATTGTGATGTTACCGGTAGTGGTTACCGAAAACACGACGATAAGCGCGACGATACGAATCATATCCAGCAGTCCAGCTGCTTGAGCCAACAGACGCTCCGGTACCACCAATTTGGCCGCCGTGCACAGCAAAGTCGCCTGAACGGCGAGCAGAATCGCCCATTCCCAGAACATGGACGGTTCTTTAAGCAACGTGGTCTCCGGAAACATAGACACCACCTCATTGATAAACCACGGCGCCACAACAATCTCCACATATGCGAGCCCAATACAACACACGACAAGCACCACGGCAATGGCATAGCGCCAAGCGACGTCTGTTTTGCGAGATTTACGAGAAATGAATGCGATACCAGCGTTCATGGCTATGCTTCTTAATCCAATATCAATGGATGAACCTGCACTGCACCGTATGCCACCATCATAATATATCGAATATCGATATAAAAATATCGAAAAACACTTTCACCATTCACCTACACATCCGCAAACCCATGAATACACATGTTCTTAATCGGGATGGGGAGTGCACAAAGAAGCTCTGTCACCCCAGCAGATTGAGGAGATCGTCCTTGGTGAGGGTGGCGATGGAGGCGGGGGCTTCGGTGAGGGCGCTGGCGCCGGTGCCGGCTTCGTCGGCAAGCAAGGAAGCGTCGGTGAACTGGCGGGCGAGCTCGCTCTTAGTATGCTGAAGCTCCAAGATACGTTCTTCGATGGTGTCCTTGGCCACCACCTGATACACGTTGACGTCTTCGGTCTGGCCGATACGATGTGCTCGGTCGGTGGCCTGATCCTGTGCGGCGGCGTTCCACCATGGGTCGGCGTGGATGACCACGCTGGCACCGGTCAGGTTCAGTCCGGTGTTGCCGGCCTTCAGGGAAATCAGGAAGGCAGGCGTATCGTCCGCATTGAACTGGTCGACGAGTTCGAGACGCTTCTTCTTGGGCGTGGAGCCGGTGATGGTGTAGTAGCGCAGGCCTTGCGCGTCGAAACGTTCGGCGATCAGATCAAGGAAGCTGGTGAACTGGGAGAAGATCAGCGCCTTCTTGCCTTCGTTCACACAGGTTTCCACCAGTTCGGTGATGGCGGCAAGCTTGGCCGATTGATCCTTGGCATCGGCGTACAGCAGCCTCGGATCGCAGCAGATCTGGCGCAACTTGGTCAACTCGGCGAGGATGCGAATCTTCGACGTGTTGAAATCGGCTTCTTCGCTGTGTTCGAGCTGCATTCTGAGCCGCTGCTCGTGAGCCGCATACAGTTTGCGCTGTTCGCCGGCAAGCCGCACGGTCAGCGTGGTCTCTAGCTTGTCCGGCAAATCGGTCAACACCTGGGACTTCAGCCTGCGCTTGATGAACACGCCCACCAACGACTGCAATTGGCGAGATACCCGAGCGGCCTCAGGATTGACTTGTGCGGCGGCCCGACCTTCAGCCGTGCTGCCATCCGCGACCCGGGCATTGGAGATGGGCAACTCATAACGCTCATGGAATCGCTTATATGAGCCGAGCAGCCCCGGCATCAGGAAGTCGAAAATGCTCCATAGTTCGGAGAGTCGGTTTTCGATCGGCGTGCCAGTCAAGGCGAAACGATGGTCGGCGGCCACGGCCTTGACCGCTTTGGCTATTTTCGTGGTGTGATTCTTGATGTACTGGGCTTCATCCAATGCCATGACATTGAAACGTTGCTCATTGGCGGTGTAATCATCGACATCTCGGCGCAGCAGGTCGTATGAGGTGATGAGCACGGTGGGTTCATCCGCCCGGAACGCACGGCCGATGGCGGTACGGCGCTCGGCTTTGGTACCGGCCACCACCACGGCATTGAAGCTCGGGGCGAACTTGGTGAATTCGGCACCCCAGTTGTACACCAAGGACGCCGGGCACACGATCAGCGATGGGCCAAGGCTGCCATTGCCCATCTCGCCGGTATTCCGCTGATATCGAGACAGGAGCAACGCGATAAGCTGCACGGATTTACCCAAGCCCATCTCATCGGCCAGAATGCCGCCAAAACCCTTGTCGCACAACGTGTTCAGCCATTGAAAGCCTTCGACCTGATAAGGGCGCAGAATATGCTTGAGACTATCCGGCACTTCATACGACTTAGGGTCGATGATCTTGAGATCGTCGATGTATTCGGTGAACGAAGCGTCCTTGACTACATCGGAGCCGTCATCCGGCAGCTCACCATCCAGTAGGAATGCTCGACCGCCCGGCAACTCGATCAGTCCGGAGTTGAGCTGCTGCTCGCTCAGATCGAGGTCGCTGGCCAATCGGTCCAACGTGCTGAGATTCGCGCCGCTGAGTTTGACAAGCGTGCCGTCCTTCAACTGATGGAATCGTTGACGCCGACGGTACGAAGATAGCAAGGCACCCACTTCGTCCGGCGGCACTTCATCAGCGAGGGGTGATATCTCCACCAAGTTGCCTTTGATGGACAATCCGACTTTGACGCTTGGTGGCTTGGGCGCGATCAGCCGGTCAAAAGCCGGTGTGGTGAAGACCTCCCCCACTTCCTTTAGTGCCGGCAATCCCTCGTCAAAGAGACGAACGATCTGCGTGGTGTCATCGCGATCGATAGTGGCCGCATCAGACACGAATTTTTTGGTGGCCTTTCGCGCGGCCGGCGTTCGGAACCCATTCACCGTCTGATGAGTGGCGGCCGCAACGCGCTTGCGCTGGTCAGGCATGGTAAAGAATTCACGCACTACATCAATCGCAAGATGCTCAGCGTCGAAATCACGCCCAATCACGCCCCGAGACAAGGGGATGGAACGCTCGCCCTCAGCATGCACCGTCGGGCCATCGGGTAGCAACGGGACAATGGCATCGCCGTAGCGTGCCTTGACCTCGCATTGCACACCATGCTCATCACGATCCAGATAAAACTGGAGGCTGCATTCCGTAGGACTTAATTCAGCCAGCTCGCGAGGAATCTCACTGGCCTCCAACAGTCCGGCACCAACCAGCTGAGGCAATAGCGTGCGTGCGAATAGGGCGATGTCATCGCCGGCAATGACCTGTCCCTCGCCATCGGGTTCAAACAGGTCTCCCAATAGTCCTCGCAACGGAATCAATCGTTTCGGGCAACGGACGAATCGGCATCCTGCTGCGCTTTTACGCTGAGAGCCCGCCACCATGGCGGATACCGCACCGGCCGGATTAGTGGAGGCGAGCAACAGCCATACATTCTTGCCGCCGTCAATCACGGTTTCCACCGCTGGCACTCCGGTAAGCAGGTATCCGGCATCCGGACCATACGTATTGAAATCACGCCGCGCAATGCGCATGAGAAAATCTGGCTCGCCACCATCAACTGGCACCGATGCAGGCTGCCCGGAGAACCATGTGTTCAGCACGAGCTGTACGCCTCTGCCCTCACGTACGGACAGCAACCGGGCCACTTCCGGTGCTGAAAGCGTCAGATGACGGTCGATGGCGATATGCCCGTAATACCTGTCCTGCTGCTCGGCCGCACGACGCACGGCCATCGCATCATCAAGGACGTCCAGCAGGGGGCGCGAATCATCATCGAGCATATCCGGCGTATGAATAAAGGCAAGCTTCTGCCCATAATCCGCATAGTCGCCGTTCGCCATGGCAAGCACAAATTGCGGAATCGATTTCAGCACATAGCTGGACCCATTGGAAGCCGAGCCGATCTTGAACTCCACGCTCCACACGCCGTCGATGAAACTCAATATCGGGACAAGCTGCACCTGCCCCAAGCCCACAGTCTCGCTGTCACCCTGATACCCGCCGCCTCGGGTGCCGGCACGAGAGCCGTATCCGCTTTTTGTACGCCGAGCATTTGCACCGTTTTTCCCTTGCGTGGCATCAAACCGACGCATAACCGCATTGCGACGACGAATTTTGGCTTGAGCGTCTTGCCTATCGGCGTGCTCCATATAGTCAATCAGCGTCCGAGACGGTCGTGCGGCCCCGGCACGGTAGCCTTCAAAACGCTGCGGATCATCGCAGAATATGAAGGCGAGCGCAATCATGTGCTTGCACATGCCATAGCCACGGCCGTAAGCCGGGCATGAGCACTTGCCACCGACGGCTTCTCCCGTATCGAGGTCGAATTGCACGCTGGTACGATACCTACTCGATGGGCTGGTGGTGCCACGTAGAATACCGTCAAGCTCGGCATACCCGGTTCGATGATTTTCGCTGTATACCGGATTGATAACCATGGTGGCCGCTTTGCGCGCAATGCTACGGGCACGAGCGAGCACGGCATTCGACGATGACGATTCCACATCGTTGCGTAACGCAAGGATAGGGACGGCATGGGCTTCGGCACGCTTCGCAGACCCGGCGAAATGGCCTTCGTCCTCATCGTCGAACCATACGGAACGTCCTTGCCTGAAACGATAGGGCATCACCGCATCGGCGGCGGACAAACTGTCCGTTCCACCAAACGTTACGTCTCTGCTGCCGGCCGCGCCTGAGCTACCAAGTATTCCACCCGTCTCACCAGAAATGCCGCCTACTCCGCCGCTTTTACCGGCATAGATGCCCCTGCCCCCATTAGTGTCATCAGTGTCATCTATGTCATACCGACCGTCGTCGTAATCGGCATCTTCGTCGTCTCCTCTTTTCCAAGGATTGCGACGACGCAACGCATGGCCCCAGGAAACGCCGGAATCATCATCCTCATAAGGCAGGAGGCCATCGTCATCCGCATTATCGGGAACATGGCCAAACACACCATACCCTTTGCTCATGGGCGAGCCTCCTTTCCAGCGAATGTATTTCAACCCAACGTTTCCATCCTAGACGAAGCGCGCGGTAGCCTTAATGTATGGATGCAGACAAGCCGGCGCAACGCAAATCCTATGCAGGGAACACCACCCTCGAAATCTTCGAGGTGCTGTGGCGTCACAGTTACTTTGGGCATGGCCTGACCGTGCGGCAAATACTCGATGAGCTTGCCCGTAAACACCAGCTGGAAGATCCAAGCGAGCTGCCGACCGAGAAGACCATACGAAACCAGCTCAAAAAGCTGACCTCCACGGAATTTCTCGGCAGACATATCGGGCATCTCACCGAAAGCGACCTTGCCGGCATCGAATGCAAGAATCCACAACCCGGCTGGTATCTTGATGCATTCCTGTCCACTGCCGAAATGCGACTGCTACTAGACAGTCTTACCCTATCTCGCATCAGCCTCGACACCATGGACGACCTCATCGGTAAAATCCGCGAGCTCGCAGGCGCCGCCGGGCAGGCAGTAGGCTACCTGGACCATGTGGCCACCTACACGCATATCAACGGTGAGTTCCTATCCACTATCGACCAGCTGAATCAAGCCATCGAAGAAGGCCACGGCGTAACCTTCCAATACCGTGATTACGGACCGGATGGCACCTTGATACCGCATAAAAGCCGTACGGGTGCAGGCCGAATTACCTACACCGCCGACCCTTACCAGATGGTGTACAAGAACGGACGCTATTACCTCATCTGCCACCTGCATGGCGAAGACAACCTCCGCATTTTCGTGGTCAACCGAATCGCCAACGTCAGCGCCAAAGGCAGGAACGGCACAGTGCCACTGGAAAAACCAGCACCAGCTGATTTTGACGCAGTGAACTTCATGCGCCACCGTCCATACCCCGTAGCCGATGCCCCGATTCGCATCCGCATGGCCGTACGAGACGAATCCATGCTCAACAACGTGTTCGAATGGTTCGACGACCCTCAAATCAAACATTCACCGGACGGCACACAGTTCGAAGTCATCGTCGATGCTCCCGAACGCGCTGTGTTCTGGTGGGCATTGCAGTATTCCTGGGATGGCCGCGTAGTGATTCTTGAGCCCGATTCGCTCAAGCGCAAACTCTATGATGCCGGGCGTCGCATGGCCACAGCCTATGCTCCCGAATGATGCAACATCACATCGCACACCTCCTTGTCGAGTTGTTCACCAGCGAATTTCACCGGAGAACCTATCATCCCATCGCCAATCACACTCGGTAATTTTTTACCGGGAAATACGATTTCAAGCCATTTCGCGGGCATCGTCCCTCACCTAGGCGCACATAAGGCTAAGGTGGGAATCATTAATCGCATCGCGCGTCCACAAGCGTGCACTAGCGCGTACAACAATAAGGAGCAACTATGAGCGAAGAGCGTACCGCATGGGGCTGGGGTCTGGCCAGCGTAGACGCCGCCGGCACCACCCTGGACGTCTGGTACCCCGAACTGAATCTCGGTGAGGCACCGGCCGAGTCCGATCGCCCGAACCACAATTTCGGTACTTTGGCTCACGATGAGGCCGACGCCCGTGGCATTCGCCGCGTGCCGGTATTCGTCGTCAGCCAGTTGGACGAGCCGATCAGTAATGCCGCGGACGCTTACCTGAAGCTCCATTTGATGAGCATGCGCATGGCCAAGCCGAACACGCTGAACCTCGACGGCATCTTCGCCCAGCTCGCCAATGTGGTGTGGACCAACTACGGCCCCTTCGCCGTTGAAGACTTCACGCTGCGCAAGGCCGACGTCGAACGCGCCTCCACCGAAGCCGCTCTCGCTTTCGCCTCCCAGGCCGGACTGCCTGCCGCAGCTCCTGCCGCCACTGTCAACGTGTTCGGTGTGGATAAGTTCCCGCGCATGATCGATTACGTAGTGCCCACCGGCGTGCGCCTCGGCGACGCCGACCGCGTGCGCCTCGGCGCTTACTTGTCTTCCGGCACCACCGTGATGCACGCCGGATTCGTGAACTTCAATGCCGGCACGCTCGGCGTCTCCATGGTCGAAGGCCGTGTTTCGCAAGGCGTGGTCGTGGGTGACGGTTCCGACATCGGCGGCGGTGCCTCCATCATGGGCACCTTGTCCGGTGGCGGCAAGCTGCGCAATTCCATCGGCGAGCACTCGCTGCTCGGCGCCAACGCCGGTATCGGCATCTCTCTGGGCGATAACTGCACCGTCGAAGCCGGTCTGTACATCACCGCCGGCACTAAGATCACCATCTGGGACAAGGCCAAGGCCGCCGCTGGCGAACCGCTGGAAGTGGTCAAGGGTGCTGAGCTCTCCGGCAAAGACAACATTCTGTTTATCCGCAACTCGGTGAACGGCCGCATCGAAGCCCGCTACCGCAAGGTGGGAATTGAGCTCAACGCCAAGCTGCACAAGAACTGAAATTGAAATAATGGAGCGTTATCTTCGTTGCCCCTCGGTCGACGTACCTTCGTACGCCTTCCCTCGGTGCGCCTCGATACCGCACACATTATTTCAATTTCAGAACTAGCCCTGCTAGTTCTTATGCAGCCGTCGCAGCATAGCTGGTTTGCGCTGTACATATAGAAAGCGCCTCACTGGAATCTCCAGCGAAGCGCTTTCTCAAACCAACAATCACCGCTCGTCCATCGGCACGAAATCGCGCTCGACCGGACCGGTGTAGACCTGGCGTGGGCGGCCGATCTTGGTATTCGGGTCGGCCAACATCTCACGGTACTGCGCAATCCAACCGGGAATGCGGCCCAGCGCGAACAGCGTGGTGAACATGGCCGGATCGAAGCCGATCGCCCGATAAATCAAGCCCGTGTAGAAGTCGACGTTCGGATACAGGTTGCGCGATACGAAATATTCGTCATTCAGCGCAATATCTTCAAGCTCGGTGGCCACGGCGAACAGCGCGCGCTCGTCAGACGGCAGCTTCTGCGTATCTTCGCGCTCCATGATCTTTTCCAGATACTTCCTGGCAATCGCCGCGCGCGGATCATACGACTTGTATACACGGTGGCCAAGGCCGGAAATCTTCTGGCCATTCTCCTTGGCATCACGCACGAACTCGGCCACAGACTTGCCGGAATCACGAATCGCCTTCAATTGGCGCAGTACGGCCTCATTCGCACCACCATGCAACGGACCGGACAGCGCATTGACGCCAGCGGCCACCGCCGAATACAGGTTGGCGTGGGCGGAACCGGCGATACGCACCACCGAAGTCGAGCAGTTCTGCTCATGGTCGGCATGAATAATCAACAAACGACCCAAAGCATGCACATACAGCGGGTCGGATTCAAACGGCTCGTACGGCACAGCGAAGCACATGCGCAGGAAGTCGTCCACATAGCCGCGCGCGTAATCGGGGTACAGCATCGGCTCATCGCGACGACGGCGGAAGATGTACGACACAATCGTACGGGCCTTGGCCATGATGATCTTGGCGGCCTCATCAAGCTGGTCGTTGTCAGAAATATCGGTGGTGTCCGGGTAGAACGTGGCCAGCGCATTGATGGCGGAGGCAAGCACGCTCATCGGGTGAGCGGAGCGCGGGAACGAACCCATGAAGGTACGGAAGTCTTCGCCAACCATCGTCTTGTGATTGATGTCCGCACAGAACTGCTCATACTCAGCCCTGCTCGGCAGCTCGCCGTGGCGCAGCAGCCACGCCACCTCCAGAAAATCGGAGTTCTCGCACAGTTGCTCGATGGGGTAACCGCAGTAGCGCAAAATCGAATGCTTGCCGTCGATGTAGGTGATTTTCGATTCGCACTGCGCGGTGGTGAGGAATCCGGGATCAAGCGTTACCCAGCCATCGTTGCGCAGTTTGGAAACGACGATGCCATCCGGCCCTGCACTAGCCTTAACCACGGGCAGGTTGAACTTGTTCGAATCGACATCAAGTTGTGCCGTTGCCATTCGCGCACCTTCCTCTTCATGAACCACTTACCCCAAACATTAACGTTCACGCGTTCGCGAACACTAGTGTTCGGTACTCTATGTCTTCTGTGTTACCGCTGGCGAATGCCGGTCGATACACGAAAGCCGAAGTGCGCTCATGCTATCAAAGCAAACGCACTTCGGCTTGTTACGTCTCGAATTCGCGGGAAAACCGCGAACAGACGGACGGCTAATGAGACGCTGATCGCCCATCACAGGCCAATCAGGCACCTACCATACGCCAAACGCCGATCAGAGGTTGGTGCGATCGGTGAAGACGATCGGGCCGTTCTCGGTGATGGCGATGGTGTGCTCGGAGTGGGCGCCGCGCGAGCCGTCGGAGGCACGCAGGGTCCAGCCGTCCTTCGGATCCTGGAAGATCTCGTCGGTGGTCTTGAGGAACCACGGTTCGATGGCGATGACCAGGCCTTCGCGCAGCTTGTAGCCGTGGTGGGCGCGGCCGTCGTTCGGCACGTGCGGGTCGCCGTGCATGATGTGGCCCACGCCGTGACCGCCGAACTCGAGGTTGATCGGGTAGCCGTATTCGCGCGCGACGTCGCCGATGGTGTTGGAGATGTCGCCGAGACGGTTGCCGGGCTTGGCCACGTCGATGGCGGCGGCGAGCGCTTCCTCAGTGCACTTGATGATGCGCAGGTCTTCGGGGTCCGGGTCTTTGCCGACCACGAAGCTGACGGCGGAATCGGCCACCCAGCCGTCCACAGAGATGGCGAGATCGAGGGAGACGAGGTCGCCGTCCTTCAGGCTGTAGTCGTACGGCACGCCGTGCAGCACGGCGTCGTTGACGGAGGTGCAGATGTAGTGGGCGAACGGGCCGGTGCC
>OOIG01002144.1_pt1 | contig 13685 bp, 10 predicted proteins | sample 1692091 | NCBI WGS metagenome assembly OOIG01 (sample SAMN06348188, study PRJEB24527) | human gut metagenome | biome: human gut; feature: ankylosing spondylitis patient; material: feces | host: Homo sapiens | place: China | collected 2015-10
TTCCCCAGTCGAATTACTATGCCATGAAGCATGGGGAAAACGTGTCCACCAATACCATCAACGAGCTGTGCATCCTGCTGGAATGTGACGTATCCGACATTATGAAATTCGAGCCTGAACAGAAATGAACGTCCCGGACAGGCGTAGTCCGGGATTTTTTCAGCCAAAAGGGAGACCCCCGCTTTCATTGAAAGCGGGGGTCGTTGCCTTTGCCGGTCAGCGGATATCATACACAGACTTAACCATCAGATTCTCCTCCAGCTCCTCAACGCTGCGGGAGGTCTGCACCGTCACGCGGTAGGGGGCGGGGGTGGTGAGGGCAAAGAAATTGTCGGACAGAACGCAGTCGAAATCCCGGAAGTCCAGGAATACGCCCTTGGCAAATACGTCGGCCTGAACGGAAATTTCCGCGCCGCCGGGGATGGGGGTGACCCGGACGTCAAATGCCGGCTTGCGCCACCGGAAATGCTTGGCAGGCACCGGCAGCTCCGTTTGGCGCATGAGGAAGTGACCCTGTTCGTCGTACAGGTCGGCATACAGGAAGGTATCGTAGGGGTCGGGGGAGTCCACCCGGTAGGTCAGCACGTCCCGGGAGGACAGCGCTTCCACCTCCACGTCCTTGCCGGTTTCCACCAGCACGGTCAGATCGCCCCGGCACATGGCCAGGTGGACACGGCCGCGGAAACCGGTGCGGGTCTCGTTGGCGATGTTGACGGTGAGCGCCCCGTTTTCCAGAAACAGCCCCATGGCCACGGGGGCGTAGAATTTCCGGGCGGCGTAGTGCAGCGCCTTGTAGCGGCCGAAGCAGTCCACGCTGGACCAGGAGGCCACCGGCCAGCAGTCGTTGAACTGCCAGTAGGTGGAGCCCATGCAGTACCCCCGCTGACGGCGGAAATGCTCCACGCCGTACTTGATGGCGTCCGCCTGGAGCAGCTGAGACGCGTACACCAGATTCTCAAAGGCGGCGGGATACAGGTAGTTGTCCGCCAGATACCGCAGGATTTTCCCGTTGCCGCCCCGGCACTTCTGGTGGTTCTCCATGACCCGGGAGAAGCAGTTCAGGTCTTCCTCCCCGGCGAAGGTGCGGATGGTCTTCATGGAGGGGAAGCTCTCGAAGCCGTATTCGGAGCAGAAGCGGAAGCGCTTTTGCCGGTAGGCGGTGAAGGGGACGCCGCCGTGCCAGACCTCCCAGTAATGGGTGTCGCCCTTGGCGGGGTTGTCCGGGTCGTCGAAGCCGCCGCCGGAGGAAGGGCTGGACGGCCAGTAGTAGGTGTCCGGCGCGTAGGTCTCGCACAGCTCCGGCAGCAGATGGCCGTACAGGCGGGTGTAGTCGTCCCGCACCAGCTGATTGTCCCGGGAACCCCAGTTGATGACGCCGCTTTCCATCTCGTTGTTGCCGCACAGCAGGGCGAGGGAGGCGTGGTGGTGCAGCCGCTTCAGGTTGCAGATGGCCTCCTGGGTGAATTCCTCGGCCATTTCCGACGTCAGATAGATGTTGGCGCAGGCGACCATGAAGTCCTGCCACACCAGCAGACCGTACTGATCGCACAGCTCGTAGAAGCGGCTGTCGGGGTAGTACCCGCCGCCCCAGACCCGCAGGGTGTTGAAGTTGGCGTCCACGGCCTGACGGACGACGGCTTCCCACCGCCGGTCGGTGACGCGGCTGAGCAGACTGTCCATGGGAACCAGATTCGCACCCATGGAGAAGATCTTCACGCCGTTCAGCACAAAGCAGAATTCGCTGCCCTTGCCGTCCGCGTCCGGCTCCGTGCTGACGGTGAGGGTGCGCAGGCCGAGCTGCTTATGGCAGCGGTCAATGACCCGGCCGCCGCAGACCAGCTCCACGTCCAGGTCATAAAGGGGCTGGTCGCCGTAGCCCCTTGCCCACCACAGCTTCGGATCGTCCACCTGGATCATGCCGTGGCCGTCTTTCAGAAGAACGCGCTTGCCGTCGAGGATCGCATAGATTTCGCAACCGGCATGACACTTGGTGGTCACGTCCAGCTCCACCGAGACATTGCCGTTTTCGTGGTGCTGGCGGACGGCCACGCCGTCCAGACGATCAACGTCCCAGCCGTTCAGCTCCACGCTGCGGAAAATGCCCATGTCCGGCAGGGTGGGACCCCAGTCCCAACCGGATTGGTACATGGCCTTGCGCAGATGGGCGGCACCGGGGAGGGTGTCGCCGTCGTTCATGTACAGGTAGTGCTTGTGCTGCTGTTGGGCGAAGTAGCGCCGGGGAGATTTGAATTCCAGCCGGAGGGTGTTTTCCCCGGCTGTCAGCAGGGGCTTGACCTCGTAGACGTACTCCCGGTGCATATTTTTGACCTTGCCCAGCAGCGTGCCGTTCAGGTAGATATGGCAGATGGTGTCAAGTCCGTGGAACGTCAGCTCGATATGCTCCCGGGCAAGCAGGGCGGGCGGGACGGAGAAAACGGATTCAAAAGTGCAGTCCTTTTCGGCCAGATATTGCAGCTCCCGCTCATTTGTGCCGTAGAAGGGGTCGGGGATTTTTCCGTGGTCATAGAGCACGCTGTACATGGTGCAGGGCGCTTGGCAGGACAGCGGCTCGCAGCCGTCATAGAATAGTGTCCAGTTTTGAATATTCATGAAATCTCCTCCGGGTTCGGGGTTTTCTGTTATTATGGCGCAAAACGCCGGCGGTTTCAAGCCCCAATCCTCCGAAGCGGCCGTCAGGGAAGAAAGAAGGCCGGAAACCGCAAATTTCGCAAAAAAAGGATTGCCAAACGGTGCAAAGCATGTTATAATGCTCCGTGTGTCCGGCCGAAGGGCGCCGCGCCAACATTGGGATGTCGCCAAGCGGTAAGGCACCAGACTTTGACTCTGGCATTCGTCGGTTCAAATCCGGCCATCCCAGCCAAATCTGATCCGCTAGCTCAGTTGGCAGAGCAACTGCCTTTTAAGCAGTGGGTCCGGGGTTCGAATCCCCGGCGGGTCACCAGATCCCGGTGCTTTCGCACCGGGATCTTTGTATAATGCCATTTGTTTGGAAGGAAAAGGCCACCCGGAAATTGGATGGATGGCCGGAAAACAGGTCGATGGAGCATATCGGTAAAGATATGCTCCATTTCCCGTACCGGGGCGCACCCCCTGGCTCTCCCTTTGGGAGAGCTGTCACCGAAGGTGACGGAGAGGGCGCTGCACCCTTTTTTCCCCTCTCCGGCCTCGCTTCGCTCGGCCGCCGCTCCCATAGGGAGAGGCAAGGGGGGCAGTTCATGATCCCGTTTGGCTCGCCGGGGTTTTGCCACCCTGGCCACCCAGCCGTTTAAGAAACTCTTAATCTCCCCTCGTATTGACAAATTCTGAATTATGGGTTATCCTAACCGTATTAGTACAGATAATACAGTTAAGGAGGAATACCATGGTACACTTGGATTACCGGGACTCCCGGCCGATCTATGCGCAGATCGTGGACGGTTTCCGGGAGCAGATTACCGGCGGCGTGCTGCGGCCGGGAGAGAAGCTGCCCAGCGTCCGGGATCTGGCCGCCCAGCTTGCCATTAACCCCAATACCATCCAGCGGGCTTACCGGCGGCTGGAGGCGGAGGGGTGGATCGCCACCGTACCGGGAAAGGGCTGCTTTGTCTGCGGCGACGGGGAGATCAGAGAACGGGAGAAAAAACGGCTGCTGCTGAGCTTCGACGAAGCCGCCGCGGCGCTGCTGACCATGGGCGCGAGCCACGGCGAGCTGGTGGCCAGAATCGAGAAGGGAGACCATAGACATGCTTGAAATGAAGAATGTGACAAAGACCTTCGGCAATTTTAAGGCGCTGGACGACCTGACCCTGACCGTCCCGAGCGGGCGGGTCTACGGCCTTGTCGGCCCCAACGGCGCGGGCAAGTCCACCGCCATCCGGCACCTCACCGGCATCTACCGCCCGGACAGCGGCGCCGTCACCATGGACGAGCAGCCAATCTACGAAAATCCCGCCGTGAAGGCGACCGTCGGCTATATCCCCGACGAGATTTTCTACTACCCCTCCGCGACGCTGGAGGATATGCGAAGGTTCTACCGGGGCATTTACCCCACCTTTGACGATCAGCTTTTTGACAAGCTGTATGACGTATTTCAGCTTCCCAGGCGGACGCCCATCCGCCGGTTTTCCAAGGGAATGCAGAAGCAGGCGGCGTTCCACCTGACCGTCTGCACCCGCCCGAAGACGCTGATTCTGGACGAGCCGGTGGACGGCCTCGACCCGGTGATGCGGCGGCAGGTCATGGGTCTGATTCTCTCCGACGTGGCGGGGCACGGCACCACGGTGCTGATCTCGTCTCACAACCTGCGGGAACTGGAGGACGTGTGCGACTACGTGGGCATCATGAACCGGGGCAAAATGCTGCTGGAAAAGAGCCTTGCGGATTTGCAGGGCAGCACCGTGAAGCTACAGCTGGTGGGCGATGCCCCCAAGGAGCTGGACATCCTCAACGCGTCCGTTTCCGGACGCCTGAAGACCCTGATCGTCCGGGGGGAGGCCGAGGAGGTCGGCGCGAAAATGGCGGCGTGCAAGCCCGCGTATTTTGACGTGCTGCCCCTGTCCCTGGAGGAAATCTTCATTTATGAGCTGGGAGGCGTGGACTATGAAATCAAAGACATCCTTCTTTAATAAGACCGTATTCCTGAAGAACCTGACCCGGTTCGCCCCGGTGATCGGGGGATACACCCTGTGTCTGGTTCTGGGAATGATGATGCTGTACCAGGACAATCGGGATATGGGACGGACGTTCTGGTTTGCTTCCCGGATAGCCGGGAACCTTCAGCTCATGGGGCTGGTGAACCTGCTTTTTGCGCCGCTCGTCGCCATGCTGCTGTTCGGCGACCTGTATAACGCCCGGATGTGCAACGCTCTGCACGCCATGCCCGTGCGCCGGGAGACGCTGTTTCTGACCAATGTCGTTTCCGGACTGCTGTTTTCCATGATCCCCACGGCGGTGATGGCGTTGCTGTCCGTGCCGCTGCTGAACGCGACCGTGGTGACAAACGCATGGCAGATCGCGCTTTTGTGGTACGCCGGCACCAACCTGCAATTCATCACCTTCTTCGGCGTGGCGATTTTCAGCGTGTTCTGCACCGGAAACCGCTTCGCCATGGCGATGGTGTACGCGGTTCTGAACGGCGGCGCGTATATTCTTTACTATATTATCAATACCCTTTATACGCCCATGCTCTTCGGCGTGGTCACGCCGGACAGGTGGGCAAGCCTGCTGACGCCCGTGGCAAGTATGACCAGCGGCGAGTATGTGTCCGTGGAGGATTTCTCTCAGCTGTCGCAGCGGTTCTACGGCCGGGAAAACGAAATGGTGGCGGCGTTCAGCGTTGACGGGGGGAAGTATACAGCCCTGCTGGTCTATGCGGCGGTGGGCATCGTTTTTACCCTTGTCGGGCTGTTGCTGTACCGGAAGCGGAACCTGGAATGCGCCGGGGATGCCATTGCCTTCCCCGTTTTGCAGCCGCTGTTTCAGCTGGTCTGCGCCGTGGTGGCCGGTACGCTGGTCGTTATGGGCGTGGAATCCTTCTTTGCATCCAAAATTGGCGCCGGCATGTCCATGATGTATCTGCTCCTGTTCTGCGGCGGCGCCGCCGGGTGGTTCGGCGGAAAGATGCTCCTGAAGCGCACCACCCGGGTGTTCCAGCTGCGCAGCTGGGTCGGCCTGGGGCTTCTGACCGCCATGGTCGCCGTGAGCCTGGTCGCTACCCGCTTTGACGTGCTGGGCATTGAGGATCGCATTCCGGACGTGGAGGACGTCAGCTCCGTGACCCTGAATTTTGACGGCCTGGAGCTGACAAGCGAGGAAGACATCCGGCGGATCACCACCCTCCACGCCATGGCGCTGGAAGACCGCATCGAGGATTACGACAACTATCCCCTGGCCTACATCCTGCACCGGGAGGAAAAGGAAAAGCACCCGGTCGTGCCGGAGGGCGGCTTCGTCTACGGCGAGGGCGGCTACAACGCCGACGGGCCGATGCTGACTGTGGACAATATCACCCTCTATTACAAGCTGAAAAACGGCCGCACCATGACCCGTAACTACAATATCTGGGCAAATCTGGAGGAGGGCAAGATCGTAAGCGAGTACGCAAGCCGCTGGGATGTGGTATGGAAGTGGGCGCGGTACGGCTATTGGGACGACTTTGACCCGGCGAGCATTACCTCCATGGATATCGGCAGCGTGACCCTGCATGAATATCAGATCACGCCGGAGCTGGTGCAGTCTCTGCTTGCCGCCGTCAAGGCCGACTGTGACGAGCGCACCATGACTCAGAGATCGGCATATCACCGGGGATATTTTCTGGAGTACGATCCATACAGCGAGGAGTATTACAGGGCAAAATCCCTGGGGATATCCCTGTGGTCGAACGGCGTTCACTATGCCACCGGCGCGTACCTGAGTGTCTTTGCCGACTCCGCGCATACGCTGGAATGGATGCGGGAGCACGACTGCCTGACGGAGGAGGTCGTGGAGGAAGCGCCCATTGTGCTGAACTAAGGAAAGGGTAACGGGATGAGAAAGAAACTATGTCTCATGCTGGCGGTGATGCTGCTGCTTCTTTCCGCCTGCGGCGGAAAGAAAGGGTCGGAAATCGCCATGGCGCGGAACCCGGGCAGGGTTCCGGCAACCCACGCCGGCGCGGAAGCAACGGAAGACCCCACCCAGCCGGAAACCGCCGCACCTGACCAGACGGCGGAGGATTCCCCCGAACGGGCGGCATATGCGGCGTATTATGACAGCTGGCTTCCCGGCTCTCCCGGCTCGGAGGGCAGCATCGGAGATTTCAGCCCCAAATATGTGGACCTGGACGGCGACGGCGGGGAGGAAATGCTCATCTGGAGTACGCGCTACGGCTTCATTTACGAGGTCGTGGTGCAGGCCGACGGGAAGACGCAGTGCGTGTATGGCGGCGGCAGCTATCCGGAGGATGACCCCACCGTGGGACTTTACCTGTGCGAGGGGAACCTTCTGGAAAAGGACTGCGGCGATTTGCAGGGCGTCCAGCTGAACGAATATTACCGGGTGCAGGACAAGCAGCTTACGATGGCGGAGACCGTCATGGAGAGCGCCGACGGGAAATTCTATTGGAGCGAATCCGGCGGCGCGTCCGGCCTGATGTGGACGGAGATCACGGAAGCGGAATACAATAAAATCCGGGAATCCTACGTCCGGGTGGGCGTGCCCCAGAATCCCCTCCCGGAGAACGTTCAGGGCGTCCGGGAGGAGGAAGAAGGCATCCTTCTGGAAGTGATTCAGAATCAGAGAACGTTCTTCTCCGAGGAATACCTCGACTGTACATTGGAGGAATATTGCCAGAAGGCCGGCGAGGAGCTGGGCTTCGACGTCTCTGTCACCCGGTACGCCCTCGTCGATATGGACGGAGACGGCGTCCGGGAGGCGGTCGTTGACTTCCAATACGGGGAAAACAGTCAGGTCATGTGTATTGTTATGAAGTACGTCAGCAAATTCTCCATGGTGGACGGCACGGGATTCTACCACCGGCAGCTGTCGAATATCAAGGAAGACGGAACCTTCTCCTATTCTGGTGGCGCAAGCGATTCCGGCTGGGCAAAACTGCACTGGAACTGGCTCACCTATCAATGGGAGACAAGACAGGCAGGAGACGGCGAAGGCAAAACCGATATTCAGTGGCAAACCTATCCGGCAGCTCAGTAAGAGCGGAAAGGGAACACAATGAAAAAGAAAATTTGTCTTATGCTGGCGGTGATGCTGCTGCTTCTTTCCGCCTGCGGCGGGCAAAAAACGCCGGGAACCACGGCGCAGGAAGAAACGGTTTTGCAGACGGAGGACAGCGTATCCGTTGAAGCGCTGGCGGCGCCGGAAGACCCGGTGCCGGTCAACGCGCCGGAGACCGAGGGCGTTCCCATCGATTTCCGGATGATCTACCGCGGCTTCACGGCGGTATCTCTGGACGACACGGAAAATTATGAGCGCTTCTGCGGCTACGGAACGAAAATGATCGCCTCCGAGGAAGAATGGAGTTCCTTTATGGCGGCGTACTGCCCGGGGATTCCCTATTACGAGACGTGGGACTTTTCTCAGGATGTTCTGGTGACGTCGGTCAGCCACGGGGCAAAACCCGGCTACAATCAGGCGGATGTCATCACTTCGGTGAAATGGAACGGAAGCTATGTCGTCACGGAATACTCCAATGACCCCGCGAATTTCGTCTACGCGCTGAATCCCATGTCGGATGAAGTGATGATGAATTTCTACATAGAGGTGATCGCCGTAAGCCGGAAGGACGTCGGCATGTAATCAGGCAAACAAGCCCGGAATGTTGTATTTTTGCATTCCGGGCTTGTGTTTTTGAGAGGAATCTTTTATAATCAAATCAGCAAAAAGAATGGAGGGCTGAGCATGGAAAAGCATCAGGTGTTGACCGTTCTGGTGGCGGACGATGAGCCGGAGCTGCTGGGCGCCGTCTGCCAGCTGATCGACTGGGAGTCCCTGGGCTTCCGCCTTGTGGGACGCGCCGGGAACGGGCTGGACGCGCTGCAGCTGGTGGAAGCGCTTCAGCCGGATTTCCTGCTGACGGATATCCGGATGCCGTTTATTTCCGGGACGGCGCTCACCAGACAGGCGAAGGCCGTCCAGCCGCTGCTGCAAGTGGCTTTCCTAAGCGGCTACGACGATTTTGAGTACGCCAAGGCTGGGATCGAGGACGAGATCGTGGCGTACCTTCTCAAGCCCATCAGCATGGCGGAGCTGACGGAGGAGCTGCGGAAAATCCACGACAAAATCGAAAAGCGCCTTGCCAGCCTGACCCGCCCCCAGGGCGGCGCGGAGGCGCTGCGGATGGTCACGGCTACGATGCTTTTGGACGAGTACGCCCGTCCGGAGCCGCCGGCCGCGGCGGAATCCCTGCGAAGCGCCGGAATGGAAATCCGGGGGGACGAGCATATCGTGGTGGCGGCGTTCAGCCTGCCTGACGGGGCGCACCCGGAGCTGCTTCCCATGGCGGAGCGGATTTTCTCCCGGGCGTTTTCCTGCTGCGGATTTTCCAGCGGCGACCGGACGGTTCTTCTGCTGGCCTCCGGCAACGGGTTCGGGCGGCTGTATGCGTCATTGGACGAGCTGCGGCAGGCTACCCGCCGGGCATGGGGCGCCGAAGCGCTGGCGGGCTTAAGCAAGGAGTACGCCTCTCTCGGCGAGGGACACGCCGCTTACTTAGAAGCCATGGAAGCCCTGAAAATCGCCCGCAGAGGCGGCGGACTGTACGCCGCCGGGGGCTGGGACGACATGGCCATGCTCTGCGCCCGGGCGCTGAAGATCATCGAGAAGGAATACATGGACGAGGAGCTGTCGCTGCAATCCGTCAGCGAGCGGCTGCACATCAGCGCCAATTACCTGGGTTCGAACATCAAGAAATTCTACGGCGACACCTTCATGAACCTGCTGATTCAGAAGCGGATGGATGTGGCACTGAAGCTGCTGTGGGGCGGCAGCAGCCGCATTGCCGAGGTGTCCCGCCGCTGCGGCTACGCCGACCAGAGCTATTTCGGCTACTGCTTCAAAAAATACTACGGAAAATCCCCGGCGCGGATGCGTCAGGAGCAGAAAGAGGCCAACGCATGAAGAAAAAGGGACTCAGCATGAATCTCATCATGGCGCTCACGCTCACGGCGGTTGCGGTGAGCGTGCTTCTGTGCGCCAATCTGGTCTTCATGCAGACCTACCGCCGGACGCTGCTGCGCAACGCCGAGACCACCAGCCGTCAGGCCATTGCCCAGGCCGGCAGCACCATGAACGAATACTTAGAGAATATGGACGACGCGGTGACGCTGCTGACCGGCTACTTGGAGCTGCCCGCGGAGGAACGGGAGGCGCGGTTCGAGGCGTTTCTTGAAATCCGCGCCGATGTGGTGGCTGTCACCACCTACGACGCGGAGGGGGAAATGCGCAACTGCTACAGCCTTGGCCGCCGTCTGCGGGAGGATATTCTGCAAAACCTCTCCTTCGACCCGGACAAGCGGGAACTTTATGAGGGCGGCTATATATCCGCGCCCCACGTCATGTCGATTTTCGCGGAGGATTACCCATGGGTCGTGACCATTATCCGCCCTGCCACCACCGGAGAGGGGGAGCGGTACATCGCCGTGGACGTGAGCTGCTCCAACATCTCCACCTATATCAGCGGCGTGGGCATCGGCCAGCGGGGCTACTGCTTCCTTGAGGACACGGAGGGAAACCTCGTTTACCACCCCCAGCAGCAGCTCATTTACTCCGAGCTGAAAAGCGAGAATACCGACCTGACGGCCTCTCTCCCGGACGGGACGCACGTGGAGGGGAGCACCATCTACACCGTCCAGACGCTGGAAAACGGCATCTGGCGGGTCGTAGGCGTCAGCTCGTTTCAGGAGCTGATTACCGACGCCCTGCGGGAGATCATGCGCATCACCCTCATCGGCGCGGTGTCCATTTTAATCGCGGCGGTGCTGCTGAGCCTGATGCTCTCCCGGGTGCTGTCCAGTCCCATTCACGATCTGGTTGTCGCCATGCAGAGCTTTGAAAAGTCCGGCGAGGGCTTTTCCTACGAACCCGTCACCGGCGTCCGGGAGGTGGAGAACCTGTCGGCGTCCTTTGACCACATGGTCAAAAAAATCCAGAAGCTCATGGCTACGGTGCGCAGCGAGGAGGTCAACCTGCGCAAGACGGAGCTGAAAGCCCTACAGGCGCAGATTAACCCCCACTTCCTCTACAATACGCTGGATTCCATTTCCTGGATGTGCGAGCAGGGGAAGAACGCGGAAGCCGTGGTGATGGTCAACGCCCTGGCGCGGCTGTTCCGCATCAGCATCAGCAAGGGTCACGAGCTGATCCCCATCCGCAGCGAGGTGCAGCACGCCCAGAGCTATCTGCAAATCCAGAGCGTGCGCTACAAGGAGCAGTTTTCCTATCATTTTGACGTTCAGGAGGACTGCACGGAGTACCTGTGCAACAAAATCACCCTCCAGCCCATCATCGAGAACGCCATCTACCACGGCGTCAACGGTCTGGTGGACGAGGGACATATTGAAATCCGTGTCCGCGCCGAGGGAGAGGACGTCCTCTTTACGGTGGAGGACAACGGCGTGGGCATGGAGCCGGAGCAGATCGAGGAAATTTTCCGCCGGAAGCCCGACGGAAAGTCCGGCATCGGCATCAAGAATGTCAACGACCGGCTGAAGATCTGGTTCGGCGACGCCTATGGCATCACCATCGAAAGCGTCCCGGACGAGGGAACGAAGGTGACGGTGCGGATGCCGAAGGTGCGGGAGGAGGCGGAGCATGAAAAGCATTAAGGGAATCGCCGTTTTTCTGGCGCTGCTGGTGTGCCTTTCCGGCTGCGCCGGTACGCATCAGAGCAGCGGGTCGTACAATATTTATCTGATTGCCAAATCCTCCACCACGGAGTTCTGGAAATCGGTTTTTGCCGGGGCGAACGCTGCGAAATCCGAGTATAACGTGCAGTTGACCATCCTCGCCCCGGACACGGAGGAGGATTTTGAAGCACAGAACGACTACATCCGCCAGGCCGTGGCCGACGGAGCGGATGCCATCGTCTTCTCCGCCATCAGCTACACGGAAAACGCCGCCGCCATCGACGAAGCCGTGGCCGCGGGCGTCCGGGTGGTGGTCATCGACAGCGACGTGGATTCCAAAGGCGTTTCCGTGCGCATTGGGACGGACAATATCGCCGCCGGACGCATGAGCGGGGAGGCCGCGCTGAAAACGGCGCAGGAAAAAATCGTTGTGGGCATTGTCAACGCCTACGCCGAGACCCAGAACTGCCGGGAGCGGGAGCAGGGCTTCCGGGAGGTGCTGCTTGGGGACAGCCGGGTCAAGGGTATCTATGCCGTCAATGTTTCCACCGATGCCCTGGAAGCCCGTCTGGCGGCGGAGAAGCTGCTGCGGGAGCATCCGGAGATCAACGTGCTGATCGGCTTCAACGAGCCGCTGGCCGTGGGCGTGGCTCAGGCGGTGGACTCCCTGGGGCTGACGGGGCAGGTACACGCCGTGTCCTTCGACAGCAACGTCAACTGCATCGAGCTGCTGCAAACGGGGGCGGTGGCCGCTCTGGTGGTGCAGAATTCTTACGCCATGGGGTATCTGGGCGTAGAAAAGGCGTGGCAGGTTTTGCAGGGGGAAAAATTCGATTCCACGGCGCTCATCGACACCGCGACCACCATCGTCACCAAAGAAAATATGTTTACCATGGAGAGCCAGAAGGCCATGTTTTCTTTCGGTTGATCGGCGTACTTGCAATTTTTACCGTTTCTTAGGGCTTTTTGCACAAAAACACGGCGCGTTTTTTGGAGGCGGCAAAATTTTTTGAGAAAATCCGCGAGGAAAAATGACTGTGAAAAAAATCCGTATCTGATACAATGTAGTCACGGTGAAGCCAACCCGGCGAAACCGAAAAATGAATTTTATGGAGGAAAAAAGCAATGAAAAAGGCACTTGCATTGCTGCTCGCGCTTGTCATGGTAGTCGCCATGGCCGCCTGCGGCTCCAAGACCACCACCCCCGGCACTACCGCCGCTACCACCCCCGCTCCCGCAGGGAACGAGACCGAGGCTCAGGTCGAAGCTTCCGAGCTGAAGGTCGGCGTGTTCTACTACACCTTCGCCGATACCTACATTTCCAGCGTCCGCACCGCTCTGGACGCACAGCTGGACAGCCTGGGCGTTACCTACAACAACTTCGACGGTAACAACAACCAGACCACCCAGAACGAGCAGATCCAGACCGCCGTTACCGACGGCTACAACCTGCTGGTCGTCAACATGGTCACCTCCGGCTCCCCCGACGTTGCCAACGAGATCATCTCCCTGGCAAACGGCACCCCCGTTATCTTCTTCAACCGCGCCATCGAGGCTGACGGCGAGGAAGGCACCGTCCTGAACGCCAACGATGGCATCTGCTTCATCGGCACCGACGCTCCCGAAGCCGGTCACCTGCAGGGCAAGATGGTCGGCGAGTATCTGCTGGCCAACTGGGATACCGTTGACCTGAACGGCGACGGCAAGATCTCCTACGCCATGTTCAAGGGCGACGAGGCCAATGTCGAGGCCATCTACCGCACCCAGTACGGCGTTGAGGACGCCAATGCTGTCCTGACTGCCGCCGGCAAGCCCGAGCTTGTCTACTTCGATGCCAATAACACCTCCGGCTATCAGGTCGACCTGAACGGCCAGTGGTCCGCTGCTGCAGCTCTCGATTACATGAACACGAACCTCTCGCAGTACAACGAGGGCAACAACAACATGATCGAGCTCATCATCTGCAACAACGACAACATGGCTGAGGGCTGCATCTCCGCTCTGGAGTCCGCGGGCTACAACAACGGCACCGGCAAGACCATCCCGGTCTTCGGCGTTGACGCCACCGATTCCGCCAAGGAGCTCATTGCCAACGGCAAGATGACCGGCACCGTCAAGCAGGATGCCGAGGGCATGGCTGCCGCCATCGCTCAGATCGCCAAGGCTGTCGGCGAAGGCACCGCTCTGAAGGACGCCGTCGCTGCTACGGCTGAGAGCAACACCGAGATGTACAGCGTCGCCGAGGGCGTTGCCACGAAGCTGTATGTCGCTTATGCTCCCTACACTGCGTAAGCATCGGACATAAAAACTCTGACTGATCGAAATCGAAAAGGGGAGGCTGCCGCA
>OOIG01002150.1_pt1 | contig 13668 bp, 9 predicted proteins | sample 1692091 | NCBI WGS metagenome assembly OOIG01 (sample SAMN06348188, study PRJEB24527) | human gut metagenome | biome: human gut; feature: ankylosing spondylitis patient; material: feces | host: Homo sapiens | place: China | collected 2015-10
TCAACGATGCCATCAAGGTGGCACAGGATCTGCTGGAGAACGGCTATGTGACCGGACGGCCTTATCTGGGCATCACCTATCTGGCCGTGACCGACGCACAGACTGCTTCTCAACTGGGCGTGAATGCCTACGGCGTTTACGTTGTGGAGGTGGTCAAGGGCGGCCCTGCCGAAAAGGCAGGCCTGCAGGCCGGTGACCGCATCGTGAGCGTGGACGGCACCGAGATCGCCTCCAAGGACGACCTTGGCACCCTGATGCAGAAGCACGCAGCAGGCGATACGCTTTCCATCACCATTGCGCGTGAAGGCCAGATGCAGACGGTCAATGTGACGCTGGGCGAAAAGACGGCTTCCAACAGCTGAACAAAATAGAAAACAGGAGCGGATGAGAATTTTCCATCCGCTCCTGTTTTTTTATATCTGTCCGAAGATAGTAGCGCTGTAAGGCATCAGTACGGCCTCGTGCTCGTACACCCTTGCCGGGCCGCGCCACAGGCTGGACGAGATGCCGTCGCTCAGCATCTGCCAGCGCCCAACCGGCAGCGGCACGACCTTGCTGATCTCGGTGGGGTTATAGAACACGCACAGCGCCTGCCATGCTGCGCCGTCGCCCCACTGGGCGGGGAGCCGCCAGCCCACAAGAGGCTGTTCCAGCGGGAAGAACTCGATGGCGGCAGGGCCGGCCTTGTCCAGCGCGCCCAGCCGGGGGAACGCCGCCCGCAGACCAATGAGCCCGCGGTAGTAATCCACAAGGCTGTGGAACTGTTCGGCCCGGTGCCAGTCCAGCCGGTTGAGGGCCGGGCTGGAGTGGTAGCTGTTGCCCTGCCCCTTCTTGGTGCGGGCAAACTCCTCGCCCGCCTGCCAGAAAGGCAGGCCCATGCTGGTCAGGTAGATGCCCGCCGCCAGCCGGTTCTGGGCCAGGGCGGTCTTGTCCACAGCGGCAAACTCCGGGCGGGCGTAGCGCACCATCAGGAGCTTATCCCACAGGGTGAAGTTGTCGTGGGCCGAGACATAGCTGATGATCTGCCCCGGGGCGTGGGGCGGCAGCTTTTCACTGCGGCACCACGCCGCCACCGAAGCACCGATATCCCAGAAACTTCCCGGCCTGCCCTCCACATAGCCCGGCTCCCGGGCATCGAAGCAGCCGCCCTTGATGGCATCCCGGGTGTTGTCGCAAAAGATGCCGATGCGCTCGTTCAGCATGTTCAGGTTGTTCTTGTTGGCCTCGTACCGGTGCAGGGCGCTGCAGCCGCCCTGCCACGGCTCGCCGTACATCAGGATATCCCGCCCGCCGGGCAGCTTGTCCAGTTCAGCCCGGAGGAGGTTCATGGTCTCCACGTCATACAGGCCCATCAGATCAAACCGAAAGCCGTCGATGTGATATTCTCGCGCCCAATAGAGCACCGAATCAATGAGATAGCGCCGGGCCATGGGCCGCTCGGAGGCGAACTCGTTGCCGCAGCCGCTGCCGTTGGAGAGGGAACCGTCGTCGTTCTGGCGGAAGTAGTAGAGGGGCACCGCCCGGTTCAGCACATTGTCGGAACGATACATGTGGTTATACACCACGTCCATTACAACGCCGATGCCCGCCGCATGGAGGGCCGCGATCATCTGCTTGCACTCCCGCACCCGCACCTCACCCCGGGTGGGGTCGGTGGAGTAGCTGCCCTCGGGCACATTGAAGTTGGTGGGGTCGTAGCCCCAGTTATACTGCCGGGTCAGGGGGCGGCTCTCGTCCACGCTGCCAAAATCGAAGATGGGCATGAGCTGGACATAGCTCACCCCCAGCCGCTTGAGGTAATTCAGGCAGGTGGGATGGATGCCGTCGCTGCTCAGGGTCGTCCCCTGCTGGGTAAAGGCCAGGAATTTGCCTCGCCAGGCTGTGTGCACGCCGCTGGCCGGGTCCTGCGAGAAATCCCGGACGCCGACCTCCCACACGCTGCGGCGGGCCGGCGAGATCACCGGCCGCACATCCCGCTCCCAGCCCTGCGGGTCCACCCGGGCCGGATCAAAGATCATGCTGCGCACCCCGTTCACCCCGGCCGAGCGGGCGTAAGGGTCCGCTGCATTGCAGGTGCCAAACGGGGTGGTAAGGGTGAAATCGTAGTATTTCCCGTGCTGGTCGCCGGGCAGATAGACGCTCCACACACCCTTGTCCTGCTGCTGCAGGGGCAGGGTGCCCACACAGGCCCCGCCGGTGCCCCGGCGGTACAGGTTCACTGCTGCCTGTTTTGCCGTGGGAGCCCACAGGCGCAGGTGCGTCCCGGCGGGAGTATACTCCACCCCCAGCGGGCCGTAGTATTCCGTCTGGCGGGCAAAGGCTTCGCTCTCAAACAGCGTCTTCCATTCAGCAGGTGTTCTTGGCTCCATGGCAATTCATCCTTTCGTTTGACAATAGTGTAACGAACTTTGTCCTTTATTTCAACCCTTTCCTTGCAAAACGTACCAGACTCCACTATACTGAAAGAAAAAACACTGCACGGAGGGAAGTTTTATGGCATACACCGATGATTGGGAAAGTCTGATGAACGGCGTGTTCGGCCCGGGGGGCAGATTCAAGGCCGCCCCCGGCGCTTCTGCACCCAAAACAGGCGGCAGCGCCGCCCTGCCTGACCTGAACGCGGCGCTTCTGGAACAGCAGAAACGGCTGGACGAGCTGTTGAAGCAGCAGAACGCCCAGCTCAAAACCCAGAGCGATGCCACCGCCGCCGCGCTGGAAAGCAGCCGCCAGATGCTGCGGGACATGGAGGACGAAGGCCTGCTGGCCAGGGGCACCACCGACGTGAAGCCGGAGCACCTGGGCAGCTTTGAAGGCCTTGCCGCCGAGGTCAGGCAAACGGTGCTGGGGCAGGATGCTTTTGTGGACAGCGTGGTGCGGGCCATGCGCCGCCCCTTTGTGCTGGGCACCGAAGCCCCCGCCGCCCGCAACGTCATCCTGCTCACAGGCGGGGCAGGCACAGGCCGGCATTTTGCACTGGAAGAAACTGCCCGCTGCATGGCGGCCCGGGGCCTTTTGCAGAGCGACAGGATTGCCACGCTGGATCTGGCCCTTTACCCCAATTCCGGAGCCGAAAAGCTCTTCCTGCAGGACCTCTACGCTGCCCTGCACGCGCCCGGGGAGATCCTTGCCTTTGAGCACTACGAGAGCTGTTATCCCGGCTTTCTGAAGACCCTGTCTGATCTGGCCGTCAAGGGCAGCGCCCCCCTGTCCAGCCGGTATCTCGTGAACAAGGAGGGCATCCTTGTGGATGCAGGCACGGCGCTGGCCCCGGGAGCCGTCAGCCGCATCGACCCCTGCGGCAAATACCTCATCTTCTACTCCCACAAGGGCCGGGAGGCACTGGCCGACAAATTCGGCGCGGCGCTGGTGTCGGCGCTGGGGGATGTCTGCGAGACGGCCTCCTACACCCGGGAGGACCTGGCCGCCCTTGCCGCGCAGCAGCTCAACGCGCTGGCCCAGAAGATCCGCACCCGGCTGGGGCTGACCCTTTCCGCCGGGGCCGACGTGCGGGACTATGTCGCAGCCCAGTGCACCGCGCAGAAGGGTGCCGCCGGGCTGGCCGAATGCTGTGACCACATCTTCCGTGCCCTGAGCGAATACTGCCTGCGCACGGACAAGACCCTGTCCGGCACGGCGGCCCTGACCGCCCGTCCGGAAGGGCTGCTGTTCCGGCTGAACGATGGCCCGGAGGAACCGCTCTTTGACCTGCTGCCTGCCGCCTACACCGGCGCGCTGGATGCCATCCGCGCCGAGATCAACGAACTGGTGGGCCTTGCTCCCGTGAAAGAGTATGTGTTCGGTCTGGCCGACAACCTGCAGGTGCAGCAACGCCGGGCCGCCGCCGGGCTCAAAACTGCCAGCCTTTCGATGCACATGATCTTCACGGGCAACCCCGGCACCGGCAAGACCACCATTGCCCGGCTGGTGGCGAAATACCTGAAAGCCATCGGTGCCCTCAAGGGCGGCCAGCTGGTGGAAGTGACCCGTGCCGACCTGGTGGGCCGCTACACCGGCCACACCGCCCCCCTGACCAACAGCGTCATCGAGAGCGCGCTGGGTGGTGTGCTCTTCATTGACGAGGCATACAGCCTCTACCGCGGCGAGCAGGACAGCTTCGGGCTGGAAGCCATCGACACGCTGGTGAAGGGGATGGAGGATCACCGGGACGAGCTTGTGGTCATTCTGGCCGGGTATACCCGGGAGATGGAGATCTTCCTCACCGCCAACAGCGGCCTTGCCAGCCGTTTCCCCAACAAGATCGAGTTCCCGGACTACACCGCTGAGGAGCTGCTGCAGATCACCCACGTTCAGGCAAAAAACAAGGGGTACCGTCTGGCCGAAAGCTGCACCCAGCCCCTGCTGGGCTATTATGCCCGCTGGCAGGCTGCCGATGCCCGCACCGCCGGCAATGGCCGCCTTGCCCGCAACACCCTGGAAAAGGCCATCTTCCACCAGAGCCGCCGCCTTGTCGCCGAGCCCGCCGCTGCGCTGGATCTGATCCTGCCCAGTGATCTGGAACTGAAAGAACCGGAAGAATAAAACGGAGAAAGGAGTTTCTGATGAATACCAAAAATCTGCACCAGATTTTCGCAAACTATATTGACCGTTTTGAAGAGCTGAACGACCCGGAGCACAATGAAACATTCAAATGGTGGGCAGCAAAACAATTCCGGAAGCAAATGGATGCTGCCTTCAAACAGTCTGGACATAATTTTGCAGTAACCTTAGATCATATCAAGGGTCACAAAAAAGAGGAACGTGTTATAGAAACAATCATTGATGGGAAGATGCAGCCTTTTGGCGGATTGGTAAAAATTTCCCAGCAGAACGAAGAAGCAGCTAATTCTGTCAAGCGGCTGTTTCAGGATTTGTTCAAGGATGACTGCGGTGATTTGGAAAAGCGAGAAGAAAAAATCGCAACATTTCTTGAGGACAGTGAAAAACTACGGCTGAAATATTTTCCGAACTATTACAGCTATAAACAGACGGCTCGTTCCGTTGCCGGATATCTGTTTCTCTATGAACCGGATAAATACTATATGTACAAAGCAAATGAGGCAAAGCTTTTTGCGGATTGCGTGGAGTACTATGGCGATTGGGGCACTGGCGACCAAATTAAACTGAAAGAATATTACCGGATGTGCGATGAACTTGTTGCAGAGATTAAGAACTGCAAAGAATTGATGTCCACGGATAAGAGCCGTTTTGATGGTCATTTCCAGTATATTCGTGATGATCTTGCTAATGATGAAGCAAAACACATACTTGCATATGATATCATCTATTGCACATCTGTGTATAACTTGTACAAAGGACTCACATTCAAAAATATCACATTCAAAGAGAAAAAACTATATCAGGAGCGTTTGAACAAGGCACTGGCACTGCAAGAAGAATATCAGAAAGCGGAAGAAGAGTATACTCTGCTGGATCAGGCAGTACAGCACTATGACGCAGTCTTTGTGCCCGGTACTGCTGTGGCAAATCTCAAGTATGGCCCTGGCAGAATCGTTGCCCGGAGGGATGCGGTTCTTGATGTTCAGTTTGAATCGCAACCGGATTTAATCAAATATGACTTCTGGCAAACTGTTACTGGGCATTATCTTAAATTTGAAGATTCGCTGGACAAAGAAACTGCTCAGCAATATGAGGATATTTTCCGCCGACATGACGGTATCAGCAGTGGACTGGTACGCCTTCAGAAAGAGCTTGAAGGATATCAGGACGTACTGGAATAATTAAAAGCAAGCTATACACAATAAAAGGTGCTGCCCCGTCAGATCAACCTGCGGGGCAGCACCTTTTTGTGTGTATGATTTTTTACTGATTTGCCTTTGCAATTCTGCTGCTCAGGTCAAACAGCCCCTGCCGCACTTCGGGCGGGGCGACCACTTCTATCTTGCCGCCAAAGCCGCAGACCCAGCCATAGAACTGGTCACTGACGCAGATGGGAACATCAAAATGGAAGCAGCCATTCTCCTCGGGCAGGAACATAGGCGTTGCGCCAAAGCGCTCCCGCATGGCACCTTCCAGATCCGCGGTGCACCGCAGGGTAACGCAATGCTCCGGCCCGCCGTACATTCCAAAGTGCTTGCGCAGATAGGCAGGCAGGTCAAGATCCGCAAACTGTTCCTGACCCCGCCGGGGCGCATCCAGCACCCGGACCCCGCTCATCTTGTCCACCCGGTAATGGCGGATGCCCTTTTCATCGGCAAAGGCAATGAGGTAGTAGCACCCGTTCTCCCAGGCCAGCTGCCACGGGCTGACGCTCCTTTTCTCTTTCTCGCGGCTGTCGGCTTTTCTGTAGAGGAACTCCACCATTTTACCGTTGTTGATGGCCTCGTGCAGGGCATCGATGCTGTACAGCAGGCTCTTGCTGTCGGTCTTGGGGCGGCCCTCCACATAGACCTGACGCTGCAGCTGGCTGCCCTCGTAGTTGGAGCAGAGCTTTTCCAGTTTGTGGATCAGCCGCCTGCTCGTGGTGCCGGATACCACCCGGCTTGCCTGCACGGCATCCACCAGCAGCTTGAGCTCCGCCAGATCAAAGGTGCGGCTGGCAAGGAAATACCCGCCGCCCCGGCCCCGGCGCAGCTTGATGTCATAGCCCAGCGCGCCCAGTGCCTCAATATCGCTGTACACGCTCTTGCGCTCACAGCGGATGCCCTGCGCCTCCAGCAGCTCCACCAGCTGCGGCACGTTCAGCAGGTGGTTTTCATCGGTCTGCTGCTCAAAAATGCGCAATAGCGCCAGCAGCTTGGATTTCTGGCCTTCCTGTTTGGGCATTCGGTACACCTCATTTTTTCGTGTTGTGCCAAACCTCTCAGTCTCGCTTCCAGCTCCCCAGCTGGGGAGCTGGAAAAAAACAGCAGTGCTGTGTGCTGAAAAGGTTACGGCGCTTTCTTATCAAACGCCGCGCGGCGCTGGGTGGACAGGCGGAACATCTCCTCCAGCTTTTCCCGGTCATCGGCCACAAGGGCGTTGCGCATCTCGTTCAGCGCCCCGCTGAACTGGTCGATCTCGGAGATGAGGTTTTCCTTGTTCCAGAGGAACAGCTCCGCCCACATCTTATCGTTGATGCGTGCAATGCGGGTCAGGTCCCGGAAAGAATCTCCGGTGTACTCGCACAGCGAGGTATTGTCGTTGGCGCACATCAGGCTGACGGCGATGGCATGGCAGAGCTGGCTGACATAGCCGATCATCCTGTCATGCTCCTGCACGGTCAGGGTGCAGATATGCTTGAAGCCCAGCACCTCGGCCAGCTCCCTGGCCCACTGAACGGCCTCCGGGGTGTTCTTTTCCGTTGGGGTCACAATGAAGTTGGCCGGGGCAAAATTCACCTCGGCGGCGTGCTCCACGCTGGAAGTCTCACGGCCCGCCATGGGGTGGCTGGCAATGAACTCCACGCCCGGCCTGCACATGGCCTGAATGGGCTCCACCAGACCGGTCTTTACGCCCGACACATCGGTAAAGATGCAGCCCTCCTTCAGCAGGTGGCCGTAGGTCCGGAACCACTCGAGCAGGGCCGTGGGGTACAAACCGAAGATGATATGATCGGCCTGACACACCAGATCCTCAAAATCGTGGGTCTTGCCGCTGGCGATATAGCCGTGGTCGAGGGCATACTGCAGATGGCCCTCGCTGCGGTTGATGCCGTCCACATGGAACCCGGCCCTGCTCAGCTCCAAGGCGTACTTGCCGCCCAGCAGGCCCAGGCCCACAATGAGATAACGCTTTGATTTATCCAACATGTTCCACCTCCGCGCCCAAAGGCTTGATGGCTTCCAGAAAATCCGGCCAGCTCTTGGCAATGGCCTCGGCCCCGCTGATGGGCAGGGCCAGCCCGGCGGCCAGCGCCAGCACCGCAAGGCTCATCACCACGCGGTGGTCGTTGTGGCTGGAAAGCGGCTGCTCCGGGGCATGGAGCGCCCCGGCACCTCCATGGATGGTAATGGTGCCGCCCTCGCTCTCCAGCTGCCCGCCGCAGGCCCGCAGCTCGGTCTCCATGGCCTGGATGCGGTCACTCTCCTTGATGCGGAGACGTTCGGCGTTGCGGATGACTGTGGTGCCCTCACACAGCAGGCCCAGCACCATCAGCACGGGGCCCAGGTCGGGGCAGTCGGCAAGGTCGATGTCCGTTCCGTGGAGCGGGGCCTTTTCAAACACCACGCCCTGCCCGGTGCGGGTGAATCTTGCACCGCACCGCCGGAGGATCTCCAGAATGGCCGCATCGCCCTGCAAAGTCTCCTCAGACAGGCCGGTGATGGCCACACCGCCGGTCACAGCGCCCAGCACGGCAGGAAAAGCCGCCTGGCTGTAATCGCCCTCCACGGTGTAATCATCGGGAAGATAGTGCTGCCCGCCGGGAATTTCCAGCGTGTTCTCATCCAGCCAGCGGCTCTCCACGCCAAAGGCGTGCTGCACCGCGCGGGTCATATCGATGTAGCTCCGGCTCTCCACGGGCGGGATGAGGTGCAGGGTGCTGGTGCCGCCCAGAAGGGGCAGGGCAAACAGCAGCCCGCTGATGAACTGGCTGGACACGTTGCCCGCCAGCTCGTATTCGCCCGGGGTCAGGGCACCTTCCACAGTCAGGCGGTCCGCGCCCTGCTCAAAGCGCAGGCCCTGCTGCTGATACAGCGTTTTGTAGACCGACTGGGGCCGCTCCATCAGCCGCCCACGGCCTGTAAAAGTCACTTCCTGCCCGGTCAGGCTGGCCAGCGGGATGAGGAAGCGCAGGGTGCTGCCGCTCTCACAGCAGTCCACGGGGGCATCAACCGGCAGAAAGCGGCCCAGCCCCTCCACCACCGCGTCGTTTTCCCCGGTGGTGACACGGGCGCACAGTCGGCCCGCCGCGCCCAGCGTGGCGGAGATATCCTTGCTGAAAGCAAGATGATGGAGATGGGAGGTCCCCTTTGCCAGCGCCGCGCAGAGCACCGCCCGGTGAGCCATGCTTTTGCTGGGCGGCGCGGCGATGTTGCCGCCCACCGTCCGGCTTGATTTTATCGTAATGTTCATCGTGTTACTTTACCTGGCTCGCCCTCTCCGTCAGCGCTTTGCGCTGCCACCTCTCCCAAAGGGCGAGGCCTTGGCAGTCCACCGCAAGGTCTGTGGTTTCGCCAGAGGCTCTCCCTTTGGGAGAGCTGGCAAAGCCGTCAGGCTTTGACTGAGAGGGTGAGGCCGTTCATCGTGTTACATATCCCGGCCAATGGCCCATGCGACCTGACGACACTTTGCCATGGCCTGTGCAAAGGCATCCGGGGTCAGGCACTGTGCGCCATCGCTCCATGCGTGGCGGGGATCATAGTGGACCTCCACCTCCAGACCGTCGGCACCGGCGGCCACAGCGGCGATCATCATCGGCTCCACCAGATTGGCCTTGCCGGTGGCGTGGCTGGGGTCCACGATGATGGGCAGATGGGTCTTTTCGTGGATGATGGGCACAGCGGAGAGGTCAAGGGTGTTGCGGGTGTATTTTTCAAAGGTGCGGATGCCCCGCTCACAGAGAATGACCTGCTCGTTGCCGCCGGCCATGATATACTCTGCGGACATGATCCACTCCTCGATGGTGTTGCACAGGCCGCGCTTGAGCAGAACAGGCTTGTGCATCTTACCCACGGCCTTGAGCAGCTGGAAATTCTGCATGTTGCGGGCACCGATCTGCACCACGTCCACATATTCCTCAAACTCCGGGATCCGGTCCTCGCTCATCAGCTCGGACACGATGGGCATTCCGGTGGCCTCCCGGGCCTTGACCATATCGAGGATGCCCTCGGTCTCCAGACCCTGGAAAGAGTAGGGAGAGGTACGGGGCTTATAAGCGCCGCCGCGGAACAGGCTTGCACCGCCCGCCTTTACGCCGTTGGCAATGCGCAGTGCCTGCTCCTCGCCCTCGATGCTGCAGGGGCCTGCCATCACGGCGATCTTCTCGCCCCTGCCGATCTTCACGCCGCCGCAGTCGATGATGGAATCGGCGGGGTGGAACAGGCGGTTGGCCCGCTTATAGGGAGCGGACACGCGGGTGACGTTGTCGATCCAGGGGTTGGCCAGCACGTCGCGCTCATCGATCTTGGTGGTATCGCCCACCAGACCGAACACATTGTAATCCTTGCCGGTGATCAGGGTCACATCCAGGCCCTGCTTCTCGAATTTGTCTACGATCTTTTCCAGCTCTTCCTTGGGAGTGCCTTTTTTGGTCGAAATGATCATCTTGTTTCTTTTCCCTTCTGTTTTGTCTCTATGCTTTCAGTTTTGCTGCACAGCCTGCCCTACTTGCCAAGGGCTCCCCCTTCGGGGGAGCTGGCGAGCGAATGCGAGACTGAGAGGGTTGTTACTGCACCAGGTGCGTCTGCGCGCCGCCATCCAGCCGGAGCAGCTGCACAAGGTAGGCGCAGGCATGGAGATATCCGCTGACCCCCTCGCCTGCAAAGCGGCCCTGACAGCCAAAGGAGACCACATCCACGCTGCGGAAGGGCTCCTTTCCGCTGGGGTCGGCCAGCATCACTTCCACGGCGGGCACGCCGCACACCTGCAGCGCTTCCAGAATGGCCACGCTGTAATAGGCGTAGCCGCCCGGGTTGAGGATGATGCCATCGGCCCGGCCTGCCGCCGACTGGATCTCATCGATGAGGTCGCCCTCGTGGTTGGACTGAAAAAAGTCCACCTGAACATCCATCTGGGCACAGCCCGCCTCGATATAATCCAGCAGTGTATTGAAATCGATCTGCCCCTCCATGCCCGGCTCCGTGAACTGGGTCAGGTTGAGGTTGGGACCGTTAATGACTAAAAATTTCATCCAGCGCCTCCATTGCCGCCGTCACGGCATCCGCAGGGGTGGTCTTGTTGGGGATCACAGCATCCGCTGCCGCCAGATAGAGCGGGCGGCGCTGGGCTTCCATGGTTTTCAGGGCCTCGGGGCTGGTGGAAAGGGGCCTGCCGCCGCCCACCAGCAGATCCTCCAGCGGCCGGTCGATGAAGAGCACGATGCCGTTGGCGTGGAGCGCCCGGAGGTTTGCCGGGTCCTTGACCACGCCGCCGCCGCAGGAGATGACCTGCCGGTTCTCCCTGGCAAAGCGGGCGGTCTGCGCGGCCTCCAGCTTCCGGAAGCCTGCCTCCCCCTCAGCGGCAAAGATGTCCGGGATGCTCCGGCCGTCGGCCTTGACGATCTCCTCGTCCAGATCCACGAACCGCTTGCCCAGCCGTTCCGCCAGAGCGCGGCCCAGGGTGGATTTGCCCGAGGAGGGCATCCCGATGAGGGCAATGTTCAGCTGTTCCCGCCGCAGCTCGCTGGTCACACGGGCGATCTCGGCACCGGCATCCTCAAACTTACGGTCGAGGAAAAATTCTGCCGCGTACACTGCCTGCGCCACCAGCATCTCCAGACCGCCGACGGCAATGGGCACCCCCAGCTCCTCGGCCCGGAGGATGAGCTCGGTCTTATCGGGATTATAGATGACATCGATCACGGCTTCCAGCCCGGGCATGGAGGTGATATCCAGGGCGCTCACGCCCACATTGGGGTACATGCCCACCGGCGTGGTGTTGATGATGATCTGCGCCCCGGTGGTCAGGGCCTGAGCATAAGTCAGCTCTCCCTTTTCGGGGTCGGGATGGCGGCTGACGGTATAGATTTGTTTCGCGCCCCGGTCATGGGCCACGGCCCAGGTGGTGTTGTGGGTGCCGCCGGTGCCCAGAATGAGCACGGTCCTGTCCTTGAACTCCACCCCGTGTGCATCGCACAGGTAAGAGAAGCCGGGGTAATCGGTGTTGTAGCCGTAGAGCAGGCCGTTCCTGTTGACGATGGTGTTCACGGCGTTGATGGCCCTGGCGTGGGGGTCGATGTAGGAGCAGTACTCCATGACCACCAGCTTATAGGGGATGGTGACATTGATGGCCCTGAACTGCCGCCGGGTCATAAAGGCCCGGACTTCCTCTTCCGTGGGCAGGGGGCACAGGTCGTACCGGTAGCCGCAGAGCATCTCGTGGATGACCTTGGAGTAGGAATGGCCCAGCCGCCCGCCGATGAGTCCGTATTCCATTTACAGCACCTCCTTGCGGTAGCCGGTGGGGTCCTCCATCCAGGCCATGCCGTATTTTGCGGTGAGCAGGTCGCCCACGGCCAGCGCGGCGGCGCAGGTCTGCACAATGGCGGCCCGGGGCACGATGCAGGGGTCGTGGCGGCCCTGAATGGACAGCTCCGCGTCCTTCTTTGCCATATAATCCACCGTGTCCTGCGTTTTGTAGATGCTGGGGGTAGGCTTGACCGCCGTGCGGAACACCACGGGCATCCCGTTGGAGATGCCGCCGTTCAGGCCCGCATTGTGGTTGGTGGCGGTGACGATGCGCTCCCCCTGCATCCGGAAGGCATCGTTGGCCTCCGAGCCCTTCTGGTCCGCAAAGCCGAAGCCGGAGCCGAACTCGATGCCCTTGACCGCCGGGATGGAGAAGGCCAGGTGAGCGAGCTTGCTCTCCACACTGTCGAAATAGGGCTCGCCCACGCCTGCGGGCAGGCCCAGAATGGCGGTCTCCAGCACGCCGCCCACACTGTCACCCTCGGCACCGGCGGCACGGATGGCAGCCTTCATGGGTTCTTCCACACTGCCGTCCAGCAGGGCAAAGCCCTCGGACTTGTTCAGCAGTGCCTCGGCCTGCGCCGCCAGCGCGGCGGGATCGTCCAGCGCAAAGGGGATATCGCCGATCCCGGCACACCGCCCGATGTGCGTCACGATCTCGATCCCGGCCCGGTTCAGAGCGCCCAGCACCAGAGCACCGCCCGCCACCAGCGCGGCGGTGACGCGGCCCGAAAAGTGGCCGCCGCCCCGGGCATCCTGATAGCCGTGGTACTTGGCGTAGGCAGTGTAATCCGCATGGCCGGGCCGCAGCAGGTCAGCCGTTTTGGCATAGTCGCCGCTGCGGGTGTTCAGATTGCGGATCATCAGGGTAACTGCGGTGCCGGTCGTGCGTCCGTTGTACACGCCGGAGAGAAACTCCACGGCGTCCGCCTCGGTCCGGGCGGTGGAAAGCCCATCGCCACGGGCACGGCGGCGGTCCATGGCGGCCGCGATGGCAGCCTCATCCACCGGCAGCCCCGCTGCCAGCCCATCCAGCACCGCACCGACCGCCGGGCCATGGCTCTCGCCAAAAATCGTCATGCTGACGGTATTTCCAAAGGTGTTTTTCATAGTCGTTCACTTAAATATCTCAGTAGGGGCGGGGCTCTGCTCCGCCCGTGCCCGCCTGCGGCAGGGCAAAGTTCCACGGGCGGAGTAGAACCCCGCCCCTACGTTATCGTTATGGTAGGGGTCGATGCTTGCATTGCGAGGTTGCGAAGCAATCAACGCCCTTGCAGAGGTTCATTCTAATCCAAGCAAGCCCGGCAATTCGGTCATCGGCAGCGTATCGGCGCGCCAGCAGCCAAGGCCGGGGCACTTGATGACCGTGATATGATCGCCGCTGGCCTTTTTGTCGTGCTGCATGTAGGCCAGCACCTTTTCCCGGTTGGCACCGGCACGGGTGGGCAGGCCCAGCGTGCGGTAGATGGCGCGGGTGCGCTTGAGCAGCGCATTGTCCTCGATCATCGGCAGCATGCCCAGCGCCACGCACTCGCCGTGGTACAGGCCGGTCGTGCGGCGGCCGCGCACACCGCGCACTGCCTCAATGCCGTGGCCGATGGTG
>OOIG01002154.1_pt1 | contig 13647 bp, 10 predicted proteins | sample 1692091 | NCBI WGS metagenome assembly OOIG01 (sample SAMN06348188, study PRJEB24527) | human gut metagenome | biome: human gut; feature: ankylosing spondylitis patient; material: feces | host: Homo sapiens | place: China | collected 2015-10
GGCGGACCCCGCAGAGCGCAAGCCCTGCGGGGTCCGTGCGCTGCGGGGAGACAGAGCGCGGAAAAGTTCAAAAATAATGGGTAAAAACTTCAAATTCTTATATACTTGCTATGAAATGCGGTGCATAGTATAATGAATCGTTAAGAACAGCCGCAGTTCGGCGGCGTTGATACGGAATAACTGATGATTAAAATAAATGACGTTAAATATTCATACGAGAACTCCGAAACGGAGGCTCTCCGCGGGGTCAGCATAAGCATTGCGGACGGTGAATTTGTTGCAATTGTCGGGCATAACGGCAGCGGTAAATCCACACTTGCAAAAATGCTCAATGCATTGCAGCTTCCGTCGTCCGGCAGCGTGACTGTGTTCGGAATGGACACGGCGGATGAATCGAAAACGCTTGATATACGCAAAAAAGTCGGCATGGTTTTTCAAAATCCCGATAATCAGATTGTGACGACAGTGGTTGAGGAGGATGTCGGATTCGGTCCGGAAAATCTTGGCGTACCCACGGAAGAAATCCTGCGCCGCGTTCACGATGCACTTGAGGCTGTGGACATGCTTGATTACGCAAAATCCGCGCCGCATATGCTTTCGGGCGGGCAGAAACAGCGCATTGCAATTGCGGGAATGCTTGCAATTGAGCCGCAGGTACTCGTTCTTGATGAAGCAACGGCGATGCTTGACCCGCTCGGACGGAAGGATATCCTTCGAATTGTTAAAGACTTAAACCGCAAAAAGGGTATTACGGTGATTATGATAACACAATACATGGAGGAGACCGTGATTGCGGATCGTGTGATTGTGATGAATGAAGGCCTTGTTGCGTTTGAAGGCACACCGGCGGAGGTGTTCAGGCGCGGTACGGAATTGCGAAAGATAAATCTGGACGTTCCGCCGATGGTTGAGCTGCGCGATGACCTTGCGGCAAGCGGCATCATTGAGCCCTGCAATGCAATGACCGTTGAGGAGATGGCAAACGAATTATGCCCATTATTATTGAAAATCTGACCCATACATATATGCCCGGCAGCGTAACTCAGTTCACCGCGCTGTACGATATTAACCTTACCGTTGAAGACGGCGAGTTTTTCGGCATCATCGGGCACACCGGCAGCGGCAAATCAACGCTTATTCAGCAGCTGAACGGTCTGATTCAGCCCACAAGCGGAAGAGTTATTGTTGACGGCTTTGACATGAACGAAAAAAAACAGCGTGCCGCAGGAAGAAAACTTGTCGGCATGGTTTTTCAGTATCCGGACTATCAGCTTTTTGACAGCACGGTTTATGATGATATTTGCTTCGGCTTAAAAAACTTAAAACTTCCGGAAGAGGAAATACGCACTCGTGCATATGAGGCAATGGAGCTTGTGGGGCTTGATACAAAGCAGGATGCGGAAAAATCGCCCTTTGAGCTTTCGGGCGGGAAAAAACGCCGTGCCGCACTGGCGGGCATTATTGCGATGCGCCCAAAATACTTGGTTATGGATGAACCTATGGCGGGGCTTGATCCCAGCGGCCGCAGGGAAGTTATGAAAACTATCGAGGGTTTGCGCGCAGAATTGGGCTGCTCCGTGATAATGGTCAGTCACTCAATGGAGGATGTTGCCCGCTCCGCTGAGCGCATTGCGGTGTTGAATAACGGCAAAGTATACGCAGTCGGCACGCCGACGGAGATTTTCTCCCGCACGGCGGAGCTTGCTTCAATCGGCCTTGACACGCCGGCAACCGCGCAGCTTGTTGAAAAACTCCGCGGTATGGGCTGCAAAATTCCGGATGGACTGTACACAAACGAAAAGTTCGAAAAGTGGCTGAAAGAGGTATTGCATAATGCTTAAAGATATTACTTTGGGGCAATACATTCCCGGCAATTCCGTCGTTCACAGGCTTGATCCGCGAACAAAGATTTTGCTGATGATTGCATATATCGTTGCGGTGTTTATCGTTAAACGAATTGAAATGTTTATACCTGTGATTCTGTTCACGGTGCTTATAACGGTGCTTGCAAAAGTTCCTGCGAACTATATGCTGAAAGCTCTTAAGCCCATGCGGCTGCTGCTGCCGCTGATGTTTGTTATGAACCTGTTTCTTATCAAAACAGGGAAGACGATTGTTGATTGGTGGATCATTCGTATATATGCGGACGGTCTGACAAATGCTGTTTTTGTCGTTCTGCGCCTTGCAACGCTTGTTTGCGGCACGAGTCTTCTGACGCTTACAACAACGCCCATCGCACTTACGGACGGGCTTGAAAAACTGCTTTCACCGCTCAAAATTATCAAGTTTCCCGCACATGAACTTGCAATGATGATGACGGTTGCGCTGCGTTTTATTCCGACGCTTATTGAGGAAGCGGATAAAATCACAAAGGCGCAGCTTGCACGCGGCGCAGATTTTGAAAGCGGCAATGTTTTTAAACGTGCAAAGTCAATGCTGCCGATTTTGATACCGCTGTTTGTCAACTCATTTCGCCGTGCCGATGAACTTGCAATGGCAATGGAAAGCCGTTGTTATCACGGAGGCGAAGGGCGGACGCGGATGCGCGTGCTCAAATTTCATATGGGAGATCTTGCTGCGGTCATTATCTTTGCGGCATTTATCACAGCCGTTGCGCTTGCACAAAGGTTTTTGCCCGCTGTAAAATTCTTCTGATTTAATTGATTTTTAATTGATTGGAGATATTGCGGGAATGACGAATATTTTTAACAAAAGTTTCGGAAATGCGCCGGACGGTCATCAAAAAATCGAACCGAAAACGGCGCGGACGCTGCTTGTTATTGCTGCCGCACTGCTTATCATTGCACTTGCCTGGCGGTTTTTTCTCGAAAAAAACAGTTTTTCGGGCGGCATTGTGCGCAGCCTCGCCCAACACGGCTGCAATATCGAGGCGGATGAGCTTTATAAACACAATTTCGCCAAAAACACCTCAATTCGCGCAATTGTCGGTGACACGGATATGACACGCGCTGCGGATGTTTCCCGCGAATGCGGATTTGATGCCGACATTGACAAAACAGGGGATGTTTACGTTCTGCTTGCCAATCTTGGTGATGAACAGGTGCTGACGGTTTATGTTGTTGATGAAACGATTCAGCTTGCCTTCATTCAAATTCCGAATTCGGACTCCGTGCTCCCGATTTCGGCTTGCGGCGATGCAGAGCCGACATCGACCGCCGCTTGAAATATATTGAACCGAAATCGAAAAAAAGTGTTGACATCGGCTGAAAATTGCGTATAATATTAATGTTCAAGCAGAAGCCGCCCGCTTCTCACTTGCCGCAGGTATTTATGCAGGCAGAGTAACGGCAACAAATACATTTTATTTGTGCGTGCGCGGTGCTTAGGCAGCGCGTTTTTTGTTTGAATAATTCTTTCAAGGTGGTGAAACCCATAGCAACTCAGGAATTGTTGATCAATGAGGAGATCCGTGACAAAGAGGTTCGACTCATCGACGAAAAAGGCGAACAGCTTGGTATTGTCAAGATTGAACATGCGTTGAGAATCGCAGACGAAAAGGAACTCGATCTTGTTAAGATAGTTCCCAACGCAAACCCGCCCGTCTGCAAAATCATGGATTACGGCAAGGCTCGTTTTGAGCAGATCAAGCGCGAAAAGGAACAGCGCAGAAATCAAACCGTTGTCGAAACAAAGGAGATCCGTCTCTCTTCAACTATCGATACGCACGACATGGAGGTCAAGGCCAAGGCGTGTGTCAAGTTCCTGAAGAGCGGAAATAAGGTCAAGGCTTCCATCCGCTTCCGCGGCAGACAGATAAGCCACGGCAGCGTCGGTCTCGATGTTATGAACGCATTCTATGAGATGGTTCGGGATTATGCCGTGATAGAACGCCCGGCAAAGCAGGAAGGGCGCAACATGGCAATGATTTTGGCTCCCAAACCCGCAGCAAAGAACTGATTATTTTTTAGGAGGAATTCCCATGCCGAAAATTAAGACCCATAGGGGCGCCGCAAAGCGTTTCAGCTTCACCAAGAGCGGCAAAATCAAAAGGGGCAAGGCTTATAAGAGCCATATCCTTACCAAGAAAACTACGAAGCGCACCCGCAACCTTCGCAAGATCGGCTACATCGCTGAGGAAGAAGTTTCCAAGATTAGCAAGCTGATCCCCTACAAGAGATAAGGAGGATTATTCACAATGGCAAGGATTAAAAGAGCAGTAAACGCAGTTAAAAAGCGTCGTAAAGTTTTTAAACTCTCCAAGGGCTACTACGGAGCAAAGAGCAAACTCTATCGTGCGGCAAGCCAGCAGGTCATGAAGTCCATGGCTTATGCCTATGTCGGTCGTAAGCTCAAAAAGAGGGAGTACCGCAAGCTTTGGATCGCTCGTATCAATGCGGGCGCAAGGATCTGCGGAACCAACTATTCCAACCTCATCCACGGCCTCAAGGTTGCCGGTGTTGATGTGAACCGCAAGGTTCTCGCCGACCTCGCAATCAGCGACATGAACGCATTCAATCAGCTCGTTCAGGTTGCAAACAAGGCTCTGAATGCATAAGTTTATCCGTTTGGCGGCATAAACATTATTCATGAAACGAATATCGTGCGCGGCTCGCAAGGGCCGCGCATTTTTGTTTTGACCTCAGAATACGAAGATTCAGCTCCGATTTGCTGTCTTGCAGCAGAAAGCAGCATCAGCTCAGACAGCTCTTGACGGAAATCAGGGAGTTCCCGAAAGAATAAAGCGGCTGACACGTTAAGGCCCGCATAGTGAGAAGTGTACCGGAGCTGCTTTATATAAAACGAACCCGGGCAGCATTTATTCGAAGCTGCCCGGGTTATTTTTGTGCATTAAAACGCGGATTCGGGTTTGTTCGGTGCGCTTTTAATGCGGGTTAATGATCTGCATGTGCTCGACTCAAATTCCGAGAGCCGTCCGCAGAATGATCTGAGCGTCCACAACGTTAACGCACATATCCTCATTGATATCGGCCGCAACAAGCTGCACTTCGCTCGGCGTGACAAGCTCCATTGCAATTCGGAGAGTCAGGAGAGCATCGGTGATTGTGACACTTCCGTCCGCATCAACATCGCCCGCGGTGATTGCAATGCTGTACTGCGCAACAACGATGGTTTCTTCGGTAATGCAGGAGGTATCCGCACTCCAGCCGATAAAGTTGTAGTACTCACGCACGGGTTCTTCGGGAAGTTCCGCTGCCTGTCCGTAGGCAACGAGCTGACGTGAAATCGTGCTTCCGTCCCAATCAACAAATACGACAAGGTAACGGTTGATTTCATACTGAGCGGTTGCCGTAACATCGGATGTGATGTTGGTAAGACTTGCATCCCAACCGATGAAGGTGCAGCCCGTTCTCTCGGGAGAGGGTATCTGCGCTGCGCTTTCGCCGTGAAGAACGGTTTCACTGCCGAGTTCTGTTCCGTCCCAATCAAGGAAAGTGACGGTGTAGGAATTGCGGGCATATTGCGCCGCAACGGTCATGCTGCAGGATACGCTTTCGAAATCATTATCCCAACCCGTGAAAGTATAGCCTTCGTGCGCGGGGGCTTCGGGAGCAGCGGCGGCGTTTCCGTATTCAACAACCTGCTCGGAGAGCGTGCTGCCGGTAAGCCCGTCAATGAATGTTACGAGATAACTGTTGACGGAATATTCGGCGGTAACGGTGATATCATCGGTGATGAATTCGCCGTTGTCATCATAGCGAACGAAGGTGTATCCGTCGTGAATCGGTGCTTCGGGAAGAACGGCGTTCTCGCATTCGTTTACGCTTGCGGTGCTTATGATGTCTCCGGTGAGTCCGTCAACAAATGTGACGGTGTAGGTGTTGACATCCTCATTAACAGTGTGTTTGAAGAGCCTTACGGGGGTGTAGGCACTGTCCGTACGTTCGAAAATATCGAAACCTGCACTGAAGCCGGAAGCCGATACGCCGAACGAGAGGTAATTGTAGCCGTTGGCACCTGCATCGTTATGGCTGAGTCCGCCGTTGTTGTCCCAATTCCAAACCACATCGGTTTCGGTGCGAAGGCCGAGCCATGCATAACCCTGTGAGTAAATTGTGGACAGCAGCCTGCCGCTTGCAATATGAGTGACTGTCTGCGCATCTTCTGCGGAGAAGCTCCATTCGAAATTCGCAAGTCCGTCGTTCACGATAACAGCATTGCCGTTAACGGAGCTGACTTGCACCTGCTGACCGTTCAGACCGACTTCGCCGCCGATATGCGCCTGACTGCTCATGATATAGGTGCTGCCGTTGTAATCTGCGGCAATGAGGTAAGCCTCGCCGGGAACAATGGTATCCGTTTCGACATATGTCTTGCCGACAGGGATATTCCTGCGGTATTTTGCGGTGAATGTGATATCTTCTGAAACTTTATGGCCGCTCACAACCTTGTCAAAGCCCCAGAACAGGTGATTGCTGTCGGGTGTGATTTCGGGAATGTCGGCATCGGTAAGCACGGTTCCCTTTTCAAGCACAAGCCTTGCGGGACCGTTTACCGTGCCGTATTCACCTGCATCGAACATTACGATTGCATAATTTTCATCATCCGATTCAACAACGGTGATTTGAACGGAATCGGAGATGTTGAAGCTGTTCGTTGCCGTAACGGTTGCGGTGCCGGGGGCATTTGCGGTGATAACGGCATGATTGTCATCGCTCTCAACGATGCTGACAATATCGGAATCGGAGCTTGTCCATGTAAGCGGGCAAATAATCTCAGTGTCCGTATAGGAAGTATCGAATGCATAGAGCTGATTGATTGTCAGGCTGTCGCCGACAACAAGGGTTGCATCTTCCCTGTCCAGCTCAACCATATCCTCTTTGTTGTCCATGCTGACGTAAACATAGTTATAGTTGCCTGCATAGTCCATTGTTCTTGAAACGAAATCGGTTGCCGCATTGGAGAACCCGAGAGTCACGTTAGCTGTGCGTCCCGCGGGTTCATATCCGCCGTAGGTCACCTTATACTTGGCATATGCGCCGGTGTTAAGGTTGGCAAAGATTTCGGTGTAGTCAACGAAACGATTTTCGTTTATCTGATTCTGAACATAGTACTTTGCGCCGGAAACATAGAGCTTGACGGCGGTGATGGGGGCTTCCGTGTCGCATGTTACGGGGAATTCCCAACTGTCAATGCGCGTGTTGTCCTCAATGTCCGCAACAGCCTCAATGCGTACGATAACGGTTTGATTGTTTGCAAGCGTTGACCAGTCAAAATCAAGTTCATGACCGGAATACATACCCGCGCTTATGATATCGTCATGAATTGAATTGTAGTAGGTTTTGGGAACATAGCCCATATCCTTGCGATAGAGTTCCTCACCGGTTTCGCGGTCGGTGATGATATAGCGATATTCCTTAACATTTCTGTAAAGGCCGGTGACAACTTCAAGAAAATCGCGAATGCCGTCGCCGTTGGGAGAGATTGCATTGCGCTCATCCCAATACATCATTTGTGAACCTATCTGAATGCCGTAAGGCGTTTGACCGTTGCCCGAACGGGTATCGCCGAGGAACCATGTCTCATTGTTGAGCTCGTCATATGTATAGACGGTGTTGGCAATAAGCGTGGTGTTTGCGGGATAATCCTCACTGGGCCAATCATAGAAGAAATTCTCTTCAATCGCAGGTGCATCGCGCCAGTCGCCGTAGAATGCAAGGTAAGGAGCCGAAATGCTTTCCCCGCCGACTTCGTCAAGAGTGATGAAGCCTTCAACGTATATGCCGTTCTCAAAGTATTTTTCAATATACTTGATGTCCCTCGCGGAAAGGGTCACGGTAACGGTGACGGAGACGGAAGAACCGGCGGCAACAGTCACGGTTTCGGGAGCATCGATGTTTGATTCAAGTTCGTACTCAAACTGTTCCATGAGGTACTCATAGGTGTGGTCGGGGTTTACCCTGCCGCAAACGGCACTTTCGGTCAATGCGCTGACGCTGAGATTATAGACCTTTGTTTCGTTGGTGATGTTGACAACATCGAAAGTCATTGTGTAGCATCCCGTGCGCGCCCTGTCATCACCGAGTTCAAACTTGGACTTATCAGTGCCTGCAACATTGATATATGCGCCGACGGAGACCGCTTTTCCCGCATCAACAAGGCCGGCGCCCTGCACACGGGGCGAGAAAGGAAGGCCGCTGTCGGCATCGGTGACGGGCGATGCGCTGCTCATCATAAGTTTGTCAACCGCTGCCGCAAGTTCCCTGCCGCCGAGGTTGGTTGTTGATTTGAGATACTGACGAACAAGAACGCTGATGCCCGCAATTGCGGGGGAAGCCATGCTTGTGCCGCTGGAAATTGCGATTGAGCCGTTTTTGTATGCGGAAACAACGCTGCCTCCGATCGCCGTAATGTCGGGCTTGAGGGTAAGTTCATTGGTTGCACCCCAGCTGGAGAAGGGGGAAATCTGATTTCCGTCGGGGCGGGTCACCCAATAGGACTGCACATGGATGGTATCGGGTATGATACTGTTGGCAAGGTTGTTGCCGTAGAAATATGCCATGCCCACGGTCGGGATGGTGTATTCATCATGGGTCGTGTCGGGAATTTTGAAATTGCCCGCAGCATTGGTTGCGGGATAGAGAATCAGGCCGACTGCCCCGTGGGACTGTGCAATCCTTCCCTGTTCGTTGATGGAAAGTTCCGCGCTGAGCTTTGCAAGAACAAGCTTGCCCGAAACATCAACGCCTTCGTAATCCGTTTCCGCACCGGTATCAAGACTTACATATTCCCAGTCTCCGCCGAGCTTTGCGCCGAATCTGTATGCATAGGGGGATTTGTCGGAGAACTGATAATTATATCTGTTTGCGCCGACGCTGAAGGTGAAGTAATCGAGTTTGCTTGCAAAGCCTGCCAAATAGGTGCTGTTGTCGGCACTTGCAACGCTTATCGGGGCGTCGAAAGTTGCGGGCATGCTGAGAACACCGATATCGGGGTTGCCGGCAAGGCCGAGGTCGTTGTTCCAAAGGCTCTTGTTGGTGCTGTTTGCATCGTTTCCTGCTGCAACCGCAACGTTTATGCCGGCGTCAAGGGCGGCATTGAACACGGCGGTTATTTCGGGATAACCTGTAACGGAGCCGCAGCTTGTGCCGAGGCTGAGGTTTGCAGCGTCAACGCCCAAAAGTATTGCGTCTTCAAGCGCGGCGGTAACATCCGTCATGCTTGCTCCGCCGTTTGTGTCGAAAACTTTCATAACAACAAGCTGCGCATCGGGAGCAACGCCGACGTTCTTGATGTTATAGGTGTTTATCAGGTTGGCAGTCGTTGCGCCTGCAATAATGCCCGCAACGTGAGAACCGTGTCCCATTGTGTCGGTTGAATCCGCATCGCCGTCGGCGTAGTCGAACTGGAACGGAATCTTTGCGGCGGAATAAAGCTGCTCCGCGGTGACTCCGGGAACGATTTGAGAAACATGAAGGTTCGATTCCGCCAAAATTTCCGCAACCTTCTCAGACGTCATAGACGGGTTTTCGGGTTGAACGGAGAACATTGCATGAGTGAGGTCAATGCCGGTATCGATTACGGCAACGGTCATGCCTTCGCCCGTATAACCTGCAAGCCATGCGGCTTCGGTATTCATATCGCTGTTGGCATTCTGCATCTTGGGATTGCAGCCGCCTTCGGCAAGAATGCCGATTGTTCCGTAATCATCGGAGGAGAGAACTTCGATGTTATCGCTGCTGATGCTGAATGAAGGAGCAACAAAGGCATATTTAACGCCGGGCAGCTTGTTGACAGCCTTGAGCTCGCCGTATTTCATCTGTGCGCCGAATCCGTTGAGAAGGAGTGTGAAGTCATATTTCACCTTAAAGGATTTGCTGACACTGCCGATTTCGGATTCAAGCTTTGAATGCTGCAAATGAAGCTTTTCGGAAGCGTTCAGTGCGGCCTTTGTCAGCCCGCCGAGTTCCAGTCCGTAAAGTTCGTAAACGCTTTTTCCGTCAAGCACGACCATAACATCAACAAGTTCGTCATCGTCATACATTGCGGAGGGGCATTTTACCTGCGCAGCTTCGGCAACATCGTCGTTGAATTCGGCAAATGCCGCCGTGATGCTGTTGACCGTATTCTGTGACGAATATGTGCGGACGGTATAGGAATTGCCGTTTTCATCGTAAACGGTTTCAACCTTATCCGGTTCAAAATTCATCAGATCGGCAAAATTTACCTGTTCGCTTTGAGCACCGGTTTCCGCATTGATCCAAACGTCGGAGTCAGCGGTAAAGGTAAACCCGTCGTCAAAGCTTGACTCGAAGGTTTCGCCCTTTTTAAGGTAGATCCATTGTTCATCATCAGAACTGTTTACAACAGTTCCGCCGGATTGTTCAGCAGCAAATGAATTGCTGCCGGCAAATGGTTTGCCGTTGGTTCGTGACGTTCCGGCAAGCGAAATCGCCGTCGGCACGATCAGCGTGAAAAGCATCATCGCGGCAATAAAGGCCGAGAGGAGCTTCTTCCGAGAGTTCAAAAGCATGTTCAATATGCCTCCTTAAAATGATGGTGACTATATTATACCAAGCATCCATATGACTGTCAATACATCCATAAAAAGAAAAATCAATACAAACGTATGGCAAAAATCGGGATAAATGGCTTCGGCGATATTGACAAAGGTCGGGAAAGGGTGGTAAACTAACTTGAACGGTGCTGCAAAAACAGGCAGCATTACTGTAGAAAAGGATAATAATATGCTTATTAACAGAAAAATCAATCCCCTGCTGGAAGCCTTGCAGTATTACAATCGAAGAGTGAACGGAACCTCGGTATCAGACACAATGATTAGGTTGGAAAATGCATATCCGGAGCGTGTTCATGAAATTCATTCAACCGTTGCACCGATTCTTGATCTTGACAATCTGCTGTCCGCCGAGCTTGTTCCGGATATGGACAGGCTGAACTTCTTTTTTAAGCAGTTCGAAGGGGTGAACGGCGCGGACAGCATAGGAACGTCTGCCGCATCCATAATCTTTTTTGAAGAAGCTTATAAGAATTTTGATGCTGCCGATGAGCTGTTTGAACATATGAGCAAATTTTCCCGTGCGGAGATACGCTCAAAACTCCGCACCGCATTCGGCAACTACACAACCATACAGCCCAAAGCGGAGCTTTCGTTGGAGGAATTTTGGGATTTTACCGAGTCCTGCCCTTTCCCCGATGAAACGAAGTGGAGAATACTTGACACATACCGGCATTATTCTGAATATGTGTCGGAACTTTCGCACATCCTCGGTCCCGCAATGGACATTATAATCAGCCATTCGGAAAGGTTCGGCGATGCGCTTGAAAACTTTGCGGAACCGAATGACGAAGGACTTGACATTTATGACTATGTGCGTTCAATAATCAGCGTTGATATAACAGCATATCAAAATGTGCTTGTGTATCCGACCGTGATGGGGTTCAATTCCATGCTGCTGCTGTTCCCCGATTATGATGACGGCTCGGAGCCGCTTATAATTTACCTTGGAATACTGATGAAGAACCTGCGGCAGGAGAGCGTATCGATAGACATGGGCAGCCTCATTCGTCAGATAAAGTCCCTCGGGGATCAATCACGGCTTGAGATGCTTTGCAGCATAAAGAATAAACCTACATACGGGCAGGAACTTTCAAACAAATTTTCCGTATCGTCAACGACTGTGTATCATCATATGAATAAGCTCATTGTTGCCGGCCTTGTGGACAGCACCCTTGACGGCAACAAGGTCTATTTCACAATGAACAGAGCCAATGTGGTTACATTCATAAGCCGACTGTGTACCCTGCTTCTCGATTGCGATATAAAAGATGTTTCGATGAATCTTTGACAGGTATAGTTTGCGATGCCGCCGAAAATGACGAATCGCGTCACCGAACACCGACTGAAGCGGCAAGCGAAATTGCAAGTGAACAGTGACTGAATCAAAACAAAAGAACTCCGAACGCGCAAGGCCGAAAACATGCATCGGCAAACGCATTCGGAGTTTTTGAATATTACGTTTAAATATTCTTTAGCCGGAGTTTGTTCAATCAAAACTGCCCGAAAACATTTTTTTCGCTGCGCCCGGTGAATTTCCGCCGCAGCCTGCCGAATCCCGCAGCAAGCGGGGGGCGTTGCTCAATCGGGAATCAGCAGTGCCGTTCAATCCTGCATTTTGGGAACAACTATCGTGCCGTCGGCAAGCATGTATATAACCTTCGCAAGGTCGCCGCTGCCCTGAAGAGTGACTTTATAGGCCTGCCTGTCGGACAGCAGTGCATGGGTCACGGACTGAATCGTATAACCGGGATATTCTTTTTCGACTGCGGAACGAATTTCCGGAACGTCCTCGGGTTTGACAACTTTGCCTTCCCGAAAATCGGCAATCTGCCCGCTGCCGTCCTCGGTGGGCTTTTCACTGTCGGGTGCATCGGTTCCTGCGGGTGAATCAGTGCCGGGTTCGGCCGTGTTCATGCCGTCGGTCGTGCGGGCATCCGTTGCGGCGGGAGTTGTGTTCAGCTCCGTCGTGCCGGGCACGGTTGCGGTGTTCTGCGGACGCGGCGTGGGCTTATCGCTGTTGCCGCCGCATGCGGTGCAGCAGAGAACTATGCAAAGCACTGAAAGGACTGCTGCAATAAGCTTTCGAAATTTTCGTGAATGATTCATTCTTTCCTCCGAAAATGCCGTTTTACGGCAAGATGAGCGGGCAGCAATGCACTGCCTGCCGAATCATATTCTTGCCGAAAATGCGGAGCATTATTCCAAGCGGAAAGAAAATGCGAAAACGCATTGCGAAATATCCGATTCCGAATTTTAAAATACAAATTCAATTTTTGAATCGGAACGGCGAACAATTTGCTTTTGCGGTCAAAAGTCCGGGCAGGTTCCTGCCCTTTCGCAAAAACAAACGGAGCTGTCCGACGCTGCACATCAGTTTTTGCCGCCGGAAGGAATATACGGCGCAATGGAGCCCGCAACGGCATTAATGGGCATGGTTTGAAGCAGAACCTTGCCCGGTCCCGTCACAACGGTGTTGAAAAAGCCTTCTCCGCCGAAGAGCACATTTTTGACTCCGCGGACGGATTGAATATCCATTGTGCAGGTCGCACTCATTGCGGCAAGATAGCCGGTGTCTACAACGATGGACTGCCCGGGTCGGAGGTCGTATTCAACCGCATGGCCGTCAATTTCTATGAAAGCTTTGCCGAAACCGCTGAGTTTCTGCATTATGAAGCCCTCGCCGCCGAACAGCGCCTTGATAAGTGGGAAACCCATGTACCCGGCGTTGGAGAACGCACAGGCGAACCACAGGATGGCGCGGGCGTCCTTTTGCACCTTGAAGCTTGCCAGAAATGCCACGCCCAGGCCCACCAGCAGCACCAGAGCGCCCAGGCCGAAGGCCAGCATCAGGTTGTGGAAGGTGGCGGGATCGTACTCGACCATATAGCTGTCCAGCACCATGGCCGGGACGACCAGGTACAGCAGCAAATTGGCCAGGACGGATTTTTCTTTGGGTTTGAACACGCCCGCTTTGCAGCAGACCGCACCGGCCAGGATCATAAGCAGCAGCTCCGCCACCTGTTTGGCCGTGATGACAGCAAGTTCCATAGTTTGTCTTCTCCCTCTTTTGCGTGGTTGGCATACACATATACTATATATTTTTTGTGGTGTGGTTGTCAATAAATGGTTGGTGTGGTATGCTGTTTTTA
>OOIG01002160.1_pt1 | contig 13619 bp, 12 predicted proteins | sample 1692091 | NCBI WGS metagenome assembly OOIG01 (sample SAMN06348188, study PRJEB24527) | human gut metagenome | biome: human gut; feature: ankylosing spondylitis patient; material: feces | host: Homo sapiens | place: China | collected 2015-10
GGCCCCCGCCGCATTTTGGAATGCGGCGGGGAAGCTTTTCGTTATTCGATCGTAAATTCTGCGTACAGCGTGTATTCTGTTCCGTCCGGCAGGATCACGGGCTGGGCAAGGCGGTATTTGCCTGCGTCCAGTTCGCCGTAGAGCGTCTGCCAGTCGTAGTGCAGCGTGCAGACAGACGATTCCGGCGCGGCTTCGTCCGTCTGGTTCTGCACCTTAAAAAGGTTCGATGTCAGCATCTCCCATTCGCTGTCTGCCTGCGTCTCCAGCCAGTACTCGCTGCGAAGGGCAAGCACAGCGCCGTCTTCGTTTGTCAGCGTGAAGTCTGCCGATGTGCGCGTGACGCTCTCCGACACGACCGCGAAGCAGTCCGCGCCCGGAAGCGTCCGAGTTTTCTGCTCCGCGGGCTCTGCCGGAGCTGCTTCCGGCATGGCCTCGGCGGGCGCCTCCGAGGCCTCCAGCGTCATCTCCATTTCCTCTTCCGCAGGCGCTTCCGGCGCCGCGGTATCCGCCGTCGGAGCAGATGTCGCCTCCGGCGCGGACGAGCCTGCGTGGAACATCGGCACGACAAATGCCGCCGCGCCGATCACCAGCGCGCAGCAGGCCGCAAGCGCGGCCCATTTGACCCACACGCGAGGCGCTTTTTTGACCGGTGCATCGGCGCGGGCGATCAGATCGTCACCGACATCGCCGATGGCGCGGAATAGCTTTTCACTTTGTTCTTTCATACGATGATCCCCTCTCCGGCGAGATACCGGCGCAGCTTTTCCCGCGTCCGGAACAGGATGGATTTTGCGGTGTTCTCCCGGAGCGCGTACCGCGCGGCGATATCCTGCACGGAATCGACGTACCAGTACCGCCGCAGGAAAATGCTGCACTCGCGCTCCGGAAGCGTCCGGAGAAAGCGGTCGATGGCCTCGGCCAGCTCCCGCGCTTCGAGCGCCTGCTCGACCCGGCCTGGAGCCGGGACGCACTCGGACAGCTCATCCAGCGCCAGCGGCAGCGATCCGCCGCCGCGCTTTTCTGCATTCTGCCTGCGGCAGCGGTCAAAGGACAGGTTGCGCGTGATCCTGCCGAGAAACGACGACAGGATCGACGGCCGCTGCGGCGGCATGGCGTTCCATGCGTGCAGCCACGTGTCGCTGACGCATTCCTCGCTGTCCTCGCGGTTTTTCAGAATGTTATGGGCAATGGAGCGGCAATAGCCGCCGTATTTCGTATCCGTCTCGCTGAGCGCACGCTCTTCGCGCGCCCAATACAGATCGATAATTGCGGAATCCTCCATCTGTGTGCTCCTTTCTCTGTCTGTAAAGACGCAAACGCGTCCCGTTGGTTTCAGGATACAGTATAGCATTGCCAAAAAATTTTTTAAATGGTATACTGAAAAAAATGATATGTAAAGGAGGCTTCTTATGGAACTTCGGGTTCTGGCCGTCGGCGACGTGGTCGGAGACGGCGGGCTGCAGTGTCTGGAACAGCATCTGCGAAGCCTGAAAAAGCTGTACCGCATTGATTTCTGCGTCGTCAACGGCGAAAACGCCAGCGGGACCGGTTTAACCCCCAAGCAGGCGGACCGGATGCTGGACGCGGGCGCAGACATCCTTACACTCGGAAATCATTCGTTTGACCGGCGCGAGATCTGCGCGTATCTGGACGACTGCCCCTATATCCTGCGGCCCGCCAATCTGCATCCGAGCCTGCCGGGACGGGGCTTCGGCGTGTTTGAGACGAAGATCGGGCAGGTGGGCGTTGTGAACCTGCTGGGCCGCTGCAATCTCGACTTCCGACCCGACAATCCCTTCCGCGTGATCGATAAGGTCCTGAAGGAGCTGGATGGGCTTCCCGTGCTTCTGGATTTCCACGCCGAGGCGACAAGTGAAAAGCTTGCCATGGCGTATTATCTCGACGGAAAAATTTCCGCCCAGTGGGGAACGCACACGCACGTGCAGACCGCCGACGAGCAGATCCTGCCGAAGGGCACCGGGTATCTCACGGACCTCGGCATGACCGGCCCCGTGCATTCCGTCATCGGCGTAAAGCCGGAGCAGTCCATCGCAAATTTCCGCGGCGAGCTTACCTCGCGGTATGAGACTGCGCCGGGGCCGTGTATGCTTGCAGGCGCGGTGTTTACCATCGACGCGAAGACAGGCCGCTGCACAGCGGCAGAAAGGGTGGCGCTCCGTGATTAAATTTCTGCATACCGCCGATCTGCATCTGGACGCGCCGTTTGCCGCCCTCAGCCCCGAACAGGCTGCTGCGCGGCGGCAGGAGCAGCGCGAGCTTCTGACCGAGCTTGCCGAGGCAGCCAACACGCACGACTGCGATCTTGTCCTGCTGGCGGGCGATCTGTTTGACAGCGCGGGCGCGTCGGACGAGACGCTGCTGGCGCTCCGGCGGGCGCTGGCCTCCATCCGTGCGCCGGTCTTCATCAGCCCCGGCAACCACGACTGTTTGCTGCCCGGCAGCGCGTATCTGACGGAGCGCTGGCCGGAAAACGTGCATATTTTCAAAACGGATGCAATCGAGGCGGTCGAGCTGCCGGAGAAACAGCTGCGCGTCTATGGCGCGGGCTTCACCGCGCGGCACGAAAGACCGCTGCTGGAGGGCTTCCGCGCGAAAGCCGACGGCTGGACGAACCTCATGGTCCTCCACGGGGACGCGACGCAGGTGGCCTCGCCCTATAATCCCATCACGCCCGAGCAGCTGGCGGCCTCCGGCCTTGCCTATCTCGCGCTCGGCCATATCCATCAGGCAAGCGGGCTGCTGCGGTGCGGGAGCACGTACTACGCCTGGCCCGGCTGCGCGATGGGGCGCGGCTTTGACGAGCTTGGGCAGAAGGGCGCGTATCTCGGGGAAGTTTCCGATTCCGGCGTCCGGCTGGACTTTTTGCCGCTGCATGGCAGGAGCTACGAAATTCTCCGCGTCGAAGCAGGGGACGACGCGCTTGCCGCCGTCACGGCGGCGCTGCCGGAGGACACGCAGAACGATATTTACCGCGTGATCCTGACCGGCGAGGCAGAGCCGGTCGAAACGGCAGCGCTGCAAGCGGCGCTGGCTCCGCGCTTTTACGCGCTGACCATCCGCGACGAGACGCGGCCCCGCCGCGCGCTCTGGGAAGGCGCGGAGGAGGATACGCTGCGCGGCCTGTTTCTGCAGGCTCTCAAGGCGCAGTATGACGCGGCCCAGACGGAAGCGGACAGACGCAGAATCGCGCTGGCCGCGCGCTGCGGCTGCGCGGCGATGGACGGAAGGGAGGCGGCGGAATGAAGCTTCTGCGCATGACCGCAGCATTCGGCAGGCTCGAGCAGGAGACGCTCTCGCTTACCGAGGGCCTGAACGTCCTGCAAATGCCGAACGAGGCCGGAAAGAGCACCTGGGCGGAATTTTTGCTGGCCATGCTCTATGGCGTCGATACCTCTGAACGCGAAAAAACGGGCGTGCTGCCCGTCAAGACAAAATACCAGCCGTGGAGCGGCAAGCCGATGGAGGGCGTGATCGAGCTTGAGCACGCCGGGCGGCGCATCACGCTCACGCGCACCTCGACGGCCCGTGCACCGCTCGGCGTATTTTCCGCCGTCTATACCGATTCCGGCCTGCCGGTCGAGGGCATGACGGGCGCGAACTGCGGCGAAACGCTTCTGGGCGTTCCGAAGCGTGTGTATCAGCGCAGCGCCTTTGTCCGTCAGGCCGGACTCGGCCTGACGCCGGACGACGAGCTGGAAGCGCGGCTGTCCGCCCTTGTCACGACCGGGGACGAGGCCGTCAGCTTTGCCGCAGCCGACAAGCGGCTGCTCGCGTGGCAGAACCGCGTCCGGCACAACAAGACCGGACTCATCCCTGACGCCGATCGGGAGCTTGCCGCCATAGACAGCGCGTTGGCCGCGCTGGCGGGGGAGCATGAAAAAAATCTGGCGCTGCGCGCGCAGCTGCAGTCGCTGCAAGCGCAGCAGACTGCCTGCGAAGAGGACCTGCGGGCGCTGCAGGCGGCGCAGGCCCAACGAAAAAAGGCGCAGCTCTATGACGCGAAGCGCGCCGCGATGCAGGCGGCAAACCGGGAAAACGCCGCGTCCGCCGTATGCGCGCGGCTCCCGCGTGAGGACGCGCTGGCCGTGCTTTCGCAGGAGGCGGCCGCTCTGCTTGCCCTGCCGGAGCAGGAGCCGGCCGCATCCGCGCCCGCGCGCCCCGATTGCCCGCAGGCGTTTTCCGGGGTGGACGAGGAACGGCTTCTCGACAAGGCACAGCGCGATATGCGCGAATTTGACCGGCTGACGGCGAAAAAGCACCGGCCATCTGTGCCGTTCTGGGTGCTTGCGGCGCTTTTCGCCGGGCTTGGCGCGGCAGGCTGGTTCGTCCGGCACGAGCCGCTCATCCCCGCCGCGTTCGCGCTGGCGGCGCTGGCCTACGCTGTGATCGCGCTCGTAAACGCGGCGCATGACCGGCGGCGCGAGGCGGAGCTTTCCGAGGCGCAGGCGCTGCTGACGCTCTATGAAAACCACAGCCGCGACGAGTTTTACGCCTATGCCGTTCAGTACCGCGACGCGCTGCGCGCGTGGCAGGCAGCGTGCGAGGCTGCATCGGCGCAGAATGCGGCCCGCGACGCGGAAAGCCGTCTGCGCGCCGAGCGCACGGCGGCGCTGCTCGGCAGCGTCCGGATGTTCGCGGAGGCCGGAACGGTCCGGGAGGCGCAAAATGCGATCGCCTCCGCGCTGGCCGCTTACCGCGCCTGGCACGAGGCGGAGCAGACCGCGCAGCAGGCGAAAACGCGCTATGACGCGCTTGCGCAGGCCCTCGGCGAGATCCCGGAGCTGCCCGCGCCCGCGCGCGACGTCTCCGGCCTGACGACCGAACAGGCGCAGGCCGCGCTTGCACGGACGCAGGCGCTTGCCGCAGCCGTGCAGTCGCAGCTCGACCAGAGCCGTGGCCGGTTGGAGCAGTTCGGCTCCGAGGCGGAGCTGTCGGCAAAAAAGCAGGCGCTGGCGCAGAGGCTCGACACGCTGAATGAGCGCCGCGAGGCGCTTACGCTTGCCAGGCAGACGCTGGCGCAGGCCAACGCAGCGCTGGCAGAGCGCTTCTCCCCGCGTCTGGTGCGCGAGGCGTCGGAAATTTTCTCCGAGCTGACCGGCGGACGCTATGCCCGCGTGCAGATCAGCCGGCAGATGAAGCTGGAGGCGGGACAGCCGGACGCGGCCATGCGCCGTTCGCTCTTCCTGAGCGGCGGCACGGCGGACGAGCTGTATCTGTCCGTCCGGCTGGCCGTCTGCCGCCTGCTGCTGCCGGAGGATGCCCCGCTCCTGCTGGATGACGCGCTCGTCATGTTCGACGATGACCGCCTGCGTCTGGCCCTGCGCCTTTTGCAGCGCGAGGCTGAAAACCGGCAGATCCTCCTGTTCACCTGCCAGCACCGGGAGCAGAAAGCGCTGACCACAGATCTTTAAACACGACGCAAAACGCCCGGAGCCTTGCGGCTCCGGGCGATTGTGTATCAGAACAGATTGTCCGCTGCTTACATCAGCGGCTCGAGGGACAGGACCGGGTGGTTCTTTTCCTGCAGGAACTCGAGCAGTGCGTCGCAGTCGGTGCAGATCGTCTCGTCGGCGATCATGTCGGTAAAGTTGTCGATGCCGTAAAGCTCCTTGGCGGTCTTGTTCAGGCGTTCGCCGACATCATCCTTCAGCTCCTTCGGCATCCAGACGATGCGCTCAATGCCGCCCTCGGCGTGGATGAACTTCTTGGAGGAGATGAAGTGGCGGCCATGGCCCATGTAGCCCGGCGTCTGCACGCCGCCGCCGGTGCAGGAGGCCAGTTCGCCGAAGGTCATACCGGCGGGGGTCATGCCGGCGTACTCACGGTTGACGACGATAAAGCCGTTGGACATCGGCTCGATGCCGGAGATGCACTCGAAGCAGCCGCAGGAGGTCATCGGGTCCTCCATGATGGAGTACAGCGTGACTTCCTCAACTGCGCCGTGGGTCGCGTCCTTGATTGCGTCGTTGACGGTGGTGTAGCGGCCCGTGCGCTCGTCGAGGCAGCCCTCCTTCATGATGGGCTGGGACGGGCCGTTCGGGTTCAGCTCATAGGTCGCCTTCGCGTCGAGCCACGAGACAGCGCCGCACAGGCCAAGACGCTCCGGCGTGACCACGCAGCAGTGCGCCGGTGCGAAGGACTGACAGAGGATGCAGGTGAAGAAGCGGTCGACGGATTCGTCGGTCATGGAGGCCAGACGGTCGTCACGCATATTGTAGCGCGGGATGGCGACATCGTTCAGGAACGCGGTAGCCTTGACCGGGTCGGTAATCAGGTGTACCTCGCACTTGTCGACGACAGCGTCAAATTCGTCCGTGATCATGTGGTACAGAACCTCGGCAAAGTGCGTCAGGCGCAGGCCCTTGTCATAGGCGTCCTTGGAGATACGGATACGGAACTGGTTGCGCTGGCCGGTGTGCATGACGCCTTCCATATAGTTGAACCAGGCGTGGATCTTGCGCTCGATCACAGACTCGAAATCGGCCTGCATCTTCTTGCCCGCGACATAGACGCAGGTGGCAAGCGCGTATTCCAGATCGCCGGAGTCGATATCCGGGCCGTCGATGACCAGCTTGTGATCCTCGACCTCGTCCAGCCCCTTGGCAAGCACAAGCTCGCAGGTGGTGTTCTTTGCAGACCAGAACTCGACCTTCATGTCGGCCTTACGGATGATCTCGCCCTCGAACGCGGCTGCGAATGCGACGGGGATGGGCAGCTCCTTGGACTTGATCTTGATGCCGCGCAGCTCCAGAGACTTCTTGACCGTCTCATTATGGTCGGTGCAGGACTCCAGCGCGCCCGGAACCTGATTTTCGCCGAGGTCGATATCGACCACGACCGGGAAGCCCAGCGCGATCGCGCCTGCACCCGCGGAAACGACGACATTGTCGATCGCACCGAAGGTATTGACGAACGCGGGAACGCGCTCCTTGGTGTACTTGAGCAGGCCCGCCAGATCGCCCGGCTGCACGTTGCCGAAGATCAGCGCGGCACGGATGGCGACGGTGACGACATGGATGACGGCGGTCACATCATGGCCCAGCGGGATGACACGGAGCTCAAGGCCCATCTTGACGCCCGCTTCCGCGCACTGTTCAATGACTTCGCCGACCATGAAGGTCATGATGCCCTTGGACTGATAGTCCTTGACGACCTTTGCAACGTCCTCGCCGTTTTCGGCCTTGCCCAGCACGACAGCCACACCGGGGATATCGCCCGTGACCAGCGGCACGCCGAGGGAACGGATGATGGGATCGGGCACGAAGCCGATGCCGGGAACCGCGGCCTGCTCATAGGCGTCCTTCGGTTCGGCAAACTTCAGACCCTCAAGGATCTCGGCGCCGACGGCAGTGGCCAGACCGGCGTTGAGCGCCTGTCCCAGATCCTCCTGATCGGTGATGAGGCTCTTGAGCACGCCCACGCAGGCGGGCAGATCGCCCAGGGTCTTGACCTTGACGCCGGTGGCGGCGTAGATGGTGGGGAAGAAATACGCGGTGTCAGGGAAGGCAATGGGATGGTCTGCGCCATATTTTGCAATGGCGTCGTTGACTGCACCCTCGGTCAGGCCAGCCACGGCGTGCGAGCCGCCATAGATGAGATCGGTTAATACGCTCATAAATACCTCCTGCAAATTCTGTTGAATTTTGAATTATATAGGGGAAATGCGGCGGTTCCCTGCCGGTGTTTCGCAGCAGGGAACCGTGGAAAGACAAATTACGCGTCCAGATAGGAGTCGGAGTACAGCTCGTTGTTCTTGAAGATGTCGCAGGACTTGATCGTCTCCATCAGGCGCAGGTCGTTCGGGTTGACGATGGCGGAGGTCAGACCCTGCATCATGGCCATGGCGACGAGCGCAGAGTCCATGATCGGGCGGACGTTCTTCGGCGCGCCGTTGGAGTTGTTGGACAGGCCGCCGGTGGACTTCAGACCTTCGTCGGAGAACAGTTTGATGGCGTTCAGAACGTCCATCTGCTTGTCCTGCATACCCTTGACGACGAGGAACAGCGGGTCGAACCACAGGTCGGTCGCTTCCATGCCAAGGCTCAGGCCGCGTTCAAGCATATGATGGCAGTGCATCATGCGCTCTTCGTTGTCCTTTGCGATGCCGTCGGCAGAGCACAGCGCGATGCAGATGGCGTCGTTGGCCGCAGCCAGATCGATATAGGAGATACGGGAGCCTGCGTCAGCGGAGTTGACGATGGGCTTGCCGTTCGTGCGGTTGTAGACCTTGATGCCGGCCTCGATGGCGCGCTTGTTGGCGGTATCGAGTGCCAGAGGCACGTTGTTGAAGTTCTCCTGCAGCAGCTTGACAGCCCACATCATGCGCTCGGGACCGTCCTTCTCGGCGGGGCCGATGTTGACGTCCAGATAGGTGGCGCCGGCCTTGATCTGCTCGGCAGCACGCTTCAGGATGGGCTCGGGGTTCATGGTGTTCATGGCCTCGCGGATGACCGGGGAGATGCAGTGGATACGTTCGCCGATGGTGACGAACTTCGGGGACTCCGGATCACGCTGCTTGTAGCTCACACCCATGTCGACGACCTCGATGGCCGGGATGGACGCAGCGATCTTCTCGAAATCGAGCGGCGCGTTGGCGTCGGCAGCTTCCTTCTTCTCCGCGGCGGGAGCCTTGGAGGCAGCGGCAGCCTCGGCGGCCTTGATGTGTTCGCCGTCGCGCAGGTACTTGACCAGCTCGACCGCCTCACGGGTGCCGACGACGACGTTCCACTCAGGCAGCTTGTCCTGGATCTCGCCCTTCATGACGGCGACCTTGCCCGGAATGATGAGGGTGCGGTTGTTGATCTTGGAGGCGATATCGAATTCGTCAAAGAACTTCTTGACGGACGTGGAGGAGAACTTGCCCGCGGCCCATGCCGTCAGGACGGACATGCCGGATGCGTCGGTGATGAGCAGGTTCACGGGAATCTTGGAGCGCTCGAGTTCGCCGGAGACCAGGAAGTAGGTCAGCGCGAAGTCGACCGTCAGCGCGCAGGGATCGTCGGGACCGGCGCCGTTGATGGGGTAGATGCCGGGGGCGACCTTCATCGGCTTCTGCGGGTCGGTGAAGATGTTCTGGCGCAGGCCGTAGAGCGGCAGCGCCTCGGCGTAGCCGACCTTGTCCATGACGATGATGGAGCCGTACTTGACGACGAACATGGCGGCCAGAGCCGTCTCAAGATGCTCGTCATGGTTGCACAGAACGCCCAGATTGACAATGGAGGGATAGCCGAACGTGCGGTCGCCGTCCTTGATGGCGGTGCGGCGGACGAGCACAGCGTTTGCGAACGTCTCCTTGATGGTGGGAGCGGTCACGTCGAGAATGAGGTTCTTGTTGCCGGCCTTTTCGAGTGCGGCAACGGTATCGTGCAGCTCGGACAGATCCGTGCCGCTGACGCCCAGAACGAGGCCCGCCGCCTTGGCGATCTCGTTCATGTCGTTGAAGTTGTCCTTGTTTGCGCCGTTCAGGATGGGCTTGCTGTCCTTGATGGCCTCGACGGCAGCCTTCGCCGTCTCGACGTCCTTGGTGTCGATGATGACGGTGCGGTCGGGCAGAGCGGCTGCCCTTTTGCACAGTTCGACAAACTTCGCGCAGTCGCCTGCGTCGTGAACGAAGACGCACTCGACCATTTCACGCTCGCCGATACGCTCGTAATCGACCTTCTTGATGCCCTCAAGACGAGCCTCAACGGCAGCGTCGTCCATGCAGGTGCACAGCGTCGCCGCGAACAGGTTGCGGTTGACGAGGGTCTTCTCATGACGCATCATAACGGTCTCGCCGCCGAGCTTGTGCGCGCCGACCGTGATGGTCTGCATGGGAGGCGCGGTGGCCTCGGACAGAAGGGCGATCGCCTCTTCGGACATATACGGGCACTTGGTGATGGGAACAGCGCCCTGTGCGACCTTCATGCAGAATGCCATGCAGGTGGGGCTGCCGCATTCCTTACAGTTTTTCTTCGGAGATAATTTGAAAATGTCAAGACCTTTAACTGCCATAGTATGGTTCCCCCTCTCTGCTTACATCAGCGCGTCGATCATCTTGGCGATGGTCTTTACTGCTTCCGGATGGCGCAGAATGACTGCGTCGGAGCCGCCTGCCAGAACGGCGGCAGCGGTCGTGATTTCCATCTCGATGCCGCGCTCTTCCTGGCTGCCCCATTCGGGCATGTCTTCCTCGGACATAACGGCTTCCTTGACGCCCCAGGTGTCTGCGGAGACAGGGGTCATGATGGGCATTTCGAGCATGGCGTCCGCCTGCTTGAGCGCAGCGTCCTTCACGCGGTCGAGCGTGGAGGCGACGTACTCATAGCCGTAGCCCGCGGCAGCGGAGCCGACGTTCATGACGATGGACTGCGCGTTGAAGCCCATCTGGGTGATGACGGTGTTGAGCTGCTTGGCGAGGTTGATGTCGACGGCAGATTCCGCGCCGACCTTCTGGCCGTAGGCCATACCGGCGGAGGCGACGACGGTCTTGTAGTCCTCGTCACGCGCGGACAGAACCAGAATGTTCTTCCCGGCCAGCGCTTCGGAGATCTTGTTGAACAGCTCGGTGTCCTTTTCGATGTTCTTGCAGCCCATGATGACGAGCGGCAGGGTCGTCGCGTCGGCGACGTCCTTGGCAAGCTGGACACACTCCTCCACGGACTTGTTCAGACCGTTGGGATCTGCGCCCTCGAGGTGCAGGCAGATGAAGGAAGCGCCCTCGAGCGTTTCTGCGCGCTTGGCCATTTCGGCCACGGTGGTGCAGCCTGCGTAGAAGGCCTTCTCGCCGGGCATGGTGTATTCCGCCATGCCGAGGTCGGTCAGCTCAACGCCGATCTTCGGCGCGTTCTTGATCTCAGCGTCAAACGTGTGGAACGGAAGCACGTTCTGACCGCCGATGGCCGTGGCCTTGTCGCCAACGCCCAGCACAACTTCATTGATGTGCGCATTGAACGCCTGTTTCTTGGGAACGAAAGGCATAGTTGTGAATCCCCCTATAAAAATATTGTCTTTTGCTTACAGATTTAAGTCCCGCATGACGGCGGCGAGCGCAGTCTTGACGGGCGTATCGTCCGGCACCTGCGAGCTGGGCTTTCCTTCGCAGTCGTACTCGTAAACAGTCTCATCCTGCGGAAGAACGCCTGCCAGCTGGAGGCCGTACTTGTTTATCTCTTCCATGACGCCGGGGTTCAGGACCCCGTTCGGCGCACGGTTGACGATCAGCTTCATTTCGCCGGGCTTCAGATCCATCTCGCGGATCATCTCGGCAATGCGGCCCACGGCCTGAATGCCGCGGCGGGAGCAGTCGGAAATGAGAAGCATGGTGTCGACATGCGGAAGCGTCCCGCGGCTGATATGCTCCAGACCAGCCTCGTTATCTACCACCATGTAGCGGTAATTGCCGACATATTTGTCGATCTGCGTTTTTAAAACGCCGTTGACGAAGCAGTAGCAGCCTTTGCCCTGCGTCCGGCCCATGACGAGCATATCATAGTCGTCCTCCTCAATGAGCGCGGAGTTGAACTTCATCTCGGCATAGTCGGCCTTGGTCATGTTGGCGGGCACGGTGCCCGTCTGCTCGGCGTGGGCCATTTCCTCGCGGATATCGCCCAGCGTCGTCTCGACCTCGACGCCCAGAACCTCGTTGAGGTTGGAGTTCGCGTCGGCGTCCACGACCAGAATGGGGCCTTTTTTCTGCTTGCACAGATAGTCAATGATCATGCCGCAGGTCGTCGTCTTGCCGACGCCGCCCTTTCCGGCAACTGCAATGATATGGGTTTTGGCCATAGAAAATCGCTCCTTGGAACGTGGTTCCGGCAGGCGGACATATGCCCGCCTGCCGAATCGGGATGCAATTAAACGAGGTCGATCAGACCGGCTTCCTTTGCGATGTAGGCGACGTCATCGTACTTGTTGAGCGCGTACAGATGGATGCCGTCAACGCCGCAGGCGCGGTACTCGTCGATCTGGTTGATGGTGTATTCGATACCGGCCTTCTTGAAGCTCTCCTTCTTGCCGGCGACGTCTGCGTCGAACGGCTCCTTGTCGAACGGGTTCGGGAAGATCCAGTTCTTGGAGATGATCTCACAGAGCTTGCGGTCCATGACGCAGCCGTTGCGGCTGAGGGCCATGTTGATGGTTGCAGCCTGGTCGAGAATCGGCATGATGCCCACATCGACAGGCAGCCACACACCGGCAGCCCGGATCGCATCGAGCCAGCGGCGGAACGCGTCCATATCCCAGCAGAGCTGCGAGATGATGAAGTCCGCACCGTTATCCTGCTTCTGCTTCAAAAATGCGATGTCGGCCTCCAGCGAGCGGCACTGGATGTGTCCCTCGGGAGAGCCAGCAACGGCGATGGTGAACTTGTCTCCAAACTCCTTGCGGACGAACTTCACAAGCTCTGTCGCATAGTGAAGGTCGCCGTTCGTGCCCGTCCAGCCGAAGGGAAGGTCTCCCCGCAGCGCGAGCATATGGTCAATGCCGTGATCCAGATAGGTCTGGAGCTTTTCCTTGATGTCCTCCTTGGTGTTGCCGATGCAGGTGAAGTGGGTAACAGGAGTGCACTTGCCGTCCTTCTGGATCTTATCGAGGACTTCCAGATTCTTGCCGACGTTGGTGCCGCCGGCGCCGTAGGTGCAGGAGATATAATCGGGATTCAGGGTGTACAGCTTCTCCAGCACGCCGCCCTCACCGCAGAGCTTCTCCATGCCTACATCGGTCTTGGGGGGGAAGACCTCAAAGGAAAAGGCAGCTCTCTCTTCAAAAATGTCAGAAACGCGCATAGTCTGATCCTCCATATCTTTTTTGATGGGTATTTGAATAAGCGGCATCGCCGCTATGGGGCTACAAGATGAACAGGGTTCCCGTTTGACCGCAGGTCAACCGCCGGAAGTCCGGCGTAACAAGCGTTTTGCCGGAGGCAAAACCTTGCCGCAAGGCGGATTCATTCCGCCCGCGGAAGAGAAATGAACAGGGTTCCCATTTGACCGCAGGTCAAATGGGAGTAAAGGAGTAGCGCTTGAGAAGACCGGCAGTATTGGTGTGGAAAATCCTGGTGCCGTCAGAAAGGGACTCCTCCTCGATCTCCGCCCGGGGCTCCAGCTCCCGGACGTAGGCGCCGGGATCTGCCACCGACACCTCCCGGAAATCCACATCCCGCATCTGGTTGTTGCTGCACTGGTTGAAGATCTCGCAGCAAAGCTCGTAATCGGGCATGAGAGGAACCTCCCTTACTCCGCGGCTACGACCACCGTGCCGGCGGTGAGGTCGGCGGACACCAGATGGCCGGTGATGGTGGTCACAGCCCCCATCACGTCCACAAAGGTCAGCTTGTCCCCGTCAGCAGTGATCTTGGCTACAAAACGGCAGAGGATGTTGTCATCCTGCTTCTCATTTTTATATACAGTGGAAAGACACATGGAAAACGCTCCTTTTGGGTATTACTTCTTTTTCAGCAGCTCAAGGGCGGCGGAGAGATAGCCGTTGCCCTGGTCAAAGGACTCCACGGCGTGGAGCAGCTGGTGCTCCACCTCACCGGAAAACTGCTTCGCCAGGTCGCTGAGCTCCGAGGCGTGGTGAATATTGTGATCGAGCATGTATTGCAGCAGCGCCACGGC